>Ga0335070_10011899_pt1 | contig 10167 bp, 10 predicted proteins | sample Lox_Sample_13_FD_206722 | JGI IMG/M metagenome (GOLD analysis project Ga0335070, IMG submission 206722) | Soil microbial communities from Loxahatchee National Wildlife Refuge, Florida, United States - Lox_Sample_1.3 | ecosystem: Environmental > Terrestrial > Soil > Wetlands | place: USA... | reverse complement strand
TCCCTTTATCTATGTTTTCCGGGAACGGTGCGTGTTGATGTTGTGAGTACTCACCGGCGCGAATATCCAAAGCCGGGCAAGCCCGTTTTTCACTGGGCATCGATTCAGGAAGACCTTCGCCGGCGTGACTTTACGGTCAACGCCATGGCGATCTCGCTCAACGAGGGGTCTTTCGGGCTTCTGATGGACCCGCTCAACGGAGCCGCAGATATAGAGGCGCGGACTCTGCGCCTGGTTTCGAACTATGGGTTTCTCGAAGATCCGGCGCTGCTGATTCGCGCGACAAGGTATATTGCCCGTCTCGGCTGGGAACTCGATCCGCGCACGCAACAGCGATACGAGAACGCGAAAGCGGAAAACGTCATCGAGTACCTGTCGGTCAAGGACCGCAGCCAGGAGCTGGAGCAGATCGGCCACGAGGATGACGGCCTGAAGGTGCTTCAGGCCCTTGAAGCCGAAGGCTGGATGAAGGTCCTTTTCCCCGCGTGGACACATGCCAAAGCTGACGAGGAAAAGCTAAAGGCGCTGCATGATCGGCGGGTGGAACTGCAGGTGAGCGGGGTTCACCCCGATATGTCTGCCGCACAAATGCAGTTGCTCACAGCGAAGCTCGCCCCCAAGGATCTGGCAGCCCTTAAGAAGCTGATGCTGCGGCCGGGATTCGTGGAGGAGTGGAACAGCCTCGACGCGCTTGCAGCCGGGTTTGCGAAGGTCCTGATGAACAAGGCCAATGCAACTCCGTCGATGAGCTACAAGTTGTTCACCACCTACGATCCCGAGGCGGTCCTTTGGCTCGGCTTTACCACAAAGGACAAGGCGATCAAAGAACGCTACGAGCAATTCCTCAAGACGTGGCCTGAAGCGCGCCAGCGCATTCCCCACGCACTGATGCAGGAGATGCGTATCGTGCCCGAGCTTCCCGCGTACAAGGACATCGTTCACCAGGTATTCCTGCAGTTGATCGATGGCCGACTCAACACTCCGGAAGAAGCTCGCGCATTCCTCGAACCTCATTCGCCGCCGGCCCCGCCGCCGCAAGTGACAATCAAGCGCACGCGCGCCAAGCGGAGCGCTGAAGCCAAGGTGAAGGAGCGCTCGTTCGACGAGGAGGAGTCTGAGGCGAGTCTCGAAGAGGAAGATCTCGACGATATCGGTGGCGGCGAAGAAGAGGATCTGGACCTCGGCCTTGGCATTCCCAAAGGCGACGAGCTGGAGGGGGAACTCGGCGAAGAAGAGGAAGAAGAAACCGAGGAGGAAGAGGAAGAAGAAGCGGTAGCGCCGGGAAAGCGCGGGGGCAAAGCTGCGCAGGCGGCCAAAGGGCCAGGAGCTCCGAAGGCAGAGAAATCTGGAAGTCCCAGCGATAAGAAGCACGGAAAGGCGCCAGCCAAAGCGGCTCTCGAAGCGAAGGCCAAGACAGAAACGAAGGCACCGGTCGTCTCGAAGGCCGGCGGAAAGCACGAAGCCAAGGCGGAAAAGGCTAAGGCCGCGCCTCATCCGCCAGCCAAGAAAGCTGCGCATCCTGTAAGGCCTGCGGCCAAGAGCACGAAGGCTGCGGTCAAGCAAACGGCAAAGGCTCATCCAAAGACGCATGCCAAACCAGCGCACAACCATGCTCATGCTAAGCCCAAGCCAGCGGCTCACGGGAAACACACCAAATCGCACGCACCGGCAAAGGCCTCGAAGGCCGCATCAAAGAAGCCGGCGCATAAGGCAAGGAAGAAGCGCTAGTGTCTTGAAGAGCGAGAGCGCAAGTCACAGTTCATAAGAGTGAGTTGTGTGACGTAAGGCTCAAACTCTTCAGGCGCGGACATGCGTTTTGCTCAACTGATATTCTCGATCTTGTTCAGCGCCTTGTTGGAGGTCTACCATGGGCCGCCTTCGTGTACGTGCCCTGCTCAGCGGATGTGTGCTCTTTCTGGGATCGATCACTTCTGGTCCGGCTGCGGAGAAAAGCATTGTGTCAGAGGAGCGCCCTTCGGTCGCTCCCGGCTACCGAATTGATCGTGGTGGCTGGGCATTTGTTCATCTTGAGGGCACACCGGAACAGATTGGATTTCAGCATGGCAGTCTGCTCTCGGCTGAGATCGAGGACACAGTCAAGGTCATCAAGCTCGAGAGCACACACGACACAAAGCGCAACTGGGAGTTCTTCCGCGGAGCGAGCCGCAAGATGCTTTGGCCGCACATTGATGCCGAGTACCAGCAGGAGCTTGAGGGCATCGCGAGAGGTGTTCAGTCCAAGGGAGTAAGGCTGGATGTGTGGGACATCGTGGCGCTCAATGCGGGCATCGAGTTGCCGCAGTATTACGTGCCATGGCTCAACAAACGCGAGCACGCCACGAATGCCCCTGTGATCCGTCCTGAGGGCCGGTGCTCCGCGTTTATCGCGAACGGAAGCTATACGAAAGGCGGCAAGATAGTCCTTGCGCACAACAACTGGTCAAGTTACGCCGAGGGCGCACGCTGGACAATCATCTTCGACATTCGACCGGAGCACGGTCACCGCATGCTCATGGACGGCCTTCCCGGAGTCATCACCAGCCAGGACGATTTTGGCGTGACTGACGCGGGACTGATGATCTCGGAGACCACCATCACGCAGTTCGAGGGCTGGAACCCCGATGGCAAGCCGGAGTTCATGCGCTCGCGCAAGGCGATGCAATATGCCGGCTCGATCGACGAGTACGTGACCCTCATCAAGGAAGGGAACAACGGCGGGTATGCAAACGACTGGCTCATCGGCGATCAGAAGACGGGCGAGATTGCCTATCTCGAACTCGGTCTGAAGAACACGCCGCTTTGGCGTTCGAAGGACGGCTACTTTGTGAGTTCGAACTTCGCGCGTGATCCCGCGTTGATCAAGGACGAAACTGGCGGATTCGACCCAAACAAGCTTTCAAGTTCTCCCAATGCGCGGCGTGTTACGTGGGAGAAGAAGATGAAGGAGACCAAAGGCCGAATCGACGTCGAGATGGCGAAGAAGTTCATGGCTGATCACGAGGATAGTTACACCGGCGAGACGACCGCGGATGAACGCTCGCTGTGCGGGCATAACGACAAGAACCCGCGCGGCATCCCGGAATGGGATGAAAAGCCTTACGCACCGGAGGGAGCAGTCACAGGCAAAGTCACCGACTCAGACATGGCGGCACAGTTGTCGCTTGTAGCGCGAGCCGGCCATCCGTGCGGAGAGGACTTTTTTGCCGCGCCATTTCTGGATGCGCACCCCGAGTTCAGCTATCTGAAGCCTATTCTCAAGGACATGAAAGCGGGACCGTGGACGCAGTTCAGCGCGGGAGAGAAGTAGGAAAACACAGAGTCAGAAGACCTTAGTTTGTGCGTTTCTGATTGTTCCGAATGCAAGCGGTGTAAGACTTCAGAAATTGCTCCCTGAGTGATTGATACTCTTCAATCGTCTGAAACCTGCGATCTCCCGGCTCCTGGTTTAGCAAATAGACCGTGGTGACGATGCGATTGGGTGCGTCAAACAGAAGATAGATTCCGAGAACTCCCCCCTCAAGCTTTTCACGGTCGACGCCATGAACCTCAAGGCCGTTGAGGGGCGACTCCAGCGTCCTGTTCACAGTATTGCCATGGGCTAAATGCTCGAGGTTATCAAGGAGGAATCCCTTGAGTTCCTTGAAATTGCGCTCCGGCAACACCTCTGCCTTCACATTCGCGTAGAAGTCCTCATCCGGGTAGGCAAACATGATTCGATGTCCGGCGATCATCTCAATTTGCCGAGTTCCGCTGTCGGTTTCCACCGGCCTCATCGTAACGCCAGGAGGGAGCGAATCAATTCGGACAATCTGCAGTCCATCCGAGAACTTGCAGGAGTCATATGCCTCCAGCGGATTCTCCTGTGAGACTGCGGTTCTTGAGAACAGGCAAAAGAAAGCGACAACACTCAGAAGGGTGTCTACGTCGAATCGTCTCATTGTGGATCTCGCGGATCATTATCCCATGCGAGCCAAAAATACGAGACGGAAAGAGACGGCAACCTGTCACTTGTAGATCATGTGCACGTTGATTTCCGTGACGGGGCATGTCACCTTGACAATACCGGCGCTGAAGGGCGGGGCGCTCAGGCCAACGTGCGGGTTGTTTGCAAACCCAAACCCTTCTTTGGGGATGCCGAGAAAATTTCTATCGAGCTTGTGATTCCTGTTCTCGTCGTGAATCACGGCGATTCCGTAGTCGCCCGGCGGGAGTTCCCAGGACGCCGTTGCTTCGCGTTTGCCCGGAGGGATTTCCGTGGGCCAGTGGTGGACGGATTTGGATGTGTCTTCGGGCCAGCCACCCGGTGATGCAAAGATCACCGAGCCCACCACTCCTGTTGAATTGCGCAATCCATCCACCTGAATGCGAAGTGCGCATTTCTGAGACGCGTCCTGTGACGCAATTTCGGCGGCGCTGGCGCGGAAGGCGACAGTGTGAATTGGCGGAAAGCCGGTCGCTGCCAGGGAAAGCGCCGCAATGAGGAAGGGAACTCTTATGGCCGACAAGAAGCTCACAGCCATATGAGATACACGCCTCCTCTTCGAGAAAGAACGGGACGGCTGGCGACAGGCCAGCGGTTTGCAATTTCCTTTTCGATTGAACTTTTATAGCTTCGAGTCGGCAGACCCGATACCCTTCGGCTTGGACTCCAACCGATCCGATCTAGTACCGATTTCCCCGGCCAGCTCCGGCGCCGCTTCCTTTGCGCGCCTGGTAACAATCGCGGCAAAAGACAGGGCGATCTCCGCGAGGCTCAAATGGAACAGTCGTTGGCTGGCCGCAGCCGGAACAAATCACAGGTGTGCCATGGGATGGTGCCGGACGATAACCGGAGCCTCCCCCACCTTGTTCGCTCTTCTTCGCCTGACGGCAAGGCTTGCAGCGCTTGGGGGTCGAATAACCGCGTTCCTGGAAGAACGCCTGATCAGCAGCGGTGAACGTAAAGTCCTGTCCACAATCGCTGCAAGTGAGTTGCATATCTCCGGCCATGGGGTATCCTCGTCGAGATTGTACACACGAGACTGCGATTTTTGTATAAGAAAAATATAAACTTATCCTCATGGCCCGGCCGTCCGCCGAGGTAGAGACACCCAGCTCCGCGGCGATTTTTCACCATTTTTGGGGCGAATCTCAGTTTGCATGCAGAGGTTCCAATACACGGTCCAAGGGCTTGAACCCGGTGGAGTAGCAGGTAAGTTACCATTCCAGCCAGTCCGGATCGTGCGCGGACCTGTTCGTTCATTGCGAGGACCGGTAAGAAGAATTTCTTTTCACAAGCGCCCTTTTCCCTATAACCTTTCTCGCAGTTTCGCACTCAAAGAGTGCGTGTATCCGTGTGCGACGTGGTCTTCATGGCCACGTCGCTGAGCACCAACTGGCGGTTTCCCCCCGCCCCAACCCCCATGCGAGGTCAATCAAATATGAAGAATCAGTTGAATGCATTACTCCTGACGGCTGCTCTCTCTGGACTGATCGGCGGAACCACGGTTGCTGCTCAAGCTCAGGGTTCCTCGAAGTCCCCGACGACAGTGAAGGCAGCCAAGGCCGGCCTTCGCTACTCGGCCCAGGACACCACGAAGCACTCCTGTAAGGGCAAAAACGACTGCAAGGGCCAAGGTGGCTGCAAGTCCAGCGACAACGGCTGCAAGGGCAAGAACAGCTGCAAGGGCAAGGGCGGCTGCGCCACCGACGGCTCCAAGCCACATCTGGCCTGATCAGCCACGTCTAGAGCTGTGCAGCGGGGAGGCACCTCCTTTTGCCCTCCCGCCGCTCAGCTTACAGCACTCTCTCAGAATGGGCTCCCGGGACATGCGCGAAACCACATTGAGCAAAGGAGAGTTTGCCATGCACATTTTCGACACATCAGGGGAATCGCCAGTCGCTGAAAGTCCCTCTGGCCTTTCGAGAAGGTCCTTTTTCCAGAAGGCGAGCGTCGCAGGCGCCGCGGGCGCAGCTACACTGATCGGCCTCGTTCACTCCGCACCCGGATACTCACAAAGCGGATTCACAGCTTCTGACGTGGACATCATTGTGGCCGCCGAGATGGCTGAGGCGCTGGCGGTGACCACGTACACGACGATCGTCCGGACCTCAAGTTGGTTTACTCGTCTTCCCGATGACGATCAGGGATACCTCTACGCCGCTCGAAACGAGGAGATGTCGCACTACAACCTTGCGAAAGCGGGGTCGGGTGCTGATTCTCCTTACACGACGTTCTACTACCCAAAGCACATGTTCACCGACGCGAAGGTCACTTTGAACACGCTGGTTGCGTTGGAGGATGCATTCATCGCCGCGTACCTGCTGGGCGTGCGCAACTTCTCAACTGCCGATCTGCGAGTTACCTCAGCGCGCATCATGGGCATCGAGAGCGATCATCGGACGCTGGCGCGGTCGCTCGCCGGGGATGTCGCCCCACAGGATGGCGGACCGATCGCAAAGATCACCGGACTGCAGGGAGTCGCTGAAAACGTGCGTCCGCCCAACAACAATGGCTATGAAAGGACTATGTGCTGGAGCGGCATTCAGCAGGCCGTCACCGCCCTCCTGCCATTCGTGAACAAGGCGCACGCGACCGCCGCGGGATTCGATACCTCAAAGCCCCGCACCTTTGAACCATTCACTCCGCACCTGGCGACACCACTGGGAGATTTCATCTCGTTTACGGGATGCGCAGCACCCAGCGATTGAGTCCTTCTCCATCTCTGATAGGGATGGAGTTGCTCGCCACCGAAGCAAGATTCTTTGCTTTTGTGCGCTATTTGCGGTGGTTTTGCTCCGTAGTAGCATTTGGAACATTGGGGCACTCCACCGCATGACATCAAACCCAGCTTCCTCATGACGAGCGCCAGAACTGCTCGGCTGTTTCAAGCGAAGGTTATGCCCGGCAATCGCTACAACGCGTTTCAGGACCACGGCGTGGGAATTGGCCTGCGCATTCCGCACTACGAGCACATCTTTTCGCGGAAGCCCATCGTCGACTGGTTTGAGATTATCTCAGAGAACTACATGATCGATGGCGGGCGCCCGCTGGCGATGCTTGACCGGATCCTCGAGCGCTATCGGGTCGTGCAACACGGCGTCTCAATGTATTTCGGTTCGGCGACGGATCCTGATCCCGAACATCTTCGTCGGCTCAAAAAACTTGTCCGACGCACCGGGACTCCGTGGCTCAGCGATCACCTCTGCTGGGGAAGCGTCGATGGTACCTATACGCATGATCTGCTGCCGTTACCGTACACCTGGGAAGCGGTTGAACGCACGGCCAAACGCGTTCGCATGGTTCAGGACTATCTTGAGATTCCGGTCGCCGTCGAGAACGTGAGTTCCTACGCGGAATTTACCAGTTCGCATATGACCGAGTGGGAGTTTCTCACGGAAGTGGTAGAGCGTGCCGACTGCGGCATATTGCTCGATGTGAACAATATCTACGTCTCATCGGTCAATCATGAATTTGACCCGATGGAGTATGTGAATGCGGTGCCGTCTCATCGCGTCGCCCAGATTCACATTGCGGGCCACTCGCGCTACGAGAAGTACATCCTCGACACCCATGATCATCCGGTGATTGATCCCGTATGGGACCTCTATGCGCGCGCAATTGAACGTTGCGGGCCCACGCCCACGCTGCTTGAATGGGACGATCGTATACCCAGTTTCGATGAGGTCCACGCAGAAGCCAAAAAAGCCGAGCGCTATTTGCACCGGCTTTCGGGTGAACTTGCCGAGGCGGCGCTATGAGACAGCCAATGAACCTCGCGCAACTTCAGCGGGAAATGGCTGGCGCTGTTCTGCGGCCGCTTACCCCCGACGAGGAGATGCGCAGCGCGGCGCCTGACGGTCGATCCATGGAAGAGGTGGCCTCTTCCTTTATCGCCCCCAACAGCCGGCTAAGCGCATTTGAGCGCCTCGAGATTTACAACCGCCAATACTGGTTCCGCATACTGGGCGCTCTGGCTGAGGACTTTCCCGCCCTTCGCGCCGTAGTAGGCCAACGCGCCTTCGATGCATTGTCGGTGGCATACCTGACGGCGCACCCGAGCCGGTCATTCACCCTGCGCAATCTTGGCTCAAGGCTGGTTGAGTGGCTCACAGCCAACCCGCAGTTTGCGGGCCGACGGCACCTTCTGGCGGTTGATGTCGCTCGAATGGAGTGGGCCTTTGTGGAGGCGTTCGACAACGGCGAGCGAGACCCGCTGACTCTCGAGCAGGTCGCAACACTCGATGGACACTCCAGGCTCGCCCTTCAACCGCATCTTCGCCTTCTAGAGTTGGAGCACCCTGTCGACGAACTTGTGCTCGAGCTTCATAAGGCCGAAAAGCGCCAAACCAGCGAAGCCGGGGTGCAGCAGGACGACGCATCGCAGGGCTCGGAAAAGCTGCCAACGCTGCGCCGTCAGCGAACATGCATTGCAGCGCATCGCGTGGACCTCTCGGTCTACTACCTTCGGATCAAGCGCGAAGAATTCCAGACGCTGAGTGCCATCCGCAGCGGCCTGCCACTTGCACAGGCCATCGAGGCCGGGATCACGAGTTCGAGGGCGCCAAATCCCCGTCGGCCGCTGCTCGTGCGCGAGTGGTTCACAAAATGGGCAGAGCTGGGATGGATCTGCGCCCCAGAGCTTGATGCGACCGGAGCGTAAGCGACGCCAGTGGGCGCCCGTTTTCGGAAAGTCCTCCATTGTGCCCCGGGCCTTTGCTCGGGCGCATCACGAAAGCGATGAAGATGGAACAGCAGCAAGCATTTCTTACCGCCGAATGGAATCACCTGCTCATGTTCAACTACGCCGTCGATCCCGCACTCCTCGAGTCTCACGTCCCGAAAGGGACTGAACTCGACTCGTTTGACGGAAGAACTTATGTAAGCCTGATCGGGTTCGAATTCAATGACACGCGCATCTCCGGGGTAAGGATTCCGTTTCATGGGAGCTTTGAGGAGGTCAATCTGCGTTTCTACGTCAGGCGCAGTCAGAAACGGGGGGTCGTTTTCATTCGCGAGCTTGTGCCCAAATGGGGAGTGGCAGCAGTAGCGCGTGTTGCTTACGGCGAGAGGTACTCCTGCACGCCGATGACACACCGTATTCACTACAGACTGGATCGGGATGTCATTGAAGTCGAATACTCGTGGGGAAAAGGTGCTTCAACTTGTGCAATGCGGGCCGAAACGGAAAGCGCGCCGTATTTGCCTGTAGGCGGCTCGCTTGGCCAGTTCATTACAGAGCACTATTGGGGGTATGCTTCGCGAGGGCGCGGTCTAACGATTGAATACGAGGTGCAGCATCAGCGGTGGCAGGTGAGGGGAGTCCGGTCGGCAGAGGTATCGGGCGACGCAACACAATACTATGGTGCGGAACTTGGCCGGATCGTCATGCAGCCCCCGGATTCAGCCTTTCTCGCCGAAGGGTCAACCGTGACTGTCTTCAAGGGAATACGCCTGGATTGAGGTGACCGGCATTCAACCGAGAGGAAATCCATGATCAATCTTGTCACCCGGGCAGAGGCCGCATATAGCGCGCTGATATCGATTCTCGACCGCCTGCGAAGCCCGCTTCTTCTTGCGATTCGACTCTACTGGGGCTGGCAGTTTGCGCAGGATGGCTGGGGCAAGTTGACACATCTCGACAAGGTGGCTCAGTTCTTTTCCTCCCTCAATCTGCCTGCTCCAGGAGCGTCCGCTTTGTTGGTCGCACTGGTGGAGTTGGTTGGCGGCATCCTCTTTGCGGCAGGTATAGCAGCGCGTCTGACCTCGCTCGTGCTCTTTGTAAACATGACGATGGCATATCTCAGCGTTCCGGATGACCGAGTGAATTTTTCGCACATCTTCTCAAAGCCCGAAGATTTCTACGGAGCCACTCCCTACACTTACTGGTTTGCGGCGCTTCTGATTCTGATTCTGGGTCCGGGAGCGATTGCTCTGGACACATTATTCCGGCGGTGGCTTCGGGCGCGCACACGGGATTGACTGAACAACTCCAGCGAGCACTCGCTATAATCGCCGAAGATCACGTGAAGACATTTGCGATTCAACTCGCGGCGCTCCTGTTGGTGGTTGCGAGCTCTGCGTTCGGTCAAGGGAGCAAGCCCGACGACCCCTGCGACCTAGACTCGAAGCCCTTTCTTGAGTTTGACAAGGAATTGCGGGAGGCCATCGCGAAGCAGGATCCGGTT
>Ga0335070_10011898_pt1 | contig 10167 bp, 11 predicted proteins | sample Lox_Sample_13_FD_206722 | JGI IMG/M metagenome (GOLD analysis project Ga0335070, IMG submission 206722) | Soil microbial communities from Loxahatchee National Wildlife Refuge, Florida, United States - Lox_Sample_1.3 | ecosystem: Environmental > Terrestrial > Soil > Wetlands | place: USA... | reverse complement strand
TTATTGACCATGAAAGACCTGCCTCTGCCGTCAGCTGTCGTTAGAGACATGCGCAAGTACCTGAAAACATAATCCTCAAGAGTCGCAGCCTTTAAGAAATCCTGAAGCTCTTCTTACCGTGATGTCCGATGAAAAAGAAAGCCGGTGTTCATGAAAAAGGATCTTTCTCTCTCGCGGATCTGATTGAAAGCACCAAGAAGCAAACTGGTTTTGAAAAAGCCGGCGCAATAGGCATGTTCATAGGCGTAGTGCGCGGAACGACAGGCGGAGGCAAGGTTCAGAAGCTGGAGTTGCAGGCCTACGAGGAGAAAGCCGACGAAGTGCTCACCAACATCTGCAATGATCTGAAGAAAAAGCCGGGCATAATAGACGTGCAAATTCACCATTTGCTCGGCGATTTCGAAGTCGGTGAAGATCTCGTGTACGTCTCAGTTGCGGGAGGGCATCGGCAACAGATCTTTCCCGTTCTGGAAGAGGCAGTTGAGAGGTACAAGAAAGAGGCACCCATTTTCAAGAAAGAACTAGTCACAACTGACAAGGGCAACAAGGCGTACTGGACTGCAGAACGGCTCGATCAATAGTACATCTTGCACAGCAGCAATGACTGATTGTAGCGGACAATCGAAGTTGAAGACCTGAAGGCGTTACTACGGTCTAGGATGCCTTTTTTCAGCGACAACGACCAAGTATAACGCGAAGGCTATGATTAAAGCTCCGATGAGTACGAAGAAGAAAGCGGTTAAGACTTCAGCGCTGAAACCACTTGACAATAATAGGTAAAGGAAGACTCCGAAGATAATCAGTATGGAACCGCCAACGAGTGGACCTAAGAGCATGTGCTCATGTTTTTCTGTTTTCTCCCATTTTTCTTCCTTTTCACTTTTCTCGGATTGTCTTCTCTGTCTTCTGAATTCTCTTCTTTGGTCTCTCCATTCTCTGCGTCTTGCTCTCCATTCTTCTCGCCAATCAGCGGCCTGTTCCATTCGCAAAGAGGCTCCACATTTGGGGCAGAACACCATTTTCTCGTCGACTTCTGACCCACACTTTGGACAATTAGGCACAACTTCTTACTCCTAAACGTTTAGGTGGTGCCATGCGTGATTTTCACTTCTATGTGCACACCACCGAGTTGCTTGTTAGCCTTCTTGTTTATCTCGTTTTCGGCGCGTGCAAGTTGAAGAAAAGTCTTGAACGAACACTGCGTGCACAGAATGGAAGCAAGACGTGTTGATCTGTCTATAGAGACTAGTTAGTCTTCTATAGATTATTTGGGAATTCAATATAAGTCGGATTCGGATTCTCTTGCATTGTAGCTGAGGGCTGTGTGATGGAGACGAAAAGCAAGAAACGACGGCGTGAAGAGAAACTGAGTGAGCCGTGGTATTTCATTCACTTCTGAGGTTGATGTCCTCTGTGACGAGACGATTGAGAAAAAAGGTTTCTAATTCGATTTCAGATGACAAGGAAAAGGCGTCTTCTAGGTCGACATCGACGTCCGAATTGATCGATTGGTTCTTAGACATCGACCTGATGAAAGCCTATTGAACTTTTTTGCTGTTTTCTCTTCGTGACCTTTTCGCGTGAGCCTATGCTAGAGGGGCACGAGCAGTGTTATTAACTTAAGGAGGTAATTCAATCGTGGTGTATCAGGTATGAGACTTTGGCCGCAAAAAAGATGGAAAAAAATTGTGCTCGTCACTTTCCTGACCATCATCGTAGTGAGTTCGATCTTGCTTGCCTATGTCCTTTTGTCAATAAACAAAGACGTAGTCAGCCCGATCTATGTCATCAATCCTGGGGGAAACAAGACAGCGTTGGTGGTGTACCAGCCTGGTTTGACCTCTTCACCTAAGGATAATTCGTATGCCTTTGCGAATGGACTTGCATCGAGCGGGTGGAGAGTAGAGATAACGACTGCGAGTTCTCAGGCTCCGTCTGATCTCTCGAATTACAGCCTTTTGGTCCTCGCATTTCCAATCTATGGCGGGGGGCCGGGGGAAGCCGCCGTTCGCTACGTAGACAGGCTGGGGAACCTGCATGGAATTCACACAGTGATAATTGATGTCCCCTCAAGCGAGAGTGCTATGAAACAGAAGGTTGAAGCGGAAAATGGAGCAGTCATAGAAACGCTGGTGGCCAACGGAGCTACTGATATCCGGCAAGCAGGAAGTCAGATCGTTCCTTAGAAAGGAGGAAGCTTTGAAATCAATAGCAGCGTGCCCTCGGTAGTTACTGCAATACGCCTTGGCTTCATTCCTCTTCTTGTTTTTCTCGTTAGCAACGGAATGTTGTTTTATGGTGCCATTCTGTTTCTTTTGTTGCTTTGCACAGACTTTGTCGACGGCTATCTCGCCAGAAGGTTCGGGTTATCTTCCAAGTTTGGGACTTACTTTGACGTGACGACGGACTTCATTTTTGTTTTCTGCATGTTCCTGACATTCAATTCGAAGGGGTTTGTTCCTGGATGGGTCCTGGTTCTTATTGCGTTTGTTTTCGCACAGTTCGTGATAACGAGCGTCTATTCGGAGAAAATTTATGATCCCATAGGAAAGTATTACGGAAGCCTACTCTACGGCGCAATAGGTCTGAGATTCATTATATCGGGACAATTCTTCTACAATGTTGCTACCGTCGGAGTAACGGGATTTGCTGCTGCAACGATTTTGAGCCGAGCAGTTTCTTTCATCAAGACCATGAGAACTAAAATACGCTAGAGATTCGCCCGTGAATTTCAAGAAATCCGTCGCGCGCGATTAGGGGAACACTTTTATCTCTTTCCGAAGCCCCTAGTGCTTGAAGCGAAGTCAAATGAATTTGAAAGAAGAGATAGAAAAAATGGCATTGCACCTCGGGGCCGATATCTTTGGAGTTGCTTCCGCTGATGCGTTTGATGATGCTCCGTCGGGACATCGTCCCAAAGATGTTCTTCCAAATGCGAAATCCGTCATCGTTCTTGGGATGAAGATGCTCGATGCTCAAACGGACATCATACCCAGCGAAGGAGACTATTTTGCAGAATCCCCACGACAAGACATGTTCAGAGGACACAACACCGTCGTCTCACAGGAACTCGACAGGATAGGATATTCTGTTGCGAGATTTCTTGAGAAGAAAGGGTTCAAAGCATACCATCAAATGGCTTCAACGGGAGGAACAGACCAACGTTATCTCACAGGTTTACTTTCGCTTAAGCACATGGCTGCTCAGGCGGGTCTTGGGGTTTTGGGTTACAACAGCTTGCTCATAACGCAACAGTACGGGCCCAGAGTGCGATTGGTTGCCATAGTGACCGACGCAGAAATGCAACCAGATTCGCCCTTAAACAAGAATTTCTGCGAAAACTGCCCGAATCCATGCATTTCCCTGTGCCCAGCGAAGGCTCTGAAGAAGCCAAGGCACGAGTTCGATTATGAAATAGACAAGTTTGCTTGTAGTCAATTTATAAGCACTCGACCAACGTGCAGCATATGCCTGAAAGTGTGTCCAATAGGAAGCCAACGGGTTAAGTGAGCAAGAAGGCGCGCTAATTGTCACCTCGTTTAGCCATTTGGCGCGCTTAACTGACCATCGCAAAAACTCTTTTTTCATTGGGTAGAACTGTTGTCTTTCAGAAATGTTCGTATGAGACGATTTCACTGAGCTGTTTCCTGCAAGGGGCGATCGGCTCAGTTTTTGTGTATCCGAGCTGAACGATGCAGGCTATTCTGTCTCTTTGGCTTGCGTTCAGAATACGTTTCAGTTTGTTTTCTTCGCTCTTGTTCAAGAATGTGTACACGCAACTGCCAAGTCCTTCATCCGTGGCGGCCAGCAGCATGTTCTCAACAGCCATCCAGACCGAGCCCAAAACAAGTTCCCCGCTCATATTCTCTGGTAACTCGTAAAATACTACGAGAAGAATCGGGACGTCTCTCATGCAGGACTTGTCCCAAGATCCACCACGAGCGGCAAGATATTTGGCTCGTGCAGGTGAGAATTGCTTCCAATGCTCCTTACTGAAGCTCGTGCAGTTATTAGCTATCTTCGCCTTGATCTGAGGATTGGTGACTACTAGAAAATGCCAGGGTTGACAGTTGCCGGCCGATGGAGCCCAACGGCCAGCCTCAAGCACTTTTCGTAGAGACTCTTCTGGAATAGCGTCTTTTTTGAATTTTCTGACGCTCCTTCGTTTGACGATTACTTCTTTGAATTCCAACTCTTCTGCCTCCTCTCAAACCCATTACACGAAATTAGCTTACAAATCTAACGGAAAGACAGCGAAGTACGCGCGATCAACAGTGCTATAGCGCGCGCCAAAAGGCGATGTGGCCTTTTTGAATGAGGAAGCCTGCCCTAAACTGTCAAGGTTTGCCAGGTCGTGTTCATGCAGACGCCGAGATTCATGGACTCTTGCGGAGATTTCATGAAGCTCCTTCCCTTCTCCTCTGTTCACAATCCGATACTTACTCAATACCTTAGTCTTAGGTAAATCAATGGTCTAAACTTTTCAGTTGTCACTTTCCCTACGCACTGAAACCTCCTCCGCTATAGTAAGTTACACGTTACACTCTTGTTCGAGAACTACCCTAGTTACTTCCCAATTATTTCACTTCTGTGCTTCGAAGAGAAACCTAACTATTTGCGCATTTGTTCTTCTGCAGTATCTCAAAGTTCGTGAGAACATGCATTTTCGTGGATATGTGCGGCCTAAGCTCCTAGATGTTGCTGCTGCCTTTGCAGGATCATTGCTTGAGCTGATTGCATCCTTCAATCGTGAAAACGTAGCTTTTGATCAGAAAGCTCGGGTATGGCACGAGGAAGGAAAGGTCTATTGTCTCCAGCAAGTTTGTCTGAACCTTCCAGTCGTCGCTAAAAAGCAGTTGTGGCAAAACGTTTCCAAGACGGCTGTGCGTTGCGTTCACTAATGGACAGAGCAAGCGATGTCCATAGGAATCAACGACGTACAGTTTAACCTGGTCGATTACTGACTCCGAAGAGTTTAACCCCAGCCATCCTTCTCTAAGACGGAACTGCGCCAAGCTGTTGCTGAGGCCGACATCGCTGACGTTGATTGAGACTTCTTTGACGACGTCACAACCTGAAGCGTTGTGCAACGGTATTACACCGTAGTAGACGTAGTCTGTTCCATTCCAAGAAAACAGCGTGGGACAACGTCCATCACCCCCGCCTCCGCTTGGATCATGGAAATGCGCCAGTATCGAATGGTTCGTTGTCATGGTGACTGGCATGGGGTTCGGTGAATTGTAATTGGTTCCGTCCAAGATCCAATAGTCAAAAACGCAGCCGTTCCATGGAATAGCCGTCACGTTCAAACTCGTTCCGTACGTGTACGTATGAAGATCTGCATATGGATCTGTGTATCCCCACAGAGTCGAAGATACCGTAAGGTTGTAATGATTGTCGAATTGCGCCTGCAACAAGTAATTGTTATCCATGTATACATTTACGCCAACGGATTGAGAGTAGAATGATCCGTTCAGAAGCCAATCCACGAAATAGTATCCAGTCACGTTACGACCTGCCATCACGCTGACGGTATCGCCAGACTGATGCGGATAGACTCCTGGACGTGGATTCGTGTTTCCCCCGTACGTAGTGTTGATTGTCAAAGCGTATGTATAGGGTTCATAATAGGCCGTAAGGTTGTAGTCTTGATCAAAGTTCAGGCTGAGAGGATTCTGGTAGGAACCGTTCTGCCACATGTGGAAATAATATTGTACACCGTTTCTGGTGATTTGCGATTGAACACTTATCTGATGACTTCCACTTGACACATTTGACAATGAAACGGGAGAACTGTACGGCGGTTGCTGATCCAACGTTACGCTTACACCCGTCGTTGGACCGCCTCCGTTCTCAAGGATGGTGTTCAAATCCAAGTAATGCTGACCTGTGAACAGATTCAGCGTTAAAGAAGTTGTAATGTTATATTGGAACTGTTGGTCAACAGATTGATAGATTGCCTCAGCAGTGATCGTTAGAGTGTGCGTCACGCTGTTTGAGTCCCAGAAACGCCAACAAACGCAGGTTGCAAGATCCGCGTCGTAGGCCAAAGTCGTAAAATCGCCTTCCGTACTAGCATTGACGTTAGCTGTATCCTGAGTAGGACCTGCTTCAGACTGACCATGGTGTGGTGTCAAGAATGAATCGGTCAAAGTCGCTCCAGTGTCAAAGGCCAACATCGCCATATCACAAATCAAGCCCGCAGTTGGGTTAGTGATGCCGGCAAGGAAAATATTGGCACTGAAATCGATAGGAAGCGTCCAAAGTGAACCCAACGGATTATCATTACTTTGCTTGTTGATATGGTATCCTTCGACGACCGTGTTGCTGCTGTTTCCAGGAGCTAGAAAATAGATGCCTGCCTCGGAGTCGGTTGATTTTCCTAGTGAGATGTTCAGTAGACTTAGCTCGTAGTTTTCACTGTCAGGACTAATCAGTTCCAAGTAATGGGAACTGTAGGCGTGACTCAGATCGATTGACGTTCCCCGAGAGCCCGCTTGATCCTGAACACCTATCTCTGTATTCTGATAGTACGTTATGCTATTATAGTAGAAGATTATGAGAAATTCACTATTAAGGTAACTTGAGGGGTAGTTTGTCGAACGTTGAGGCAAGATAGCTACTTGGAACGTTTGTCTGTTGCCAGTTACGTCTTTTATGTTGTTCCAGCTGACTATCAAAGCCCATCTGTTTCCCAATAGAACCTGATCATAAGTTATGCTGCTCGAAGAATCAGGTCTAAGATCTCTCCATAAGGGAGCAATCACGCTGTGTCTGTATGCAGAATTGGGCAATGAATATGGAGAAGAATCATTCCGGGTGTTATTGAAACCCAGGAAACCATTGTCAGAGACCCAGAGAGTAGTATATGAGACACCATATAACAATATTGGACCAAGTTGTGGTGCACAATCTGCTATGTTCAGCAAAACACCAGTGTTATCTGCTGTTATGTTCGTTGGTCGAGAAACAGTTTGCCAACTGTATGGAAAAGCATTTCCTGACTCATGATACGTAATTCCTTCTCTCGTTTCGGCAGAAAGCACAGGAGAGAGATATAAGCAATCGTAGGTTGACGATCCATCGAAAACATTTTCTTTGTAATCTCCTATAGTGGCTGAGATACCCACGCCAGCTCTTCCATCCGTTGACGCATTTGATAAAGTGTCATTGAAGCGTCTATCAATAGAAGGTCTCGGTTTACTCCAATCATAGGATGTTCCAAATGAAAGCTTCAAATCTAAACCAGGGAACAGAAGCAAGACAACAAAAAACAACACTCCCAGCTTCAAGACAATTGTCTTCAAGCTCCTTCCTCCTAAAATACCTCCAACTGGAAGGGCTGAATAAGTACCTTGTAAGCGGACCCGTTGAAGTAGGTTATGTGATAGTCAACAGCTAATGAATGAATTGCGTTGTTCGAAGAGAATTGCCATTGGGGTACTGCACCGCAACTGACTGAACGACTGTTATTCTGGCCAAGAAGATACATGAAAGCGTTCGGACCCTCATACGCAGTTTTCACCACGAGACTTTTTGACGGTTGAACCAAAACTAGTTCTTGCGGACGTTCGGTAGTCGATGGAAGACCGGGAACATTCCAATCGACTAGATCACTTTGATGGAACGACACGTTGATGCCATAGATAAACCCCAAAGGGGCTTTTACGCTAACGTTGATTTCCACGTAGAGACCAAGCCATGCAGGATATCCCGGTAGCATCTCAGGTCCGAAGTAATTTAGAACTAAAAGTCTCATAGAAACAGAAAACTCGTCATCTATGTACGTAGAGTTAAGGCTGTCGCCGAAGTACTGGAAATGCTCACCCGTTCTGGTTCCATTCCACGTTACGGTTTCTAATGTTCTTGTTTCTGCAATCCTTATATTTCCATTAGATATTGTTGTGAATCCTAGTGTTGCGAAAAGAAGTACCGGAAGAATCACGGATGCTATGAAAATTGATTTGCGATGTTGATTCATCTGGGGAATTTGCAACCAAACCCATCCTTTTTTGAATCAGTTTGCGCAGGTTATCTCTTAAAAGTAAACTTGTATTTAAATTTTGGCAAATTTGATACTAGAAGAGTGTTCCATCATTCCGCAAGATTCAAGAAATGCGATTACGATGATGAAAAAGTGCACGTGCTTGTTCATTGTTCGCGGTTGAGTTGCGTGTTCCAACCACAGAATAAAACCCCATTCCTCACAAACAATAAAGGAATTCGTTCATGTCAGAAGCATCAACGTCGTCGTTTCAACAAAAGCAGCAATCAACAACAATAATCCGATAAGTAAGTACAGTCTCAAACACTCGTTCATTCCTCTCTTAAAAGCTTCTCTTCTTGAAAGCATCTCGCCTCTGTACAATCTTTTGTGGATCAGCCATGATGCTCCTGCAACTGTCCCAGCACCAGCAGAAAGCACGTAGGCTTCTCCTTCCAAGAAAAGCGTGGGCAAAGTAGCCAACAACATGTTTCCCGAGACGGGATAGAGCAGGAGGCCCCATAGAACGGCTTTGTACATCAATGCTACACCAGATAGGGGAAAGAAGAGAATTCCAGGCAGCGTGACGGTAAGAAACGAGGCAAAAGTCAAGTTGAAGAGAAAGATGACGATGAAAACGAGCAGGAAGTTGTTTGGCAGGAGTCCGAAAGGCCAAGGAGACCACGAACCATAGAATACTGGCGGAAATAGAAGACGTTCCAGAAATATGGTCAGCAATGCTGAAACGAAAAACAACACGTTGAGGAAAGCCAGAATGCCCATTCTTGCCGAGAACACTACTCTCACAGAACTTCGAAAGCTTTGGGGCAACTCGGAAGTCTGCATAGCAAAATCTATTCCCAGCAGAGAAATTAAGACTTTTGCCAAATCCTTGATCTATCCTAGCGCGCGCTCAAGAACTTCAACCAGACAGTTGCGTGCTAGTTGAAGGATGCTGTTCTCCACGTGGTTTTGCAGAAATTGACGTCGCAAAGCCCTCCGTAAAACTAGTGCTCGCACTTTTGACTCCTGTCACGACAAAGCCCATCATGAGTTTCTTCAATTCATGCTCTTCCAAGCCAGTTTCCGCAATGATGGACTCTATTTCCTCAGTAGTATAGGAAGCGTTTATTGACGACGTCAGGCCTGGTCGTATTTCTTTGGGTTTGGTCACTAACTTCATGAACCATTTCATGAGTGGGCTCATGTCACGTCGCATGTCACTAATGAAGTATTTCCCACATGGTTTGAGCACACGAAAAAGCTCATCCATTATCCATATCGGTTGTGACCACTCATGCAGCGATCCGTTGGTAAATGCGCCGTCGAACGTGTTGTTTTCAAAAAGCATTTTCTGGGCATCACCCTCAACGTACTTGACTCGTTCTTCAAGACCATATTCTCTAGCATTTTTCTCGGCCATGCTTATCATTTTTGGGCTAATCTCTAAGCCGGTGAGTTTAGTTCCTTCTGTCTTCTTAAGCCATTCAAGTCCCAAGTATCCAGGGCCTGGCCCTATCTCAAGAGCAACACCTTCGGTTATTCCTGACTTCAGAATCTGGTTTGTTTCAATCCAGCCTCTGTCTCTTAGACTTCGCATCATCCTGTCGTATATTTCGACGTTGAACTCTCCTTGTATTCCTTCGCTCGTTTCAATAACTCTAGGTTTAACCATGATACTCCCTCTCCTTACCATAATCGATAATGATGAACCATCTGTTAGACATTTCAGTTGCCACCAAGTCTTATTCCCTGCTTAAGCACACCAGTGAGATCATCTTTTAGCTCTTCAAAGCACGCGCTCAGCCGTTTCGCGTCTTCTTTGGACATGCCTTGCCGCATTAGCTGTTCCTCAAAAGCTTTCCTTGTTTTGCCAACTCTCCTGCCCAAAGTGAGGTACATCCAGGAAAGACTGAGAGACATCCGAGCCAGTTGAGGAGAAGACTTTATTACCGCTGTGACTGTTGAAGCTGCGCTCATTTTTTGTCAACCTGCCATTGGAGAAAGAGGGAAGTTATTCCTCTTCCTCATTCTTCTTCTGAAATCCTTTACTGATGTTCTCTTTGATTTGTCTGCCTATTTCGTCTCCTTCGTCATGGCTCCATCTGCCTTTTCCAGAACTCCTGAGCATTTCGCCGAGGCTGGTAAATGTTCGCATGTAGTCTTCCGTCATCTTAACGGCA
>Ga0335070_10011897_pt1 | contig 10167 bp, 6 predicted proteins | sample Lox_Sample_13_FD_206722 | JGI IMG/M metagenome (GOLD analysis project Ga0335070, IMG submission 206722) | Soil microbial communities from Loxahatchee National Wildlife Refuge, Florida, United States - Lox_Sample_1.3 | ecosystem: Environmental > Terrestrial > Soil > Wetlands | place: USA: Florida... | reverse complement strand
TGGTGCTGGTCCCGGGATTTCTCGGAACGGATTTGTACCTGACGCAGTTCGCCATCTGGCTGCGGCGCATCGGGTATCAAGCCTTCTATTCCGGGATTCGGCTGAACGCGGATTGCCCGAATCTGCTCATCCGGCGGTGTCTGCAGGATGCGATCGAACAAGCCAACGCGGCGACCAAAGGCAAAATTCACCTGATCGGCCACAGCCTGGGCGGAGCCTTGGCGCGCTCGGCGGCGGCACAAATGCCGGGACGCGTTGCGTCGGTGATCACGTTGGGCGCACCCATTCGCAGGCTGGCCGCCCGCGCCTCGGTGATGAGCGCGGCGGATTTAGTGCGCAAACAAATCCTCGAGCGCCACGGCAAAGGCGTCATGCCGAATTGCTATACCACCCGGTGCACGTGCGACTTCCTCGAATCGCTGAAAGGCTCCCTGCCTAAATCCATTCGCCAAACGGCGATTTACACGAAGACCGACGGGATCCTGGATTGGCGAGTTTGCCTGACCGGCGATCCGGACGTGGATTGCGAAGTTACCGCCACGCACATCGGGATGGTCTTCAGCCCGCTGGTGTACAGCATCGTGGCGCACCGGCTTGCCGGGAAGTGAGCGGGATAGATTTTTGAGGTTGTCGCGGCGGATTGAAGTCATCAGTGATCAGTAATCAGCGATCAGCAAGTCAAGGATAGGGATTGCGAAATGCGGGAATCTTACCGCCTCCGTCAACGCCTCTGCCTCCAGCGCTTTCTACCAGCGCTCCACTCCGAGCGCCAGGACTCGTCTGACATATGCGCATAGCTGGAAGAAAACCACGGCTTCGGGGCTAAAGCCCATTTCTCATTGGACGCTATGCTCAGCGATAAAGCTTTGCCGCCCAATCGATGAGCGTTTTCTCTTCCTGTCGGCTGTCGGCTGTCAACCTCTGACAGATTACTGATTGCTGATTGCAAATTAGTGGGCGCTGACTACTCGTTCAGCGGTTGCGGCCGAGCCGTTCGTGGCTGGAGACCCAATCCGCGGATGAGATCGCGGCGCCCAGGGAAATTTCCCCGGCAAGCGCCGTCCCGGCCATGATTTCGGCCAGGCGACTCACTTTCCCTTTGCCATAGCAACCCACAATTTCCAGGCACTCGCGTTGCGTCGGAAGTGCAGTGCCGCCTCCATACGTGGCCACGATCAGCGAAGGAATGGTGAGCGAGATGTAGAAGTCCCGCGAGGGCGTGATTTCAGCGTAGAGAATTCCCGCCGAGGATTCGGCCACGTTGGCCACGTCTTGCCCCATGGCGATGAACATGGCGGTAATGGCATTGGCGGATTGCAGCGCGTTGCTGGTGGAACCGGAGAGAAAGGCGCCCACGTTCGCGACGCCGTAGTGGTGGGCAAGCTGTTCGGGTGTGACGCGCAAATGATGCAGCAAAACTTCGCGAGAGATGGTGGCTTCCGCGGTAACGCGCTTGCCGCGCGTGCGCATGATATTGACGTGCGAAGCTTTCTTGTCGGTGGCGAAGTTGGATTCCAGGTAAGCGCTCTCGATGCCTTCGTAGTGCTGCAGGATCCAATTATAGGCGGCGAACGTCGCGCGGCCCACCATGTTCTGTCCGGCGGCGTCGCCGGTCGAATAGTTGAAGCGGAGGTAGACGAATTTGCTGGCGACGTAGGGGTCGATGTACTGGAGCCGCGCCACTTGCGAGGTGGATTCCGCCACGGTTCGAATCGCGTCCATGTTGGCTTGCACCCAAAGGACAAATTCGCGGCCGGCACGCGCATTGCGGAGGACAAAGACCGGCGCGCGCTGCATGGCGTCGGCGGCGACAGTTACCTGCACGCCGCCACACATATTCAGCACTTTCATGCCACGGTTGTAGGAGGCCACCAGCGTGCCTTCCGAAGTGGCCAGCGGAATCAATACTTCGGCGTCGACATGCTCGCCGTGCACGAGCAGAGGCCCGGCCAATCCCAGGGGAACCTGCGCCACGCCAACAAAATTCTCGCAATTGCCCTTGGCCAGGTGCGGGTCAAACGAGTGATGAAGAATATGATCCAATTTGACGCCGGTCGACTGCTCGATCAGCACGCGGCGCCGGCGGATAATCTCCGGGCCGTAATCATCGGCGTCGTCGCGCGGGATGTGCGCATGCTCAAGGAGCGGATCGGCGATGGCATCTTCCACTTTCAGGTGCAGATCGCCAAAGGGACGCACCTCGAACATCACCTCGATTTTGTGTTTGCCGTTTTCGAGTTCCGGCATGTTGGCATGAACGGTGACGATGGAACGCAACGGGAACGGCAGCGGATTCTCCGCGTTGACCTGATCGGGTCTTAGAAGGCGCTGATCGGCAAGGCCGAGACGTATGCGGTCCAGCGCCACCGGCCCGCCATCAATGGCGAGGCCGCGCAGCGCGGTGACTTCGGCGTCATGCAGGCGGTTTTTCAGCGCGAACTGTGCGCCGCTTTCGGTATTGCGGAGACTACCGACGGTGTAAAGCCGTTGCAGAATGGGATTCGGAATAAACATACGATCTATTTCTGCCTGTGCGATGAGCTATGCCGCTTGTACAGCACGGGCGACGGGAGGCGCCGATGGTTCTCCCGTGGGTGCCTGCTCGCTCGGGGCTTCCGAAGCCGCGGCCGGCACAGGCTCGGCTGGCTTCGGCTCCCGTTTCTTCTCTTTCGTGTGGCGGGATGTTTTTGGGGCGCGTCGAGCCTTCTTCGATGTCGCGGAATGCAGCAACTCCTCAAACGAAGCCACCAGAAAATCGCGGAAGCGGTTCACATCGGGGGCGGCCTGGGTATCCGCAATCAAGCCAAAGAAAAGCTTCCCGTCATAGCTGTGAACGGCGAGTCCGATGCCAAGGTCATAGCCGGTGGGCACCTGGGGATAGGCCGCAATCATTTTTCTCCCCGCGGCGTAGAGCGGCACGGTTGAACCCATCACATTGGTGCAGATCATGTTGAACAGGGGCAGCGGCAGAATGAAATCCGGAATATTGCGCCAGAACAGGGCCTGGATGGGCGGCGGCACGGTGACAAACCATTTGGCCGCGAGCCCCACCAGGCCGAGGGCGCCGGATTTTTTCAGCATCTCGGTCCGATGCGTGACGGCGTGAAGCATCTCCACCGGCCCGCGGACGTCCAACGGGAGCGCTCTTGGCAAGAACGAAATCTGGTTCCCCAGGTCGCCGTTGTGTTCGCCTGCCCGGAGGCTCACGGGGCAAACCAGGCGCACGAAGCGGTTGACCACCGATTGGCCGTGAACTTTCACATAGCGAGCCAGCGCGCGGGCCAGAACGGAAAGGACCACGTCGTTGACCGTGCCGCCTTGTGCTTCGCGGATGCGATGCACGTCGGCCATGGAAATTTCGGCCCAGCAGAATTTCCGGGTTCCGGTGCAAGGCTTGTTGAAAGGCAGCCGCTCGACGGAAGCGGCATATTCGGGGAGGATGCCCATGAGACCGTTCAGGGCGGTCTTGTCTTTTCCTTCCAACGCGCCCTGCGCGAAGTCCAGCAGGCTCGCTTCCAAGGCAACAAGGCTGCCCAACGCGGTGGTCACCGCAGCAGAGATACCTTTAATGAAATCACTTTCCGCCGGCTTGGCTTTGGGGGGCTGGACGCGCACGCGGCGCGGCTTGAGCGAAACTTCGGGACTCGGATCCAGAATCTTGGTCATCAAATCCGCGGCGGAGACGCCGTCACACAGCGAGTGATGGACGCGCCAGATAATAGCGCCGCGGCCGTCCTGGAGGCCGTCGACAACGTGCATTTCCCAAAGCGGCTTGTTGCGGTCGAGCACCTGGCTGAGCAGCTTCGCGGCCAGCGCTTCGAGCTCCGCCTCGCCGCCGGGCGCGTCGAGAGTTACCTGAAAAATGTGGCGACGGATGTCGAAGTCCGGATCGTCGCGCCACGTCGGAAATTCCAAGCTCCACGCCGGGACCACGGGAATTTTTTTATACAGCGGCACCAGGGCCAACTTGGATTTCGTGCTGGCGACAAATTGTTTGAACGGAATCGGGCCGTCAAATATGCACACGCTGGCGATGTGCAGCGGGATGTCTTTTCTTTCCAAGTAAAGGAAAGCCGCATCCGCCGCGGATAAGCTGGAACTTGGGATCGATTTGTGCGCGCTCATCGTTCGAGGGATCCCTGAAAACTCTCTTATGTAAGCCTGATCACTTGATACCGCGTTCGACGGCCAAGGTGCTGTGACCCGAATCACGTCGGACGGTGATGTGGAGAATTTCCTCAGCTTTCGGGCCGCATCGATGGGCCACTGAGGAAATTCTCCACACTGGCTGGCGTTCTATCGGTAGTCGCCCCAGCGCCAAACCGGGCCGACGGTGAAGCGCATGTAGTTTTGCCGGTCGGTCAGCAGGTTCGAGAACAGATGCGTGTTGATCCAGTCCCCGGTGATGCGAACGGCCACATGCTTGGAGAAATTCAAGTCTACGCCGCCGCCAAGGCCGATGAACCAGGTGGTGCAGGACTGGTGGGAGGCTGGAGGCGTGAGCCCCAGCAAGGGGAACAATCCTTCCAGTTGCGGCGGCAGGCTGAGATCGGCCGATTCGTGGATGCCACCGAATCCCGGACGCCCGAGAAACGTGACGTGCTTCCACTTGCGCCAGTAAAACTGAGGTCCCACGGCAAACAGATACGTGGTGGCCTTGAAGGAGACTTTCACCGCGCTTGCCGGAGGGACGACGCCGGGAGGAACGTCGGGAGGAATGCCGTTCTGGTAGGCATTGTTGAGAATGGGTGCGTAGATCGTTTCGCTGCCGGTCAGGGTCCCGGAACCCCCGAAGATATCGTGGCCAAAGACACCGAAATCACCGCCAAGGCCCAGCCACGGCCTGACGGTTACGCCAAAGTCGGTATCGAAGCCGTATTCGTTCAGGTTCCTGGAGGGACTTACAACAAAATCGGAACCCGTATAGAGGGTGTATTTGTTGATGTACTGATCCTGGGCGCAAGCCGGCAGAGCGATGGCAAGCAAAAGAAAACAAAAAAGTAAGCGTTTCATAGGTTCACACTCTTGTGGGAGGAGGGGGATTGCCTCTTGCAACACCCCGCAACATCCTTGAATTTTCTGGAGCGAAGGCCGATTCCCCTGCTGGTAAACCGCTGCTGAGGAGCGTGGCAATGCGGTATAGATTGATTTGCCCAGAAAAAGGAGGGAGTTTCAGTGATGCCAATCACCGCCCAGCACACCGGAGCGTGGGCCGAGCGGGCGATGGCAAGAACCATGGTCAATTTCGGGAGCGCCGTGCCCGGGAATGGGCCCGCCTCAATCGGGCGGCGTGCTGGAAGTAAGCACAAAAAGAAGGGGGTCGCCCTCTTCCGGAACGGCAAACAGCTGTGTCCCGTTCGTGACTAGGCTCAACGCGCTGCTGTCGAGATTCCCGGAGCCGTCCGCGTTGACCGTAATTTGTACCGCCGTGGGAATCACGGGCACGGAGCCGATCATTTGGGAGCTCAACGTATACGTTCCGGTGCCGCTGAAATCGAACAGGCCCAGGAAGGCGCCGTTCTGGCCGTCTACACCTTCCGCTGTGCTGCCGATGAAGTTGCCGGAAACGCTGCTCACACTGAAGCCGGGCGCGCCGGTGGATTGGTTCGCGAGGGTGCCGGCGCTGGAGGCGGCATCGGTGCCGACGAGGAACCCGGCGATGGCGTCGTCGCTGGCGCCCGTGGCGGTAAGATAGACCACCGGGGGCGTGGCGGAGAGTCCGGAAAAGGAGACGCGACCCGAAGCAGCTTCGAGCGTAAAGTTTGCATTCAAGTAGTTGGTCACGCCAAAAACCCCAACGTTATTCGCGTAGCTGTTGGCCGTGGAAATGGTGCCATCGCTGGTGGCGCTGAGCGTTCCGATTTCCACGCGGTTTCCGATGACGTCTCCGTTGGAGACGAAACCCGTGTCTTCCAGCATGTAGGAGCCATTCACCGCCCCCGCGGCATAAGAAGCGTTGGCCGACAACGCTCTTCCGGAGAGAAGCGGCGGCGCGCCTACGGAAACGGGTGAGTCCGTAGACAGAAGGATGATGTCCGAGGCGTTGAGAACGTAAAAGGCGAAATCAAACGTAAGAGGGCCGTTCGGGGTCGGCGTGGTGTAGGAGCCGGTGCCGCGTCCGGTCGTGGAATCGATGCTGCTGTTGAGGATTCCGCTTCCGCCGGTGAGTTCGCCCGAGGGAAACCCGCCCACGTTCATATCGGCGAATCCAGACGACAGGGTTCCCGCGGCGTTGGTGAACGATCCGGCGATCGCGGTGCGCAGGTAGCCGGCCTCCTGGGAATCCCAGCCCTCCGCTCCAAAGGCAAAATTGGAAGCCAGGGAGGAGACTGAAAAGGCGTTGGGATCCTGCAGGTGCATAAATCCGGACGTAATGGCGCCGACGCCGTTGGCGCTGTCGGACTCGACGATTCTCCCGGTGTGATAGGTCGTGCCGTCCGATCCGCCCAGATAAAAACTGAACTGCACGCTAAAGACTTGCGAGGTCGTTTGCGCGCTCAGGCTGCTCTTTTTCGGCCGAAGCAACGTTGCGTGGCTTGAATGAGGCACCCAGGCGGCGCGTTTGCTGGCAGCCGACGCTTCGCTTCCGGAAAAGAACAAAAACAAACAGCCCTGGCCGCTGGAGCCGAAGGCGTATTTGCTCACGGTCAAATCCACCTGGTACTGCAGAGGCCCGTTGGTGAAGCCGTTGTAGTCCACCGTGGCCGCCGTGAGCGCGCCACTCCCGTTGGCCGTGAAACTGCCGGCGATGTCCACCGGATTGCCGGTGGCATCTCTTCCCTTCGCCAGAAATGCGTAGGGCTTGCTGGAAGTGAGCGCCGCTTCATTGCCCATCGAGTCGCAAACGCCGGCCGCAACCGGATTGATGGTAATCATCAAGCTAGCGGAGGCCGCAGTGGTATTCGCGCCGTCGGTCACCGTGAAAACGTATGGGCCGTAGGAGCCGGGAGTGGTGGGCGTGCCGGAAATAATTCCGGAAGTGCTCACGGGATTCAGGCCGGGCGGCAGCGCACCGCCGGAGGTTTGCGTCCAGGTGTACGGCAGGTTTCCTCCCGCAGCGAGCAATACCACGGAGTAAGGAGTGCCGACGATACCGGAGGGAAGAGATGTCGTATCTACCGCAAGGGCCGAGGAAGTAATAGTAATGCTCATGCTGGCGGAGTTGGCGGTCGCGCTGTTCGAGTCGGTGGCCGTGAACACAAAGGGACCGTAGGTGCCAGCGGTGGTCGGAACGCCGCTGAATGTTCCGTCCCCACTGAAGCGGACTCCATCGGGCATGGCGCCGCCCGAGGCTTGCGTCCAACTGTAGGGTGGGAGACCGCCTGTCGCGGTCAGCGATTGGGCGTAGGCGACACCAACCGCGCCGTTTGGCAGACTCGTTGTGGTGACCATCAGGCCGGGCGAGCTATTCTTGCATCCGGCAAAAGCAAACACGGCTAAGAGAACTGCCGACACCCAAAGAAATCGAACCACTCGAGACATCACTCCCCCTCTTTCTGGTTCAACCGGACCTGTATCTCCTGCAATTTTTCTCTGCGGTTCCGGATGCGCGGTTCGTGACCGGGAAACGCGGACCGAGCAAAGACACACCCATCCCGTTAGCGCCCGGAGCCGTGTAACACGGGCTCGGCGCCAAAACCGTCTGTCCATTACTTCAGAACTTGGTGTAGCGTTTCTCTATCGCGCTCTCAGAGATGCCTTCGCACACCCCTCGCGAAATACGGTTCGATGCGATGTTGGCCCGCATGGGTGCCCATGGAATGCTTTTGGATGGTGACTCCTCCAAGGCAGAGCGATTCGAGAGGATTGTGAAGCGAGGAGTTCGAACTGCAGAACATCGTTCACTCGCGGCCATCCACCCGAGCAGGCACACCAAAACCTATGGCGCCGTACTCCGAGACACCTCTCGGCCCTTTGGCACCGCTGCCTACAAGCATTCCCGTGAGGTGAGCTAAAAGTTCCCCAACATCGAGGCGGAGCGCAGGATGTTGCCGGTGCTTGCCCTCAGGGGAGCGTGCCTAAGCGGAGAACAAACCGCGCGGTCAACCGGGGAAGGAAGTGCTACGGAAGTGATGCGCGCATCACAGCTATTCCGTGTTTCACTTATTTCCATTTGGCGCGGCCGGGAGGCCCGGCCCGCCTCAATCGCTGATCTTCTTGTAGATTCCCGGACGCCCCAGGAACTCGCGCGCATTTTTCTCCGCGACGTCGGCGGCCGTGCGCTTTCCCGGGTCAGCCAGAAATTCCGCCCAGGCATTTTGGATTTCTTTGCGGATGAAGTAGGTCTTGAGCGTGAGGATATGAAAAAAGAGCAGCCGTTCTTCCTTCGTCATCGAGGGCCGGGGCGTCTCCGTCAGTTCGCGCAACGGAGGCAGATGCACGTGGGCGACACGGGGTCCAGCCGCGACCGTGCAAGGCGGCGCTGGTCGGCGTCGCCAAGCCATCGGCGGCCAAGCTGTGAAAATCTTTTTGTCGAGATGGGCGCCTCGCCGGTTGCGGGCGTGAGCCTTGGCGCAGTTCCCATCCGGGCGGGACTGCGCGGCTCCGCAAGGCGCGGCAGCGAAAGCGCCCCATCGCGGTTGGGCTCGCGCTTAACTTGCGACCGCTTCCAGATCCGTCTTGAGTTGCGCGATATTGACGCCTGGCGCATAGTCCGGTTTCAGCGCTTCGGCGGGCAGGAGCGCGTAGGCTTCATCCACGCACTCATCCCACCAGGCCCACGTTCCCACCTGCGTATTTCCCCAGGTGAGCACGGTCACGCCATTCTGGTCGTAACCCACGGCAAACACGGCGTGGCCGTCCTGCGTCAGTGGGGCCGGCGTCCACGGCTTGTGGGCGTCGAATTCTTGAATGCAGTTCTGCTGTACCTGAAATCCCAGGTACACACCCCCGAAGATGCTGATGGCTTGCTCGACGTGGGTGTGGTTTTTCGGATTGATGGCAACGTAGTTGACGAGTTTTTCCTTGGAGAAGGAATGGGTGCGCCAGTAGTTCAGCACATCCAGCTCATTCAACCCGGAGTCCACTCCCCCCGTCAGGTGCATGTAGAGCTTCACGACCGCCGTTTGCTTGGGAACCATGTCCTTTTTCAACATGCCATCGAAAACGGTCTCGGCGTGGGCTAGCGCGGCAATCGTGCAATCGCCAAGCGTGTCGTTGCCGTCCATGGGGAAAAGCTTGGTGGGGTCGTTCACATTCAAATTTGGATAAACCCTGCTGGTCAAAACGTTGAAAGTCGCGGGCGGCGCAGCAATCCCCGTTTTCAAGTAGTTCTCAAAACGCAGTGTCCGATAATCAACCTTGGGTGGGTGCTTTCCGAATCGATATCCGGGCATGGGAGGTCCTCCTCTCGCACATGAACTTCTCAAGGTAGTGCGGCGGGGGGAACCGGCGTTTCACGGCAGGGCAGGCCGCGTCCGGTCTTTTCCCAAAAAAGATGTCAGGAAGTCCAGATAACCGATCTTCAATAGCCGCTATATAACTGAAATGGTGCCCAATAGTAGGGTTTGGCGAAAACCGAATCGCCGCTCTCGCGGATGAGCGTAATTTTTGCCGCGCGAAGGGCGTCCGCCGGCTCCTCCCTCCGATCCAGACCTTGATACAAGCCGTCCATCAGCCGCGGTGTTGATGGCGCATCGCTCACTTCCCACAAAGCGCTGATCACGTGTCGCGCTCCCGCGTGCAGAAATGCCCACGAAAGCCCGACGAGTCCCTCGCCCGCATAGATGCGCGTGCCCGCGCCATTGCATGCGGAAATGGTCACTAATTCCGCGCGCAGCGGATGCTCTAAAATGTCGCGCGCGTATAGTTTGTAGGAGTCGCGTTCCTGGCTAAGAATCACCGCCGAGTCCAGCGGGTGCGTGTGGCTTGCGGTGCCATGCGTCACCAGATGCAGGTATTGAAACCTCTCGGGATGCGCGGCCAGATAGGCGCCGGGTGTGGCGCGGGCGTCCTGCAGCACTTCGCGATCTTGCGGCGCAAAATGCCCTGCAACTTTCGTCATCTCCGCGGGCGCTTGCTGAAGCCGCGGAAATTCCGGCACAACCTCTTCGGGATTGCCGATGAGCAGAAGATTTCGCCGGTTGGCGTGGGACGCTGGTAACGCTGGATTCTTCTCATTCAGCGAACGGATGGAACTCCCGGTGGAGAGCGTGACATCCTCGAGCC
>Ga0335070_10011896_pt1 | contig 10167 bp, 8 predicted proteins | sample Lox_Sample_13_FD_206722 | JGI IMG/M metagenome (GOLD analysis project Ga0335070, IMG submission 206722) | Soil microbial communities from Loxahatchee National Wildlife Refuge, Florida, United States - Lox_Sample_1.3 | ecosystem: Environmental > Terrestrial > Soil > Wetlands | place: USA: Florida... | reverse complement strand
GTCGCGCATGCCCGGCAGGCGGCGGCGGCTCCGCCGCAGGAGAGCCGCCAGGTCGAGACGGAGCGCGCCCGACGCGAGACGCTGGATCGGCTCGCGCGCCTCGCCGACAAGCTCGATGCCGAGGACGAGGACGGCGGCGCCTCCTCGGGCTTCGACGTCGCCGCCCCGCCGCCCGCCCAATCGGCTCCCCTCGCGTACCACTGCTGCGATCTCTCCGGCATGCCGCGCTGTCCCCTGGTCTCGCCCGTGATGCTCGGCTCCGGCTGCTTCTGTCCGTTCCAGGGCACCGGCATCGCCTGTCCGTGAGCCGCGACCGAGATCGCTAGAGCACGCCCGCGCTCCTCGCCGCGCGCGCGAAGTCGTCGGCGAGGGGGGCCTCGGCTTCGAGGGCGCCGCTCGCGAGCACGCCCGCCACGCGGAGCGAGGCGGCGTGGAGCATGCAGCGCGCGGCCGCCGCGGGATCGCCGTAGACCGGGTCGCCGAGGATCGGCGCTCCGCTCGCCGCGAGGTGGACGCGGACCTGATGCGTGCGCCCCGTCTCGGGCCAGGCCTCGACCAGCGCCGCGCTCCCCGACACGCGGAGGAGTCGGAAGGAGGTCGCGCTCCAGCGACGCGCGGGACCCGACTCCTCGCGCACCGCGAAGCGGAACCGGGCGCGATCCGCGGCCCGCTCCATCCAGCCTTCGATGCGCCAGGTCTCGCGCTGGGGCGCGGGAGAGGCGAGGGCGAGGTATCGCCTCGTGACCCCTCCGGCCGCGAAGGCGCGACCCGCCCGCGCGGCGCTCGCAGCGTCGCGAGCGAACAGGGCCAGGCCGCTCGTCTCGCGGTCGAGGCGATGGACGGCGCGCAGGGACGGGCACGCGAGGCGCTCTCGGAGAACGGCCTCGAGCGAGAGGCGCCGGCTCGCGCGGGTGCCCTGGGTCGGCCACCAGGCGGGCTTCGCGACCGCGACGAGCCCATCCCGATCGAGCAGCACGACCGGCTCGGGGAGCGGCGGCGTCTCGGGCTCGCGCGCGAAGACGTGGACACGCACCCACGCGTCGGCCGCGACGTGCTCCGGGATCTCGTGCGACAGGAGCGGGCGCCCGCAGAGATGGACGCCGCCGTGGGCGAGCGCGCTCGCGAAGCGCTCCGCCGGTGCGCCCGCCGCGGCGACCCGCGCGCGTGCCTCGGCGAGGAACGCGTCGCGCGCGAGCAGCGCGCGGTTCACCCACGCGACGCGGAGGAGCGGCGGATCGAAGCGCTCGCGGTCGGTCATGCAGGCGGCCATGCTAGCCTGCGCCCATGGCTCAGGTCCGCGCATGGTGGCGCGCGCAGCGCGCCCGGCGTCCCGGCTGGATGAACGCGGTGATGCTGTTCTGTGCGTTCATGGCCTTCGTCTACGTTCCCTGGGACCTGCTCGCCAAGCCCGTGGCCCGCGACGAGGAAGTCTGGCTCGGCTTCCGCCTGCACGGCTTCGCGGCGAAGCTCACGGAGCCCTTCCACTGGGCGATCTACGCGGCCCTCACCTACGGCTTCTGGCGCATGCGTCCCTGGATGTGGCCCTGGGCCGGCGTCTACGCGGGCGTCGTCGCCGCGTCGATGCTGGTCTGGAGCCTGCTCTACGGCCCCGAGCCCCTTCGCCTCGCCGCAGGGCTCGCCGCCGCGGCGCCCTTCCTCGCGCTGCAGATCGCGCTCCTGCGGTCGCGTCCGCGGTTCCGCCGTCGCGAGACGGAGCTCTCCGAGCGCTACCCGGGGTGGGCGGTGATCACGGGCGCGTCGGCCGGGATCGGCGCGGAGTTCGCCCGGAAGCTCGCCACGGCGGGCTTCTCGTGCGTGCTCGTGGCCCGGCGCGAGGACCGGCTTCGCACCCTGGCGGAGGAGCTCGAGAAGCGACACGGGATCGCGACACGCATCGTCGCGACGGACCTCGCCGCCGACGGCGGGCCGCAGCGCGTGGCCGACGCGGTGTCGGATCTCGACGTCTCGCTGCTCGTGAACAACGCCGGCTTCGGCCTCGCGGGCCGGTTCGAGGCCCAGGACCCCGGCCGCCTGCGCGAGATGGTGCTCCTCAACTGTCTCGCGCCCACCCTGCTCGCGCGTCTCCTCCTGCCGCAGCTCCGGCGCCGGCCGCGCGCGGCCATGATCGTCACCGGCTCGGCCTCGGGCCGGCAGCCGCTTCCGCTCCACGCCGTCTATGCCGCTACGAAGGCCTTCGACCAGCTCCTGGGCGAGGCGCTCTGGGCGGAGCTCCGGGAACACGGCGTCGACGTGCTCGTGCTCGAGCCCGCGAGCACGGAGAGCGAGTTCCACCACGTCGCGGGCGAGCTGCCTCACGCGGGTGCGCCGGCCTCGGAGGTCGTGGACGCCGCGCTCGACGCCCTGGGCCAGGTGCCGTCGATCGTGCCCGGCTGGTATCCGTGGCTGCGTGCCAACGCGGGAATGCGTCTCCTCCCGCGCTCCCTCCTCGCCCTCGCCGCACGTGGGTACACCGTGAAGCAGACACCGGAGGAGCGACGCTGAGCTCGCGGCGCCGATTCGCCGGGCTCGCGCTCGCGCTCGCGCTCTTCGCGGGCGAGGCGCACGGGCAGGCTCCGACGGCGCCGTCCGCTCCGGCGGCGCCTGCCCCCGCTGCCGCTCCGACCCCCGTCCCGCCCACTCCGATCGCGGTGCCCGTTCCCGAGGTGATCCAGCGCTCCGACGCGCTCCTCGCGCGGCTCCAGCACGTGGGAGACGACCTCGCGAGCGACGGCACGATCTCCGCCGCGCGCGACCGGATCCTCGCGATCGACGCGCGGCTGAAGCGCCACGTGGCCGACGTCCACGAGCTGATCTGGGCGGGCGCGCGCGTCGGCGCGCTCGCGCCCCCGGAGCGCGGCCTGCGCGAAGCCCGCGTCGATCTCCAGACCCTCGTCGACGATCTCACGAAGGTCGCCACGCGGCTCGAGACGGCGCTCGACGAGCTCGCGACCGAACGCGACTCCTGGAAGCTCACGCGGAAGGAGGCCACGGCGTCGGGAGCGCCGCCTGCGACGGTCGAGCGCGTCGACCAGACCGTCGTCGCGATCGATGCGGCGCGGAAGATGCTGCGCGACCGCCGGAGCAAGCTCCTCGAGCTGCAGGAGCAGGCATCCGGCGACCTCACGCTCGCGAGCGCGACGATCGAGGAGATCGACACCTTCCGGCGCGAGTTCGCGGGCCGGCTGCTGCAGCGCGACAGCCAGCCGATCTGGCGGCTCGACTTCTCGTCCGTCGAGCGCGAGCGGATGGTCGAGCGCTTCACGGCGATGCTGGCCGCGGAGTACGAGGACCTTCGCCTCCTCGTCCCCCAGGCGAGCGGACGGCTCGCGCTCCAGGGGCTCCTCTTCGCCGGGCTCTATCTCGCGTTCCGGACCGGTCGCCGCAGCACCAAGAAGTGGAGCGAGGAGGATCCGGGGATGGAGACCGCGGCGACGGTCTTCCAGTCGCCGATCGCCTCGGCCCTCTTGCTGACGATCGCCTCGACGCGGGTCATCCAGCCGCAGGTCCCGTACATGGCGGGTGTGCTGCTCGGCCTGATCGGGCTCCCGACGGCGCTGCACACCCTGGTGCCGCTCGTGAACGCGCCGCTGCGGCCCGCGCTGTACACGCTCGCGGCCTTCTTCCTGGTGGACCGGATCCGCGACACGGCGGAGCCGGTGCCCGAGCTCGAGCAGGTGCTCCTCGCGGGCGAGCTCGCGATCGGGCTCGTGCTGCTCCTGCTCCTGCTGCGCTCGGGACGCCTCGCCGGCGTGAAGCTCGCTCCCGAGCAGATCGACCGCCTGCGCTGGCTCGGCCGCGGTGTGAAGCTCTTGACGGGCCTCGTCGCAGGCGCCCTGCTCTGCACGCTGGTCGGCCTGATGCAGCTCGCGCGCCTCCTCGGAGGCGGCGCCTTCGTGATCGTGTACAGCGGCTTCGCGTACCTCGCGCTCGCGCGTGCGTTCGACGGCCTCGTGACGTTCGCGCTGCGCGTGCGCCCGCTCTGCCACACGCGCGCGGTGCAGGTGCATCGCCGCCTGATCGAGCACCGCGTGCAGCGCGCGACGGCGTGGGTCGCGGGCGCCCTGTTCGTGTTCACGGCGCTCGGCGGGCTCCATCTGTGGGCGCCGACCCACCGCCTCGTCCGCGAGCTCCTCGCGGTCGAGTTCGTGCCGGGAGAGTCGAAGCTCTCGGTCGGCGACGTCTTCGCCTTCGGCCTGATCCTGCTGGGCTCGTACGGCGTCGCGCGCTTCGTGTGCTTCGCCCTCGAGACCGACGTCTATCCGCGATTCCACTTCGGTCGCGGCGTTCCCTACGCGATCACCACCCTGACCCGCTACGCGCTGTTCGTGGCGGGCTTCCTCCTCGGCGTCGCCGCCCTCGGCATCGACCTCTCGAAGGTGACGCTGCTCGCGGGGGCGCTCGGCGTCGGCATCGGCTTCGGCCTCCAGAACATCGTGAACAACTTCGTGTCGGGCCTGATCCTGCTCTTCGAGCGTCCCATCCAGGTCGGCGACACCGTCCAGCTCGCGAACCTCTCCGGCGAGGTACGCCGCATCGGGCTGCGCTCCAGCACGCTGCGCACCTTCGACGGCGCCGAGGTGATCGTCCCGAACGCGAACCTGATCCAGGACGCCGTCACCAACTGGACGCTCTCGGACAACTCGCGCCGGATCGAGATCACCGTGGGCGTCGCCTACGGGACGGAGCCGGAGCGGGTGATCGCGCTCCTGCACGAGGTGGCGGGCAAGCAGCGCGAGGTGCTGCGGAGCCCGCCGCCCGCCGCGCTGTTCGTCGGCTTCGGCCCGAGCAGCCTCGACTTCGTGCTCCGCTGCTGGCTCGTGCAGTCCGAGAACTGGGTCACGGTGCGGAGCGAGCTCGCGATCGCGGTGCACGACGCGCTGCGCGACGCCGGGATCGCGATCCCCTTCCCGCAGGTCGAGCTGAGCCTCAAGCCCGGGTCGACCGGCCTCGCTGCCGGCCCGCCGGCGCGTCCGCGGGAGTGATGGCGCGGGCGGCGGCGCGGGCGGAGGCGGCGGCGACGCTCCAGCAGGAGCGCGCCGGCGACACGCTCGTGCTGCGGCTCGCCGGTCGTCTCGACGCCCCCGGCACGGCCGCGCTCTGGGCCGACGCGGTGGGCCGCGCCGAGTCCGAGGCCGCGCCCCGCCTCGTGGTCGACGCCGCACGCGTCGACTACTGCGACGGCAGCGGCTTCGCGCTGCTCTCCGCGCTGGAGGATCGGCAGCGCTCGCGGGGCGCGGCGTTCGAGCTCGGAGGGCTGCGCGAGGAGCTCGCGCGCATCTACACCCTCGTGCGTCCGCCGGCGACGGTCGCGCCCGCGGCCGCCCCGGCGGCCCCGCAGCCTCGTGGATTCTTCGAGAGCTTCGGCCGCAGCGTGTTCGAGCTCGACGTGCAGCTCCGGGCCCTCGTCACCTACACCGGCGAGCTCACGGCGGCGCTCTTCTGGGCCGCGACCCATCCCCGCCGCGTGCGCTGGCGCGACGTGCTGCGGGTCGCCTCCCAGGCCGGGAGCGGAGCGCTCCCGATCATCTGCCTCGTGGGCTTCTTGATGGGTCTCATCATGGCGTTCCAGTCCGTGGTCCAGCTTCGCTGGTTCGCCGCCGAGATCTTCACCGCCGACGCCGTGGGCCTCACCCTGATCCGGGAGCTCGGCGCCCTCATGACGGCGGTGATCCTCGCGGGCCGCTCGGGCTCCGCGTTCGCGGCGGAGCTCGGGACGATGAAGGTCAACGAGGAGCTCGACGCGCTCACCACCATGGGCCTCTTCCCCGTCCGCTTCCTCGTCGTCACGCGGGTGCTGGCCGGGGTCGCCGTGACCCCCTTCCTGATCTGCTTCTTCAACCTCGCCGGCCTCTTCGGGGGTCTCGTGGTGCTGATGGGGATCGGATACCCGCCCATCACGTTCTACCGGCGCGTGACCTACATGGTCGACCTCAACGATCTCTTCGGCGGCCTGTTCAAGGGCTTCGTGTTCGGGATCCTGGTGACCGCGATCGGCTGCCTGCGCGGGCTCGAGACCCGCCAGGGCGCGCGGGCCGTGGGCGAGTCGGCGACCTCGGCGGTCGTCTCCGGGATCGTGCTCATCGCCGTGGCCGACGGCATCCTGTCCGTGATCTACTACGTGCTCGAGATCTGAGGAGGGGGCGTGAGGGAGCCGGTGATCCGGGTCGAGGAGCTGGTCGCCGGCTTCGAAGAACGAGTGGTGCTCGACCGGTTCTCCTTCGACGTGTACCCCGGCGAGATCTTCGTCGTGCTCGGCGGCTCCGGAAGCGGCAAGAGCACGCTCCTCAAGCACATGATCGGCCTCTACGAGCCGGTCGCGGGACGCATCCTGGTGAAGGGCGAGGACGTCGCGACGGCACAGGGCGAGGCGCGCCGACGCATCCTGCGACGCTTCGGAGTGATGTACCAGGGCGGCGCGCTCTTCGGCTCGATGACCCTGCTCGAGAACGTGCGGCTCCCGCTGGAGGAGCTCACCGACCTGCCGCCCGAGGCGCGCGACCGGGTGGCCCGCGCGAAGCTCCGTCTCGTGCTGCTCGAGGACGCGGCGGGCAAGCTGCCCGGCGAGCTCTCGGGCGGCATGCGCAAGCGCGGAGCGATCGCGCGCGCGATGGCCCTCGATCCCGAGATCCTCTTCCTCGACGAGCCCTCCGCCGGCCTCGATCCGGTGGCGTCGGCGGGCCTCGACCAGCTCCTGCTCCGCCTGCGCGACGCCCTCGGCGTGACGCTCGTGGTGGTGAGCCACGAGCTCCCGAGCATCTACACGATCGCGGATCGGGCCCTCATGATCGACTCGCGCACCGGACGGATCGCCGGCATCGGCCCGCCCGCGGAGCTCCGCGACGGGAGCACCGATCCGTGGGTCAGGCGGTTCTTCCATCGCGAAGCGGTGCCGATGCCGGAGCTGCGTCCGTGAGCGATCGGGCGCGCTACTTCCGGCTGGGGGTCTTCGTGCTCGCGGGGATCGCGCTCCTCGTCGCCCTCACGCTCGCGCTCGGCAGCGAGCGCATCTTCACGCGCGGCACCGTCCTCGAGACGTACTTCGACGAATCGGTGCAGGGCGTCGACATCGGCTCGCCGGTGAAGCGGCGCGGCGTGGAGATCGGGCGCATCCAGAGCATCGGCTTCCTGGCGCAGTACTACCCGCTGCCCCGGGACCCGAACGAGGCGATCCGCTACGGCCGCCTCGTCGTCGTGCGCATGCGCGTCACGGGGAGCTGGGCCCGCGACCCGGGCGATCCGAAGTTCCAGTCGGATCTCGCCCTCATGGTGCAGCAGGGCCTGCGCATCCGGATTGCCGCCCAAGGGCTCACGGGCACCTCGTACCTCGAGCTCGACTTCCTCGATCCCGCGCGCAATCCGCCGCTTCCGATCCTGTGGAAGCCCTACTACACGTACGTGCCGTCGGCGCCGAGCGCGATCAAGAGCTTGTCGACCGCCGCGGAGCGCGTGTTCGATCGCATCGACCAGATCCAGATCGAGGAGCTCGTGGCGAACCTCGACGCCGCCCTCGTCTCCGTGAAGAAGGCCGTCGAGGACGCGAAGGTGGGCGAGACCGGTGCCGAGGTGCGCCGGCTCGCCCAGCAGGCGCAGCGCACGCTCGCCGATGCGAGGGAGACGAGCGTCGTGGTGCGCGACGTGGTGTCGCGGACCGACGTCTCGACCACGCAGCGCGCCCTCGAGAGCGCGCTCGCCCAGATCACGGCGACGGTACGACGGCTCGACCTCCTCGTGGCGTCGGAGCAGGGCGACGTCGACTCGGTGGTGGCCGATTTGCGGGAGGTCGCGAACAACCTGCGATCGGTGACCGAGGGCGCGCGGTCGTATCCCTCGGCGCTGCTCTTCGGCGAGCCGCCGCCGCCGTTCCGACCGCCGGAGAAACGAGAGTGACGGCGTCGCGCGGCCGGAAGGGACGGAGGATCGCCGCGGTCGTCGGATGGGTCGCGGCGAGCGCGCTCCTCGCGGCCTGCGGCCCCCTCCTCGCGAAGCGCTTTCCGGAGAAGCAGCAGTTCGTCCTCGAGGCGCAGCGGCCGGAGGATCCGCACGCGACGCAGGTCGGGAAGAGCCTCGTCGTGCGACCCTTCCGCGCGTCGCCGCGGCTCGACGGCGTGAAGTTCGTGTACAAGACCGGGAGCGGCACCTACGAATCGGACTTCTACCACGTCTTCTGGACCGCGCCCGAGGCGATGATCGCCGACGAGGCCCGACGCTGGCTCGAGGCGTCGGGCCTCTTCGGATCGGTCTGGGACGCGCGCAGCGTGCTGCCGCCGGCGTTGATGCTCGAGGGCGGCGTCCTCGAGCTCTACGCCGACTACACGACCGGCGGTCCGCCCCACGCGATCCTCGCCGTGAGCTTCGCGCTGGTCGACGTCGAGCAGCCGATTCCCACCGTCGCGTTCCACGCGGACTACCGATCGGACGTCGCGGCGAAGGCCGACACGCCGGAGGCGATCGTCGCGGCCTGGAATGCGGCGCTCGGCGACGTGCTGACGCGCTTCGAGACCGACCTGGCGACGCGCGGGCTGCGCTGAGCGTGCGGCCGCGCCGGAGGGCGCGCTGGAGCTGCTCGAGACCGTGATCCTGCTCCTGGTGGTGGTGCTCATCGGCGCCGCCCTCGCGCGCCGCCTGGTGGTTCCCTATCCGATCGTGCTCGTGCTCGTCGGCCTCGCGATCGGGGCCGTGCCCGGGCTGCCCACGGTGCGCCTCGAGCCGGACCTCGTGTTCCTGGTGTTCCTGCCGCCGATCCTCTGGGCGGCGGCCTACTTCACCTCCTTCCGCGACTTCCGCTTCAACCTCCGGCCGATCCTCCTGCTCGCGGTGGGCCTCGTGCTCGCGACGAGCTCGGCCGTGGCGGCGGTCGCCCACGCGCTCGTGCCCGGCCTCGGCTGGGCCCCCGCGATCGCCCTCGGCGCGATCGTCTCGCCGCCGGACGCGGTCGCCGCGACGGCCGTCCTCGGCCGGCTCGGCGTTCCGCGACGCGTCGTGACGGTGCTCGAGGGCGAGAGCCTGGTGAACGACGCGGCGGCCCTCGTGCTCTACCGGGTCGCCGTCGGGGCCGCGGTGACCGGAAGCTTCGCGCTGCAGGACGCCCTGATCCAGTTCTGCGTCGCGACCACGCTCGGGATCGGGATCGGGCTCGCCGTCGGAACGGCCACGCGCTTGGCGCTGCGCGCGACCCACGATTCCTTCGCCGAGATCGCCATCACGCTGCTCGCGCCCTACGTCGCCTGGGTGCTGGCGGAGCGCGCCCACGTCTCGGGCGTGCTCGCCTGCGTGGCCGGGGGCCTCCTGATCCGCCGCCACCTGAGCACGCTCGTCTCCCCGTCGACGCGCCTCCAGGCCCGGGCGGTGTGGGACGTGCTCGTGTTCGTGCTGAACGGCGTGATCTTCATCCTGATCGGCCTCCAGCTCGGCGCGCTGCGGGCCGGGCTCGGGGCGGGCGGACGCATCTCGGCGTGGACCGTGGCGCTCGCCCTGTTCGGCACCCTCGTCGTCGTGCGGGCGCTCTGGGTGCCCGTCTTCACCTGGCTTCCGCGCGCGCTCTCGGCGGGCCTGCGGGTGCGCGACCCGATGCCGCCCCGCCCGGCGATCGTGCTGATCGCCTGGGTCGCGATGCGCGGCATCGTCTCGCTCGCGGCGGCGCTGGCGCTCCCGCTCTCGACCGCGAGCGGCGAGCCCTTCCCGTTTCGCAGCGAGCTCGTGCTGGTGACCTTCGCGGTGGTGGTGCTCTCGCTCCTCGTCCAGGGTCTCTCGATCGCACCGCTCGTGCGATGGCTCCCGTTCGAGACCGACAACACCCACGACCGCGAGGAGCTCCAGGCGCGCGCCCAGACCGCCGTCGCTGCGCTGCGACGCCTCGAGGAGCTCGCGACGGAGCCGTGGGCGCAGGAGATCTGCGTCGAACGGCTGCGCGGAGAGTACGAGGCGCGGCTCGAGCGGATCACGGGCCTGGACTTCCGCTCGCCCCATGCGCCGCCGACGGACGAAGAGGCCGCGACGCAGCGCCTTCGCCACGAGGTGCTGACGGCGGAGCGCGTGGCGGCGATCGCGCTGCGCGACCAGGGCGTGGTGAGCGACGAAGTGCTGCATCACCTCGAGTCGGAGCTCGACCTCGAGGCGATGCGCGCGGGCGTCGGAGACTGGCGCGCGCGCTGACTAGGCGCGGCGGAG
>Ga0335070_10011895_pt1 | contig 10168 bp, 8 predicted proteins | sample Lox_Sample_13_FD_206722 | JGI IMG/M metagenome (GOLD analysis project Ga0335070, IMG submission 206722) | Soil microbial communities from Loxahatchee National Wildlife Refuge, Florida, United States - Lox_Sample_1.3 | ecosystem: Environmental > Terrestrial > Soil > Wetlands | place: USA: Florida... | reverse complement strand
CCGGGATTCCCTGCAACTGTTTACCTGCGCCAAATCGCCACTGAATGCTGGAAGTTGCAGTTCGCTGATGGGCTTTGCTTCGTGGCCCTCCCGCCGATTACCATGGAAGGATGTGCTGGAGGCGGACGTCTCGCGGCGCAGCTTGTCTCTCCGATGCAGGTGTGGAATTGTTCATCTCCCTCTGCGCCCCGTAAACCATCGCGGCAGGCAAATACCTTGAAGCCCTTCAATGGGGAGGAATGCGAAGTTGAGCGATCGTTTTTTGTTTACCTCTGAGTCCGTCACCGAAGGCCATCCGGACAAGATTGCCGATCAAGTCTCCGACGCGATTCTGGACGCGTGCCTTGACCAGGATCCCTACAGCCGCGTTGCCGCTGAAACACTCACGGCAACCGGGCTTGTTGTCATTGCCGGCGAAATCACAACCAAGGCTTATGTCGACTTTCAGAGTCTCGTGCGCGGCGTGGTCGCATCCATCGGCTATGACAATGCGCTCTATGGATTCGATTCGAACACCTGTGCGGTCATCTCGTCGATCAACAAACAGTCTGGCGACATCGCGCAGGGAGTTGACACTGGTGGTGCGGGCGACCAGGGCATGATGTTCGGCTACGCGTCGAACGAGACGGTCGAGCTGATGCCTGCGCCAATCTCGCTGGCTCACAAGCTGACGCGCCAGCTCAGCCATGTTCGCAAGAACGGCAAATTGCCGTACCTGCGTCCCGACGGCAAGAGCCAGGTAACCGTGGAGTACGATGAGAACGGAAAGCCAGCACGTATTGATGCAGTCGTGATCAGCAGCCAGCATGCTGAGACCGTCTCCAACGACGAGCTGCACGCCGACGTATTGAAGCATGTGATCCAGGCCGTGCTCCCTGCAGCGTGGCTCGATGAGCACACGAAGTATCACATCAATCCGACGGGCAGGTTCGTGATCGGTGGCCCGATGGGTGACACCGGGCTCACCGGCCGTAAGATCATCGTGGACACCTATGGCGGCGCCGGCCGTCACGGCGGCGGGGCATTCAGCGGAAAGGACCCGACCAAGGTCGACCGTTCGGCAGCGTACGTGGCGCGTTACATTGCCAAGAACATCGTCGCAGCAGGGCTGGCGGATAAGGCAGAGGTTCAGCTGGCGTACGCTATCGGCGTGGCCGAACCGGTAAGCGTGCTGGTCGAAACATTTGGCACGGGCAAAGTGAGTGAGGCAAAGCTCACAGAGCTTGTTCGCAAGAACTTCTCACTTACGCCCAAGGGCATCATCGAGAGCCTGAACCTGCGCAGGCCGATCTATCAGAAGACCGCGGCTTACGGTCACTTTGGACGCACCGAGCCGGAGTTCACCTGGGAAGCGACCGACAAGGCTGCCGCGCTCGCGGAGCAGGCCGGTGCGGCAGCGGCTGCGAAGGCGAAGTAAGGGCACTGCGACATCATCAACATCAAGGATGGGACCTCGATTCGGGGTCCCATCTTTCTATTGTCGGGATTGAATGCAATAGAATCGGCTGTTGATACCAGAATCATCAGGAGATGGTGATGCTTCGTTTTGCCTGCGCCGCACTTTTCCTCGCGACAGCACCTCTGGCCATTGCACAGAACACGCCCACGGACGGGATTCCTGCCAATAGCCGGTGGGAATATGCCGGCGGTCGCGGTCCCCTTGTCTGGGGAAAACTGGATCCGGCTTACTCGGCGTGTTCGAAGGGGCATGAGCAATCGCCCATCAACATCAAGGGTGCGCATCTGAACAAGAATCTTCAGCCCATCGAGTTTCACTACATCGCGGGATCGGTGACACTCGAAAACAATGGGCACACAATCCTGGCGCTGGTGAAGCCCGGAAGCTATATCGTCGCCGGCGGCACGCGATATGACTTGCTGCAGTTTCACTTTCACACGCCGAGTGAAGACGCTGTTGACGGAAAACTGACAGATATGGCGGTGCACCTTGTGCACAAGAGCGCCGACGGCAAGCTGGCTGAGATCGCCGTGCGATTTGTACAGGAGCGGGGCACTCCCAACGCGGTGATGGCGGCACTATGGCCGCATCTGCCCAAGACGGCAGGCGCTACAGAACAGGTGACCGACATGGTAAATCCCGGCGGGTTTCTGCCGCCGGACCGCGGGTATTGGACCTACATGGGTTCGATCACGACTCCGCCATGCACCGAGGGCGTCCGCTGGTTTGTCTTTGAAAACGAGCTCAGCATGAGCCTTAATCAACTGCGCGTGTTTCAGTCGATCTTCAAGATGAACTCGCGTCCCTTGCAGGACCTGCACGGACGGCGCATCGAAGCGAACGAGTAAAGACTATTCGGCCATCGGGATGAACTTCAGGACAATTCCCGCATCGCCCGCGGGAGTCTTCACGCTCACTCCGGTCACGTCTTCCACCAAATAGTGCGCGGCGTCCAGCGACTCTGCGGGATGCGAGAACGTCGTGGCGATCACAATGCAACCTGCAGCGCGGCCGGATCTGACTCCGGATGCGGAATCTTCAAAGACGACGCAATCTTCAGGGGCCAGGCCCAGCAGCGCCGCGCCCGCACGATATGGCGCGGGGTCAGGTTTGCCGGCTTCGACGCTCTCGGCTGTGATCAGGCGAGTCGGTACCGGAAGTCCAGCCTGCGCCAGACGGACGCGCGCCAGACGCTCTGTCGCGCTGGTAACAACCGTCCAGCGATCGGCGGGCAAGTCGGCGATCAGCTCAAGCACACCGGGCAGGGTTGCCAGCCCTTTGCCGTCGGCCATTTCGATCTCTTCAATCACACGCAATTCAGCCTCGCTGTCGAGATCAGGCCTCAGCGTGGCCACGCTTTCAATAGCCCGGCGGCCGTGCGTAATGCTGAGCGCATATTCAGGGTCGACGCCGCGCATCTGCGCCCACCTGGTCCAGCTGCGCTCTACCGATCCGATCGAAGAGATGAGGATGCCGTCCATGTCGAAGAGGATGCCTTTGCAGCGAATCTCCACGGGGGAAGCGATGGAAACAGCCATATCTCTATTCTATCCGGGGACGATCCTGCCTATGGCTTCGTAGCAACTTCCGTCTTTGCCGGACCAAATGCAATGACAGCGGGAGTGGCAAGCGTCATCGTCGCCTCGACAGTGGACGTATGCGGACCTTGTTGAACGAGGCTCTTCTGAATAGACACGACCCCAGCGGCAATACTGCCTTCGCCCGTCCAATGATCGAACTTCGCCAATCGGGGAGGCACCGAAGAAGAATCTGCGTAACCGGTGATCGATCCCTGGCGCCAGTCAAAGTGAATCCGGCCCTTCGCAGATGCTGCGAGATCTGCGCCGGCGAATCCCGAGAGCTCCACCTTTCCGTTTCCATCGATGCTTTTGCCTTTGCACTGAAGGCCGAGCAACTGGCAGACAGAGGTCGGGCTCAGTTTCTCGAACTGCGCTTCAATGGAATAGGCAGGTTTGCTGGTGTTTGACAGCGCACCCTTGCCATGAATCTGCCCGCCCAGCAGATCTGCCTCGATGCTCGCGAGGTCGGCGCCGGTTGCCTGCATCTTCAGGCCAATCACCGCGTTTCGCAGTGTGACCGGGCCGACTGTGAAGGTGTCGGCACTCACGGTCCCTTCAAAGGCAGGCCATGGCGCCACGGAAGACGGAGTTAGCCGTGCAATGACCGAAGAAATGAGCGTACTCGATTTGCGCGTACCCAGCAGCGCAGCCTGCAGTGCCGCAGAGTCAAGCGTAGTGAACCGGACGTCCAGTTGAGTCTGGCATTGCGCGGGCGGCTCGCAGGAAACCGGAATGCGCACCTGGGCAACGCCCTTGAGCGGGCCGTAAGAAAATGAAACAGGATCCCAGCGTCGATCTGCTCCCCCGAGATGGAGTGTTGCCTGCGAGATCTGAAGAGCCGTTGCGAGCGTGTCAGACTTCCAGTTCGCTTCGTGAAGTGTCACCGTTCCGGTCAGGCGGTCTTTGGGTGAGCTTGTGATGGGAGCCAGCGGTGGACCCGCGGCGTTGTTCGCAACCGGCGCTGCAGCGCTTGCACCGAGCAATTCCTCGGGCGACGGCAACCACGACCCGTTGATCGCCAGGTCAAGTGTGACCGGATCACCGGCGACAGCATCGAGCGCATCAGCTTCGGGAAGTCCGGCAGCGCGCGCCAATTCCCTCACCCTTGCAACTGCTCCCGGTCCATGGATCGTGACGTCGTAGCCGGAAGAAGCAACACGAAGAGTAACAATGACCGGCGTCGGTCCCCCGGCGGGGATGTTGACGGTTGAAGCGAGGGATTCGCCCTGCGCAGCCGCGGCAGGCGCCGGCTCCAGCACAATCTTTGGAATCTGAAGAGGCTGACTGAGGGGTGACCCGTTCAGGCGCAGCGCATCGACCGTGATGCTGCCCGACAGCGGTCCAGAGACTGCGGCGCTCTCCTTCGGCGCAGCTTTGCCATGGACACGGTGAGCAGGCACCGACGCCGCGGGCACGGTGGCGCGCGCCGCATTTGCATCGTAGATGAGCTTTCCATTCATCGTTCCACTGGCATCGAGGCCCGCACCAAACCTGTTGCGCACGGTGCGAAGAGCATCCAGAACTGCCTGTGCGGGGATTCTCTGCATCTCGAGCGCGAGAGTTGGCTGCCCATTGCTGGGCAGACTGCCCTCTACCCGGAGGTGTCCGTCGCCGAGCGGAGAATCACAAACGAGCTTTTCGACGCTGCGAAGCGGATAGTGGTAGACAAAGCTGCAATTGGCGTCGAAATCGAGAGGCGCCGCCGGTGCAAACTCGGCGCGATGCACCCCAACTGCACGCAGGCGCGAGGTGACTTGCGCGGAGTCGGCAGTTCCATCCAGGTGTAGTTCGCCGGTAAGGTCGCCGCGCCATCCCGGATCTGTGCCGATGAGAAGCTTGCTCAACTGGCCAAGCTGCGCCTCGCGCCACTCGAGGTCCAGATGCACTGGCATCTCCCGCAGCGATGGCGCACGCCTCAGCCGTGCTTCAAGACGCACAATGCCGGTGTCGCCGAGGTCGAGACTCACGTCTGTGCGAGCAGGCTGGCCACGAAGGCGAACGCGCCAGTCTCCTGGGTCCTCCTGCCAGAAAGAGACATCCGCGTCGATGAGCGAGTACGGAAGCTTTTCAGAGCCCCGTTTGATGTTGACGCGGGAATTTGTGGCTTCAAGGTAGGGGAGCGGAACCGCACGATTTGCATTCGCACCGACAGATTGGGATCCGGCGGCGTTGCGGAAGATCGGATCGAGATTCCAGTGACCGTCGGTGGTTCGCAACAGGTTCAGACTCGCTTCATCGACGCTGATGCGGCTGATCTCGAGCCGCCCACGCCACAGAGAGAGCAGCCGGATGGCTGCCTGAACAGTGTTGGCATGGAGAACGGGTTCAACGCCGTAGGCTGGATCCTCATCGACGGTCAGGTCGGTCAGAACGAATCCAGGCCGCGGAAGCAGGCGCAGTTCCACCGATGCGAGGCGCACAGGCCGTCCAAGCGAAGTCGACATGGCCCTGGTGATCCGCCCCTGGTAACGGCTGATGCTGACCAACGGCGGAATGACGATCACGGCGACGATGACAGCAAGTGCCGCCGGGATCATCCAAAGCTTCGATCGCCTTCTTTGCGGGCCTTGCGATTCTTCCGTCATGCGTCCTTATCGTAATTGGGCCTGGAGACTCCGGAGCGGCGAACTAGCCTAGCGAACGAGGTGGAGGGTGCGGTTCCATCGCGTTTCGGTGAAGAAATGCAGCACGACATGGCCGATCCAGGCGATGTTGTTGCCGATCCCGGTCATTTCATACTGGCGCTCAGGCGTATTGAACGACCAGTAGTTGAAAAGCGGTCGGCCCACGATGTTTTCGCGCGGCACGAAGCCCCAATAACGGGAATCGAGACTGTCGTGGCGATTGTCTCCCATCATGAAGTACTTGCCCTGGGGGACAACAAGATCTCCATTCTCGATGTGACTGGGAAAGTCGACAGCCCACCGCTCGGTGGCCCCGCCGGGCGTGGGATAGGGCGGCACAGACGGGAACTCATCGAGAAACTCCTGATAATTCTCTGGTGTCGTAGGCTCCGAGTGCGGTTCGCTCTGGGCGACCCCGTCAATGATGGGCACCCCATTGCGCAGATGAATGTGATCGCCGGGCAGGCCGATGAGCCTCTTCACCAGGAACATCACGGTCGGTTTGCCTTCCGCGTCAAGCTCGCCTGGCTTGATGAAAACGACGATATCTCCCCTTCTGGGCTCGCGATAGTGCACAATAGGCATCCATTTCGCTGGGGGCGCCAGGGTGATGCGGTCAACCACAAGATGGTCGCCGATGAGGAGGGTTTTCTCCATCGATCCCGAAGGAATCACAAAATTCTGAGCGAGGAATGTGAGGATGAAAAGCCCAACGACAAGCACCGAGCAGACACTCGCGGCCGCCTCAAATGGGGTTTCTTCAACTGTCTTCCGTTCGGCAGGGGCTTCCGGCTCAGTTTGAGTCTTCAGGGTCTGCGTTTTGGTCTTGGTCATCCTCTCGCTCATTGCCCAGATGGCTGGCGGCTATATCAAACGGGTGTCGGCATCAGTGCACAACGTGGAAGATTCGTTTCCAGCGCGCGAACCCGATCAGTCGTGCCGAGAGTTCCCTGTCGTGTCCGAGTCTATCATCTGCAGCCTGCTGCACATCGGTGGAAGACGGCCTTGTCACGGAGAAGTAGATGACCAGCGGGCGGGCCACAATCGCCTGGCGCGACACCAGCCCCCAGGAACGCGAATCATAGCTGTGATTGCGGTTGTCTCCGAGCATGAAGTACTCGCCTTCCGGAATGTCCAGCTCCCCGTTATGGGTCAGGCTTTGCATCTGCTTCCACCACGCGGGATCGACCGCAGGATCGGTGTAGACCTTCGCGGGGAAGTTGTCGCGAAACGGATTGGGAGGAGCGGGTTCAAAGGCGACATAGGGCTCAGACAGCAACTCTCCGTTGAGAGTTACTCGACCTTCCTCAATGTGAAGGCGGTCTCCCGGCAGCCCGACGACGCGCTTGACGAGATAGCGCTTTGGGTCCTCAGGATAGTGGAAAACAACCACGTCCCCGCGCTGTACCTGGCGATAGGGCAAGAGGTAGTGACTCATGCCGCCAGGGGGCGCATAGACCTGCTTGTTCACAAGCAGGAAGTCGCCGACAAGCAGCGTGCGCTCCATGCTCTCAGAGGGAATCAAAAAAGGTTGAACGACAAATGTGAGAAGGAACAGAGCGACCACAACCGTCCCCAGAAGCGAAGCCAGGGCCTCCGGCAGAGTCGGCATATGCTGCCAGAACCACACCGAGTGACGACTGGACGGCGCAGCGGTGACCTGAGTAGGGCTGCTCATGCCGGTTCCTGTTCCTCCGCCAGGATGGCTGTCGGAGCCTCCGCATCTGCCATGCGGGCTAATGCACGGCGCGCCGCATCCTGCTCGGCATGCTTTTTGGTGCTTCCCGTGCCACGAGCCAATGCTATACCCGGCTCACCCTCTGCAGCCTTCAGGCGAACCTCCACAAGAAACCGCTTGCGGTGGTCAGGGCCGCTCTCGCTCTTCACCTTGTACACGGGCGATCCTGCCCGGCTCGCCTGCAGACGTTCCTGTAACGCGGACTTATAGTTGCCCAGTGCTGCGCCCGAACGCAGCTCCCGTGCGAGCTGTTCAACGGTATCACCCATGACAAAACGCCGGGTGAAGACTCTCACAGGATCCAGACCGCCATCCAGAAAGAGTGCGCCGATGACGGCCTCCATCGTGTTTGACAATACTGTGCTCTTGCGGCGCAGTCCGCTGCGGTCTTCGCCCCGGCTGAGCCGAATGTGCTCGCCGAGACCAATGGCGTCGGCAACGTGAGCCATGTGTTGACGGCTCACCAGTTGCGCGCGCACTCGAGTCAATTCCCCTTCTTGCCATTCGGGGTGAAGAATAAATAATGCCTCGCCAACGACCAGGCCAAGCACGGCGTCCCCGAGAAACTCGAGGCGCTCGTTGTCGCTTGTGGTTGCCGTCGAATTGGGACCAAGCTCAATCGCCTGCTGGTTTACCAGCGAACGATGGGTCAAGGCACACACCAGCAGTTCCTGCCGGGCAAACGAATGCCCGAGCGCCGCTTCCAATTCGGTCAGAACAGCTTCCACATGGCCCCCTGCAACAGGACTGGGACGTTCTCTCCCGTCGATCGGCGATGGAGCGAACGGTTCACAAGAGTCCTCTCATTCACCTCATTATTCCTTAGACCTGCCTCGTTGCGCTCCGGGGGAGGCCCGAATTATTGCGGCTTTTGAGTCCCTGTTTGGCCTGAAGATGCCCCGCTGGGCTTTGGAGTGGCCGTCGAAGCATCATCATCGTCGTCGTCGCAACTGTGCCCCTTGACCGTATAAGCGGTCTTCACTCCGCGTTCCGCAGCCAAACGCGTGTCCTGCTCTCCATCCCGAACGGCGAGCGCCTGCTGATATTCCGATATTGCCTGATCGCGCTTGCAATCCAGATCCAGCATTCTGCCCAGGTAGATGTGCGACCAGGCAAGGAGGCGCGGTTCCTTCGTGGTGGCCAGCGTCTTCTGGAATCGATCGACTGCCTCGCCCGGATGGCCTGTCATTGCGGCCGCGCGCGCGAGGATAAAGTCAGCACGGGCCTCCTGAGAAACGCCCTCCACCGAGTCTGTGTTCCCGGCAAGCACCTGGCGAGCCATGGCGCTTGCGGTGGTCACGTCGCCCGCCGAGAGTTTGGCTTCAGCGAGGTCGAGACCGGTCAACACCCGCGGCTTGCTGCGCTGAAGCACGTCGCTATCGGCTACCTTGTCGAATTCCGTGTCGCGCGCGCGATGCACCTGCTGCGCAACATCCATGCCATACACCATTTCGCCGATGGTGTCTGCCAGCCCGGTGGGCTCCTTCTCGAACATCAGCAACTGCTCGTAGAAATACTGGGTGAGCACAAAGCCCTGTGTCATGTCGTGGTGGACAGTCGCAAGGCGTACCGCATCGACCTTCTCCTGGTATACCTGACGCTCGTGCTCATAGCGCGGCAGGTCCGACCTCGATACTCCTGCCGGTATCTTGTATTCGGGAATCCCCGTATCCATGGTCCTTGCTTCGATCGCCTTGATGAGACATTCGACGGTCAACGCGACGGTATCTGACCGGTAGCGGAACTCGAGTGGAGCGTCGCGAATTTCCTTCAGAATCGGCTGCACCCGGTCAATGGCGTTGGACCGTGCGTAGAGCAGCGGCTCGATGATGTAGTGCAGATACGCATGACGGACGTCATTCAGGCGAATCGTACCGTTGACCGGCGAAACCACAACCACATAGTCGGTGCCGTAGATCCGGGCATTAACCATGCTTGGCGAGAGCATCGGCTCAATGACGACCACGAAGCGGCGCCCCTGATATGTCGAAGCGGGCATCTTCAGGTAGAAATTCGTGCTCACGATCATCTTCGAGAGAGCGTCGTGCAGGCGATCTGTCTCCTCGTCGTACGTGCGATGTACGGCGAGCCAGATTCCATGCAGATCCACGGCGACGACAAAATCCCGAAGCAGCGGCACAATCTCCACTACCTGGGTCGAATCCGGGGGCATCTCCGGCAGGTCGACGACCGTCTCGAGTTCGGGAGGCGCGCTCAGATAGAGCGCGAGTGAGATGTATTGAGAGATGTCGCCAACCGTACCGGTCAACCTGTGCTGAGCAATGTAGAGGCAGACTTTGTCCCTCTTGGAACGGGCATCTTCGCTCTTCGCAAGCGCCTGATTGATTTCTTCGCGCACGCGCTTTCGCACCGGTGCACTCTCTTCGAGGCCCTCGCTATAGCCGCATGCGTTGAGCGCCGCCGCCATGATGAATACCGGCTCTGAACTCACGAGGGAGATCGTCGGGCCGGCAGGGTCAACCAGGGAAGGCGCCTTTTCGCGAGGAACAACCGCGTCAGAGGAGGAACTCTGCGCATTCTTGCCACCGGAGGCTTGAGCCTGTCCCGGGGTTGGAAGAAAGAGAGCCACGGCAGCGCACCACAACGCGCCGGCGGCAGCGAGCAATCGAGACGTTCTCAACAACATGCAAAAAGCCCTAGCTGAAGTCTACGGCATTTTCCATCCGGATTGAGTGACAGTCACAAGTGCCGGAGGAGGTGCCTTGAAATGGCACGGCTCTATAGGCTGCAGAAGGAGGCGCTCTGG
>Ga0335070_10011894_pt1 | contig 10168 bp, 11 predicted proteins | sample Lox_Sample_13_FD_206722 | JGI IMG/M metagenome (GOLD analysis project Ga0335070, IMG submission 206722) | Soil microbial communities from Loxahatchee National Wildlife Refuge, Florida, United States - Lox_Sample_1.3 | ecosystem: Environmental > Terrestrial > Soil > Wetlands | place: USA... | reverse complement strand
AATAGATTTGCCCAAGCCTCGCGATTCCTGCACCAGGTCAGGAAACTAATTGCGGCCAGCGTGAGGCACGCCGACCCGATCATGGACCAGATGATGGTAACCAGGCTCATCTTCTTTCGTGGTGAGAATACTCTTTGACCTAGGCAGCTACAACGCTTTTCAAAAACAGATCCACGTCCGCACATCCCGCGGTCAGTTCCGGTTTCCTGCAACTTCGCTGGGTCGAGCAATTCTGGGATGATTGGGCGCGACTGACAGTGTCGGTCGTACTGGGACGATTGGGACGACTGGTTCGAACGGGGAAGCAGTCAAATCGGCTGCCACCGACTGGGCCTATCTCGGCAATGCGATCCTGAAGGACTGTGGACGGATTGCCGCATGAGCCAAACAGGCCGGGAGAACGATGGCCCGGGCGGGCCATCAACTCGGAAGAGGCAGAGGGCGCTCACCAGTCTGGGCCGGGCGCCCGTGCCTTACCGTAACGCGTTGAGTTTTGCCAGATGGGGGAGGCTGCTCTTCACGTCTCAGGTTATTTTGTACATCACTCTCCTGACTGCTGTACATAGTCCGCTGAAAATCTTCGCAAAGCGATAGCGCCGAGATATCTCTGCGATCTCTCTCGGCTTTCCATGCTCTTGGGCAACGACGGGGAAAACGTCTGACTGTAGAAATTAACACTGCATGAAGAATGAAAAACTAAAGTCGACTACTGTCCGGTTCACAGACTCGGACCTTTATCTCATCGACCGCCTGCAAGAAAAACTCGGCCTCGGCATGATTCACGTGATTCGACTCGCCATCCGGCGCATGGCCGAGAGCGAGAATCTACAACTCTCTCCCTCACCGTCCGAGAGGAGCTAGCGACAACTAAATGTATGTCAATAATGCGGGAGTTCGAGGCCGGGCGGCTTGGCGCGCACCCGCTCTACCAGTGCCGAATTCGTCCCACATCCACGTGGACAAAGTCCAAGGCACGATAGTAGCCGACCCCGCCACGATGCAGTTCGAGGGCGGCATCGCGCAACTGGGCAGTAGACACACCCGGTAGCCGGATATCGATGGCCTCTGCCTGCATATGCAGGCTGTGAAGGGCGACACCGGTGTGAACGCTCCTCGCCCGCAGAAACTCGTTGGTGCGAGGAGTACGGTACCCGCAAATCACATTAATCTCCGCGTCAGGATGGCCCAGAAAACTGGTCAACTCGTGCAGCAAGTCAAAAACCCGCGGATCATATGGGTGGACGTCACCTGTTCGGTAGTCCCGCAGGTACTGATCGAGGCGAGTGAGAGCCTCGGGAACATAAACGTCCCCGCGCCGATAGACGATGTCCAGCCGTTCATTGGTATGTGTGTGGTAGAAGCGCAGGCGGTACTCCGCAACCGGAACGGGTTTGGCGCTTCCTCGCGAAGCTGGGAGTGCAACCCCCAACGCCATCAGAGCACAAAGGACGACCTTCCTCGCCCTCATTATTATGGAGGCGAACACACAGTGATTTGGTTGTGACGTTCCCATCAGGACTTCTTCGGCTTCCACTGTCAATACTATCAGTTACCACGCGGCCAAAGTCCGGGCTACCATGCGACGTTTCGCAAAAGGGGTAGCTCTATGACAAAAATGGCGCGCACTTTCGTACTGGTATCGTCGTTGCTCGTTATGTGCTTGGCTGGGATCTGTATTCAGATGCGTGCCCAGTCATCCGGTCCGAAGCTGAGCGGCGAAGGGCAAGCCGAACTGCAGCAGATCATTGACTCCGCGCACCATCCTGACCTGAGGTGGCCCGACTTCCCTCCATATAAGGCCGAGGTTAAGGATTTCTACGCCCGTACAGGTTTGACGCTGGGTTGGATCCGCGACCGAAAACCCACGCCGCAGGCACAGGCCATGATCAGCCTGTTCGCACAGTCGGACCACAAAGGCCTGGTACCCGAGGACTATGACGCATCCCGCTGGCCGGCGCGGGTCCAGAAGCTTCAAGGGTCCGCGAGCGATGCCGATCTGGCCAGCTTCGATGCAGCGCTGACTGTATCGGCGATGCGCTACATTCGTGCCCTGCACATCGGTCGCGTGAATCCAAAAACCCTCGGCCGGCAACTGGATGTGTCAAGCCGCAAATACGATCTCGGCGAGTTCGTCTACGAGAAGGTCATCTCGGCTGGCGATCCCGCCGCTGTGGTGCAGACTGTGGAGCCGACCTTCCCAGGATACCTCCGGGCACTCGACGCACTCCATCGCTATCGCGAATTCGCCAAGCTGGACAGCGGCAAACCGATGCAGGTGCCGGCGAAACCGATTGCAGCGGAAGGGACCTATGCCGATCTGCCTCGGCTGAGTCAGTTGCTGCAACTAGTGGGCGACCTGCCCGCCAGCACCAACGTCGATCCGAATTCAACTGTTTACCAGGGCGCGCTCGTGGCGGCGGTGAAGAGTTATCAGGCCCGTCACGGACAACTGCCCGATGGACACCTGAAGGCCGAACTGATCAAAGAAATGAATGTTCCGATGGCTCAGCGCATACGTCAGATCGAGTTGACCCTGGAGCGCTGGCGGTGGCTGTCGCATTCGTTCCCGCAACCACCGGTAGTCGTGAACCTGCCCGAATTCAAGCTACGGACTTATGACGACAATCATCAGGTTGCACTGTACAAGACCGTTATCGTCGGCAAGGCGTACGGCCACAAGTCGCCGGTATTCGAGAAGGAAATGAAATATGTAGTGTTCCGGCCGTACTGGCAGGTAACGCCCACCATTCAGCGAGCGGAGATCGTGCCCCACGTCGAAAAGGACCGGAACTACATCACCGCGAAGAATTTCGAAGTGGTGACGGGAGACGGCAAGGTTGTGACGGACGGACGGATCAGTGACGAGGTGCTGGCTGAGCTAAAATCCGGCCACCTCCGCGTGCGCCAAAAACCTGGCCCCGATAACTCCCTGGGACTCGTCAAGCTCATCTTTCCAAATGACGACAATGTTTACTTGCATGGGACGGAAGCGCCTCAACTCTTCGCCAATGAGCAGCGTGATCTAAGCCATGGTTGCATCCGCGTGCAAAACCCCGCCGACCTGGCCGCATGGGCGCTCCGCAACAATCCCGGATGGAATCTGGAGCGTGTTCAAGCCATGATGAACGGCACCCAGGACAACGTGACCGTGAACCTAGACAAGCCGATCCCGGTGCTGATTCTGTATGGCACCGTTGCGGTCGACGAAAAAAATAACGTCTTCTTTTTCGATGACGTGTACGGCTACGATAAGCAACTGGATCAGACGTTAAAAAAGGGATACCCGTATCCGTCGGCGTAGGTCGATTGTGTGGGTGTTCTTAACCGCAGGACGCGGCTCTCACCGAGACCAACGTGACTGGCAGACTCACTGTGAGCGAGCAGCAAGAGCCGACGTTTCTCAGGATTGGATCCTATTGCGAGCGAGTGCTTGGCCGATGGGAGTCGAGTCTACGCCACACTGCAGACTATCGACTGATCGCGTGAATCGCCTTCATGAGAACCTCCGGTTTGTGAACAGAATCGTAAACCGGCGTCACTTGCTTGCCGGTTTCGAAGAGTCCGTACACCGCCATTTGAGCCGTCCTCACGGAATACTCAACCGTAAAAACACAGTCGGTCGGTGCCTCTGCGAATTCGCCGAGGAACGCAAAGTTGGTTGCTCCCTTGGGCAATACATCCGGCCTGTCTCCACCCGCCCTGGGCATGAATAAGCTGTCGATGTAGGGCATTGCGACCGGGATACAATTGACCTTCCCTGTTTCCATCACGGGCTTCATCAGATCCTGAACCTTCAGTTGGTACCACAACTCTTCCAACATCTCTTTCCCGTTGCATTCCGCCATCGTCTTGTTGACGAAATTTCCTTTTCTGTCCGGATACAGTCCGTAACCCCAGAAAACCTTCACATCTTTGGGCTGGTTTGGGAAGTGCGGCTGACGAGCAATCACAATAGACATCAGCCAGTTGGAATCTGTCATCGTCACGAGCCCACCCGTTCCATCGAGATTACCGGAGAAATTCTCCATGTAATCATGGAACGTGCTGTCCTTCAGAGTTGCGGTGAAGGAATACCACTTCTGAAGGTCGATGTTGTCGCAAAAACAACCGGGATTTCCGAAGGAAGGATCTTTAGCCGCAATTTTCTTCCAGAGTTGCCAGGAACCGGATTCCGCGAGGCCCTTCAGACTCGCCGGTCTATCCCACGTCCCATTATCCGTCCCGTCAGTGATGGATCCATTTGTGATGAATACGCAGTCGTGTTCCCCGAGGACGATCTCACTCTTATCTTTCAAATGCAGGACTGTTGCCGTCTTCTGATCCGCGGACAGGTCAAAGTCAATGTCGACGACTTCCTTCCCAGCCTGGAATTGCACTCCTCTCGCCTCCAGATATCTCTGGAGAGGAACAACCACCGAATGGTATTGGTTATACTTCGTACGCAAAACGCCACCCAACCGGGGAAGCCCCTCCACCAGATGGATGAAACGTTTCATGTACCTTCTCATTTCCGCGAGGCTGCTCCACTTCTGGAAAGCGAACATCGTCGTCCATAGCAACCAGAAGTTCGTCTTGAAGAAGTCCTGGTCAAACCAGTCTTCAATTCGTTTGTTGTCGAGAGACTTTTCGGAGGCGAACATCAGCCTCAAGAATTCCGATTGCTGCTTCAAGTCCAGTCCAAAAGACGATACATCCATCTTCTTGCCGTCCTTGAGGAGCCTTGCCTGGGCGTTCGTAACGAATCTGGTGTTGAACTCAAACGATTCATCTCTCACAGAAATGTTCGGATCGTCATAGGAGGGAATGTAGGAAAGTAAGTCCCAGTAGCACTCATAATGCAATTCGTGCATCCTGCCGCCTCGAATCACAAAACCGCGGTCTACCTCACCCGCTCCATCCAGTGCGCCGCCAAACAGATTCGCCTTTTCCAGAATGTGAATATTACGACCGGGCACGCCGGCGTCTTTCACGAGATATACGGCACTGGCAAGCGAGGCGATTCCGCTCCCGATAAGGTAAATGTGAGACTGCTGGTAGTTTCCCTTTGTTCCTGATCTCATCAGTTTGTCTTCTTCCGGGCGGTGCACGCCCAACGGACCAGTTGAGTTCCAGTGGACTAGAAGGTTTCCCGAATAATCTTCGCGACCTTCTTCGAGAAATCGTAGGTAGCGCCCAGGTTTTCTCCCATCAGAACTACCTTACCCTTGATGTCGCGATCCACAATCGACTGACCAGCGTGATCGGTAATCCGCACGTTCACGGTTAACGAGGTAGCTCCCATGACGGTAGTTACTTCGCGCTTCTTCTGGCTGCCTTCTGTGAAGGCTCGCGCCTTGGTGTGCAGAGTGACGAGGTCGGGAACATTGATCGCATCCTTGTCGCCGCTCCGATAAACGTGCTGAAACTTGCCCGTCTTCTCGATCTGAAGGATCAGGTTTTCGTACACGGCAATACGGAATTCCGGCGGCAAAGGCACGTCGCCCGGATCAGGGGCCTCGATTTGGATGGAAGAAGCAGAGAATTTTTGCGGACTCTTGGGCTCACCGGAACTCTGCTGTCCCATGAGGTGTCCAACCATGAAAAAGAAGGCGCAGAAGACGACCATTGCGAGAGCAACCGAGTTTACACTTCGACTGTGATGTTTCAATGTTTTGTCCTCTTATTTGTTATCCGGTGCATGACTTGCGAGCGGAACTGTGGTTTTCGCGCCTAACGCGACGAGCTGGTCCCTGAATGGGGCGGCCTTGCCCTTGGCCATCGCAAATACCGCGCCATGATAGGCGTCGTTGCCATCTCTGAATTCCACTGTCAGAACATCAACCTGGTGTGAAAACAGGCTTAAGACCCGTGAGCCACCGTAAGGAATGGCTTCCGCCGCGAGATGAGCCGCACCTGTAATATCCTGTCGGCTGTCTTTATCCGTAGAGATGTCGAGAATGGACGAGGCTTCGACCGAAACCTTCTTCCCATCAGCCTCCAACTGCAACGAGTTACCCACAACCGAGAGCGTGCCTTTGGAATTGTTCTTTATGCTTTGACCGCCGACCACCAGTTGCACCTGAGCTTGCAGTACACCGCTCGGAGCCATGGCGGATGAATCCGCGGCTTGCCCGTGCGCAAGCACCGTAGATAAGACCAAGGAAGTGCAAACGGCCGCGAGGAAGAATCCCTGCACGCAGACATGCGATCGTCTGTCTCGGCAATGATTCGTTCCGACGGAAACATCTACTACCGGAATTTGCATACTCATCATTTTTGTACCTCGTGCGCGGAGCAAACAGTCTTCACCCGCTTTTCACGGACAGATTAGGTTGCGCGCTCCACGTTGGATACTGTCAGAACGTACAGTCACACGAATTAAGAGAATCGCGAGTATGGCGAGATCAGGAGGCTTGACCACGAATGGGAATAGACGCGGATCTGCAATGCATATCGACCGGATAAGTCGCATGCGCGCAAGGACAGCCTGCCGCAGCTTCCAACTGGAGGATTGAAAGCAGCTTCAGAAGTACAGGTTCAACGAGAGCCCAAAAGCATTGACCTGGTGATTCGGTGATTTACTGGTATCGTTCTGATGCTCATAGTAGGGTTCGATCTCGGTATGTTTGCGAATTGGAAACGCTGCTCCCAGATCCTCCGCGGTTCTGCTCCATTTTCCATAGTTGCCGTCGAAGTATCCCTCGCCGCGAACGTACGGTGTGAAGTGATAAGAGCGAATCGAAACTGTTCTTTCCGCGGTCAGCCGGTTGCGATAGCGCCATGAAAACTCACCGGTAATGAATCGGAGGTCGACCCGGTTTCTCACGGAAAAAAGGAAACCGGATTTCAGCGCATAACGACCGGTTGCCTCCAGCACTCCACGCTGCTCAGTGTAACCATTGGTAGAAGGTAGATAGTGATAGCCCACCCTCAGTAGAAAAGGTCTAGCTTTTGATCGGTCTGGCTGGAAGATGACGCCCTTGTTGGTCTTGAACAAAGGCTTGAAGAAGAAGTCGAGGTTCGGTCCAATCTCGGCATCCTTCTGATGGTTTTCGATCGTTTGTGCTGCGATGAAGAACAGCCTGAAATTCTGGTTCAGATTGACGTAGGTGTCGATCTCGGGCCAGGTTTGATAAGTCTGGGTCTGAGCCTGAGCCGGCAACCAGGACAGCGCCACAACCAAGCCCAGAGCGACAGCCTGGAGACATCGTGTAGTTGGATGAAACAGATTGGACTCTCCTACCAATCATTTCCATTCAGTCGAGTGCTGCGCAGAGAGATCCATTCCAGCCCCTATCCTCGCGACAAAAGGATCCTTCAACCACGGAATTCGGACTGGGGCAGATGTTCCGCAGTTCTCGGGCTGCCGATAGCGACCGAAGCACCCGCATTCCTCAGAACAATTGAAGCGGCGGATTCGCCACTACAGTCCAGCAATCCCCTTGTTCTGGAGAATCCGGACCACAACGCGACGGTTCTCCGCCTCGCTATCCGCTTTTTTGTCCTTGGCTACCTGACGGCTCTCGCCCATCGCGCCGGGGGCCAGCATATTCGTAAGCGGGACATGCCCCTGTTGCAGGAGGATGTCGGTGACATTATTGGCGCGATCCTCACTCAGCTTTTGGTTGAAGGCAGCACTGCCGGAGGCTGAAGCGTACCCTTTTACCTGAACCATGTACCCCTTGATGGTCCTCGACTTTTCAGCCAACGCTACCAGTTGTGGAGTGTACTTGGGATCAACTTTCACCTTGCCATTGCCGAAATACACTGTTACTTCGTCGAGAATGTAGTAGTCGTCGAGTTGTCCGAATCGCGCTACAGCAGCATCAATCGCAGCTTTGTTCTCAGCCACCTTTTCATTCTGCTCCTTCAGCGCTGCATTCTGTGCTGCCAGCTCGGCGTTCTGCTTTTCTAGCTCCTCTTTATTCTTTTGGGCTTGCTTCTGCGTCTCGGCTAAACCGGCCTGAATAGCCTGTGCTTGTTGCAGATCGTTTCCCTTGAACCGGATTGTCGTCGCGACCAACTGATTTTCTGTGTTGTAGCTTCCCTCTACCTTGATGGGAAGCCCGGGAACCAGCGCGGCCATCGACATCCGTTTCGTGCGCGCCTTGAGTGCGCCCTCAAACTGGCCCACGTCCGTGCCGTCCGTCAGTAGAACGATGACCTTCGGCGAATCTGCCGTCTGAAGAATGATTTGTGCTCCGTTGCGTCCTTTAATAACCCCTTCCAATTTGGTTTGGGCGGAAACGATCGTGCTGGACACTGCAACGATCACGAACAGCCGCGTCAACGTAGCCGTGATGCGAATGGATCTACCGCGCGTCATAATTCCTCCTCTGTGCATACAAAGAAAATTCCTGCGAAACCGGCAGCATCGTTCAGGTTCCTCCCCTGCGACTACGTCGATTCCAACGATGTCGCCTGACTGCTCAACGACAGCAGCGCAGATCTTGCCCTCATTGATAGTTCTCGGCTGGTCTGCAAAAAACTGTCAGAAGTGACAGGAAGATCCTTGGGGCGGTTCTCCTCCTATCTCACATCTGCCTCTAGCAAAGACCACATTCTTCTTCTTGAGTTGCGAACAGAGAACTGCGAAGGCAGCTCACGAGCGCATTGGGCTACCCTCCAAAACAAAAAGCAGGTAATTCACTGGACTAGGCTGCTTTGTGGACCACGTTGTCGACTACGCTGGCACCACTGCGTATCTTCGTGGCAACCATGACCCGCGAAATACCCCCGGTCAGCACAGCGATTCCGACCAGTGTTCCGATCGCCCAGACAGAGCTTGACGGCCATTTGGCTAGAATCAGCACGCCCATGAACAAGCTCGAGGCGGCGTCGAGCAGAAACGATCCCCAGCCTGCGAGTGGGCGGATTTGAAAGGCCGTGATCGCAGCCAATCCCGCCTGGACCAAGAGGAGACTTCCGAGCAGCATCGTCAGCGCTGACACGCCTGCGAGAGGAGAGAACACCAAGCCAGCCCCCGTAAATCCGTAAAGCAGCCCGGCCAGCACCTTCAGCAAGAAATTTCCTGGCGTTCGCGAGTAAAAGGCAAACGCGAATTGCGTAATGCCGACAAAGATAAGTGTCCAACCCAAGAAAATTGTCGTAATCGTCGCCGTCACCAGCGGATAGGCGATCAAGAACAGACCGAGGACTGCAATCAAAACTCCGATCACAATGCTCCAACCGGAGCGCTTCTTTACTTCTTGAATCAAAGTTGGTGTAGACATTTGGACTCTCCTTTTGCTATCGCGAATCTGGATTTCAAAGGGAGGTCTTCCGACCTCCCTGTTAAAACAGGTTGCTTCATTCGGCTTCTGCTTTCGTTGTTGACGCCTTGGGCCTTAGCGGCCGCTGCTTTTGCCTGAAGCACCTGAACTTTGGCTTGGCCTTGGTGCTCCGCAACTCAGCGGCGCTCCTTGGCCTTCTGCACCTTGCGACGACACACCACGCTATTCACCCCGCGGCAGCGCGCCTACTGGCAAAACTTACAGTCACGGGGTTCTGGATAGGAGCTCACATCCCCGTACCCTTCGGGAATGAGGCAGCTTCGCTTCCACTTTCGCGGTCTAATACGAAGGTTGTGTCGCGCGATACGCTTTTTGCGATTCCCCGTGCACGCACCCGCTGAATACGGCCCAATTCTCGTCAGAGCGCTGTGCAGACCGGTATCGTCGGCTGTGAGTGGGTGTGCCTGATGAAGGCAGCATTAATTTATGCCTGTGCAATCGTTAGTTCGAAACCACTGTCGAAGGAAGTACAAAAGACCATCATTTCGTCCGAACAGACGGGACAGGGGAGATCCTCCACTGCTTCCGCACTGTGCAGTGAAATAAACGACCCGCACTTTTCGCAATGCCAGAAAGTTCCTCTGAACAGAGGACGGTGAGTTGCACTGTGTACTCCTGGCTCGGTGAACATTGGCGGCTCCCTTCGAGCTTTGACTACGCGACAATAGGGCGCCGCAGTTGGATCAACAACTGTCACAATTAACAGGATTTCAGCTAACTCCAGAAGGAGCCGACAAGAAAGGAAACTTCGCTTCCTGCCACCAGCGAACTCTAAGCGGCGACAATGTGGCTCCGAACGGCGTACTTGACGAGTTCGGCATTGCTCTTAGCGCCGAGTATTTCCATGATCCTGTACTTGTGATACGCGACCGTCCGGGTCGTCATATTCAGAATCC
>Ga0335070_10011893_pt1 | contig 10168 bp, 9 predicted proteins | sample Lox_Sample_13_FD_206722 | JGI IMG/M metagenome (GOLD analysis project Ga0335070, IMG submission 206722) | Soil microbial communities from Loxahatchee National Wildlife Refuge, Florida, United States - Lox_Sample_1.3 | ecosystem: Environmental > Terrestrial > Soil > Wetlands | place: USA: Florida... | reverse complement strand
CTGCCGGTTTTGTCGGTGTGTCGTCATGGGCGGACAGTTCGTATACCGTCTGCAGAATTTCTTTGAAACCATCCCGGTCGTGCGCATAGTAATTGGGGTTTGGCGGCGTCTCGGTCGGTGTCTCGTCTGAAACGAGCACGATCGCCTTGACGAGGTCTCGAAATGGTCGGCCGATTACATGTATCAGCGCGACGGTGGCCGTATTTTGCAAGGCGGAGGCCCAAAACGCGTAAAAGAAGAACCAGAAGACATTGAGATGTATTATGCCCGTAAGTTGTAACGTCAGCATGATAACGAGCATGATTGAACACTGGACGGCGGTGATAATGATATATGTCCGGGCACGGTACCTACGCCAAAAATCGCGCATCAGCGGCTGAGCGTCACGGGGCACTTCTACCCTGGGCTGCTCGGCAGCGTCTACTTGGTCTGCCATACTACCCTCCCTCTCCGGTTTGCTGGTACTGCTGTAATCCATGTTTGGCCGCGGTTAAGCGCGACTTCCTTGCCGGCTGCGTCGGTGAACTTGATTTGGCTGCCGGCGTCGGCTTTGGTCCAGGTCGCTGTGGTAACAGTGCCGTTCTCGAAAATGTGCGCGTTACCGGAGCCGGTGGTTGTAATCTGTTCGCGGTAGCCATCTTGCAGGACGGTCTGCTCGTTGACGTCCATGACGATAACCACGGTTGGGGTGATTTGGCCGCCTTCGCGGTCGAGGTGCGGCGCGCCGGCCTGGTACCGCGCGTATGTATTCGTTGTTGGATCATAGACGTAATGACTGTTGTAGAGCGGGCCGCTGATGGTGACGTCGATGGTTTTGGCGGTGACTGTTTTGGCCGGTGCGCCGTCCTGACGTGGCCAGGGGGCAAGGTCTGACGTCGAATAGCCCTTTCGTTGGTTGAGAGCGTCGAGTTTGGCAAAGCTGGTGTAGACGTTGTGGGGCGCGTAGCGGTCAGACACTCGCCAGTAGGAACCGCCGTTAAAGAACTGATCCAGGTCGCGGTGCAGGCCGTCCCGGATAGTACTCAGCGCCTGTTGGCTGCCGCCGACGTGCGCGATGGCCGCCTGGAACGGCGCCAACCAGTCGATGTCGTAGAGCCGGAGGCTGCGGACGGGGCCGATCAGTTGCGGCTTGCTGGGTTGGTACAGTGCCATAAAGCGCGTGATACCACCCTCAGCGATGGCTTCAAAGACGACGTCGGCATTTTTGAGGCCGGATTGTGGGCGCGCGTCGGGGCTGTTCTCGATCATGACGCCGGTTACGACTTGCTGCGTCGAGGCTTGGTCGGGGACTTTGACGCCGGATAGCGGTGAATAGTAGACGGGCGCCGGCGTGGTCGATGGAGTTGGTGTAGTAGTAACATGCGAGATCGGCGCGTCAGCTTTTGGCGACTGGTACATCAGTACGGCAGAGGCCATGCCGGTTGCCAGCATCAGGCCGATGACGGCAATAACAATAGTAGTCCCATGATGTGAGCCCACCCATGAGTTAATACGCTCTGCAACTGATCTATGTAATGCGTGCATAGCTTAAGCATCATTATAACGGATATAATAGGATTTTGATTAAAGGCCGGCAAGTTTTTTGCGATTAAGCGGCATCGATTGCCTTTTGCAAGCGATCGAGCGTGCGGTCGCGTCCGAGGACTTCCATGGTCTCGGGTAGTGCCGGGCTGAATGGTGCCCACGTGATGGCAAAGCGAATGGTGCTAAACAGTGTGCCCGGTTTTTCGCCGGTCTGTTCAAGTAAGTTGTTCAGTGTTTCCTGTAACTTTTCAGCAGTAAAGTCAGTTACTTTGAGCGCGGATTTTGCAGCATTTAGTAGTTCAATGAGTCGGTCGCGGTCGAGTTTCGCCAGTTGTTTGTTGTCGTCGATCATGGACCAGTCCGGCGCCGGTTCGGCAAAGAAATAGCTGGTCAGCGCCGGCAGGTCGGCCAGTGTTTTGAGTCGGTCCTGCGCCAGTGTCAGGACTTGTCGTTTATATGATTCCTCTGCCCCGCCGGCCTCCGCCGGCCAAAAATTATTGACGCGGATCCATAGATCATCAACTGATAGCCGGCGGATAAACTGGCCGTTCATCCACAGCAGGCGCTTTTCGTCGAAGCGCGCGCCGCTACGTTGGACGCGGTCCAAGCTGAATTTGGCAATCAGCTCGTCGCGGGTGAACACTTCTTGTTCGGTGCCGTCGTTCCAGCCGAGCGTAGCGATGAAACTGAGCATCGTTTCCGGCAGGAAACCCTCGTCGATGTAGCTGAGGACATCACGGGCGCCGTCGCGTTTGCCGAGTTTTTTGTTGCCCTTCTCGTTCAGGATGTGCGGCATAGTAGCGAAAGTCGGCAATTCAAGCCCGAGCGCTTCGTACAAGTTGAGATAGTTAGGCAAGCTGGAAGTGAATTCCTGGCCTCGGATGACGTGCGTGATTTTCATTTCGGTGTCGTCAACAATGTGCGCGAAATTGTAGGTCGGAAAGCCGTCTGATTTGATCAAAATAAAGTCGTCAATGACTTCGGGGCCGGTTTTTAGGTCGCCCATGACTTCGTCGTGCCATGAATAACTTTTTGGTTCAGATTTGAACCGGAGTGGCGTGCTGCCGTCCCAGGCCGGTGGGTTCTCGGGACGATGATTGCGGTACAGGAATGGCCGTTTTTCGACTTGCGCCTGCTCGCGGAATTGCTGCACCTGCTCGGCGGTGTACGGGTCGGCGTATGCCCTACCCGCGTCGATGAGTTTTTGCGCCCACTGCTTATAAATATCCAGGCGTTGGCTTTGGACGTACGGCGCGTATGGGCCGCCGACGTCGATGCCCTCGTCGCGTTCGAGCCCAAGCATGTTGAGACACGCTAAAATATGGTCGGCCGAGCCCTCGACTTCCCTATTTTTGTCGGTGTCCTCAAGTCGCAGGATGAACTGGCCGCCGGCATGGCGCGCCGTCAGCCACGCAAAAAGGCCGGTGCGTAAATTACCGACATGCATGAAGCCGGTTGGACTGGGGGCAAAACGAGTACGGACGTTTGTCATTTGTACCAGTATAACAGATGTCACGGAATTAAACTGCCCCGCTCTTTCGAGCGGGGACTTATGTTTGACCAGGCCTCAGGTGAGTGCAGCCAGTATTGTTCGCAATTCCTCGTTGCTCAAGCATCGGGAACTGCTGTGTTGCCATCCGATAAGCGTATCGCTACATCTATCATCACCATCGAGCCCATGATAGATCACCCCGTCGGCTCCAATGTAACAACTACGCCAAACTGGACCCGTCTTCTCTCCCCAAACAAAGAGAAAATGTGCACGCTGCTTTATGCACACATACCAATGGTGAGAAGTGTCTCGAGTTACTCCTCGAAATCGCTTCGATGCGACAAATGCTTTCGCAGCGACGGTGATTTGCTCCACCAGTTCGCTTCGCAACTGTTGTTTTTCCTCTGCTTGGAGCTGGTACTCCACTTCATTATCGACTCTGCTCAATAATTGCGAGCGCATCTTTTTGGCGCGCTCCCATCGGGTCGCAACCAAATCATCGTATGATGTGTTGGGCATGATTTTCCCTTCAGCCTGCCTGTCAAACTCCATTGGAGAGTGACAGGATGGATAATTTCCAAGTGTCAGCTCTCGACAACTAATGTATAATTTACAATTAATTTATAAATATGTCAATTTTTCACGGTTACATCGTAGAGGTTTTCTAGCTTGGATGCAGTGCAAGGCGACAGCGAGGAGCCGCAATGTAGCCGTATAGAAAATACGGCTAATGAGCACCGCAGCTGGCAACGCAGCAATGCGCCAAGGTAGAAGACCGACCTCTTATCACAATAAACTAGTAGCGATGTGTCGGACCTGCGTGCTACTGAGTGGTGCGTCGCCCTCGATCGTGTAGAGGATGCCGCCGTTGACCCATGCGGCGTTGTCACCATAGACGTAGATAGTCAGGCCGTTTTCGGCGTACGGTATGTAGTTGCTGCCGGCTTTCGGTGTGACGTAGTTGTCTAGTAGTGCCTCGCTGTCCCAACTACTCTTGCTCTGGTTGACTGTGAAGTTCTGCTCGCCGCCGTTTGCCTTGAAATTCATGCTGACGCGCCCATCCGAATAGTTAACGGGGCCATTGAGAGCGTAACCATCGGGGTGATAGCTGGGATAACCGGCGTCGATACCTGCCTGGACGGCGGCGACGCGGACAGAAAGTGCCGGCATGTTGAGGTATGTAAAGTAACCACCGAGCATGACGATGGCGAGCGTGGCCGAGAGGACGGCAAAGACGCGCTGGTGCGGCTTGGCCTTACCCTTGAGAGCCTTTGCCTTGTGTGTGTTGGCTACGGCGTGGCTGATGGCGGCGTCTTTGACGTGGGAAGCCTTTAGGTGATTGGTCAGCGGCTGGGCTTTGGCGGCAGAGATCGCGTGCGCTTTGGCGACGTGCGGATGGATGACGGGGCCGATGTCGGCTGATTTGATTTTAGGCTGTAGCGCCCCGACAGGGTGCGACGCGAATTTATGGACATTGACGTTCCGGTTGGGGCGCGCGATATCCATGTGCTTGACCGGAGAGGCGTGTTTGATAATCGTGTGCGAGTACGGCAACGGTTTTTTCAGGGACTTGCGTCGCAGCGTCGTCGAGCGTTGCGGTGCGCCATGCAATTTGACTGCTGTCGAGTGGTGATGGCTTGGCTTCAGAGCCGAATGGCTGGTCGGCTCTGAAGCCACAGGCAAACCGGTCACGGAATCATATTCTTGGCCATTAATGGTAATTGTGGCGGTTTTTGTCATCCCTATCCCCTTATGCCTATTGGTACTTCTTATCTTAGGGATGAGTCATAAATTTTGCAATAGCTTCATTACAATTTTTTATCACCTATATACATGCGATGTATTGCCGGGTTTGCTATACTATCTGCATATGATTCGCCAAGTTTCCATCGAACGGCGGCCCTGGCTGCGCACAGCCATCTATACGTTTATGACACTCGCAGTGACGGTCGTCGTGTCGCTGTTGATGCTGGTTGTCCTCGGATATTCGTTCAATCAAAAGGATGGCCGCCTGGAGCAAGGCGGGTTGCTGCAGTTTAGCAGTATCCCGAATGGCGCGACGGTGACACTTGACCAATTGAAACTAGGGTCGCTGACGACAACGAAGTCGACCGCTGAGACTGGTAACCATTTCGTGACCTTTGACCTTGACGGCTATCGGCAGTGGCAAAAATCCATCACGATCAATCCGGGCCAAATCGGCTGGCTGAGCTATGCTCGTCTGATTCCTAAAACGATCACACTGCAGAAAGAGCATGATTATACGGCGCTGGCGGGTGCATTGGCATCACAGAATCGGAAGTATATGTTGCTGCACGAGACTGCCGATCAGCCGGTGTTTACACTCGTCGATATTCAGGGAGACACGCCGAAGTACACCACGCTGACCTTGCCGGTGAATAGCTTTACGCAGCCGGCTGCGGGCAAGACGCAGACATTTACGCTCGATAGCTGGAGCCGCGACGACCAGGCGGTGCTGATTCGCCACACCTATGACGGCACCAAGACAGAGTGGCTACTGCTCGATCGGAACTCACCGGAAAAGTCAATCAACCTCAGTGTGACGTATGCCGTCGCGCCGTCCAGGGTTTTGTTTGCTGGCAATGGCAACAAGTTGTTGTTCGTGCAGACAGACGATGTCGTCCGCCGCCTCGACCTCGGTGCGCAAACGCTGTCACGGCCGCTGGCGACCGGCGTTGATAACTTTACTGGGTACGACGAAAAAACGATTGTCTACGCAACGAAACCTGACGACAAAGGCGCGCGCACCGTTGGCTATGCGGCAGTTGATATTTCCAACCCGCAGCCACTTGCCGCCTACCCCGCAGACGGCCTGCCGCTATTCGGCGCCATGTCCAGTTACTTTGGCCAGAAATACGTGGCCATCGTCCATGGTCAGAACTTGATTATCCAGACCGGTCAACTGCCGGCGCCGAATGACGATGGTTCATTAAAGCTCTTTGCGAAGCACACTGTCCCTGCCGGCGTTACTGCGTTTGACATGAGCAACAACGGCCGTTTTGCCGTTGCGTCGTTGCCAACCGGCTATGCGACGTTTGATATTGAATTGCAGAAGTACGACAACACTACCTGGTCGCGCCAGACGCAGATGCCGCGGTCGCTCAATTGGTTGGACGACTACATGTTGTGGTCGGACTACGGTGGCACGTTGCGGTTCTATGAATTTGACGGTGCGAACCAGCAGGACATTATGCCGGTGGTCGAGGGCTATGTAGCTACTCTGACCCCGAACGACAAGTATGTTTACGGCATCAGCAAGACTGACAAGGGCTTTGCGCTTGAGCGCGCGAAGCTGGTCATCAACTAAACTAGCCCACTTTCACCGTCACCATTAGCCTAATGTGAGCCGAAAAGCTTTTCCAGTAGCGTCGGGCCGTTACCTGGCATAGAGGTGTTATTGCTCGTCTGCGTGGTGTCTGCCGCTTTGGCTTTTGATGGGTCGGGAGAAATTTGCTCGGCCGTGACCAGCAGGCGGTTGAGGGCGGTACCGATCGGCGTACAGGTGATGAGTGTCACATACGGCTTGTCGTTATAACCCAGGAGCGCTTGGACATCGGTCGGTTTGACGACTTGCTTTTTGGTAACGGTGTAGACGTAACGGACTGAGTTGTAGTTGGCAATGATAGTGTCGCCAGGCTGCAGTTTGTCCAACTGGACAAAAATCCACTTGTAGTCGCCGGGGTCGAAGACATCGTTGCTGGAGTGACCCGAGAAAACCGTGTTGCCGTTTTGTCCCGGTACGCTGTCGGCGCCCGGTATGGAGAAGTGCGCCACGCCCTTGAACATCGCGGCCATCATCGAGTCGTGGTCGTTGTTGACGTTGTAGATGACCGGCACGTCGACGTTAATTTTCGGGATAATCAGGCGGGGGTCGGCCGAAACCTGACTGCTGGTCGGGTCCACGACGATATTTTGCGGGTCGATGGCGCCGGGGCTGACGTAGGCCTCGACGTTTCCGATGAGAATCTGGTTGTACTGCACGAACGCGACCAGTAACATGACGATCACGGCGCTGGCAGCCGGTATAAAGTGGCGGCTCTTCCGAGCTTTTTTAGCGGATTGCTTTGCGCCGTCGACAATTTTTTGACGAAGGTTCAGCAGGTCTTCCTCGTGTTTTTCCTCGGGAGATTTTTGCACTTCAGCTTGCTCGGCGATGGCCTGATGGAGATGGCCCACGTAGTAGCGTTCGTAATATTTCTGGTAATAATCTTGCCACTGCGAGTGGTACTGCTGCCAGCTACCGGCCCGTGTGCGGTGGGCCTGCGGCTGCGGCTGCGACTGCGACTGCGACTGCCCTGTCCCATCAGACGAGGACGGCCGAGTGACTTTCGGCTGGTTATTGTAGATTGCATCTAACTGACCGCGCACTACCTCGGCGGCGGCGTCTCGATGTACTTGTTTGTTTTCTTCGTCAGTGCTGTTTTCAGGCTCCATGACTGGTTTCCTTACCCTTATTAGTATACAATATAGGGTGTATTACCACCTATTAAATGTGCGGTGCCGCGGTGGTGGAATTGGTAGACAATTTGCTTCGCAAATTAAAAATTATTTGTTTTGTGCCGCGGTGGTGGAATTGGTAGACACGCCAGACTCAAAATCTTGTGAGCTTTTCGCTCGTGCCGGTTCAAGTCCGGCCCGCGGTACCAAACAAATAATTTTACGCCAGACATTTGCCAAGGCAACCGCTACGCGACCAAAATAAAGAGGCTTCTTCGGAAGTCTTTTTGTATTTCATAGGAATTATGTTAAAAATAATATTAACCAAACGAGACGGTGGGCCTCGGATGGCGCACCGCATGATCTTTTCAGACAAAATCGAGGAGACATGGAAAAACCAAAAGGTATCGAGACGATTGAGTTTCCAGAGCCTGTGCCGGCGAGCGACATACGGTCCGCCGTCATGGCAATTATCTCAAACTCGAAGATGTGGCCGCTCGTCAGGCGGAACAGACATCGATTTCGAATCGGGCGATCAGGCCATAACTTCGCCTATCACCTCATCGTCATGCCGATTGTCGGCCGGTGGTTTAGCGAAGGCGAATCCTATTCGTTTGTTCGGGTCGAGAAGTTTGAATGGCCCGGACGTTCGCAGCGGATCCGGTTTCACCATGAATTGCTTCACGATTACTACGTCCGACAGTTTGCGGAACAATTGGCGTCCAAGTTCGGCGGACAGCTGATTCCCTCCACCGAACGGTGGTAATCATGCGGCAAAGCCCCGGCACATTGTGTGTCCGGGGCTTTTCCTTTGGCCGGGCTATTCGTCCTCGTAGACGCCGGAGAACGTTTTCATGAACATTTGTCTGGTAGCGTCGTTAATACGCGCAATCTCGTCATTGGTCGCGGTGCCGTCAATTTCGCGAACCAGTAGTTGTGGCAGGGACGTTTCGTGCTGTATAGCATAGCCGGTAATTTCCTGGCGGTCAGGCTCGACGAAGGCGGTGTATAGCTGGCCCTGAGGGTCAATCTGGCGCAGTCCGACAGTGTAAACACCGCGAACCTGCGAGTTGAGGTTGTGCGGCGCATACTCGTCGGTTTTGACCTGGATGCCTAGCTGGCTTAGATAGAATCCGCCTATTTTACGGTGTATCGATATGACGTCAAAGTCCTTAGGGCGCTTCTTGTCCGTGTTGGCTTCTGCGCTGGCCGGCAGGAGGAAGCGATTCTGGCGTGCATTAAAATTGCGCGCGCCCAGGGCAAAGATCGTTTTTTCGGCGATTGCGCCTGTGTACATCAACCTATTGTTCCGGTCGGTGCGGCAAAACTTCCGCAGGTCGTCGCGGATCGCGTCAATCGCGTGGGCGTGGACATCATCAATTTTCTTGAGGGTCGGTTTAGAGATGCCGCCGTCAGATTCCAGTTCGTAGTAAGCGACGTAAAGCAGCGCGGCAATTTCCTTCAGCCTGAAAAAGTGTTCGCTGCGAATATGCTCCTGATCGGCGCCGAACGTCTGCTGCGCCAGCCGCAGTGTAGCGATGGCGTGTTCAGAGCGGCCTTCCTCGAAAGCCGTGTCAGCCTGCCTTTCAGCCAGGAACGTTGCTTGCCTGTTTATCAGTTCGCTCATAATATGTATTAATATTATTACATATTACGCTTAAAAAACAATATTACGAGACCAGGCTTGTCGTGCTCGCCTCGAGGGGCTTGCCGGGGTTCCAAAGCCAATAGACGGCCGCGCGGGCGGCGACGGTGCCCTTCCAGATGGCCATCGGGTTTTCCCACGGCGTCGTCGTCACTTGCCCGCCATCGGCGAGAACCAGGTGGTTTTGATGGAACGTGGCCACGGTGACCGGGTACGTGATGGTGAATTTGTGCAGTGTCTCGACGAGTTGTTGCAGCTGCATGCTGAATGTCAGGACCTTGGGATAGTAGACCTTAGTAAAGAGTTTTTGCAGCTGGGCGAACGAGATGACCAGCAAAGTTTTGTCGCGCTCGACCAGCGCTTCGGGCGCGTTTAGCAGCAAATCGATGGCGTCGCGGGTGACGGTCAGCTGACCGCCGTAACTGCGCAGAAAATCCTCGTACACGATCGCCGTCTCGCTGTTGCGGCCGGCGTCGCCAATCAGTAGCACGCCGTCGGCCCAAGCGCTCAGTGTCTGCATTTCTGGCGCCGCTTCGCGGGACAGGCCGCCCGAGGGATTGTTGGCGCCGTAGATGACGTCGGTGATGACGGGCGGGACGGACTTTTTCAGAACGTCGGGCAGCAGCACGCGGACTTGCCCGACTCCGGCGTCGGTTGCAATCCCATAGGCGTCGCCGACGGCAACAAAGCCTAATTTGTTGCCGCCAATGATGCCGAGCTTGCCGGCGTGCACACGTTGCTCGGGCCGGTTCCACTCGATATCAGGAAACAACGCCTTGCCGGACGTTTGCTGCTTCCAGAATGGAAATTGTTGCATAAACCTATTTTATATTATGCGGCCAGTGAATTTTCAAATTCGATCGACAGTTCCATGGCGAGGCTGTACATTTCGCTGCAGCACGCATCGAAGCTTTCTTCTTTGTCATATGTCAGTGGTGCGTCGTTGAACATTCCGCCGAAATTACCTGTCGTCAGTTTAAGTATGCGCGCAGCGATTCTCCGGAGCGATTCTTCACCTGGTTTGCTGACGAGCCTGTGAACGTCGTACT
>Ga0335070_10011892_pt1 | contig 10170 bp, 11 predicted proteins | sample Lox_Sample_13_FD_206722 | JGI IMG/M metagenome (GOLD analysis project Ga0335070, IMG submission 206722) | Soil microbial communities from Loxahatchee National Wildlife Refuge, Florida, United States - Lox_Sample_1.3 | ecosystem: Environmental > Terrestrial > Soil > Wetlands | place: USA... | reverse complement strand
TGATGAACAATGACCTTTGCGTTAGGCAAATGCTTCAGAAGTGTGCCTACGCCACCTCCATGATCAAGATGAATATGCGAAATGGCAACATAGGCTACGTCTTCAGGCTTTACATCTAATTGTCTCAAGCCCGCCAGCAGGTTTGGCACAGAAGAGGTTGGTCCTGTCTCAACCATCGCTACCTGTGTTCCCTTCAGCACGTAGCTGGCAATAAAGTCACTGATTCCAGCCGTTTCGGCATCAATCAAGTAAATGTGATCTTCGAGTTTTGTAACCTGCATCTTCGCACCAATGGCTAGCCATCGATCAGCAAGCTAAATCCCTGTTCAACCGCTTTAAGCATTTTCATCGTGAACGTTTTAAGCAAATTAGAACACACTTTTGATGGTGAGCTCTATGCTTCTTCGGATCATTCGAGACTTAACGTCTGAAGAAATAGAAGACAGAATCCATAAGCTTGAAAGAGAGTTCGGCATGAGCTTTGACAAATTCGAAGGACTATTCCTTAAACAGCAATTGGATGCAAAGTATACGAGAACGTATTTTGAATGGGCAGAGCTTGTCGACAGCTACAAGGGCTACATTGAAGATGGAGAACTTGATTACACTTCAGAAGAAGTCAAAGAATATAAATCACAGCAAGTGGCTTTGCTGACTCCGAAAAGAATTGAATTGCTTTGTCAACTCGCCTTCTTGCGAGTGGAGTCAATAAATGACCTAGCCCAAAAAGTCAGACGCAACGTAAAAAACGTGTACGACGACTTAAAGATACTCAGCCAATTCGGCTTCGTCAGGTTGAACAAGCGAAAAGGAAGAGCATTAATTCCTGAAACCCCAGTCAAGGAGATAGCATTTCTAATACGCTAAACGAGAAAAAGAAATGTTCCTTATATGTCGAGGATAAACCTGACAGTGACCTTACTTGGCTCTTTGATTATTTCCATGCGATGATAAGTGACTGCTTTTACCCCGACTTTCTGCAGATGCCTGTTTGGATCAAACTTCTCTCCCCAGATTTTGGCACCGAGTCTCAAGCCATTCCGAGTTTTCTCTAAGCTTATTACTTTGAATGCAGAGCAAAGCAGTGCTTCAGTATCGAATTTTACGAGCAGAGCCTCAAGCCAATTGTAAAGAAGCGCGTACTCATCTCCAGCTTCAACCTCGATGTGACCCTCAATCTCAGGCTTTACGTTCTTCACATCAGTCATAACTTCGAACATCGCCAAAGCTGCACTTTCAAAGGCTTCTGCCAAGTTCTTGCCATAGGCTGCAATGTAAGCATCAGCTGTATGCTCCAGAAATTCGAAACGCTTGACATTGCCCATTGCCTTCTCACCATCCTTAACAGAAAGGACTTCGTTTCCTAACCATTCGATTTCCTACATAAAAGATTTAATCTTGTCATCGTTGAACGTACGCTACCACGTGATGGATTGGAGAGTCTTGAGCAAGATCGCTGTTCTACAGACCATAGTAGTATCCTATGCGATCGGGCTCCTAATATTGGCAAGTGCGTACGCCTATCCAACAAGAATAGTGGATACAAGCTTTCTGAGTGATCAGGGAGATTCTCCAATCTATGTCCCGATACTGCTTTCGCTTCTGCTTTTAATTCCCATTTACTTATGGCAGAAAGACTACCGACATAAAGCTAGACTCTCGACTAAAATCAACGCGAAAGACAAAAGCGGGATGCTGTTCTGGATTTTCACACTTTTCACGTTGGCACTGTCCGTTCGCATACCATCAGTGCTTCTGTTCGCTGAACCATACGAAAAAACTCCTCTAATCTTCCTTCTCGTCATGACGATAATTCTTGTTGAGAGAACTGAACCTTCAGCTTTTGGTTTCAAAACGCAAGGAATGGGCAAATCGCTAGTGCATGGACTACTGTTCTTCGCAGTCTTAAGTGGAATGACGTTTCTCACTTACGATCTTTTGGTTTACGCTCTCACAAGTCGAACAGTATTCCAATCATATGATTTTCTGCCCTTTCTGTTCGCAATGTCCTTCATGACACTCTGCGTCGGGATAGGCGAGGAAGGGCTTTTCAGAGGCTACATGCAAACGCATCTGGAAGAGTTTTACGGGGTCAAACAAGCCATTCTGGTTCAGGCAATCTTGTTTGGAGGTTGGCACTTTGTCTGGAATCTTTCACCCTTCAATGCATGGGCGATGGTTGAATATGTAGCACAGACTTTTGTTTCAGGTTTGCTGTTTGGCTATTTCTACAGCAAAACCAGAAATCTGGTTCCTTTGATTTTTGCTCATGGATTGTGGAACAGTATGCAAATGGGAATAATAACAAATACTACGACAATCGCAGCCCTACAAAATGCTCCGTTGATGGGTCAGATCCTAACGTGGATCTTACCGTTAGGAGTATCTGCAGCAGCAACTTTCTTTGTCATCAAATACTATCCTAGGAGATTTCAAAGATCCTACTGAGAAGAGCAGGGAGATCAAAGCTTAAGTGAGGTCAAACAGAATTTCGACTGCGTTTCTTACAAAGCATGTGCACTTCTCATCGAACACATATGTCTCTTGAGCTTTCTTCAGTTCTTCGGGGTTTGACAGGTCGTATCCGATGAGTTCTTGGCACTTAACACTGCCGTGACGTTGCAGGAATTTCTTGTAGAATTTCTGTGTAACTTCATAGGTTTTCAATCGTTTTTCAAGAGACGTGTCGTTAGTTCCATACTTAATGCTGATTGCCATGATTCCGCCGGTTAAGGCTCCACAAACCAAGCCGCATCTTCCTATTCCACTACCAAAAGCTGTGGCGACTTTTGGGATCAAGTCGTTTGTGCCGTTCCAATGCTCAAACATTGTTAATACAACGCTTTGAGCGCAATTGTAGCCTTCGCTGAAATGGTATGCAGCTTTTTCAGCAAGCATTTTCTTCTGACTCATTTTCTCAATATCCTGTAGCTAATTTGGGAACGCTTAGACTGCAACATCAAGGAGACTTCACAACTTAAGAAAAGCTTTGCGCAACAATTGCCAGCCTTGAACCATTAGAAGGCGGTAAAAAATCTTTAATCTAGTCATCGCTACTGAGAGATGTGGTCGAATGCGGAAAAGCTTGCAGGTCAGTTTCACCGCAGTGTTTGCAGCCTTACATACCGTGCTGTATTTTGTTTCGTTTGGATTGTGGCGAAACTGGGGAATCTACTTGGAAGCTTGCGAAGGAATAATCTTAGGTCCGAAGATTGGTTTTCTAGCTGCGTTGCTCGGCAGTTCCATCGCCAGAATGATTAAGCCTGATGCTTTTTGGATGTTTGGTATAGTTGCGGAACCTTTCAGCGTTTTGATGGTGGGTTTCCTAGCCGCTTCGAAGTGGAAGCCAGTTCTTGCAGCCTACGCTGTAATGCTTTCTGCATATTTCCTGCATCCTTATGGCAGAGCGCTTCCTCTCTGGACTATCATGGATATTCTTCTGTCTCTAGTGTTGATCTATCCAGCAGCAAGATTCAGTAGGAACCTATTCAAGAAAGATGTGAAACTCATGCCGATTGCAGTGGTATTAATTTCGTTTGTTTGTGTAGCTACGGATTCGCTTGCCAGGGTTTTTCTGCTTGTTCCCTGCGGTCTATATGGCTTGTTTTATGGAAGTTTCGAAGCGCTTTATGTTGATTTTGTAGGAGCCGCCGCTAGCTCGTATTTGGAGGATTTTCTTGTGGTGATCGTTTCGCTTTTCGTCGTCGCACCTATCTTAACGGTGCTTCAAAAAGCGAGACTATTTGAGAAAAATGGAGAGAAAAAGTGAGTTTCTGAGCGATCATTGTCCTGAAGACTTTCGTTGTTGACTTTGAAGTTCGAAATACTCGGTCAGCAGTAGAGCGCCTTGTATTATGAGGAAGATTCCTACGATGAGTGCGAGAAAAGCAGGGGCAAATATCACGATTAAGCCGAAAATGATGCATAGTATCGCCAACACAGGTTTGGAGACAGTTATGCCTATCTTTCTGAGTCCTTTATCAACTACATCTGCCAAATTTCTTCATCTCCGATAGTTGGTTTTTTCAAACTCGTCTGATATTTAAGTCATTTGGATGCAGATTAGAAAATAACAATTCTTAAACGTTCAGATTTTAATACAAGCTAAAGAGGCTTGACTTTGTCTGGGCAGCAACTGAAGAAAGTGTTTATTTTTTTGGACACGGACAAACATGCAAGTCCCTTTGACATACTGATAACACAGGACATTTTCTCAGACGCAAGCATACTGAAGTACGAAGATGTAACAGTTGAGAATGTCGAGTCTATCGTGTACGACGCAATATTCCCAAGAGGCGCAGAAGGTGCGAAACACACAAAAATCTTCATCAATGGACATGACTTCAAAAAAGTGAATGCAGTCTTTGAGAAAGCCCAGAAATGCATGGTCGCGCCGTTCGAACTGTCAATAATTATTGATCCAAGAGGAGCTTACACGACTGCCTCCGCCGCCGTTGCAAAGACGCTACAACTTCAAAAGGAGAAGGGACAAGCAAGCTTGGAAGGCAAAACCGTCACTGTTCTGGCTGGAACAGGACCAGTTGGACAGACCGCAGCAAGGCTTTATGCCCTCGAAAAGGCAAACGTCATCATTACCTCTCGCGAACTCAAGAAAGTCTCTTCATTGGCGACCAAGATAAATGAAGAAATCCCTGACGAAAAAATCCGAGGCGTCGAAGCTCAAACTATTGAAGAGACTGGAAAAGCCATAGAAAACGCAGACATTATCCTCTCAGCAGGCGCTGCTGGTACTCAAATTCTCCCATTTAATGTACTAAGTAACTATGCGAAAAAAAGCAAGATAGTCGCTGATATCAATGCTATTCCACCTGCAGGAATTGAAGGATTAGATTCGAACGCTGATGGACAGGAGATTCTGCCGGGCATTTTCGGGATTGGTGCGTTGGTTATTGGGAAATTCAAGAATCATGTTGAAGTGGAATTGATAAAAAAGGCAGCTGAAGAGCCTAAAGGAGTTTTTGATTACAAGATAGCCTACGAAATCGCTAAGAAGCTTATACCTGAGAGGCATGAGGAAAAAAAGAGCACTGAAATTGAGGCTCCTAAATACTGGCTACCGTAAAACACAATTAACCCAATTTTCTACGATTTCGTCCAGTCATTAGTTGGCAGAGTTGAAGTGTGGACTTTCGTTTCATTTTGAATTGAGTCTTCATCGATTTATATCCATATTCACCTATAGGACAGTAAGACAAGTTACAGTGTTGAATGCGGAGAGAAGTCTAATGGAAGTCTTCAAGTACAATGCTGAAAATGGTAACGTATGCGAGATCGTGGATACTTTTGCTGAGATGTTTCCCATGTGGGCTGGTCGTGTTTTGATTACTGCCGATAGTGAAAAATGGGCTTTGACTGCAGCGACAGTGGCAACGGGTCTTGCAACAAGCGTGATCATGTCTCCAGCAGAAGCAGGCATAGAGGGGTCTGTGCCAGCAGAAAAAACTCCAGACAACCGCGAAGGAGTCTTGATCCACATTTACAACCGCAATAGATTTGAGCTGAAAAGCCAGATGATACTTCGCGTAGGGCAATGCGTAATGACTTGCCCAACAGCTTCAGCATTCGATGCCTTGCTTGGTGCGAAAAGAAGACTGAAAATCGGTCGAAGCTTACGCTATTTCGGAGATGGATTTCAAAAGAAGGGCATGGTCGGCGACAGAAAAGTGTGGAGAATCCCTGTTATGGAAGGCGATTTCATAGTAGAAGACACTTTTGGAGCTGCAGAAGCAGTTGCGGGAGGAAACTTCCTCATACTAGCTAAAACCAAATCTTCGGGGCTAGAAGCAGCAGAAAAAGCGGTAGAAGCAATCAAAACAAAGGCGAAAGAAGTCATTTTGCCATTTCCAGGTGGCGTTTGCCGCGCAGGATCGAAGGCAGGTTCATTGAAGTACAAGCTTAGCGCCTCCACGAATCATCCTTTCTGCCCCAGGTTGAGGACGCTTATTTCAGATTCGCAGTTGTCTGAAGATGTAGGCTGCGTCTATGAGATTGTTATTGATGGTTTGAATGTTGAAGCTGTCAAGAGGGCTATTGGCGTGGGTGTGAAGGCAGCCGCAGGCGTTTCTGGTGTCGTTAGGATTACTGCAGGCAATTATGGTGGTAAGCTGGGGCCGTACAAAGTATTTCTTAAGGAGGCTTTGGAATCAATCTAGCTCTGCCTCCTAAACTCTTATTTGACGCAGCGTAGACTACCTTAGAATCGGATCAACGCAAGTGAAAACAATTTGAGCACGAGCAAAAAAACCTCGCTGGAACTGTTCAGGCTGAAAAAAACACTGGACACGCTGGCTCGCAAGGAGGGTCGCGGAACAGAATTAGTTTCGCTTTATGTTCCCCCTGGCAAGCAGATCAGCGATGTCCTGAACACGCTCAGAGACGAGTATGGCACAGCTTCGAACATCAAATCCACGACTACACGCAAGAACGTTATGGATGCGATTGTTAAGGTTCAGCAACGGCTCAAGCTTTTCAAAGAGCCGCCTGAGACTGGGCTTGTTATTTTTTGTGGGGCGATTCCGCAGAATGGGGCTGGGAGCGAAAGAATTGAAACTTATGTGATTTTTCCGCCTGAGCCTATCCACATTTATCTGTATAGATGTGATGCGCGTTTTCACACTGAGTATTTGCAGGAGATGTTGAGAGAGAAGGAGACATATGGTATTTTGCTCATAGATGCTTCTGACGCCACACTTGCGACACTTCAGGGCAGAAGACTTGAAATCGTTTTGCAGTTGACTTCAGGCGTGCCTGGGAAGACTCGTGCTGGTGGACAGTCAGCTAGGCGGTATGAGAGGCTTCGTGACATGAGGCTTCAGGAGTATTTTACTCGTGTTGGTCAGCATGCTAACGAGATTTTCTTGCCGATTGAGAATTTGAAGGGTTTGATTCTTGCTGGTCCTGGGCCGACGAAGTATGATTTTGAGAAGGGTGAGCATCTGAATTACATGTTGAAGAATAAGATTATTGATGTGATTGATACGGCGTATGTGGAGGAGCAGGGGGTTAAGGAGGTTGTTGATAAGGCTCCTGAGATTATGCGGAAGGTTCGCTATGTTGAGGAGAAGAGGATCATGCAGCAATTTCTCTACGAGATTGGGCATGATACGGGAGTTGTGACTTATGGTGAGGATGAGGTAAGGAGGGCTTTGCAAAATGGCGCGGTTAAGACGCTGTTGCTTTCTGAAAGTTTGGATGCTGAAAGGGTTAGTGTCAAGTGCAGTGCTTGTGGTTATATGGAGCAGCAAACTGTGAAGAGTCAAGATTTGATTGGTTTTGAGCAAAGTCTTGTCGGTAAGCCTTGTCCAAAATGCAAGGCTACATCATTGACTATTGCTGAGAGGCGAGATGTTGTCGATGATCTTGCAGAGCTGGCTGAGAGCACGAATGCGGAAGTGGAGGTTATTTCGGTTGAGACTGAGGAGGGACAGATGCTGAAGAACAGTTTTGGTGGAGTTGCAGCGTTGCTACGGTTCAAGGTTGGTCAATAGCCTATTCTGCCTATGCGCGAAGGTTTCAAGCCCCTACATTCGCATCGAAATATGACGTTTTTGGGTTCTGCCGAGTCCTTGGTACTAGAAGGGTTTGCTGAGCAAGAGCAGGCGTTTGGCTTCACTTTTTTCGATTCCCCGAATCAGCAGTCTTTTCTGTTTTGAAGTGGAACCAGAAATGAGCTCCACTTTACAGTGAAAAAGTTTGGAGAATTCTTTGACTATTTCCTTGTTGACTTTGCCCTTAATTGGCTCTTCTCGGCAATAAACCACGATCTTGTCTTGTTCAACCGTTATTCTGAACTCTCTCGATTTAGGCTTGACAAATACTTCCAAGACCAAGCCTTCTCTTGTCTCGATCAGTGTCATGAAGCTTCAATGCGAACATGTGACAACATTGCTTAAAAGCCTGCCAGATGGAAAAGAATAAGGGTCAAAGCAAGTTTTACAGTGTTTGAAGCGGTAAGAATGAGGCATCCGTCATTATATCTGGATTGGTACGTTCATGTTCCCCCTGTGGAGTACGATTTTCGTTCAAGCGGATTAATGCGCTTCAAATTCGACCTGAATCTTGGTGAGACTGACCTGAGCGTCAACTATCATAATGGCAATCCCGAGATTGCGAGAGTACTCGCTCAAACGTACCACGTTAAGTCAGAGAATGTTTTTGTTTCCACTGAAGGTGCTTCAGGTCAGAACGCACGACTGATCAGATATTTAGCTGAGAAGAATAGTAAAAAGACTGAAGCCATCGTGGAGTATCCGACTTATGAGCCGCTACTGCGTCAGGTTGAAGAACATTTTCGTAGCGTCAAGAGACTGGAAAGAAAAGAGAGAGAAGCCTACAGACTTGATGCTGACTTGCTCAAGAAGATCGTTTCAGAAAAGATTGGATTGCTAGTGTTAACGAACCCGCACGCGCCAAGCGGGGCAATCGCGGATAAAAGCGAGTTGAAGGAGATCATGAAAATTGCAAGTGAACGCGGATTTTACGTGTTGTGCGACGAGGTTTACGCCGAGTTCAACCGCAAATTCGTGCCTACACTCTTCTCCATTGATTCAGAATATGGGATTGTTACGACGAGTTTTACGAAGGCATATGGGCTTGGAGGGCTAAAGCTGGGAGTGGCTTTAGCTAAAGAGCAGCTTGTCGACGAGCTCTACGAGGACGTTTTGAACACAGTTGGCAACAGCCCAAACATAGTGCAAGCCGTGGCAACAGAGCTTTTGACCAAAGGCAAAAAAACACTTGAAAAGCATAAGCAGAAATGGATGCCTCTCAAAAAGGAAACTGAGAAATGGCTAGACAGAAAAGGCTTTGATTATTTCCCTAATAAGGCAGGCGTAACCTACTGGATGAAACTGCCCATAAAAGACACCTACAAATGGATAAACAAGCAAACAATCCCAAGTAACAGCCTCGCGGCAGTGCCAGGAACCTTCTTCCTCTTCAAGAACAACCACAAACTCGAAACGTCAAGCAGGATCAGATTAGGGCTAGGCAACATAAATCCAGATACATCAAGCCTAACTCAAGCCTTGACTGCGCTCGGAAAAGCCATCGAAATCTCAAAAAAAGCCTACTAGGGAAGTTTGCCTGTTTATATGCAGAATCGATGCGTTCCCGCCTTACATACGAGTTTGCCTTTCAAGGGAAAAGCAATTTAACAAAGAATGTAAAATATTGCATTTTGAGAGACATTGAGCCGAGGAGAAGAAAAGCCGGTAATATGCCCGATCTGTGGCGCTCCCAGAAAAAAGTACATTCCGCCAGCAGGAAGTCAAGTAAAATGCGAATATTGCGGAGCCACATTCTTTATTCCACGAATAGAACAACCTGAGACTGAGACTGCTGATTTTTCTATAGTCGGAGAGCCGATTCATTGTCCAAACCATCCAGATAGGCCTGCCACAGAAGAATGCGACGATTGCAAAGAAAAATACTGCGAAGAATGCCTCACCACATATGAAACGCCATCAGAATATGGAACAGTCTCGGTTCATCTATGCTCACACTGCCTAAAAATAAGGAATGCCAAGTTAACGGGTTCGTATTTCGTTGTAGGCATCATGTTTCTGCTTTTCGGCTTCTTTGCCTTGATCCTTACATTCTGGCTCGGTTTGCTCATCGTCATTTTAGGCTTGGGCACGCTAGCTTATGGGATAAACGAGACGCAAAAGCAAACGAAACATTACGACTAGAGGCAAGAGTTGCTTACTGCCAAAAAAAGGAAACACTAACCTTTGAACCCTAGAAAAAGGATAAAGCGTTGCTCCGCTTTTCTATGATGAGCCTTCAAAAGCCAATGGAGTGTACGGCTGAATGTCTAGGATCATAGGCTATGCACGTTCGTTGTCTTTAGGCATGCCGTTCGAAGCCTTCACCCGAGACATTTGGCTAATCTGCTTCTCCAACATTATAGGAGCCTTCGGCGAAGGACTATACTTCTATGTCTTTCCCCTCTACATCAGAACATTGCAGGCAGATTACGTACAGCTTGGCATAGTCTTCTCCGCGCTCTACGGAGCATCCGCTTTAGTGCTGATTCCAGGCGGTTTGCTGGCTGACAGATTCGATCGTAAGAAGATACTGATTCTGTCGTGGACTCCTTGGGTTCTGTCGCCTTTGATTTATTCTTTTGCGCAAAGCTGGCAGCAACTG
>Ga0335070_10011891_pt1 | contig 10171 bp, 7 predicted proteins | sample Lox_Sample_13_FD_206722 | JGI IMG/M metagenome (GOLD analysis project Ga0335070, IMG submission 206722) | Soil microbial communities from Loxahatchee National Wildlife Refuge, Florida, United States - Lox_Sample_1.3 | ecosystem: Environmental > Terrestrial > Soil > Wetlands | place: USA: Florida... | reverse complement strand
GGCGCGTCCGGATGGTCCATCAGCGATTGCCAGGTCACGGCGTGGGCGACCGGCCGGTCGGTGCGCTCTGGCCTGAGATAAGGAAACCACACGACCTGCTCGATGCTCGGCACGTTGGCGAGGATTTCCTTCACCGCATCCATGCGGTCGTAGTCCTTGCCGCCGAAGCGATAGCCGTCGGCGGCGAACAGCAGGCGCGGCTCGATCTGGGTGAAGCGGTCAAGCACGGTCTTGACGCCGAACTCCGGCGCGGCCGAGGCCCACACGGCGCCGATCGAAGCGGTCGCCAGCATGGCGACGACGGTCTCCGGCAGGTTGGGCATGAACGAGACGACGCGATCGCCGGGCTTTAGGCCCATCGCGCGCAGCTGGGTCGCCAGCACGCGCACCTGGCGGCCGAGCTCGCCCCAGCTCATGCGCGCGAGAGGCCGGAGCTCCGAGAGATGCTGGATGGCGACGCCGTCCGGGTCGGTCCGCGCGGGACGCAGCACGTGCTCGGCGAAATTGACGCGCGAGCCCTCGAACCAGCGCGCGCCCGGCATGACGCGCCGGTCGAGCACGCGCTGATAGGGCGTCGTCGATTCGATCTCGAAGAAGTCCCAGATCGCCGCCCAGAAGCCCTCGAGATCCTCGACCGACCAGCGCCGCAGCGCCTCGTAATCGGCGAAGTCGCGGCCGCGCTGCTCGCGTAGCCAGGTCCTGAAGCGGGCCACCATCGAGTTCTCGACGAACGCCCGGCCGGGCGTCCACAGCAGCTCGCCTTCCTGCACCATCGGGCGGATTCCCCTTCGTTCAAGCTCTTGTCCATGGTGGTCGGGCGAGCGGGCCAGGGTCAATACCGCCGTGGCGCGGGCCGGCCGCGCTGCTTCCTTGCAGCGGCCGACGACCGATTTGCACTGGGCGGACAGCGAGCGAGATTCCGCGTGCCGCGCGGCGCTTTTCGGCTAAGGTCGGCAAGCTTTGCTCTCGACGATCGACGCGACATCCTATGACCGCAGCAGCCCATTCCGAGCACCCCGCCCCGGCCGACGGCACCACGACCTATCGCGACGCGCTGGCCCGCGCCCTGCGCGAGGCCATGGAAACCGATCCCAAGACCATCGTGCTCGGCCAGGACGTCGGCCGCTTCAGCATCGGCGGCGTCACCAGGGGCCTGCTCGAGCGCTTCGGCCCCGGCCGCGTGCGCGACTGCCCGATCAGCGAGAGCGCCATGGTCGGGCTCGGCGTCGGCGCGGCGATGAACGGCTACACCACGATCGTCGAGATGGCCTATGCCGACATCGCCGCGGTGGCGTTCAGCTCGATCGTCCATTCGGCGGCCAAGCTGCACTACGCCACGGCCGGCCGCCTGCCCTGCCCGCTGATCGTGCGCTCGCCGATCAACCGCTTTTCGCGCCACGGGCCGATGGGCACCGAGGTGACGCTGTCCTGGTTCATGAACGTGCCCGATCTCGACATCGCCATGCCGGCGACGCCCGACGAGGCCTATTGGCTGCTGCGCCATGCCTTCACCCGTCCGGTCCCGACCCTGTTCCTCGAGGACCGCTCGCTCGGCAACAGCGCTGGGCCGATCGGGCCGAAGCCCGCCGACCCATGCCGCGCCCATGCCCTGCGCGCCGGTCGCGACGTGACCGTCATCGCCGCGGGGCGCCTGGCGATCATGGCGCTCAAATCGGCCGAGCAGCTGGCGGCGGCGCGCCCGGCCATCGACCTGCATGTCGTCAGCCTCGGCATGGTCAAGCCGCTCGACCGAGACTCGATCCTCACGGCGGCGCGCGCCACGGGCCGTGTCCTATTGGTCCAGGAGGAGCCGCCCTTCGGCGGCTACGGGCCCGTCATCCAGAGCCTGCTCGACGAGCTGCCGGCCGACGCGCTCAAGCGCCAGCCGAAGCTGCTCGCGCGCGCCGACAGCTTCCTGCCCTATAACCGCGAGGAGGACGTGCTGCCGAGCGTCACGGACATCGTGGCCGCCGCGCACGACCTGATGGACGGGAGGCGCTGACATGGCCGACGCCAAGCCAGTGCGCACCGCCGCTTCATCGAGCAACGACCGGCCCGGCGCGGCCGATCCGGTCGCTTTCTATCGCCTCATGCTGCGCACGCGCCTGTTCGAGGAATACTGCATGCGCCTGAAGTCCGATGGCCGCGTGCTCGGCAATACCTATCCCTGCATGGGCCAGGAGGCGCTTGGTATCGCCGGATTCGCGCTCGCACGCGCCGATGCCGTCTTTCCGCACTACCGCTCGCGCGCCATCGCCTTTGGCAAGGGCGCCACCGTGGACGAGCATTTCGCGGCGCTGGTCGGCGCGCCCGATTCGCCCCAGGCCGGGCGCGAGGTGTTCCATCACTCGGCCTTCCTCGACGCCGGCGTCATGCCGGCCTCGTCGATGATCGGCGCCTGGGCGCCCATGGCCGCAGGCTACGCCCTGACGCAACAGCTCGAGGGCGCGCGCGCCGTCACCTTGTGCGTCATCGGCGACGGCTCGCTCGGCGCGGGCGATCTGCACGAGGCGCTCAACATGGTCGGCACGTGGAAGCTCCCGTTCATTCTGATGGTCGAGAACAACGGCTATCAGGTGTCGGCCGCGTGGAACGTCATCCGCGCCCAGCGCGCCCTCGAGCCCTATGTCGCGCCCTATGGATTCGTCACGCGCCCGGTCGACGGCAACAATCCGTTCGACGTCTATCATTCGACCCAATGGGCCCGCGCCGAGGCGCTGGCCGGCCAGCCGGCCATGCTCGACTGCACGACCTACCGCATGGGCGGCTACAGCAGCCATTTCGGCGAGCCGCGTACCGGCATCGACGACGAGCTCGCCGCCTGGCGCGCGCGCGACCCGATCGACTTCATGGCGCGCTGGCTGACCGAGCAGGGCGGCATGACGGCGGCGGCGCTCGCCGCGCTGCGCGACGAGGAGAGCCGCGCCATCGAGGCGTCCTGGCGGCGCGCGTCGGGCCAATCGGGTTGACAAGCCGGCAGGCCGGACACCTATAGTTACGGTCCTAAAAAGCATAAGAAAATCAGGGAGGCGCGGGACTTGCCGGGCGTCGGTCGAACGGCGGATATGGCGATGGCCGGCCGCGGCGGCGTCGCCGCGATGCTGCCGCCCGTGACGCCGCGCGCCTGGAGCGGCGCCGGCCGCGGCCGCAACCAGCTCCTGCCCGTCGTGCTCGCCGCCCTGCTGTTCGTCCTCACCGTCGTCCCGGTCATCACCATCGTCGTCGCGAGCTTTCGGCCCGATGGCCTGCCGCTCAGCCATGGCTGGACGGTCGCGCACTATCTCAAGGTATGGAGCGCCGGCCATAGCTATTGGCTGCTCATCAACACGCTGGTGTTCGCTGCGGGCAGCACGGTGTTCGGCATCGCCCTCGCCGGCGCGCTCGCTTGGCTGATCGAGCGCACCGACCTGCCGGGCGCCGACCTGTTCCGCGCCGGCATCCTCATGCCGATGGCGACGCCGCCGCTCCTGCTCGCGATCGGCTGGGTGCTGCTGATGAGCCCGCAGATCGGCTTCATCCCGGCGCTGCTCAAGCCGCTGTTCGGCGAGGGCATCAAGGCGTTCAGCATCTACAATCTCGCCGGCATGAGCTTCGTCCAGGGCCTCGCCTATGTGCCGACCTCGTTCCTGATCCTGGCGCCGGCCATGCGCAACATGGACCCGAGCTTCGAAGAAGCGGCGCAGATGTCGGGCGCGGGCCCGGGTGCCACGCTGCGCCGCGTCTCGCTGCCGTTCCTGGTGCCGCCGCTGCTCTCGGTCGCGACGCTCCTGATGATCGTCGGCATGTTGACCTTCGACGTGCCGGCAGTGATCGGCCAGCGCGGCAACGTCATGGTCATGAGCTCGGAGATCTTCAACCTGATGAATCCGGCGAACGGCCTGCCTGCCTATGGCCAGATCGCCGCCCTCAACAGCTCGCTGTTCGTGCTGCTTGCGATCGGCCTATTCGTCTACTACCGCGCGACCCAGGAGAGCGAGCGCTTCGCGACCATCAGCGGTAAAGGCTATCGCGCGACCCGCTTCCGCCTCGGCCGCTGGCGCGGCGTCGCCGCCGGCTTCGTCGCGTTCTATTTTGCGCTCGCCGTCGTCCTGCCGTTCCTCGCGCTCCTGTGGACCGCCTGCGTGCCCTATTTCGCCGGCTTCCAGTGGCAGCTGATCGACAAGCTGACGCTCAAGGCGTTCGGCGCGTTGCTCGCCGAGCCGCGCATCCTCGACGGCGCGCTGAACTCGGCGGCAATCGCGCTGACCGCGGCCGTGCTCACCACGCTCCTCGCGCTCTTCGTCGCCTGGACCATCGTGCGCTCGCGCGTGCGCTGGGTGCGCCTGCTCGACGTCATGGCGATGATACCGATCAGCGTGCCGTTCCTGATGATGGGCGTGGCGCTGGTCTTCATCTTCTTCGGCCTGCGCGCGATACCGATCTACGGCACGATCTGGATCATCGCGCTCGGCCATCTCATCGTCTTCCTGCCGCTCGCCGCGCGCATGATGCAGGCGGGAGTGCTGCAGATCCACCGCGAGCTCGAGGAAGCGGCCGCGGTCGCCGGCGCGTCGCTCCTCCAGAACATGCGCCGCGTCGTCGTGCCGCTGCTCAAGCCGACCATCGTCGCGCTGCTCATCTGGCTGGTCGTCCATTCGCTGCGCGAATTCTCGGTCGCGATCATGCTGGTCTCGCGCGACAACGAAGTGCTGTCGACGATCCTCTACAGCCTGTGGGACCAGGGCCAGGCCGGGCGCGCGGCGGCGATCGCCGTGCTGCTGATGCTGATCCTGGGCGCGCTCGTCGCGACGCTCTCCTGGCTGACGCGGCGCGGCCGGGCCGGCTGAGCGAGGGATGCGCCGATGCTGACCGTCGCCGGCCTCTACAAGGACTTCGCGCTGCACGACGGCCGTGCCGTCAAGGCGCTCGATGGCGTCGGCTTCACGATCGAGCGTGGCAAGTTCTACACCCTGCTTGGCCCGTCCGGTTGCGGCAAGACCACGACGCTCCGCAGCATCGCCGGCCTCGAGCATCCCGACCGCGGCCTGATCGAGATCGACGGCGCGCCGGTGTTCGATTCCGAGCGGCATATCCTGGTGCCGTCAAACCGGCGGCGCATCGGCATGGTGTTCCAGTCCTACGCCATCTGGCCGCACATGGACGTCTACGAGAACGTTGCCTTTCCTCTGCGCGTCGCGTCCGAGCGGCGCGGCGAGGCCGAGATCGCCAAGCGCGTGCGCCGGGCGCTCGCGACCGTGCATCTCGACGGATTCGAGCGGCGGCCGGCGACGCGGCTCAGCGGCGGCCAGCAGCAGCGCCTGGCGCTCGCGCGCGCCCTCGTCGTCGAGCCGCAGCTCCTGCTGCTCGACGAGCCGCTCAGCAATCTCGACGCCAAGCTGCGCGAATCCATGCGCCTCGAGTTGCGCCGCATCCAGACCGAGCTCGGCATCACCACGGTCTATGTCACCCACGACCAGACCGAGGCGCTCGCCATGTCGGACCGGGTCGCGGTCATGCAGAACGGCCGCATCGTGCAGCAGGGTGACCCGCAGTCGATCTACCGTCGGCCCGAAACCTGCTTCGTCGCCGAATTTATCGGCTCGACCAATCTGATCGCAGGCCGGGTCGCCGGCGCCGCCGACCGCTATGGCGAGGGACAGGTGACGATACCGGGTGGTGTGTTGCGCTGCGCCGTGCCGCGCGACATCGCGCCGGGCGCATCGGTGCTCGTCTCGATCCGGCCAGAGGACATCGTGCTGCGTCTCGGCGGCGAGGCCGGCGCGCCCGACGGGCGCAACCGCATCGCCGGACGCGTCACCGAATGCATCTTCCTCGGCAGCTCGGTCGACCATGTCGTCGCCATTCCCGAGGCCGAGATCCGCGTCTGGAGCCATCCGGTCGCCGCCATCGCCAAAGGCACCGAGGTCGTGGTCGAGGTCGATCCGGCGCGCTGCATCGTGCTGCCGCGCGACGACCACGCGGGCGCGGCCGCCCCATCACAGGAAGTCACGCCATGACGCTGTTTCTCGACGAGCATCACATGCGGCGGCTGCACGATGCCGGCCATGTCACCATGCTGCACTATGTCGACGCCATCGAGCGCGCCTATCGCGAGCAGGGCGAGGGCCGCGTCGACCTGCTGCCGCGCCAGAATTTCTGGATCGGCGACGCCAACGCGACCAACCGCGGACCGTCGCTCAAGCTCGCCTGCGCCGTCGTCCCGGGGCTGGGCGTCATGGGCATCCCGATGTACAGCGCCGGCTTCCGGCGCGGTGCGATCGACCTGTGGATCGCGCTGATGAGCACGACCAATGGCGAAATGCTGGCGCATATGCACGGCCAGCTGATCAGCCACTGGAAGACCGGCGCGACCGCGGCCATGGCGACGCGCCGCATGGCACGGCCCGACGCGTCCGTGGTCGGGCTCGTCGGCACCGGCTACTACGCCCAGACCCAGGTCCTCGGCCTCGCGGCCGTGCGGCCGATCCGCGCCATCCGCTGCTACAGCCGTGGCGCCGAGGGCCGCGAGCGCTTCGTCGCCTGGGCGCGGCGCGCGCTGCCCGATGTCGAGGTGACTTTGGTCGCGAGCGCGCGCGACGCGGTCAGCGACGTCGACATCCTGGTCGCCGTCACGACGTCGCGCGAGCCGGTGGTCGAGGGCGCGTGGATCTCGCCGGGCACGCACTGCAATTTCGTCGGCATGCACTATCCCGAGGCGCGCGAGGTCGACAGCGCGGCGATCCAGCGCGCCCGCGTCATCGTCGACGACCTGGCGCAGGCCTGGGGCGAAAAGGGCGAGATCATGATCCCGCTCGCGCGCGGCGAGATCACCAAGGAGCATGTCGCGGGCGATATCGGCTCGGTGCTCGCCGGCAAGGTCGCCGGCCGCACCAGCGACCGCGAAATCACGGCGTTCCTCTCTGGCGGCACCGCGCTCGAATATGTCGGCGCCTGCGCCATGCTCAACGAGCGCGCACGCGAAGCCGGTATCGGCCAGGCGCTTGACGTCGCGCCGCCGGCGCCCAAGGCCTGGGCCTAGCGTGGTGGCGCAGCCGCTCATGGCTGCCCTGCGCCCGGCGCGCGTTTACAGCTTTTCGGCCCTGTGATAGTGGTTCTTAAAATGCGTGAAAATCGACGCTTCCTGCGTCCGCGCACATAAAAATCGCATCGCCAGGGAGGAGTCGAATGGACCGTCCGTCACGCGCCTATTCATACGCTGCCGCTGCCCGGCCTATCGCACTGGTTGCAGGCTTGGCGCTTGTCGGCATCGCGCTGATGCCGGCGGCCGGCTCCGCCGAGACGCTCGATCAGATCAAGGCTGCCGCCGAGAAGGAAGGCAAAGTCGTGTGGTACGACAGCCTGCCGCGCGCCGAGGGCGACGCCATCCTCAAGGAGTTCCAGAAGGCCTATCCGTTCATCAAGACCGCCGAATATCTCGAGGTGCCCGGCGCGGCCAAGACCGCGCGCATCACCCAGGAGAGCCGCGCCGGCGGTCCGACCGCCGACGTCACGCTCGACGGACCGGCGGCCGACATGCGCTTCCAGGCCGAGGGCTTCGTCGAGGCGGTCGACTGGAAGGCGCTCGGCGTCGAGATGTCGTCCGAGCGCACGCCCAATCAGTATCTCATCGCCATCACCGCGCCGATCTACGGCATTCTCTACAACACCAACAAGGTGAAAGACGCCGAGGCGCCCAAGTCCTATGAGGAAATGGCCGACCCGAAATGGGCGGGCCGGTTCGGCACCTGGGCGCGCGCGATCGCCTTCGTCATCCTGAGCGCCGATTGGGGCGAGGAAAAGAGCGACGCCTATGTGAAGAAGCTCGCGGCATTGAAGCCGAAGCTCTACCGCAGCACCTACGCCGCGGCGCAATCGGTCGGCGCCGGCGAGGTCGACATTGCCTACACCATCTATCACACCGCGGTCCCGACTATCGAACAGGGCGCGCCGGTCAAGTTCCGCTTCCTCGAGCCGGTGCCGGTCAGCGCGCTCTACGGCGTGCTCCTCAAGCACGGAAAGAATCCCAACGCCGGCAAGCTGCTGCTCAAATGGCTCGGCTCCAACGAGGGCGCCGTCGTCTACGAGAAAGTCTCCAAGCGCGGCAATCCGTTCATCAAGACCACCGAGACCGCGAAGCTGCTGGCCGGCAAGAAGGTCTCGATGTTCGACCCCGAGACCGAGGTCAAGAAGGGCGAGTGGTACAACGCCAAAGAGGCCGCCTACGGCAAGATGTTGCAGGGCCAATAGCGCCCTTGGGGCGGCGGCGCGGCCGCCGCGCGATCCAACGGAAGGATGAAGTCCCATGATCCCCAATTCGGTTGCGGACATCCTCAAATCCAAGACGAGCCGCGCGCTGCCGCGGCCGGTGGACTATCCGGTATCTGACGTCGCCGGCTATCAGGCGGCGCTCGACAACTTCCATCGGGTCTTCGCCTTCCGCCCCGGCGACCATGTCGTGATGCTGACCGATCCCCTGCTCGACCCGCGCGTTGTCCAGGCGGTCTACGGCCTGGCCCGGGCGCGCGGCGCGACCTTCGCGCAGTACATGGGCCGCTCGACCCAGCTCATGGAGGTGCCGGACGAGGCCAAGGCGATCATCGACCGCGCGACCTATGTGGTCTCGACCTGGTTCGCCTCGGTCATCGATCCCTATTGCATCGCGTTGCGCGCCAAGAAGGGCCAGCGCTGGATCAAGATCACCTTCTTCCGCAATCTCGATCTGTTGCACACGCCGCAGGCGCGCTTCCCCATCGACGTGCTCGGCGAGATCATCCGCGCAACCCAGCGCCTGTTCCCGCAATCGGGCGCGTTCGACCTGACCTTCACCGACTCGCGCGGCACGCATTTCGAGATCAAGTACACCGAGGCGATGTACAAGCGGCAGTTCAAGGACAACCGCTGGCGCGGCCACAACTACGCCGACGAGGACGGCTGCTACGTCCACTATCTGCCGACCCACGGCCCGAACTTCTACGAGCCCAAGGCAGTGGAGAACGCCTATAACGGCCCGGTCAACGGCATCGTCTATCCGCAGTGGGCGGTCGGCTTCGCCGAGCCGTTCAAGGAGAAGATCGGCGTCGAGTTCAAGGACGACCGCGTCGTCGCCGTCCACGGCCACAGCACGGAGGCCGAGATCCTGCGCGACTTCCTGATCGGCGGCCGGCTCGAGGAGCTCGGCTGCGGCCACAATCCCAAGGCGCCGCGCTTCGACATCTATCCGGCTGGTCCCAATTCGCCGGGCGCCTTGCACTTCGGCATCAACGGCCACAAGCCGTCGGACTACATCCGGCGCATGATGCCGAACTGGGAGGAACCGCCCGTCCACATGGACCTCGTCACGTTCGACAGCACGGTGACGGCGGGCAACCAGATCATCATCGACCAGGGTTTCCTCAAGTCGCTGCGCGACCCCGAGGTCGTGAAGCTCGCCGAGAAATACGGCGACCCGGTCGACCTGCTCGAGGCCTTCCCGGTCTGAACCAAGGGCGGTGTCCGAGCGGGCACCGCCTCCCCTCCCACGACGACAGGCGGCGAAGATCCGCCGGCGGCTCGGCCGCCGGCGGCCGGACGGTCGCGCCCGTAAGCTTGGCTTAAGGTTGCCCTAAGGTTGCCTTAAGGCGGATGGGGTCTGATAGCCGACCAAGAATAAGAAGAATCTGGGAGGTCGCGTTCGTGTCGTCCGCCGATCCGCCGAAGGGCGGGGCCCTTCGGGATTCCCTATCCCGGCGGCTCCGATCGACCACCGTTGCGGCAGCTCTCCGCCACGGGACGGCGGGCCTGTGCCCGACCTCCGCCGCATCCGCGCCCGTCGATGTCGCCGGGCTCCTGGCACGCTCAACAACGACAGAGGGAGAACGTTCATGACCAAACTGCACTGGCAACATCACGGCCTGACCCGCCGCAGCGTGCTGAAGGCCGGCGCGGCGGCGGTCGGCGGGGCCGTGCTGAGCCCCGGCCTGACCATGCCCGCCTTCGCCGCCGACAAGCCGCCGCTCGGCACCTGGCCGGCCGGCTCGGAAGGCTCGTCGGTGTTCATCGGCGCGACCGTGCCGCGCACCGGCACCTATGCGGCCCAGGGCGAGGACGAGCTCAAGGGCGTGCAGCTCGCGGTCGAGCACCTCAACAGCGGCGACGCGCTGATCAAGAAGATCTCGCCCAAAACGAAGAAGGGCGTGCTGGGCAAGGAGGTGAA
>Ga0335070_10011889_pt1 | contig 10173 bp, 10 predicted proteins | sample Lox_Sample_13_FD_206722 | JGI IMG/M metagenome (GOLD analysis project Ga0335070, IMG submission 206722) | Soil microbial communities from Loxahatchee National Wildlife Refuge, Florida, United States - Lox_Sample_1.3 | ecosystem: Environmental > Terrestrial > Soil > Wetlands | place: USA... | reverse complement strand
TTCGGCTGAAGTCGGACGGTTCGGAGGCTCGGGGCCCAGGTCCTGCTCGGAGAAGACCATTCCCTCGCCGGTCTCGCGCGCGTAGATTCCCATGACAGCGGCGACCGGGAAACAGACGTGATGAACGACGCCGGCGAAGCGCGCGTCGAACTCGATCTCCTCGTTACCCAGCTTCAGGCGTTGGGTGGCGCTGGGGCTGAGATTCAACACGATCTTGCCTTCCTTGACATACGCGCGCGGCACTTCCGATCCGGCCCGCTCCGCGTCCACGATGACATGCGGAGTATGCCCGCAGTCGCACATCCACTGGTGCATGGCTCGCAGCAGATAGGGACGTTTCGGCGGCGGCGTGAAGCTGGACATGCTGCAGGGTTCAGATCAGGCGCATTTCCTGTTCGGTGTCCGACAGGCTCTCGCGGAAAGCAGGCCGGGAGAAAATCAGGCTCGCATACTTGATGACCGACTGCGCCTGCGGCGGCAGATCGATCTCGAAATACGGCAGCCGCCACAGCACCGGCGCGATGGTCGCATCCACGAGCGAGAACTCGTCCGAGAGGAAGTACGGCTTGACCTTGAACAGGTCCGCGCTCTGCAGGATGGTGTCGCGCAGGATCTTCTTCAGTCTGACGGTCTGCTTCTTGTCCGGTTCCTGCTCGATCTGCTGCACCAGACCGTACCAGTCGCGCTCGATGCGATAGAGCGCGAGGCGGAACTGCGCGCGGGTCACCGGGTCCACCGGCATCAGCGGCGGGTGCGGAAACCGCTCGTCCAGGTACTCGATGATGACCCGCGAGTCGTAGAGCACCAGGTCGCGATCAACCAGCGTCGGCACGCTGTGATAAGGGTTCAGGTCGAGCAGGTCCTCGGGGAGCTTGCCGGGTTCGACGCTGACAATGTCGATGCTGATGCCCTTCTCGGCCAGCACGATGCGCGTCCTGTGACTCCAAGGGTCGTTGGGCGCGGAAAACAGCGTCATGATGGACCGTCTGCTCGACAAAATTCCGCTCCCGCGATCCGTTGCGTGCGGGGCAACGCCCCGCTACGCCCGCGCCGTTGCCGATCAGTGGACGTCCTTCCAGTACTCTTTCTTCAGCAGCCACGCGATCCAGGTGAATACCAGCAGGAACAACACCACCCAGATGCCGAGCGCGTGCCGCTGCACCTGCGACGGCTCGCCCACGTACACCAGGAAGTTGACCGTATCGCGTACGAAGCCGTCGTACTCCTCCGCGTTCATCCGGCCCGGTGCGAGTTGTTCGAAGTGATCGAACACCTGCTCCGTGCTGGTCTTGCCGTCCTCGCCGCGCTTCTCGACATTGCGGTAGACGGCCGCCTTGGGACCCTCGAGCTCCGACAGCACCGCCGGCATGGCGATGGCGGGCAGGCGCAGATTGTTCGCGCCCGTGGGCCGTGACATGTCGACGTAGTAGGTCTTGAACAGCTGATAGAGGTAGTCCGCCCCGCGCGCCCGCGCCATCAGAGACAGGTCAGGAGGGGTCTTGCCGAACCAGGCCTCGCCATCCGCGGCGGGCATGCTCGTCAGGATGTACTGAGTGGGCTTGTCACCCGGCTGCAGGATGTACTTCTCCAGCATGTCGGGTGGAATCGCCAGGTCCTCGCCCAATCGCGAGTAACGCTCGTACTTCAGCGAATGGCAGCCGACACAGTAGTTGAAGAAGTTGCGCGCGCCACGCTGGAGCGAGGCGATGTTCTTCACATCGGTGTCGGCATGCCAGCTCTTCCAGTCGGCACCCACGCCACCTGCGGATTCCTCGGCCGCCGGCACGGCGGCGCTGGCGAGCAGACCCAGGCCCAGCAGGGCCAACAGGTACCTGGACGATGCGCGTACCACGAACGCACCCTTCTCAATGCGCATGGTAGACCACCCTCTCCGGCACCGGCTTGACCGGATCGATTCTCGAGTACCACGGCATCGCGAGGAAGAACATGAAGTACAGGAAGGCGAAAATCCGCGCCAGCAGGACGTAGGAGCCTTCCGCGGGCTGCAGTCCGAGATAGCCGAGCGAGATGAACGAGACGGCGAACACCGTCAGCGCCAGTTTCGACAGCCAGCCCTTGTAGCGGATGGACTTGACCGGCGAGCGGTCCAGCCACGGCAGGAACAGGAACAGCACCACTGCGAGCCCCATGAGCAGCGCGCCCAGGCGCTGGTCGGGCACTGCGCGCAGGATCGCGTAGTAAGGCGTGAAGTACCACACGGGTGCGATGTGCTCCGGAGTCGACATCGGGTTGGCCGGTTCGAAGTTCGGCCCCTCGAGGAACAGGCCGCCGAAGGTCGGCACGAAGAACACCACGATCGCGAACAGCACGAAGAACACGCCCACGCCGACCACGTCCTTCACCGTGTAGTACGGATGGAAGGGAATGCCATCGAGCGGCTTGCCGTCCGCGCCGAGGTTGTTCTTGATCTCGATGCCGTCCGGATTGTTGGAACCGGTGCGCCGCAGGGCGACCAGGTGCAGCATCACCAGCAGCAGCAGCGCCAGCGGAATGGCCACCACGTGCAGCGAGAAGAAGCGGTTGAGCGTCGCATCCGCGATGCCGTAATCACCGCGGATCCACTCCACCAGGCCGGGCCCGATGGCGGGAATCGTCCCGAACAGGTTCACGATCACCTGCGCGCCCCAGAACGACATGTTGCCCCAGGGCAGCACGTAGCCCATGAAAGCCTCCGCCATCAGCGCCAGGTACACGAGCATGCCCAGGATCCACAGCAGCTCCCGGGGAGCGCGGTAGGAGCCGTACAGGAATGCACGGAACATGTGCAGGTATACGACGATGAAGAACGCCGATGCACCGGTGGAGTGCAGGTAGCGGATCAGCCAGCCGTAGTTGACCTCCCGCATGATGAATTCGACGGAGTCGAACGAGGTTGCCTCACCGGGCTTGTAGAACATGGTGAGGAAGATGCCGGTGGCGAGCTGCAGCACCAGCACCAGCAGCGCGAGCGAGCCGAAGAAGTACCAGATGTTGAAGTTCTTCGGCGCGTAGTAGCCGGTCAGCTGTTCGGCGATGAACTCATCCACCGGCAGCCGCTTGTTGATCCAGGCCCACAGGCCTTTCCTGGCACCGGCTGCGCCGGTTGCTTGGGGCGCGGCCATCAGGCGGCTCCTTTGTGCGTCTCGTCGAGGCCCACGACCAGCTTGCCCGGCGCCGGGTATTCGTACGGCGGGATGCGCAGGTTGACCGAGGCGGGCGACCCCGTGAACACGCGTCCGGCCAGATCGAAGCGCGATCCGTGGCAGGGGCAGAAGAAGCCGCCCGGCCAGTAGGCTCCCATCTCGGCGGAGGCCGCCTCGAAGCGCTGCTTGGGCAGGCAGCCCAGGTGTGTGCAGGTGCCGATCAGCACCAGGATCTCGGGCAGGCGCGCGCGGATCTCGTTGGTGGCATACGGCGGCTGGTCGGAATCCTTCGAATCCCTGTCCTTGAGCAGATCGTCGTGACCCTTCAGGTGGGCGAGCATCTCGGGCGTCCGCCGCACGACGTAGATCGGCTGGCGCCGCCAGGTGATGATGGCCATCTGTCCCGGCTCGATCTTCGACACGTCCAGTTCAGCCGGGGCACCGGCCGCCCTGGCGCGCTCCGAGGGTTGCCAGGAGGCGATGAAGGGCACGGCGGCGAAGGCCGCGCCGACCGCTCCGGTGGCGACGGTGGCCGTGGTTAGAAACTTGCGTCGACTCAGGTCGACCCCGTCGTCGGCGACGACAACGTTTTCCGCCATCAACCGTTCTCCCGCTTAATGCAATCAGCCCGCTCTCGACCTCGCATCGCCTGCGCGCCGGCGACGTGTAACGCGGCTTCGGTTTGCGGCTTGCGGGGGGCGGCGCATTATACACAAACGAAACAGGGCTTCCGGGCGGTCGGCGCGGAAGGTCCGTGCCGCTACTGACGGAGATTCCATGCTCGAGCGCCTGGGCCGCGGACTGACTTTCGTCGCCGGATCGGTGGTCGGAGGGCTGGCCCTCGCCTTCCTCGTGGTCGTGGCGCGCCCGGAGCTGATCCGGCGTGGCGCTGCGACCGTGCCCGGGACAGTCCTGACCGGGTCCCGGCCGAGCGTACCCGCCCCGGCACGCGTGACTTATTCCGATGCCGTGCAGCGTGCGGCGCCATCCGTCGTCAATGTGTATACCGCCCGGCTGGTCACCGAGCGGGTGGCCCCATCCTCCCTGGGGGAGCTGTTCGGCGGCTTCCTGCCCCGGTATCGGCAGCGCGTGGAGCGCAGCCTGGGATCCGGGGTAATCGTGGATGAGGCCGGTCACATCGTGACCAATCACCACGTCATCGCCAACGCCGACTCCATTCGGGTGCAGCTCGCCGACGGCCGGATCGCCGACGCGCGCATCGTGGGTCGTGATCCCGATACCGATCTGGCAGTGCTGAAGATCGACCTGAGCCCGCTGCCCGTGGCGGTGATGGGTCGGTCGGACCAACTCAAGGTAGGCGATGTGGTGCTCGCCATCGGCAATCCCATCGGCCTGTCGCAGACCGTCACCCACGGCATCGTCAGCGCCACCAGCCGGCAGCAGCTCGGCATCGCCGCCCTGGAGGATTTCATCCAGACGGATGCGCCGATCAATTTCGGCAACTCCGGCGGCGCCCTGGTGGACTCCAGCGGCGAGGTGGTGGGCATCAACACTGCCATCGTGGCGAAGAACCTCGGGGTGGAGGGCATCGGTTTTGCGATTCCGGTGAACATGGTGCGCGGCGTGCTGGGAGACATCATTGCCACCGGGCGCGTCATCCGGGGCTGGATCGGGATCGTGCCCGAAGAGGTGACGGACGAGCAGGCCGCACAGCTCGGCCTGTCCCAGGGAGGCGTGCTGGTCGCCGATCTTTACGTGGGCAGCCCTGCCCAGGAGGCGGGCCTGCGGCCCGGGGATCTGATCCTGTCCATCGATGGGACCGCCGTGCGCAGTGCGCAGGATGCGCTCGGACGCATCGCCACGCACAAACCGGGCTCGAAGCTTGCGATCCACGGCCTGCGGGGCTCGCGCGAATTCGATGTCCGAGCACAGGTCACCGAGCGACCGCGCCGCAGCTGAAGGTGCACCCTCGGGCAGCGCGGATCGGAGCACGAATGCCATTTCCACCGACCCCGACCATTGGAATGACCCTGACCTCGAGTCCCAGGCCATGACCACGATCCAGTCACGTCGCTTCGCTACCGCGACCGATCTCGATGCCGCGCTCATCGAGCGTCTCCACGCCGCGATCAGCGGCGCGAACGCCGCCCGCACGGCGGTGATGCTGGCGGGCGGGCGCACGCCCCTGCCCGCTTATCGCGAGCTCGCACGCCGCTCACCGCGACCTGCCGACGGGTTGCATGTCCTCTTCTCGGACGACCGGTATGTCCCGGCCACCTCTGCGTCCAGCAACTATTTCCAGTTGCGCCCGCTGCTCGATGCGCTCGCGTTGCCCGAGGATCGTGTGCTGCGGGTCAGAACCGATCTGCCGCTGGAAGCGGCGGCGGTGGATTACGAGCAGCAACTCGGCCGGATGCTGCGCTCGGGCGTGCGCATCGGCCTCGGACTGCTCGGGCTGGGTGCCGACGGCCACACGGCCTCCCTGTTCGACAGCAATCAGCTGGAACAGGCGCGGGGCCGCTTGGCCGTCGCCGTGCAACGGCCGGATGGGATGCAGGGAATCAGCGTGACGCCGGACTTGCTGGCGCAGGTTGCGCAGCCGCTGTTCCTGGTCGCAGGCCCTGACAAACACGCCATCGTGGAATCCTTCCTGCGCCCGGACTCCACGCTGACGGCGCGACGCGCCATCGCCGGTTGCCCCAGCGCGGAAGTCTGGATCGCGCCCTAGCCCATCGGACAATCCGACCATGGCGGCAGGCAAATCAGCCCAGGAGCTAGGGAGCGTGTTCGCCGAACCGGCCCGGCCCGCAGGAGCGGGTCCAGGTGTGCGCATCCGCGCCGGGGTTGTGCCAGCTGCACGGGCCTTCCACCAGTGAGTCGGCTTCACGCGGTCCCCAGGTTCCGGGCACGTACTCGTGGGGCACCGAGTCCGTACCGAGTATCGGGTCCACCACGGCCCAGGCCGCTTCCACTTCATCCTGTCGCGCGAACAGCGACGTGTCGCCGATGAGCGCCGCGCCGATCAGGCGCTCGTAGGCTTCCGCTTCATCCTGCTGCTGCTGGTCCACGAACAGTTCGACATCGCGCCCCTGCATGGCCGGGCCCGGCCGCTTGGCATGCGCACCGAGCGCGATGGCCGTGTCGGGTCCCAGGCGAAAGCGCAGGTAGTTGGATTGCTCGGGATTCATGCCGCCGAACACACGCGCCGGGGGCGGCCGCAGATCCACGGTCACCTCCGTCGCAGTCACGGGAAGTGACTTGCCCGCGCGCAGGTAGAACGGCACGCCGCTCCACCGCCACGACTCGATGTGCAGTTCCAGCGCCGCGAACGTCTCGACGCGCGAATCCGGGGCGACTCCCGCTTCCTGGCGGTAGCCCGCGAACTGACCCCGCACCACATCTTCCGATGACAGTGGGCGGATCGCTTTCAACACCTTGACCTTCTCGTCGCGCAGCGCCTCACCGCCGCTGTTGACCGGTGGCTCCATCGTCAACAGCGTGACGACCTCGAGCAGATGGTTCTGCACGACATCGCGGATCGCTCCCACCTCTTCATAGAACTTGCCGCGACCGGCCACGCCGAATGTCTCCGCCATGGTGATCTGCACGCTGGCGACGAAATTGCGATTCCACACCGGCTCCAGGAACGAGTTGGCGAAGCGGAAGAACAGCAGGTTCTGCACCGGCTCCTTGCCCAGGTAGTGATCGATGCGGAACACGTTGGATTCGGGGAAATTCTCCAGCAGGCAGGCGTTGAGCTTGCGCGCTGAAGGTAAGTCGCGTCCGAAGGGCTTCTCCACGACGACGCGGGCGTCGGGGATGCGCCCCGTTTTTCCCAGGTGCGAAACCACGACGGGAAACACACTGGGTGGAATCGCCAGGTAGTGCAGGGGCCGCTGCGCATCACCCATCGCCTCGCGCAGTGTTTCGAAAGTCGCGACCTGAGTGTAGTCGCCGTCCACGTAGCGAAGCAGCCCGATCAGTTTTCCCAGCACCCCCTCGTCGGGCTCCTGCACGGACGCCTTCACGCTGTCACGGACCCGTTGCGCGAGCTGGTCGAGATTCCAGCCCGCCCGCGCCACGCCGATGACGGGAATCCGCGTCAGGTGTCCGCGGCGCACGAGGTGATAGAGCGCCGGATAGATTTTCTTGAAGCACAGGTCGCCGGTGGCGCCAAACACCACCAGCGCATCAGCGTCGCGCCGCTCAGCCATGCGACCCGCCAGTACCGCGTGGCTTGTTTTCCGAGGCACCGGCCTCGGCGGGCTTCTCCACGTGACCGCCGAATCCCAGCCGCATGGCCGAGAGCACCTTGCCGGCGAATTCGCCGCGATCCCGCGACTCGAAACGCGCATACAGCGCCGAGCTGAGAACGCTCGCCGGTACGCCGATGTCGATCGCCGCCTGCACGGTCCAGCGACCTTCGCCCGAATCCGACACCCGTCCACCGAAATTCCCGAGTTCGGGACTCGCTGCCAGGGCATCCGCGGTCAGATCGAGCAGTCGGGAGGAGATGATGCTGCCGTGGCGCCACACTTCCGTGATGGCCGCGAGATCCAGCTGGTACTGGTACAAGCGCGGATTTCCCAGCGGAGCCGTTTCAGCGTCCGCTTCACGCGTGTGCATTCCGGCATCGGCGTGTTTGAGGATGTTGAGACCTTCAGCGTAGGCGGCCATCAACCCATACTCGATTCCGTTGTGCACCATCTTGACGAAGTGGCCGGCACCGATGGACCCGCAGTGCAGATATCCCTGACCGGCGGTCCCCTGCGCCGGAGTTCGCGCAGCCCCGCCCGAAGCAGCGGCTGGCGGATGACCGCCGGGCGAGAGTGTCGCGAAGATCGGCTCGAGTCGCGTCACGACGTCCTTCTCACCGCCGATCATCAGGCTGAAGCCCGCTTCCAGTCCCAGCACGCCACCACTGGTTCCCACATCGACGTAATGAATGCCGGAGGACTGCAGCTCTTCAGCCCGGCGGATGTCGTCGTGATAGTGGGAATTGCCGCCGTCGATGATGACATCGCCGGACTTCAGCAGCGGTCGCAGCTGACTGATGACCTTGTCCACCACGCTGGCGGGAACCATGATCCAGACGACGCGCGGTGCTGATAACCCCGCCACCAGCTCGGCGAGCGTGCCCGCACCTCGCGCACCTTCGGCAACCAGCGCCTTCACCGCGTCGGCCGAATTGTCGAAGGCGACGCACTCGTGCCCGCCCTTCAACAGCCGACGCACCATGTTAGCGCCCATCCGTCCCAGACCGACCATTCCAATGCGCATACACACTCCCGGCAGCGTTACGCGTACTTTACGCGTACCACATGACCCCAAGCTGTCAGAATCGTCTGATGGTTCGCAGCCGGCAAAGACCCCGCTTTGCAGCGGCCGGGCCCGATGTCCGCGGGATGGCCGCACCGCGGCCGGCAAAAACCGCGTTTTTTGCCCGCGGTCCAGCCCGATGTCCGCGGGATTTGCCGCAGGCAAATCCCGCCAATGTACTAATTCGGGACGCGGCGGATCTGGGCGCCCAGCTGCGCCAGCTTTTCCTCGATGGCCTCGTAGCCCCGGTCGATGTGGTAGATCCGCTCGATATCGGTGCGCCCTTCCGCGATGAGTCCCGCCAGGACGAGGCTGGCCGAGGCGCGCAGATCCGTGGCCATGACCGGAGCGGCCGTCAGCCGTTCCACTCCGCGAATAATGGCCGTGTTGCCCTCGAGGCGGATCTCCGCGCCGAGGCGCCGCATCTCGAGCATATGCATGAAGCGGTTCTCGAAGATGGTCTCGATGATCGTACCGACGCCTGATGCCACCGTGTTCAAAGCGGCGAACTGCGCCTGCATGTCCGTGGGGAAGGCGGGATAGGGAGCCGTGCGCACATCCACGGCCTTGGGACGACGCTTGCGCATGTCCACTTCGATCCAGTTCTCACCCACGCCCACGGAGGCGCCGGATTCCTCGAGCTTGGCCAGCACCGCATCCAGATGGTCCGGGCGGGTATTCTTGATCCGCACCTGGCCGCCGGTAATCGCGCCCGCTACCAGGTACGTCCCGCCCTCGATGCGATCCGGGAGGACCTCGTAACTGGTTCCCCGCAGCCGCTTGACGCCCGTCACCACGATCTTGTCGGTACCCGCTCCCTGGATGCGCGCGCCCATGGCGATGAGGAAATTCGCCAGGTCCACGACTTCAGGCTCGCGCGCGGCGTTCTCTATGATGGTTTCGCCATCGGCCAAGGTGGCCGCCATCATCAGGTTTTCGGTTCCCGTCACGGTCACGGTGTCGAGCACGAGGCGCGCACCGTGCAGGCGCTCCGCGCGCGCGCGGATATAGCCCCCGTCGATCGTGATGTCTGCTCCCATCGCCTGTAGCCCGGCGACGTGGATGTTCACCGGCCGGGCTCCGATGGCGCAGCCCCCGGGCAGGGACACGTCTGCCTTGCCGAAGCGGGCCACCAACGGACCGAGCACCAGGATGGACGCTCGCATCGTCTTGACCAGGTCATACGGCGCGAAGCACTCCTTGACCGTCGAGCCGTCGACTTCAATCCGCATCCGCTCGTCGATCGTGACGGTGGCTCCCATGCGGCCCAGCAGCTCAACCGTCGTGGTGACGTCCTTCAGGTGCGGGACGTTCGCCACCGTCACCGGATCGTCCGCGAGCAATGCACCCGCCAGGATGGGCAGGGTGGCGTTCTTGGCTCCGGAGATGCGCACCTCGCCCTCTAGGGGGACACCCCCCTGGATCTGCAGCTTGTCCACGGTTACCTCTGCCCCGACTCTTCGGGAGTCAGCGCCTCGATGGACAGCGCGTGGATCTCATTCCCCATGCGCTCCCCGAGCGCCCGGTAGACGAGCTGATGGCGCGCCAGGGGGCGTTTGCCCGCGAATTCCCGCGACACGACCCGCGCGGCGAAGTGGGTGTTGTCGTCGGATTCGACGCGGACTTCGGCCCCCGGGAGGCCGGTGCGGATGAGCTGTGCGACTTGTTCGGGATTCATGGGGTGCGGATCTTAAATGGGTGCGGGCATGCCTGCGCAGGCGGCCGCGAAGCGGACCGCTATGGGAGTCTA
>Ga0335070_10011887_pt1 | contig 10174 bp, 14 predicted proteins | sample Lox_Sample_13_FD_206722 | JGI IMG/M metagenome (GOLD analysis project Ga0335070, IMG submission 206722) | Soil microbial communities from Loxahatchee National Wildlife Refuge, Florida, United States - Lox_Sample_1.3 | ecosystem: Environmental > Terrestrial > Soil > Wetlands | place: USA... | reverse complement strand
GCGGGGTTGAAGTGGGCGCCGGAAATGTGTCCGAAGGCATAGGCACCGGTCACCACGGTCAGTCCGAAGGCGAGCGCGACGCCGGCATAGCCGATGCCGACCTCCGGGACGCCGGCGGCAAGCACCGCGGCGCCACAACCGCCCAGGACAAGCCAGAATGTGCCGATCATTTCGGCGGCGATTTTTCGGGAATTGTCCATTATCCACCTCCGCGAGGAGACCATCCTGCTGCGCGGAGACGGCGCCTGTCCAGCGGCCAAATGAAAACGGCGCGGGATCGCTCCCGCGCCGCTCGCATTGTTCCGTCGGTTCGCTCAGACGACCTTCAGATTCACGGCCTTGGGACCGCGCTTATCGGCTTCGACTTCGAAGCTGACGCGCTGACCTTCGTTCAGGCCGCGAAGACCCGCTGCCTGCACGGCGGTGACGTGAACGAACACGTCCTTGCCGCCGTCTTCCGGCGCGATGAACCCGAAACCCTTCGTCGTGTTGAAAAACTTAACTTGACCGATCATTACGGCTTTCTCCTGAAAGCATTTGCGTTACCGCGCGGACACAGCGTCCGGCACGGTCATCAAGGTCGCGACTTGTTTCAGGAAAAGCGTCGTCGTCCCACATGCCTCGTCGCAACGAGGCCTCGCATGGTCCAGCAAGAAACTTCTCTAAAGGCTGCGCGGCCTAGATGGCGCGGCGATATAAAGCGTCGCGTTCGCTAAGGCAAGTCACCAGGTTTCGTTCAGCGGAATGTGTCCGGGTTCCCCTGTCACGCGCGCAAGCCATTTCGTGACGGCGGGATATTCCGCAAGATTAAATCCGCCCTCGGCGGCGCAATGGGTGTAGCCGTACAGCGCTATGTCGGCGATCGAGTAGCGCGGACCGCCGAACCAGTCATGCGTTCCGAGATGCGTGTTCATCACGCCAAGCGCGGCGTTTCCTTTCGCATGCCACTCCGGCACGAGATGCCGCTTTTTGGCGAGCTCGTCTTTGGGCGCGTAGGTCAGCCAAAATCGGGCGACCGCGACGTACGGCTCGTGGCTGTACTGTTCGAAGAACATCCAGGACAGCGCCTGCGCGCGATCCCATTTGCTTTCCGGGGCGAGCTTCGTGCCTTCCGCGAGATGCCAGATGATGGCGTCGGACTCCGGCAGCGTGCGCCCGTCCTCGAATTCGAGCAGTGGCACGCGCCCGTTCGGATTCTTCGACAGAAAATCCGGCTTGCGGGTTTCGCCGCCGTGCAGCGAATACTCTTTCAGGGCGATCGGGATGCCCAGCTGGCGCGCGGTCAGGCGCACCTTGTAGCAATTCCCGGACACCTGCATCTGGTGAAGGACGAGCATGGTTTGTCGCTCCGCTGGCGCAGCATCGACCATGCCCGATTCTTCGCGGACTTACGTATGCGCCTTGCGCTTGGCGCCCTTGCGCGAACCCGGTGCGATCGTGCGTTCGATGACGCCGCAGGCAACGCGGTCCCCGGAATTGCCGGCCGGCTGGCTGACATAATCGTCCGCCCTGGCGTGGACGATGAGCGACGCGCCGTCGCGATCGAAGATCGACTTATTGCCGTTTCCCAGCGAGATCGCGCTGCTGATCACCGACGCGCGGATCGTTCCGTCATTCGCCGCGAACTCGTTCGGCAGGTCGCCCGGGTGTGGCCCATGCGGCGCGAGGAACCCGTGCATCTTGGTCTGGTCGAAACTCAGGTCGGGACCGGCGGAGGTGAAAGCGACCTTGGGGTCGCAGTTGCCCGACGTATGAATATGGATCGCATGCGGACCGGGCGTCAGACCCCGGAGATCGAATTCGATCAGCACGCCGTGCGACGTCGCGATGAAATTCGCCGTGCCCGCGGGCTGGCCGTTGCGCGCCGTCAGATGGGCGACAGCGCGCGCCTTGGACGCCGCGATCGCCGGAAGAACTGGCGCAAACGCCGCGCAGCACCCGATTACAAGAACGAAAATAGCCCTTTTCATTGGTTCCCCATCATGTCGACTGGAAAGGAGGGGGGACCGTTGCAGCTTTACTTTGTCAGGAAAAGCTTGACATATTTGTCAGGGTCGACTTGACTGTCAAGGTACGCCTGACGGAGTTCCACCAATGAACGCTAAACCCGACAAGACCGACAGGTCCGCGCTGCATTGCTCGTTCTGCAGGAAGTCGCAGCACGAAGTGAAGAAGCTCATCGCCGGCCCGGCCGTGCTGATCTGCGACGAGTGCGTGGCCCTCTGCAACAAGATCATAGCCGAAACGCCCGATCCGGATCCCTCGGTGCCATCCAAGATCAGAAGGCCAGACGACCTGCCGACCGAAAAGTTGCTCAAGATCCTCGCGGGACAACACGAGATGTATCGCGAAGTGCGGGATCGCGCACAGGAGTCGGTCGATATTCTGCGCAAGCGCGAGGTGAGCTGGGCCGATATCGCAGCCGCGCTCGGCATATCGCGTCAGGCGGCCTGGGAACGGTTTTCGTGAATCCGACGGCGCTCGACAGCTTTCTCGAAAAGCACGCGATTGCGCTGCCTGAGCCGTTCGACGGTGCGCGCGCGGACCCCGCGCTGCTCGCGCCGCTCGCCGGGCGCCTTGCGGATGCTGAAATCGTCGCGCTCGGCGAGATGAATCATTTCGTCCATGAGAAAAGCGACTTCCGCCTGTTTTTGTCGCGCTTTCTCATGACGCAGGGCTGGACGGACTTTGCTGAAGAGCTCGGCTGGAGCGACGGCGTCCGTATCGACCGCTATCTCGCGGAGGGAGACGAAGGCGAGTTCGATCGCCTGCCTTCGTTCGGATATGTCGGCCACCTTCGCGGCGACCGTGACGATCGGCCGTCCGGAATCCTCAAGTCGGACTCCTACCCGACCGACGCCTTCGTAGCCGAGCAGAAGCGCTTTTACCGCGGCGTCCGCGAACGCGCATTGCGGCTCGGCGTGCGGCCGCGCGTTGCCGGCATCGACATCGACGGGCTGCCTGGCGGATCCTACGAGGATGTTGCGGCCTTGCTCGACGCGAACACCTTGGGCGGCGATGCGTTCCTGGCGGCGCTCACGCGCGTGCCGAACGAGACCGCAACAGAGGAGGCCGAACGGCTGCGGCGCGCGCTGGCACTGGCGCCGCCCGACTGGCCGTTCTGCATTACCGAGTCGGTCCGCGCGCTGAGCGAGAGTCTGGAATACATCTCGCGGACCTACACTGCAAAAAGCTACGAAGAGGTTCGCCCCGGCATGGCGTTTCGCGAAGGCGCCATCAAACGCCGGCTGGGCGCGGCACAGCAATTGCTCGGAACCGACAGACTTATCGTGATGGCGCACGCGCTGCACCTGGCCAAGGACGACTCCGCCGTCCGGGCGCCGGGAGGTGGCGTCGGTCCGGGCGGGAACCGTGTTTCGTCCCTCGGGCACTGGCTTGCCTGCGAACAAAAAAAGAAAGTCTTCTCGGTGTGGTTCCTGTACGGGTCCGGGGAAGACAACCAGCCGATGGCGAATCTTCCGAGGCGGGCGGACTATCCCGCAGGATCCCTGAACACGCTCTTGATGCGCTATTGCCGGCCGCTCGTCTTCCTGACGGGCGATGCGCCGGAATTGTTCGGCGAGCCCTGTCTGATCGGACACATCTATAACGCCGTATTCGAGACGCCGCTCGCGGTCCAGGCCGATGCGGTTTTGTACATTCCCAGAGTGACGCCGTTACGAATTTCGTGACGCCAGACAGGCGTCGAATTTCGTCCACTCGTCCCGCGAAAGGCGTAATATCGTCACGAGGATTGGGGGGCAGCGTCATGACTAGATTCCATGGAATCGCCGCGTTGGCAGTCGCGTTCTCGGTCGTCGTACCGGCCATTGCCGACCCGATGGCGATGGACCGTCCGGTCCCGGTGAACGGACTCGATACCGTTTGCACCGGCATCGGGGAAATCAAGAACGATCCGCGCTGGAAGGCATATCCTATTCGGATCGAGTTCTCGAACGGAGCGGCGCAATATCTTTCCGGCGCGACAGTGAAAATCAGCCAGGGCACGAATGTGATCGCGACGCTCGATTGTCCCGGCGCCTGGGTTCTCCTGAAAGGAACGCCGGGCGAGTACCGCGTCGACGCGACGATCGACGGTTCGCAGGCCAAGCCCGTCAGCGCGCCCTTCAAGATGGGAGAAGGCGCGCAGAAACGCATCGTCCTGCGCTTCCCCGATTTCCAGCCGAACCAGTGACGGCTGAACGCGTCCGGACGAGTCCTAGCGCTGTACGTCCGGCGCGCTGCTGAGCCGATCGAACCAGGAGCGGATCATCGGCACGGCCAGGTAGGCCGAACCGCCATGGTCGACATGGCCGACCATCACCAGTTGTATGTGTCCGCCGCGCTTCTTCGCGTCGGCGCCGAACTCCAGGCTATTCTGCGGCGAGGCGTCGAGATCCCGGTCTCCGTAATAGGCGCGGAACGGCGCGGCTGGCGCCCAGTCATAGGCATCGTTCTTCTTCATGTCCGTCGTGAACCAGAAGGGCTGGCTGGCATCGTAGGCGGCGAGGAATGCCGGCGTGAACAGGTCGTGCGGATCGGCGGGTAGCTGCTTTGAAAAGTCGTCATTGTGATCGCCGTCGAGCATCGTACGCGCGCTCGCCGCATATTTCGGCTTCAGCAGGCTCTGCAGCGGCTCGTGATAGAAGGTTGCGTAGGAGGTCGCGAACGCCTCGAGATAGCCGGAATATTTCGGGTTCATGCCTTTCAGCAAAAACGGGAACTCGACGCCGTCCAGATCGTAGACCCCGCCGATACCTGCTGCGGCGCGGACATGCAGCGCCGGATCGCGGCGCTCCTCCAGCGCGCGCTGCATGAGCGCCGTGGCGTGAGCACCCTGCGAAAACCCTGCGAGATACAGATCGGCGTTCCATCTCCGGCCGAGATCGGCGGCTACGCGGCGCGCCGCCGTCAGTGCATCCGACTCCTGGTCGACCGTCGCCGGGGTGAAGAAATAGGGCTGCGGATCGTGCGACACGCCAAGACCGGCGAGATCGGGAGCGATCTCGACATAGCCGCCGCCCGCGAACACGGCGGCGACGAACAGCCCTTCTTCCAGACTCGGATTGGAGACCGAATCCGCGCGCCCGGTGTGGGTGCCGTGCATGTAGAGCACGGTGCCGCGCGCTGCGCCGTCGTGCGGCACGGACAGCAATGCGGAGACCAGCACCGGATGTCCGTCGCTGCGCGACCAGTAGCTGACGCGATAGAGCTGGATCGCATGCCCGATATCGACATTCTTTACGCCGGCATACCAGAGCAGACCGCGCAGCGCGAAGGCGGGATAGAATCCGATGCGCTCGACGCGCGCGACGGAACCCGGCTGTTTCGGGTTGCCGCGATAGACGGGCAGGCGGGAGTCGGTCGAAGAACATGCGGCGAGCAGGAACAGAGCGAGGAACGCTGCCGGCGTGGCGCGACGCGACGATCGGAACATCGGCAACTCCCGGAATGCGCAACCGGATGCTTGTCGTCTGTATCGAAGGCGTCAAGCGGTACGGAGACGGCTGACGCGCCTGTGAACGTCCTGATGCCGGCGCGACGCCTGGCGCTTACAAGGTCAGCTCGCGCACGGCGCCGGCCGCGCGGTTGAAATCGCTCAATCGAATCCAGCGCGGCTTGATGCGCACCCAGGTGATGCCGGGCCAGCTTTCGCGGCCGGGGCCGTCCGGCCAGGCGGCGTAGTAGACCAGCTTGAGCTGTTCGAGCTCGCTGCCTTTGGGTTCGTCCGCGATGCCTTCGAGCTGGAGACTTTGCTCGTTCTCCCAGCCGATCACCATCGAGACGCGCGGGTCGCGGCGCAAATTCTGACCCTTGCGGGTATCTCCGACCGTGTCGAAATAGATCTCGAGTCCGGGCGACACGGCGATGCCGACTAGTGCGGATTGCGACGACCCGTCGGCGTGCGTCGTCGCGAACACGCCATAGCGGTGCGCGACGATGAACGCGTACAGCTCGGCCTTGCCGAGCCCGCTCACACCATCACCTGCTCGGAAACCTCTTCGGCTTCTTCCTCTTCGACGGTCATGGGCTCGATGATCCGGCGCTTTTTCCAGTCGCCGCGCGAGAACCAGACGAAGCTGACCATCGCCGTGATCACGTTGGCGACCGGAAACGCCCACCACAGTCCGTGCGCGCCCAGATGGGCGCGGTGCGAGAGCACGAAGGCAAGGGGAAAGGTCAGCATCCATTGCGACATCAGGCTGATCAGCATCGCCGCGAACATGTTGCCGCTGGCGCGCAGCACGCCCATCAGCGCGAATTGCACGCCGATGAAGCCGAAGCTCCAGGACACGGTGCGGATGAAGACGCTCGCTTCGTGGATCACGGCCTGGTCGTGGGGTACGAAAAACGCGGCGATATGGTTGGCGAAGGCGAACGCGAAAATGCCGAAGCTCGACATCACGCTGAAGGTGATGAGCGCGGCAAGGCGCGCGACCGCTTCGGCGCGCTGCACGTTGCCGGCCCCGATATTCTGGCCGACCAGGGTCGACGTGGCCATGGAAAACCCCATGGCGGGTATGACGACGAACTGGAGCACGTTGCCGCCGACGCCGTAGGACGCGGTCGTCACGGTACCGAAGCCGGTGATCAGGAACATCATGACGGTGACGCCCAGTCCGCGCGCCGAACCTTCGATCGCTGCGGGATAGCCGAGATTGAAAGCCCTAAGCACGAAGCGGAAATCGGGACGCAGTTCGAGCAGTTTCAGCCGGATCCCGTAGCGCCCCGATGCCAGCAACGTCACGGCGATCACCGCCGAGATGAACTGGCTCGTCATCGTCGCCAGCGCCGAGCCCAGCACGCCGAGATGGAAGCCGAAGATGAGCAGCGGATTGACGAAGAAGTTCACGAGCACCGTGCCGCCGATGATGTAGAGCGGGATCGTCACCTGCCCGACGCCGCGCATCTGCGACTGGAAGCAGAAGTAGGCGAAGGCGAAGGGCAGGCTGAGGAACTGCACCCGGAGGAAGCCGAGCGCATTGTGATAGACCTCCGGCTCGACCTCCATCAGTTCGAGCAGATAGGGCGCGATGACGAAGCCGAGAAGGCCGAGCGTCAGCGAGACGGCGACGACGGTCAGAAGCGTCTGGCCGGCCACATGGTCGACCATCTCGCGATTGCGCGCGCCGACATACTGCGCGATCAGCGTCGAACCGGCGATCGTGAACCCCATGCCGATTGACATCATGAGGAACATCAGCGGCATCGATACCGACACCGAGGCGACCGCCGCCGCGCCGAGCCGGCCGACCCAGAACGCGTCGACCAGTTGATAGGCGATCTGCAGGATGTTGCCGCCCATGATCGGAAAGGCGAGCAGGAAGAGCGAGCGCGGAATAGGCCCTTGCAGGAGGCGCGGATCGAACGCGCGGCCGCCGAAGCCGCCGCCCGGCCGTTGCGGGGAGGGCGTCGCGACTGCGGTCGCCGGCTGGTCCTTGTCGGGAGTCATGAAGTTATTTTCAAGATTCGGGATAGCTTTGGCAACGCCGCCCGATTGCGATACTTATCGGCGGGTTCAGGGAGAATAGCGATCATGCGCACGATGGCCGTCCTTACGCTGGCGCTCGCGCTGGTTCCGGTCGGGGCGCGGGCCGAGAACTGGGTGCACACGCGGGACAATGGCGGCGGGTATCCGATGTGCTTCGACAAGGACAGCGTGAAGCTGGCCGCCGACGGTCTGACCCACTACGCCGTCAAGATGTGCAACGACACGTCGCCGCAATATTACGCGGTCGACTGCACCAAGAACTTCAAGATCGAACTGCTGGTCCGGATCTACGATATCGGTTCGTCCGACCACTATCGCGAATTCACCGTCGACGATCCGGAATCGGGCCTTTGGGTCGACGCCCTGATGGCCTGCAACAAGCAGTAGAGCGCCGCGAAATCAAAGCGGCCGGCGCGGATTTCTCCGCACCGGCCGCCCTGCAGGACTCGAAGTGGCTCAGACCGCCTTCAGGTTCACGGCTTTGGCGCCGCGCGCATCCGGCTGGATGTCGAACGAGACGCGTTGGCCCTCGTTCAGCGTCCGCATGCCGGCAGCTTCGACGGCCGTGGCGTGCACGAACACGTCCTTGCCGCCGCCTTCCGGCGCGATGAAGCCAAATCCCTTGGCGGTGTTGAAGAACTTCACGGTTCCGATGGTCATTTCAAACGTTTCCCAGTCACAAGATTCCGCGCAGGCACATGCCGGCGCGGCACGGATAACGGCCATCAGGGAGAGGAAGTGTTGCTGTCTCGTCCGGTCGCGCACACAAGGCGGGCAGGGCTTCTGGAGCAGTGCGCTTTCTCTGACGGGACGCCGTCTACGTGGCGCCTTCATAGGCTTTTGCCGCCGACAACGCAATGCGGGGCGCAAACCTGAAGTCAGCGCGGCGCCGGCGCCTTTTTCTTTTTGACCGGCTTTGGCGGTTGCGCGGCGGCGAGCTTGCTGGCCGCCTCGGCATCCGCCGCCTCCTTGGCCAGGCGCAGCGCGCGCAGCTTGGCGGTGCGCGCATCGAAGGCATGGCGTTCCTGCTCCAGTTCCTTCTTGACCATCGCGTCGCGCTGCTCGGAGGCGGTGAAGTGCGTGTTGGCCTTGCGCCGCGCGGTGTCGCGGAGATCGGTCGGGTTCGCCATGGCGGACTCCTTGTCTGCGCTGGGTCCGGGTCCGCGACGGCGGGCAGGGGCTCTGCGGGTTTTGGGGCGGGCGCGCCGGCCGCAGAAACGGGCCGCGCGGTGACCGTTCGAAAAAGTATATCGCAGAATGCCGAGCCGCGGGTGAAAATGTGAGAGATGCGTAAATACAGGGAAAACGCCTGCGATTCCGCGCATCTGGCGCGGGCAGGCCGCCTGACGCTTTTGTCACGAACATGAACGCAAAGCCGCGCGCGCCGTTGGGCGCCGGTTCAGCCCGGGACGCGCAATCTCTGCGCATCGAGGGTTCCATCAAGGAGATCGTCATGTTCACCAAGTCCCGCCTTCTCAAAACCAGCCTTCTCGCGGCGTTCGTTTCGCTCGCCGGAGCCGCCGCGATTACGCCGGCCAGCGCGCACGACATGGATCGCGGCGCGAGCTTCGCCCGTCCCGACGGCGATCGTTTCGGCGATAGCTGGCGCCGGCACGAACGCTTCGAGTTCTGGCGCCATCACCGGCATTTCCACCCCGGCTGGTATCGCTGACGCGCGATGAGGCGGGCGCCGGTCTCCGCAGGGCGGACGTCCGGGTGCCCGCCGCTCGCGTGCCGGACGGCCTCGCGACGAGCGTTCACGCGCCGGTTCTCAGTGCGTCGGACGTTCTCGCGAGGATCCTCCGTGCAGCGGTCGTCCAGCCGCCGTTCTTCCGCGTGCCGGAGTTCCCGTTGCCGTTCTTCCGCATACCGATCTTCGGCACGCCGGACTTCCAGTCGCCAGTCTTCCAGCCGCCAGTCTTCCAGCCGCCAGTATTCCAGTCGTCAGTATTCCGATCGACGACCTTCGGTGCACCGGTCTCGCCCGAGCCGGACGTCGGGCGATTTACACCTCCGCCGCTGGCGCCGCCACTCCGAGATGTATGTCGTAAGATCGCTCTGCTCGGCACGATAATTGTTCGTCGAATTTCCGGCTTCCCGCGCACCCCTCCCGTCGCAACGCGTCGCGCCAGGCGATAGTCGCCATCTTCACTTCACCGTCCTTTCCCGTTTCGCGCGGCGTCTTCCGCCGAGGCCGCGTGGCGCAGCCTCGCGATCGCCTCTACTCCGCACGCTCGCATTTCGTCCGCAGCCTATGGAACAAAACACGAACACACAAGAAAAATGATCCGGATACAGAGTAATTTACGCGTCACGTCTCATCGGCCGGGAGACGCGCGGACGGTTCCGGCCCGGGCGCGGAGCCGCTAAAACAGCGTCACGCACCGCGCGAAGGAGACCGCCATGTGCCGGAACATCAAGACGCTTCACAATTTTGCGCCGCCCGCGACGGCGGAAGAGATCCACGCCTCGGCGCTTCAGTTCGTGCGCAAGCTCAGCGGCACGACGCGGCCGTCGAAGGCGAACCAGGCGGCGTTCGATCGCGCGGTTGAGGAGGTGACCCACGCCGCGCAGCATCTGCTCGACTCGCTCGTGACCAGCGCGCCGCCGCGCGACCGCGCCGCCGAAGCCGAGAAGGCGAAGGCGCGGAACCGGGAGAGGTTTGGGGCGGGGGCGAGGTAA
>Ga0335070_10011885_pt1 | contig 10175 bp, 10 predicted proteins | sample Lox_Sample_13_FD_206722 | JGI IMG/M metagenome (GOLD analysis project Ga0335070, IMG submission 206722) | Soil microbial communities from Loxahatchee National Wildlife Refuge, Florida, United States - Lox_Sample_1.3 | ecosystem: Environmental > Terrestrial > Soil > Wetlands | place: USA... | reverse complement strand
TGCGCGAGGCCGGCTTCATCGGCATGACCATTCCGCGCGAGCTCGGCGGCCAGGGCCGCTCCTATCTCGACGCGGTGCTGGTGATCGAGGAAATGGCCAAACACTGCGGTCCCTCCGCCCGCATCGTCGTCGAGACCAACATGGGCGCCATCGGCGCCATTCTGAAGTACGGCAACCAGGCGCAGAAGAAACTCGCCGCCGACCTCGTCCTCTCCGGTGACAAGCCGGCGATCTGCATCACCGAGCCAGGGGCCGGCAGTGCCGCGACCGAGATGACCACCCGTGCCGACAAGCGTGGCGGCGTCTACGTCATCAACGGCAAGAAGCACTGGATCACCGGCGCCGGCGTATCGCGCTTGCATCTGATCTTCGCGCGCGTCTTCGACGAGCAGGGCAAAGAGCAAGGCATCGGCGGCTTCATCGCCGTGCGCGATTCCGACACGAATACGCCCAAGGGCCTCGTGATCGGCAAGCGCGAGCCGGCCATGGGCTTGCGCGGCATCCCCGAGGCCGAGGTGATCTTCGAAAATCTCGAAGTCCCCGCCGACATGATGGTCGATCCGCCGCGCGGACTGCGGCACGGCTTTGCCGACCTCATGGACGCTTATAACGGCCAGCGCGTCGGTGCGGCGACCGTCGCGCTCGGCCTCGCACAAGGCGCTTACGAGCACGCCCTCGCCTACGCGCAGCGGCGCGAGCAATTCGGCCGGCCGATCGCCGAGTTCCAGGCCGTTCAATTCCTCCTCGCCGACATGTCGCTGCAACTCGAGGCCGCACGAGCGCTGGTGTGGCGCGCCGCGGCAAGTGCCGGCCCCGGTGGTTTTCCCGATGTGCTGCAGGCGGCGCAGGCGAAGATCCTGGCGTCGGAGACCGCGATCAAGGTCACCAACGACGCCCTCCAGATCTGGGGTGCGGCAGGCTATTCGCGCAACAACCCGATGGAACGTTATGTGCGCGACGCACGGATGTTCGCGATCGCCGGCGGCACGGCACAGATCCTGCGCACGGTGGTCGCTTCGCGCCTCCTAAACCGCAAGCTGCCGCAGACCCGCGACGGTTACGTGAAACTCGGACAAAAAGCCGCCGAGTAGTGTCGTGCTGTCGCTCCTTCAGCAAAGCCGGCTGCCTCGAAAACGAGCGGTGAAGCCGGCGCTGGTCACGGAGACCGCGCCGGATTTCGCCCATATCCGCTGCCCGTCGTGCGGCTGGCGGCCCACCGCGCTCAGCCGCTGGTCGTGCGCCAATTGCGCACGTCCCGAGCAATTCCTGGCGGGCTGCGGCGCGTCGTTCAACACGTTTGGCACCGGCGGCCTGTGTCCCGGCTGTCAGCACCGCTGGCGGTGGACGCAATGCCTGAGCTGCCAGCGTTGGGCGCTGCACGAAACGTGGTATGTGAGCGGATCCAACCCACCCATCACGAGACCCTAAGTACGATGTCGCAACGCCCTCTTCCGCTCGCGGGCCTTCGCATTTTTGACCTGACCCGCATCCTCGCGGGCCCGACCTGCACGCAGATTCTCGGCGATCTCGGCGCCGACGTGATCAAAATCGAGCGCGCCGGCGCCGGCGACGACACACGCAAATGGGGGCCGCCCTTTCTCAAGGACAAGGACGGCAATGACACTCACGAGAGCGCCTACTATCTCTCGGCGAACCGCAACAAGCGCTCGGTCACCCTCGACCTCGCCAAGCCCGAGGGGCAGCGGCTCGCGCGCCAGCTCATCGCCAAGTGCGACGTGCTGATCGAGAACTTCAAGTCGGGCGATCTCGCCAGGTTCGGCCTCGGCTATGACCAGCTCAAGGCCGAGTTTCCGCGCCTCGTCTATTGCTCGATCACCGGCTTCGGCCAGACCGGCCCTTACGCGCCGCGCGCCGGCTATGACTATCTGGCGCAAGGCATGGGTGGGATCATGAGCCTGACCGGCCAGCCCGAGAGCGTGCCGGGCTCGGAGCCCGTAAAGGTCGGCATCGCCGTCGCCGACATCACCACGGGCCTCTACGCCGCGATTTCCATCCTCGCGGCGTTGCGTCACCGCGATGCGACCGGTGACGGCCAGCAGGTCGACCTCGCCCTGCTCGACACGCAGGTATCGTGGCTGGCGAACGAAGGTATGAACTACCTGGTCGGCGGCAAGGTGCCGAAGCGCCTGGGCAACGCGCATCCGAACATCGTGCCCTATCAGGTGTTCCCGTGCGCCGACGGCTATTTCATCCTCGCTGTCGGCAATGACGTCCAGTTCCGCAAGTTCTGCGAGTTCGCCGGCCGGCCGGAGATCGCCGGAGACCCGCGTTTCGCCACAAACCCGGTGCGCGTGAAGAACCGCGAAGAGTTGGTCGCGATCCTGCGCGAGATCACAGCAACCAAGCCGCGGGCATACTGGCTCGAAGGGCTGGAGCCCCTGGGCGTGCCCTGCGGCCCGGTGAACACGCTCGACCAGGTCTTCACCGATCCGCAGGTGCTGGCGCGCAACATGAAGATCGAGATGACTCATGAACCGGCCGGCGTCCGCCTGCCGATGATCGGCAGCCCGATCAAGATGTCGGCGACGCCGCCCGCCTACCGGCGGGCGCCGCCGGCCTGCGGCCAGCACACCGACGAGGTCCTGCGCGAACTGCTGGAGCTGCCCTCCGCCGAGATCGAGGCCTTACGCCGACGGGGCGTGGTGTGAGCGAAGTCGAGCGTCCGCGCGTCGGGGTGATCGCCGTCGTTCGCCGCGGCGATCAGCTGCTGCTCGCCCAGCGCTCCAAAGGCGGCTATATCGGCCGCTGGGGCTTTCCGGGCGGGCATATCGAGCGCGGCGAGACCGCGGTCGAAGCCGCCATGCGCGAGCTCTCCGAGGAGACCGGCGTGGCCGCCGAGCCTATTGGCGTCCTGACCGTGCTCGACGAGATCGGCCGCGACGCGGGCGGAGCCGTCCAGTGGCATTACGTGCTGATCGCCGTGCTGGCGGATTGGCGGTCGGGCGAGGCGGTTGCGGCCGACGATGCCGCCGGCGTGCAATGGGCGACGCTCGCCGACATCGCCGGCGGAACGATCGACGTTCTCCCGAAAGTCGAGCGCGTGGCCCGGCTCGCCTTTACCTGAGGATTGTCTCGGGACAATTCTCCCCTCGACACACGAACCCGCGGGCCGCTTCAATGCGCCGATGAGCGGCGCCGACCTGCTTCCCAGCCAGCGGTCTCTCTTCGACATCCCCGACGACGTCGCCTACCTCAACTGCGCCTATATGTCGCCGCTGCCGAAGGCATCGCTCGCCGCCGGCGAAGCCGGCCTGCGCCGTAAGGCTCAGCCATGGACGATTCCATCGACCGACTTCTTCGCGATGAGCGAAACGGTCCGCGGCCTGTTCGCGAGCATGATCCATGCGGCGGCCGACGACATTGCCTTTATCCCGGCGGTCTCATACGGCATGGCCCAGGCCGCCCGGAACATTTCGCTGAGACCGGGCCAAACGATTCTGACCTTGGCCGAGCAGTTCCCATCGAACGTCTATCCCTGGATGGACCTCGCCGAGCGCTCCGGCGCCACCTTCGTGTCGGTCCCGCGGCCGGCCGACGACGACTGGACCGCCGCCCTTCTCGCCCGGATCGATGCGGCGGCGGGCGTGGTGGCGGTTCCCCACTGCCACTGGACCGACGGCGGCCTTATCGAGCTCGAAGCGGTCGGCGCGGCCTGCCGGCGGGTCGGTGCCGTCCTGTGCATCGACGGTACGCAATCGGTGGGCGCCCTGCCCTTCGACGTCAAACGCGTTGATCCGGATTTCCTTTGCGTCGCCGGTTACAAATGGCTGCTCGGCCCCTATAGCCTCGGTTTTCTCTACGTCGCGCCGCGCTGGCAGGACGGCCGCCCGATCGAGCAGAACTGGATCGCGCGGCGCGATTCCGAGGACTTCGCGGGGCTCGTCAATTACAAACGCGAGTACCAGCCGGGCGCGCGGCGCTTCGATGTCGGCGAGCGCAGCAATTTCGCGCTGATGCCCGTCGCGAAGGCATCGCTCGAGCTGATCCTCGGCTGGCCCGTCCCGCGCGTCGCCGCGACCTTGAAAGCGCGGACCGATGCGGTCGCGACCCGCGCCCGCGATGAGCTTGGCATCGGCAGCGCGCCCGCCGCGCGGCGGGCGGGCCACTATCTCGGGCTCAGATTTTCGCGCGGCATTCCCGCCGATCTCCCCGCGCGGCTAGCGGCGAACAGCGTGTTCGTCTCGGTGCGCGGCCGGGCCATGCGCGTGACACCGCATCTCTGGAACAGCGACGCCGATGTCGAGAGGCTGTTCGCATCGCTGCAGCGGCCCTGACAAAACGGACATAAGCGAGACGAGACGTATCGTTTCGCTTATGATCGCGACCCTGGTTTCACTGGAAACATTGCACAAAAGCGCCCAGGCCCCCACTGATGGCCGCGTGACAGTCTCCCCGCCCTGAATATTCCTCCACCGCCATCTTCAGCCGCGACGACCGTGGTGGCCTGGGAGAGATGCCGCGACGATCATGCCGGCTGCGCATCGATCGAAGTCTCCGGGCCGCACCTCACGACATGCCATCGCGACCGCTCTCGCGCCGCGCCTTTGAATACGTCGCTCGTTGACGAGACGATACGTCTCGTCTTATACTGCCATTCATGCCGCGCGGCGCTGTAAAACCACGAAAAAATCGTACCCGCGCGCGGACGAAGGCGCCCGCGCGCGCTCCCCGGACTCCCGGTCGCAAGAAGCGGCGCGGCCGCAGCGCCCCTTCGCCGCAAGAACCGCGCGCGGACCGCCGCAGCGGCCGCGCGCACGACGCGGTGCTCGACGCGGCGGTCCGCCTCGTCCGCCGCCGCGGCTACAACCGCGTCACGATAGAGGCGATCGCCGCCGCGGCCGGTGCGGGCAAGCAGACCATCTACCGGTGGTGGCCGTCGAAGGCCGCCCTGTACCTCGAGGCCTATAGCGGCTTCGCGGCTGAGCAGAAGCTCCGCTTCGACACCGGCTCGTTTGCCGGCGACCTGCGGTTTCTTTTGCGGCGCCTGTTCAAAATCTATTCGGCGACACCGGCGCGCGCCATCCTGGCTGGGCTCATCGCCGAGACCCAGAGCGACCGCCGGGTCGCGAAAGAGCTGATCGCGCATCTCGTCCGCGGCCGCCGCCATTTGATCCGCCAGATCCTGGAGCGCGGTCGCGATCGGGGCGAGATTCGCGCCAATGCCGATCTCGACTTCGCGGTCGACACGATCTCCGGCGCGATCTGGTTCCGGCTGCTCCTCGGCCATGCCGCGCTCGACAACCGCTTCGCGGACAAGCTGGTGGCGCAGATCCGCCACGGGATCGCCGTCCGGTGACGGACGACGTCGAATTCGGCGGCTACTTCCCGGGTGCTCTCGGCCAGCTCGCCACGCTGCATGCCGTCCACTATGCCGCCAGTCACGGCCTCGGCCGCGTCTTTGAGGCGCGCGTGTCCCGGGACATGGGGGATCTGCTGCTGCGCTTCGATCCGGCGCGCGACTTCTACCGTACCGTCCGGCACGACGGCCGTCTGCTGGCGTCGATTGCGATCGACGGACACGGGTATCCCGAAGCCCATCTGCGCTGCTTCATCGTCGCTCCGGACGCACGCGGCCGCGGGTTCGGGCGCCGCCTGCTCGCCGAGGCCATCGATTTCTGCCGCACGCACGGCTTTTCAGGGATCACTCTGTGGACTTTGGCCGGCCTCGAACCGGCCGGGGAGCTTTACCGTCAAGCCGGCTTCACGCTCGCCGAAGAGTATCAGGGCGGGCATTGGGGAAAGGCGTTGGTCGAGCAGCGTGTGGAGATGCGCCTGACCGGCGCCTGAGAGTTAGGCCGTACGGCCTTCGACCGCCTTCAGCATGGCCTCGAGCTCGGCCAGGGTATGGTGCGTGCGCGCCGCCAGCCGGCCGACCTCGCGCGAGGCATCCATAAGATTGAGGCCGAGATTGCCGGGGTTGTCCGCCTTCACGGCCATGTCGAGGGCCAAAAGGCAGGTCGAGCGCGCGATCTCGTCGATCGCCTGGGCCGTCTCGCCGAGCCGCTCGCCCACCTGGGCCGCGGCATTCGCCAGATGGGCGATCTGCGATTCGCCGGAAACCATCGATTCATTCGCCTTCGCGACAGCCATTGCCCCGTCCCTATCCTTAACTGGGGATAACTGTAGGATCAAATAGTTAAGCCACCGTTGACGCGCCTTGCGGGGGCCCCGAGGGACAGTCTATAAGCGGGCTTTAATGACTTCTACGGCCCCTGCCTCCTCGTTCGGCCGCTTTCGCCACCGCCACCTGCTGGGCATCGAGGGGCTATCCCCCGACGAAATCTCACTGCTTCTGGACCTCGCGGACAGCTACGCCGAGCAGAACCGGGCGCATGAGAAAAAGAGCTCGCTTCTGCGCGGGCGTACCGTCATCAACCTGTTCTTCGAGAACTCGACCCGCACCCGCACCTCGTTCGAGCTCGCCGGCAAGCGGCTCGGGGGCGACGTGGTCAACATGCAGGCCGAGGCGTCATCGATCAAAAAAGGCGAGACCCTGATCGACACCGCCACGACCTTGAACGCGATGCTGCCGGACGTGCTGATCGTGCGACATCCCGATTCCGGTGCCGTCCAGCTCCTGTCCGAGAAGGTCGACTGCGCCGTCATCAACGCCGGCGACGGCACGCACGAGCATCCGACCCAGGCGCTGCTCGATGCGGTCGCGATCCGCCGCCACAAAGGCCGGCTGCAGGGCCTCACCGTCGCGATCTGCGGCGACATCCTGCACAGCCGCGTCGCCCGCTCGAACATCCATCTCCTGGTGGGCATGGGTGCCCGCGTCCGCGTCATCGGTCCGCCGACCCTGGTGCCCTCGACGATCGACCGGCTCGGGGTCGAGGTGTTCCACGACATGGCCGCGGGTCTCAAGGACTGCGACATCGTCATGATGCTGCGGCTGCAACTTGAACGCATGCACGGCGCGTTCGTCCCTTCGACCCGCGAGTACTTCCATTTCTACGGCCTGACGCGCGAGAAGCTGGCCGCCGCCAAGCCTGATGCGCTGGTCATGCATCCGGGCCCGATGAACCGCGGGGTCGAGATCGACAGCGAGGTGGCCGATGACATCCCGCGCTCGCTGATCCGCGAGCAGGTCGAAATGGGGGTCGCCGTCCGCATGGCCTGCCTCGACGTGCTCACGCGCAACCTGCGCAGCAATCAGGCGGCAGAATGAGCGGGCTGCGCAGCGAAGCGGGTGCCCGCGGCGGCCCGCCGCTCGCCCTCGTCAACGCCCGGGTCATCGATCCGGCATCAGGCTTCGATCAGACCGGCGGCATCGTCGTCGCTGACGGGGTCATCGCCGACATCGGTCCGCATCTCGCGCGATCGGGTGCCGTCGCCGCCAGCGGCGCGCACGGGATCGAGGCCTTCGATTGCCGCGGGCTTTGCCTGGCACCAGGCCTCGTCGACATGCGCGTCCAGCTGCGCGAGCCCGGTGAAGAGCACAAAGAGACGATGGCGACCGCGAGTGCCGCAGCCGCCGCCGGCGGCGTCACCACGATGGTGGGGCTGCCGAACACGAAGCCCGTCATCGACGACGCGGCGCTCGTGGAATCGATCGCGCGCCGCGCCCGCGAGACAAGCCGTGTTCGCATTTACACCTACGGCGCGCTCACGCGCGGCCTGGCCGGCAAGGAGCTGACCGAGATCGGCCTGCTCGCTGCCGCGGGTGCGGTCGGTTTCACGGATGGGACCCAGGCGGTCGCCGACGCCCAGGTGATGCGTCGGGCCCTGCTCTACGCCCGCATTTTCGAGAAGCCGATCATCCAGCATCCGGAGGAGCCGGCCCTCGCACGCAACGGGGCGATGAACGACGGCGAGATCGCGATGCGGCTCGGCATCCCGGGAATCCCGGCGGTCGCCGAAACCATGATGGTTGAGCGCGACCTTCGCCTGGTCCAGCTCACCCAGGGCCGGCTGCACATCGCCCACGTCTCGACCCGCTCGGCGGTCAACGCGATCCGCCGCGCCAAGGCGCGCGGCTTGAATGTCACCTGCGATACGGCGCCGCCCTATTTCTCACTGAACGAGACCGCGGTCGGCGATTACCGGACCTTCGCCAAGCTGTCGCCGCCGCTGCGTACAGAGGCCGACCGGCGCGCCGTGATCGACGGGCTCAAGGACGGCACGATCGACGCGATCGCCTCGGATCATGCGCCGCACGATACGGACGCGAAGCGCCTCCCCTTCGCTCAGGCTGCCTTCGGAATGATCGGACTCGAGACGCTGCTGTGCATCACCCTCGAGCTCGTCCACAACCGCTATCTCGCCCTGCCGGCGGCGCTTGCGAAGATGACGCATGCGCCGGCGGGCCTACTCGGGCTCAACGCCGGCCGGCTGAGCAAAGGTGCGGCCGCCGATCTGTTCCTGTTCGACCCCGAACGCCCGTGGAAGATCGCGGAAAAGGACTTCCATTCGAAGTCCAAGAATTCGCCGTTCGACGGCCGGCCGGTCCAAGGCCGTGTGCTGCGCACCTGGGTCGGCGGCCGCACCGTCTTCCATCTCGCCGACTAGCCGGTTCTCGCCGCCCGGTGCTAAGCTTTCCGGCGGAGGGTGAATGAAACGGGTGTTGTGGCTTCTGGCCTGGGTTCTTGTCGCGATATCGTCCGCGACCGCCGGCGCGCAGACCTTCCCCACCAAGCCGTTGCACCTGATCGTCACGTTCGCGGCCGGCGGCTCGTCCGACGCCATGGCCCGCACGGTCGCGAAATTCATGGGTGAAGATCTCGGCCAACAGGTGGTGATCGAGAACCGCCCCGGCGCAGGCGGCAACATCGGCGCCGAGTACGTCGCCCGCGCAACGCCCGACGGCTACACGATGCTGTTCGGTACCATCGGCACCATGGGCATCGGTCCGGCGCTCTACAAGAACCTCTCTTACGATCCGGTGAACGACCTCGCGGCGGTCGGCATCCTGCACACGTTGCCGAACATCCTTGTCGTCCATGTCTCGGTGCCGGCGAAATCGCTCAAGGAGCTGATCGCTTACGCCAAGGCCCATCCCGGCCAGCTCACTTTCGCCTCCGCCGGCAACGGCACGGCCTCGCACCTCGCCGGCGAGCTGTTCAAGTCCGCGGCGGACATCGACATCGTTCATGTTCCGTATCGCGGCGGCGGCGGCTCGGTTACGGCCGACCTGATGGCCGGGCGCGTGTCGATGATGATCGAGACGGTGTCCAACGCGCTCACGCTCGCGAACTCGGGGCAGATGCGGGCACTGGCCGTGACCACGCCACAGCGGTCGAGTGCGGCACCCGATCTGCCGACCTTCGCCGAAGCCGGTCTGCCCGGATATGAAGTCAGCTCGTGGACCGGGTTGTTCGTGCCCGCTGGCACACCGGCTCCGATCATCGCCAAGCTGAACGCCGAGACGGTGAAGATCGCGCGCGATCCCGCTTATGTCGCGCAGATGAAGACGATCGGCACCGACGTCGCCTCGTCGACGCCACAGGAGTTCAGCGGGTTCGTGAAGGCGGAGGTCGCCAAATGGCGGGGTGCCGTCCAGCGCGCCGGCGTGAGCGTCGATTAGATCCGCCATGAAGACGATCCACCGCCCCTGGCCTGCGGATTTCACCGGCCGACCGACGGTCACGGTCTGCATCAACGATCGCGACGAGCGTTTCGCGCCGTGCTGCGGCCGCCACGGCGGACCCGAGATCGCCGCGGCACTCAAGCACACAGTGACGCAGCGCGGGCTCGGCATCGATGTCCAGACGATCCGGTGCCTCGGTCTGTGCGCGAAAGGACCGAACGTGCGCGTCGCACCTTCGGGCTCGCTTTACCATGCGATGACGCCCGACGACGTGCCGGCACTGGTCGACGAGCTGGTTTCGGATATCAATTCGGCGAAGGTCTAGGAGGCCGCCATGGTCGCAGTACTCGAGAAGCTCGCGCAGCCGTTTCCCCGCGACGTCTTCCTCAGGGAGATGGTCAGCCGGATCGACGGCCGCCGCCACTCGGACTATCCACTGGTCAAGGCGATCGCCAACGGCACGGCGACGCGCGAACAGATCGGCTATCTCGGCGTGCTGTTCTACCATTTCACCAAGGTCACACCGCAGGTGCTGTCGACCATCCATTCGCGCTGCGACGACCGCCATGTCCGCCGCCGCATCATGGACACGCTGATCGACGAGGACACCGAACTTCGGTGTGGA
>Ga0335070_10011884_pt1 | contig 10175 bp, 8 predicted proteins | sample Lox_Sample_13_FD_206722 | JGI IMG/M metagenome (GOLD analysis project Ga0335070, IMG submission 206722) | Soil microbial communities from Loxahatchee National Wildlife Refuge, Florida, United States - Lox_Sample_1.3 | ecosystem: Environmental > Terrestrial > Soil > Wetlands | place: USA: Florida... | reverse complement strand
CAAGCGACTCTCTATGCGCCGAATGTGGCCGCACACTCCCCAGTAGAATCGAAGGAGTGACCGCCGCCACCACACCCAGGTTCACCCTCGGACAGCGCCTTGCCCTGGCGGTCGTGCCGCGCGTCGTCTGGGCGCTGGTCTGGATCACCGGCCTCACCTGGCGCTTTGAAGTGCTTGCAGAGGAGGGAGTCACTCCCGTGCTCTTCGGTCAGAAGCCCGGGCCGGAAATCTACTGCTTCTGGCATCAATGCGTCCTTCCCTGCACTGTTTATTTTCGGCGTTCGCGCGCAGTCATTCTCATCAGCCGCAGCTTCGATGGCGAGTTGATCACGCGCATCCTCAAAATGTTCGGCTTTGGCGCCGTGCGCGGTTCCAGTTCGAGAGGAGGCTCGGAGGGACTGCGCGGCCTCAAAAACGTCATTGAATCTGGGCGCACCGCAATCTTCACCGCTGACGGCCCGCGCGGTCCCATCTACCAGACCAAGATGGGCCCCATCAAGCTTGCCCATGCTACCGGAGCGCCCATCGGCGTATTTCACCTTGAGCCCAAGCGCGCATGGGTCCTGAATTCATGGGACCGCTTCCTTGTCCCAAAGCCATTTACGCGTATCGCCGTCAGCTGGGCCCAGTGGACGCACGTGCCGGGAGACCTCCCCGCCGACCAGTATGAATCCAAGCGTGCAGAGTTGAACGCGGCGCTTGAACGCGCGCGTCTTCACGCCCTTGAGCATCTTGGGAAATCGCCGTCATGAGCGGACTGCGCGTTGTCGATTTCGATTTCGAACTCCCGCCCGAACTCATCGCCCAGGAACCTCCAGCGCAACGCGGTCAGAGCCGCATGCTGGTCATGAACCGCGCTACGGGCGACCTGCGCGACGGCCGCTTCTCGGAGTTTCCTTCCTTTTTGCGGCCCGGTGATCTTCTTGTAATCAACGACAGCCGGGTAATCCCAGCGCGCCTCTATGCGCGACGCACGCTCCGGCGCGAGCGCGAAAAGCCCACTGGCCGCATTGAAGTCATGCTCACCGAGCCCGCCGGCGAAAACCGTTGGCACGCTCTCGTACGTCCCGGGCGCAAAGTCGCGATCGGCGAGCGTCTCGTCTTCCCTGCTACAAATGGCGCAATCGTCCTCGAAGCCGAAGTGCTTGAGCGGGGTGAATTCGGTGACCGCCTCATTGAGTTTGCGCCCGTCGATGACTTCTTCGCCGTCCTCGAACAGATAGGCCACATGCCGCTGCCCCCCTATATTCATCGAGACGACGCCGCTTCAGACCGCGAACGCTATCAAACGGTGTATTCAAGAGAAAAAGGATCGGTTGCCGCGCCTACCGCCGGGCTTCATTTCACCCCCGAGATGCTCGCATCGGTTTCTGCCCTGGGAGTTGAGGTGGCAAGCGTAACCCTCCATGTTGGGCTGGGCACATTTGCGCCCATTCGCGTCGAAAACGTGGACGAAGTCCACCTCCACAGGGAGCGGTATACGCTCACCGCCAAGACAGCCGCAGCAGTGAATCGTGTGCGCGGCGAAAAGCGGCGCATCGTCGCGGTCGGCACGACGGTTGTCCGCACCCTCGAGGCTGCCGCGCTGTTGTCGGGCGGCAGGCCCATCGAGGCCCACTCGGGTGAGACAAGCATCTTCATTTCGCCGGGCTTTCAATTCCACGTGGTCAACGCACTGCTGACAAACTTCCATCTGCCCCAATCGAGCCTTCTGATGCTGGTGAGTGCGTTTGCCGGCCGCGATCATGTGCTCTCGGCTTACCGGCACGCGGTGCAGCAGGGTTATCGCTTCTTCAGCTATGGAGACTGCATGTTCCTCGCCTAGAAGAACCTGCGCATTTCTCCCACACGCGTGTGCTGTGTCTGCTGTTAGGCTAGAGATACGGCACATACAGTCAATGGATATTCAAAACACGATTATTGTCACGGGAGGCGCCGGCTTCATCGGTTCCAACTTCGTGCTGCAGTGGTTCCAGCAGGTCGGGACACCGGTTGTTAATCTCGATCTGCTCACTTACGCGGGCAATCCAGCCAACCTCGTCGAGCTCGAAAATGACCAGAACTACAAGCTCCTGAGAGCCGATATCTGCGATGCAGAAGCCGTAGCGGCCGCTCTCAGGGAGCATCGCCCTCGCGCCATCGTGCATTTTGCAGCTGAAAGCCACGTGGATCGCTCGATTGCCGATCCCGGCGCATTCGTTCGCACCAACGTGCAAGGCACCTACACCCTGCTTGAACAGGCGAGACGCTACTGGTCATCGCTCGATGCGAACGGAAAGGACCAATTTCGTTTCCTTCACGTCTCCACCGACGAAGTCTATGGCACGCTCCGACCGGATGACCCCGCATTCAGCGAGTCGACCCCCTACGCGCCCAACAGTCCCTACGCCGCATCGAAGGCCGCTTCCGATCATCTCGTTCGTGCATATTTCCACACCTTCAAGCTTCCGGTGCTCACCACAAACTGCTCCAACAACTACGGGCCTTTCCAGTTTCCCGAGAAGCTGATTCCGCTCATGATCCTCAACGCACTTGATGGAAAGGCATTGCCGGTCTACGGTGATGGCCAGAATGTTCGTGACTGGCTTTACGTGGGCGACCATTGTTCGGCTATTCGCACCGTCCTTCAACGCGGATGTGTCGGCGAAACTTACAACATCGGCGGCAACAGCGAGCGCAACAACCTTCACGTTGTCGAAACCATCTGCGACCTCGTGGACGAGCTTCGCCCCAGCCTCTCCATCGGGCCCCGGTGCAAGCTCATCACCTTCGTCGCCGACAGGCCCGGCCATGATCGACGCTACGCCATCGACGCTTCCAAGATCGACCGCGAACTCGGCTGGCGGCCGTCCATAACCTTCGAGCACGGATTGCGCGAGACAGTCTTGTGGTATCTCAATCACTCCACATGGATCGAAAGCGTTCGCAGCGGAGCTTACATGGACTGGATTCGAAAGAACTACGAAGAGAGGATTCCGCAATGAAGGGAATCATTCTTGCCGGCGGATCCGGCACCCGGCTTTATCCAGTCACACACGTCGTCTCGAAACAGCTTCTGCCGGTCTACGACAAACCCATGATTTACTACCCGCTGAGCACCCTCATGCTCGCCGGGTTACGCGACATCCTCATCATTTCCACGCCCCAGGATACGCACCGGTTCGAGGAGTTGCTCGGCGATGGCAAGCGCTGGGGCATGAACCTCAGTTACGCTGTGCAGCCCAGTCCCGATGGTCTTGCCCAGGCCTTCACTATCGGTCGCGACTTCATCGCCGGCGACACGAGCGCCCTGATTCTCGGTGACAACATCTTTTATGGGCAATCGTTCTCTGCCGACCTCCAGCACGCGGCGTCCCTGAAAAGCGGTGCCCTGGTCTTCGCCTATCCCGTCCATGATCCTGAGCGCTATGGCGTGGTCGAGTTCGACAAGGCGGGCCACGCCATCAGCATCGAAGAAAAGCCTGCAAAGCCAAAGTCCCGTTATGCCGTTACGGGTCTCTACTTCTACGACTGCCAGGTCTCAGATCTCGCCGCCTCGCTCAAGCCTTCTGCCCGCGGCGAACTCGAAATCACCGATCTGAACAGGCTCTATCTCGAGGCAGGCAAGCTGCGGGTGCAGGTGATGAGCCGCGGCATGGCCTGGCTGGACACGGGCACGCACGATTCTCTTTTTGAGGCCGGCCTCTACATTCAGACCATCGAGCGCCGACAGGGCCTGATGATCGCCTGTCCTGAAGAGATTGCATTCCGATTCGGCTACATCAACGCCGATGAACTCGAGGCTTTGGCCCACCCGGTGCGTAAAAGCGGATATGGACAGTATCTTCTCTCCCTCCGCGGCGAGCAGCACATTCCTCGTGGAGCCGTTGAGTTATGACAATCGAAGAAACGACTATCCCGGGGGTGCTGCTCCTCACTCCCAGGATTCATCGGGACAATCGCGGTGCATTCTGGGAGACCTGGAACCAGCGTACCGCCGCTGAAGCGGGACTTCCCTCCTCCTGGGCGCAGGACAACTTCTCGCTGTCGAAGAAGAATGTCATCCGCGGGATTCATTATCAGATCATTCAGCCACAGGGAAAACTCGTGCGCGTCACCCATGGCGCCGTTCTCGATGTGGCTGTCGATCTGCGCCGCGGCTCTCCGGCGTTTGGCAGGCACGCGGCCGTCGAATTGACCGGCGAAAATGGCCGAATGCTCTGGATTCCCGTGGGCTTCGGCCACGCTTTTGCGGTGCTCAGTGAAGTGGCCGGCTTTGCCTATAAGGTCACCGACGGCTATTGCGCACAGGGCGAGCGCACCATCGTCTGGAACGATCCGGACCTTGCGATTCCGTGGCCCGTTTCCGGTCAGGACGCGATCGTCTCCGACAAAGACCGGCAGGGCGCTGCCTTCCGGCAGGCGGAGGTCTTCGCATGAGCTCTCGACCGCGCGTTTTCATTGTCGGCTCGTATGGCCAGGTGGGCCGCGAACTGCAGCGTGCCTTTGACGGTCGCGCAACTTTGGTGGCGCATGACCGCGACACGATGGATATTGTGTCGCCCGATCAGGTGCGTGCACGCGTTCGCGAAGCAGCGCCCGACGTCATCATCAACGCCGCCGCCTATACGGCCGTCGATCGCGCCGAGTCCGAGCCCGAGCTTGCGCGTGCCATCAACGCTCATGCGCCCGCCCTCCTCGCCGAAGAAGCGCTGCGCACCGATGCGCTCTTTATTCACTACTCCACTGACTACGTCTTTAATGGCGCCAAGTCGGGCCCTTGGGTCGAAGACGACCCCACCGGCCCCCTCAGCGTCTACGGGGAGACGAAGCTTGCAGGCGAAGAGGCGGTACGCGCGGTTGGCGGTCGCTATCTCATCTTCCGCACCAGTTGGGTCTTCGGGCCGCACGGTCAGAACTTCGTCTTCACCATGCTCCGCCTCGGCCGCGAGCGCGACACGCTCAACATCGTCGATGATCAGATCGGCGCCCCGACCAGTTCTATCGAGCTGGCCGACGCAACCTCCGCGATTTCGCTTGGCCTTCTCGAAGGTCGATTCGGCAACGTCGCCGACTCTTTCGGCGTCTACCACATGACCTGTTCTGGCGCCGTATCGTGGTGCGGCTTTGCACGCGCTATTTTCTCGCGCGCGCCGCAGCTTCTCGGCGGAAAGACGCCAACGGTCAATGCGATATCCACGGCGCAATATCCCACGCCCGCGCGCCGGCCGCTTAACTCCGTCCTCTCCAACGAAAAACTGGCTGCCCGTTTCGGCGTCCGGCTCGCACCCTGGGAAACCGCTCTCGACACAGTACTGGCAGCAGTTTCCGCCACGCAGGTCAGCGCCTGACGCCTGCTTCGCTGCCCACGGTACCAGCGCGTATTCGCGCCGCTCACTTCCGCTTCCCGCAGGGGTTCTAGCGCAGGTAGTGTATTGGGTATGGATTCTACGTCCACGGCGCAGGAGAGCCTTGTTTCCGACTCGGCATCTGCCACAAAAGGCAGCGCTTTCAGGCGCGCCTTCGATCGCATCTTTACCCGGCACCTGATGAATATGGCGGTGCTTGTCATATTGCCCATCATTTTCACGCTCTCCCTCAACTCGGCACGGGAGTTCCTGCAGGACCCGGATATCTGGTGGCACCTCGACGACGCGCGAATCCTGTGCACGACGCACCACTTCATGCACGCCGCACCCAATTCCTTTACGGTCGTCGGTCAGCCCTGGGTGAACCCCGAGTGGCTCGCGGAGCTGCCCTACTGGTTCAGCCACCAGCTTCTGGGCCTCCGCGGAATCTACCTCGTCGAGTTCCTCGTGGCGGGCGCGAACCTCATCTTTTTCTACTGGCGGGGATTCTTCCGCTCCCGTCATCCCGGAGCGGCACTCATGGCGGGCGCCCTCGGCTTCCTGTTGTTCTCTGTAAACTCCGGCCCCCGAATGATTGCTATCGCGTATCTGCTTATGTCGTCCGAGTTGGCGATCCTCGACGCTGCCGCCAATGGCCGGAAGCAGTTTCTGTGGCTCCTTCCGCCAATCTTCTGTGTCTGGGTCAATCTCCACGGAAGCTGGCTCATCGGCCTGGGTCTGTTCGTCCTCTACATTCTCTGTGGATCGTTCACCTTCACGAAGGGCGCATTCAGCCAGCAGGCGTTCTCGCCCGAGGAACGTAACCGCTTGCTCGTCGTTCTCGGACTCTGTGTCGCAGCCCTGATGGTGAATCCATACGGCTGGCGTCTGGTCTGGAATCCGATCGACATGATGATGAACCAGAAGCTGAACATCGCAAGCGTCACCGAATGGAAGCCGCTCAACCTCAGCACCATTGCCGGAGGAGCCGCGGCAATTGCGATGTGCCTCATGGTTGTGACCAACTGCTTCAAAGGGCGCAAGTGGCGCGTCTACGAGATGGCGTTCATCTTCTTCGCCTGGTATGCGGCGCTCGACCACATGCGCTTTCTCTTCATGGCCGCCGTCATTACAACGCCGTTTATCGCCGATGACATCGCTCGCGGCTTTGAACTCGAGTTTGACCCGAAAACAATTCCAGCTATGAATGCGCTGATGGTGGCCGGCGCTGCGGGAGTGCTTATATATATGTTCCCGAGTGAAGCCTCGCTCCAGAAGAAGCTCGGTTCCTTCTTCCCGATGGAGTCCATAGCGGCCATCCAGCCCTCATGGCGAACATTCAACTACGACACTCTCGGCGGCATGATGGCTTTCCATTCCAAACCGAGCTATATCGACTCGCGCTTTGACACCTTCGAGCATCACGGCGAGTTCGCCGACTTCCTCAAGGTCATCTACGGCATTCAGACTCTCGAAATCTTCGACAAGTACCGTATTGACCACGTCATCATGCCCGAAAAAACGGCTCCGTCCTACATCCTGGCTCGCACTCCGGGCTGGACCCTGACAAGACGCGAAAAATATGAGGGAGGCGACTTCCTCACCTTCGCACGAACCCCCGGCGCCCCGGCGGGCTCCGTCGAGCCTCCAGGCTCCAACCCGCAGCCAACCAGCCACTGAGCGTGATCGCGCCATTTACAGAACAGGCAACCGCCCGGCTCGATACACTGCCGCCCTTTCTTGCCCGGCAAGAAGTCTAATTTAGATTTTCCTCACGAGAACTTCTCACTCGCATCCTAATCGCTCTATCCTCAACCACCGATATGTGACCGAGATCACTTCTTTTGATCACCACGCATGAAAACATGGCCGTGATCTTGGAAAATACTCATCCTCAATCCTTCTGGCTGCGTGGAGATCAGTCCTTGAACTTCGACCCGTCTGCGTTTGTTGCTGAACAGGAATTGATCGATGCCTTGGCAAGACGATCTGCATCCATCACTTGCGCTGAAGAGCGTGTCTTGTTCAAGCAGGGAGACTCTCCCGCGGGACTCTACATCTTGCGGAAGGGAAAAGCCGGGCTCACGATGCAATCGGCGACGGGCACGATCATCATGTCGGTACTTGCTTCGCCGGGCTCGCTCCTCGGGCTCCCCGCGCTGGTCGGCAATGAGCCTTACACGCTTACCGCGATAGCCTTCAAAGGTGCTGAACTCGGCTATGTCACGCGGGAGGACTTCTCAGGCCTGATGATCACCGAACCGGCAATCGCCACCAAGGTTCTGCGCGTCCTTGCGGCAGAGGTGCGAACCGCCCGGCGGGCGCTCACGGAGTTCTGAGAGCCGATTCGCGTCTCCCGCTGTCCTCTACTCGTCCTGCCAATTCTTTGTCAGCCGCCCCTCTGAAAAACATGGCGCTCCTGATGCGTTAGCATCCGGAGTGTGCCCGGCCTCGATACTCCAGTGAAATTCGTGCGCGGTGTTGGTCCGCACGTGTCGGAACTGCTGGCCGGGAAGGGCATCCTCACCGCCGAAGACCTGCTCTACCATCTTCCCTTCCGGTATGAGGACCGCCAGAATCCGCGCAGTCTCGACGAGCTGAAGCCCGGAGAAACCGCAAGCGTAATCGCCGAGGTGCGGGGGGCCATTCTGCTTCGCACGCGCAGGATGCCTCTCTTCGAGTTGACGGTGGGGCAAGGGCGCCACGTTCTCAAGTGCATCTGGTTTCACGCGCACTACCTTGACGGAAAATTCCACGCCGGCCAGACTGTCGCCCTCTACGGCAAAGTCGAGCCATCGCGCTCCACCAGCAACCTCAAGATGATTCAGCCGCAGTTCGAAATTCTGCCGGACTCGAGCGACGACGCTGAAACCCGGCTCCTCGAGGTCGGGCGCATCACGCCGGTCTACGAATCTCTGGGTGGCAGTCGCCTTGCCTCCCGCTGGCAGCGTAAGGTCATCTTTCACCTGCTGGAAGGCGTGCGCGGCGCCGTGCCGGAATGCCTGCCCCGCGAGATGCTTGCGCGGCTTGATCTGCCCGGCCGCGAGGCTGCCCTCCGCGATGTCCATTTCCCGCCCGAAGGCACTTCGCTCATGCAACTCCAGTCTGCCGCAACCCCGGCGCATCGCCGCCTCGTCTTCGAAGAGCTCTTCTTCCTTGAGCTGGGACTCGAGGTCAAACGTCGCCGCATGCGCGAACGCAAAGGCGTCAGCTTTGCGACCGGCGATCAGGTGCGCGAAGCCATCCGCGAGGTTCTGCCTTTTCATCCCACGGCTGCGCAGAAGCGCACGCTCGGCGAAATCGTATCCGACATGCGCGAGCCCAGTCCGATGCGCCGCCTTCTGCAGGGCGATGTCGGCTCCGGCAAAACGATCGTGGCCCTCCAGGCCATGCTGGTCGCCATGGAAAACGGCTACCAAGCCGCCCTGATGGCTCCCACCGAAATCCTCGCAACCCAGCATTTTCTGGCCGCGCGCAAATTGCTCGAGCGGTCCTCGCGCAAATACCGCATCGTGCTCCTCACCGGCTCTCTCGACGACGACCGCAAGCGATACAACCGCGGTCTGATCAATCGCGGCGAAGCGCAGCTCGTCATTGGCACCCACGCCTTGATTGAAGAAAAGGTGGAGTTCGACCGCCTTGGCCTCGTCGTCGTCGACGAGCAGCACCGCTTCGGCGTGCTCCAGCGCTTCAGGCTCATGAAGAAGCCCAACCAGCCCGAGCCCGACGTCCTTGTCATGACAGCAACTCCCATCCCACGCACGCTCGCGCTCTCGCTGTACGGCGATCTCGACGTCAGTGTTCTCGATGAGCTTCCGCCCGGCCGTACCCCGATCGTGACACGCCGCGTGCCCGGCGAGCGTGCCGCGGAGGTGTGGGACTTCGTACGCAAACAGGTCGCGCAGCGCCGCCAGGCCTACATCGTCTACCCAGTCATCGAGGGCGCACAGGATGACCAGCCCGAGCTCGACTTCTCGCACGATGAACCCGAAACGGCACCATCCTCTGCAGGCTCGCGAACTCCCGCCGCGCAGAAGACGGCGCGAAAAGCAAAGACTGCGGATCTGTTCCCGGCAGCGATCAAGGAGGCGAATCCCTCCGCAAAGTCAGGACTCAAATCCGCAGTCGCCATGCATGAGCACTTGCGCACCGGTCCGCTCGCCGGCCTCCGCCTGGGCCTCCTTCACGGCCGCCTCGATGCCGACGAGAAGGAGGTCATCATGCGGCGCTTCCAGCGCGGCGAAATCGATGTCCTCGTCGCCACCACCGTCATCGAAGTCGGCGTGGACGTGCCCAACGCAACCGTCATGGTCGTCGAACATGCGGAGCGCTTCGGGCTCGCGCAGCTTCACCAACTGCGCGGCCGCGTTGGCCGTGGCGCCGTCAAAAGCTATTGCATCCTCATGACCGGCCCGCGCGTCTCCGAACAGGCTGAAGAGCGGCTCAACGCGATGGTCCGCACCCAGGACGGCTTCGAGCTTGCCGAGCTCGACCTCTCCATGCGTGGCCCCGGCGAATTCTTCGGGACCCGGCAGGCCGGCCTCCCCGACTTTCGCGTAGCAAACCTCCTCCGCGACAAGCAGGTCCTCGAACTTGCAAAGCAGGAGGCTGCAAGATTCGCCAACGCACCTGCCCCCGAGGGCTCTGAAACCGAGCGCGAACGCGTCCGCGCTCATCTCAAATCCACCTGGCAGCGCCGCTACGGCCTCATCGAAGCCGGCTGACAGATATCAGATCAGGTCGTTGCACCCTGTTCCTCAAAATGCCCGCGCGTTGCTCGCTCGTACCTCGCACACCGTCTGAATCTCGAGGTCGATGCTCACAATTTCCCGACCGCGATCCTTCTCG
>Ga0335070_10011881_pt1 | contig 10176 bp, 5 predicted proteins | sample Lox_Sample_13_FD_206722 | JGI IMG/M metagenome (GOLD analysis project Ga0335070, IMG submission 206722) | Soil microbial communities from Loxahatchee National Wildlife Refuge, Florida, United States - Lox_Sample_1.3 | ecosystem: Environmental > Terrestrial > Soil > Wetlands | place: USA: Florida... | reverse complement strand
TAGGAAAGACGGCGTTAACAGATAGTGACGGCAAATACAGAGTCTATGACATTTCTCCTGGACCTTTTACTGGAACCATAACAAAGGATGGTTATGCCACTTACAATTTCTCTGGAACAATAGCTTCGGAACAAACAGTGACCATCAACGCTGCTCTGAACCCCGTCCTTCCAGTAATAAGCAATATCGCTGTCAGTGGGATAACGGCTAATTCAGTTGCGATCACCTGGGCGACCGACCAGTTGTCGGACAGCCGCGTTGAGTACGGGACAACAACGTGTTATGGAAGTTCCGTTAGAGACTCAACGCTGACGACAAACCATACAACGACCTTGAGCAATCTTATCTCCGGGACAACCTATCATTTCAAAGTCACCTCAACCAATGGCTTTGGGCTTTCGTCTTCTTCTGGGGATCTCACATTTAGGACTTCAGGCCCTGCTCTGATTAACTTGGCGATAACCTTCCCTCCTGATGGTAGTTCGATGAGTGTTCGTGATACTATCGTCAGAGGCACAGTCATGCATTCAAGAGGCAGCGAGACAGGGGTGGTTGTCAATGGAATCCTGGCCAATATCTACGGAACTGAATTTGTGGCCAATCATGTCCCCCTGGTAGAAGGTGCGAATACAATCACCGCCACTGCAACGGACGTAGATGGGAATACGGAGACGGTCTCGGCAATTTTGAATGGAGTAACTGTTGGAAATTATATAAGGATTACCTCGAACACGGAATCGGGTCTATCACCTCTTGAAGCCATATTGACCATTGAATCATCTCTTGATCTCACGAGGGCATCCCTCACGTACGCGGGGCCTGAACAGGCTGAATTTCTCTCTACGAGCGCCAGCGAATACAGAGTAAGAATGACTCCAGAAGGAATCTACTACTTCACAGCAAAAGTTACAGACTCAGGTGGAAACCTCTATAGTAATACAGTAGCGATCACTGTCCTCTCGGAAGCATACCTGGACGGCCTCCTAAGAGGCAAATGGGAAGCAATGAGGACGAAACTTATCGGGAGTGACATCGAAGGGGCTTTGGTCTCTTTCGATGAATCCAAAAAGCAGGACTATCGAGATCTTTTCAATGTCCTTTTTACGATGCTGCCCACCGTTGTGCAAGAGATGTCAGATATCGAACTCATTGAATATGTTGGGAACGCCGCCATATATGATATCCGGACGATAAGAGACGGCGTCGAGTATTCTTTCCAACTGCTTTTTGGCAAAGACCCTTATGGGATATGGAAGATCATATCGTTTTAGGGAGTCAGAAATGAATGGTGTGTTCAAATGCATTCTAATTGAGATCCTGGTAATAATATTTACGTGTTTGACGGTTTCGTGTACTCGTGCAAAGACTTTCAATGGCCGGGTGATCGATTCGGATACCAAGGAGCCAGTAGAGGGCGTAGTCGTGGTAGCGGTGTGGGAGACAGAGACAACCACTCCAACAGCAACCCATTCTAATCTGAAAGACGTGAAGGAGTGCTTGACGAAGAAGAATGGAGAGTGGTCTGTAAACGGCCCGAAAGGCAGAGACGAATGGCCGATCCCTTACATGTCGCTCTTTATTCCCTATGCGAAGGAACCTGAATTTATCGTCTTTAAACCGGGATATTGTTCATGGCCGAATGGGTTTTCTATTGATGCTTGTAGAGACAGAATGAAAATAAAGGGGGGTAAGGACGAGAGAATTGGAGAAGGAGGGACTTTAGAGTTGCCCAAGCTAACAACTAAAGAGGGCAGGTGGAGAGCTGAAGGAGTGCGGCCACCCTTCATGGCAGAAATGCTGGCGGACAAACAAAAGGCAAAAAAAATAAGAAACTTTCTTAGACTCCTTAATGAAGAGAGAAAGTTTCTTGGATTGAATGAGTATCCAATATCAAAGGAGTTGGAAAATGAAAAATAGGATTCTAATTCCGATCTTGGCGATACTAATATTTCTAAGCTTAAATTCCCAAGGCTTATCTCTTGTGGAAGAAACTCATCGAGCGATCAACGAGTATATAGCTCAGAACTCAGTAAATAATTTTTCGCTAAATAACTACTTGATAAAAAACCTTGGATTGGCGGGAGGGGTCAAAGAAATCATCAGTGGCGTTAATGCCGATGGCATAAATTTATCTCAAACGGTATTCGAATGGCTCGGCTACGGTGGTTTTCAGGAGGACCGCCCCGGTAGCATCATAGATTACCTTCCTCTTATAGGACAGCCAACCCGCTCAGTAAATCATTTTCATAATCCATTGGGAGGACTATGGAAGTATTCTGGACTTGACGCATGGGTAGGGCCTCTGCATTATACAGGGGAATCTTCCGTCCTCTGGGCACAGAATCAAAATCAAGATCCAGGCGGCAAGTGGTCGTGGCAGGATTCAAGAAGATATTATTACATTGCGCTAACGGGGAGAGATACTGATGGAAATGTCGTTGCCCCGAAAAAACAGGACAGGGACCTGTACTTTGCAAAGACTTTCAGAGCTATTGGTCAATTGATGCATCTTATTCATGACGCTTCAGTGCCTGCTCACGTCAGAAACCAAATCCACATTCTTTTTAACTACGAAAAGTGGATTGAAAAAATACGTACGGGAAATCAGGATGAACAAGCACTATTTGATCAATTCATTGCTAGGGCAATCTCTTTTGATCCATCCATTTTAAATTTTACTGTGTTGGATTCATCGGCTCCGATCCCGATCGCAAATATTATAGATACTGACAAATACAATGGCAGTAACCCCGACGTAACGACTGACACTGCCATAGGAATCGCAGAATACACCAATGCAAATTTTTTTAGTGAGCGCACCATTTTTAAAAATTTCCAATATCCGAACAAGAACACGAGCGTCGACGTTGAAGACCAGGATATTTCAGATCCGAGGGGTATTAAACCGAGCCTAAAGAGACCATATTATATAAAGAAACGCGATGGGGAAAACACTGCGAGCAATGAAAGGTTAGCGCAGGGTAAGCAAGGTTACAGGCTCGCGACGGCAGGCCTTCTGTACCGTTACGCTCCTGATAAAGATACGCCCGCTTTGGATGAGGGGGTTTACAATGATTACGCAGAGAAACTCCTTCCTCGGGCGGTGGGTTATTCGGCTGGACTCTTGGAGTATTTCTTTAGGGGTAAGCTCTACGTAGCCTTACTCGCTCCATCTGTGGACCAAGCAATTTATAATTTTGGGAATGAGAACGATATGGGGAGGGATATTGGTACTGTGGCCATGTTCATTCAAAATAGCAGCAAACTAAACAATGCCATAGAGCCCATCGGGCAGGGGACGATTTCATTAACCGTTAGCTACATCGATTCAAGGACAGGAGAAACGGTCTACCAGCCCGCTGGAACCGGATCAGTAACTGATATCCCCGACACCGGGAGTCAGAATTTTTTAGTAGCATTATTCACTCTGGCCCAACCCATTCCAACACAATTTGCTAAGGAGTTGACGTATTATCTTGTGTTTAGAGGCCGGTTAGGGAAGGAGGAGGATGCAGTGATAGGAAAGGTGATAAAGGCTCCTGTCATTCAGGGTGTTTCCCCGGATCAAGGGATAGAAGGGACGCTGGTAACGATTACAGGCGATTATCTTCCTGAAATTGACGGTCCCTTCCCAAGTACTTCGAGAAACATAAGCTTTAGTCGTGACCCCAGTAGACCGTATACTGCAGAAGTAATCAGCCGGACCGATACAGTGATAACTACTAAAGTGCCGAATACGGCTGCAATTTTAAAACCGGGGTACGGCGGGCTTCGGGTCAGAAGCATCCTCCCTGAGACAGAGGAGATGATTTACAGTAACCCCGTGCCTTTCTTCCCGATAGCTGAAGGCGAAATAAGGAATTTTGGAGGAGGTCTAATCAACGCGAACATCGAGGCAGTTAAGCCAATATTGGGAACCTATAGTCAACTGCCAGGGCCCGTCACCTATCCTGTGCTCGCAGGAAATTCGGTATGGATTCAATTGATGACGGGGTTTACCTACAAGGCGACGGCTAATACGAGTGTCACTCAGGATATCTGGACGATTACCCCTGATGCTTTCGATTTTATTTTCGATTTGCAGTAATTACGGAGGTGCGTGATGAAGAATATCTTAAGAGTTGTAATGTTGGTAATAACTCTCTGTTATTTTACCGTTTTGTGGGCGGATGATACGAAGCCCAGGGAGTTTGAGGCGGCGCCAGGAGATCGGGTTGTCTACCTTTATTGGTCTCCGCCCAAAAATCAGGTAAAGGGCTACTGGGTATATCGGGCTTTTCCAAAGGGGAACTACCAAAGACTCAACACCGTTCCTGTTGAGAAGCCCTTTTATGAAGATCGGAATGTCATGAATGGTCAATTCTACTGGTATATGTTGACGTCAATAGATCCCCAAGGGAATGAGGGCACTCCATCCAGAACGATTGGTGTAACACCAAATCCTCGAACCAAACCTTCCAGTGGGTACTGAGGACAATACATCGTTAAGTAGGGTACAGGATGAGGAGACACTGAATCGGGTCTATCCCCCTGAAACCATATTGCCCTCGAATCGTCTGGCGACCCATAACATTCGGAATAGGGGCACACGCGATTTTTGAGTGGCCTTATTCGGGATAAGAAGCCAAGGGATCGGAAGGGGATTGGGTCCTAATCTGAGGGCGCTACATTTTTTGATCTCAACTTTATCTTCTTCTCAGTTTTTTTGTTGCCGCCATGTCCACCTTGAACGTCTTTGGGTCAATCACTACGCCATAATGTTCTCTGGCTTTTTCAACGCTCACATATCCTTCCCTCACATCAGTCTCCATCATTTCGGGGTCACGTTCCAGCGGATTCCCGTATCCTCCTCCACCAGCTGCATCGATGGTCACCGCGTTGCCCGGCCTTAGCTGCGTTAAACCGAACGGATTTCCCGGCACCCCATCCACCAGAAACTGGGCTTTGGCTCCAGGTTTCCCGCCGAAAAGCCCTTCGGGGGGATGAACGTGTCTTCCTGCCTGTATCCCTAAATTGACGGGTGGGATGGGCGCATACTTGTCATCTGGTATTCTGAACGCCTCTCTTTTTCCGAGCCCCCCTTTCATCTTTCCGGGGCCACCTGAATCCGTAAGAAGTTCCCTCTTTTCAACGATCAGGGGGGTGTCGCTTTCGAATATCTCAATGGGCGTGTTCGCGCCGTTTGCGGGAAAGATGTAGACATAGTTGCCGTCGCTGATGGAACTTGCACCCATCCCGCCACCCCTGATGATGACAGAATGCCACGGCCTCCCATCATTCCTCTTACCGTAGAATACATTCATCTGCGCCGGAGTGCCCCCGCTCGCTGCAATCACTTTGTTAGGTACTACTCTGGATAAAGCCCTGTAAATGATTTCGGTGAGATAGTGTCCGATGACGAGCCGAGCGGCCACCGCCGCGGGGAATTTGCAGTTAACGACGGTCCCCTCGGGCGCTTTCAGCCTGATCGGTTTTGTACAGCCGTCATTGTTGGGGATGTCCGGACCGAACATGCTCTTCATGGCCATAAATACGTAGGCGTAAGTAAAGTTATACACCACATTTCCGCCCCAATTGACCTGGGGAGAAGACCCGTCCAGATCGACGATGATGTCGCTCCCCTTTACTTCCACTGCTGCTTTAATGACCACGTCCGGTTGGCCCTTCATCTGCTCGATGATGCCTTCGGCCTTGTAAATACCATCCGGGATCTTTTCAATCTCTTCTCTCATGCTTCTCTCTGTTCGGGTGATAATCTGATCCGCCAGATCGTCCAGATTCTCTAAGTCATTTTCCCCGAGCATCTGGCATATTTTTTCCGCACACACGTGATTGGCCGCAATCTGGGAGCGAATATCTCCGACTACTTCATCGGCTGTCCGGACATTCCAACGGATCATGTCGATCACAGACTGATTGAGAAGTCCTCCGTCGTAGAGCTTGACGAGAGGTATGAAGAGGCCTTCCTCAAAGACGTCATGGTTGTCGGACGAGACGCGGCCTCCGATGTCTGAGTGATGAAAAACGCAAGCCGTAAATGCGACCACTTTATTCCTATAAAAGATGGGGCTTAGCACACAGACGTCATTCAAATGGCCGGCCAGGGCCCATGGATCATTGGTGATGAAAATATCCCCGGGTTTGTAAGTTTCCAAAGGAAGCTTGGTGACAAGATTCTTGACTCCCAATGCCATGGCTCCGGACTGGCCGGGTGTCGCAAACGAGCCCTGGGCCAGCTCGCGGCCTTTCTGGTCCGTAAACATGCAAGTGTAGTCATGAGCATCTCGCAACAGGCTTGAGAACGCTGTCCGAGCGACCGAGCCATCGGACTCATCAACGACTGAAATTAATCTTCTCCATAATATCTCTAATGTAATTGGGTCAAAGGTTTTTCGTCCCATTTGGGTGCCTCCTAGGAATTAACGCTTTGACTTCTTCCGGGGCAAGACCCTGGGTTTACCCCGGGTTGATGCTGAACGTGTCTTCTGACCTCGTTTCAATTGAGCGGATTCTGGTGCGGTCAAGATATCAACCCATAGAAATCCAAAATCATCTACGGAAACTGAGGTGTCCTCGCCTATGATAAGAGTCGACTCCTTCTCTTCAATGATGGCAGGACCTCTGAACTCTGCTTTCGGGAAAAGTTGATACCGATCATACACCGTATAGGGGATAAAATTCCTTGAAATCGGAGAGTAGGCGTTGCGTTTCCCCTTGATTGCGTTCTGAAGAGATTTTCCCTTGTTGCCTATTTTTGGGAATTGAATCAGCCGTTCAGGAAGGCTGGCCCTCACTTTGAAATTGATAAACTCCACCTCGGAATCGGGATAGGTCCTGCCGTAGAGTTTCTTGTAGACGTCATCAAAGAGCCGGCGAACCTCCTCTTTCTTCATCTTTGTACAATCTCTCTCCTTGAGTGGAACATTGGTCTCCGACCCTTGTCCGACAAAACGCATGTCGAGAGACCTTTCAAATTTGATATCTTTTTCCTGGGCTTCTTTCTTCAGGATGCTTGTTGCTTCTGTTTCCAATGTTTTAAAGATCTTTTCTATCTCATCAAAATGAGCAGCTCCCAGAGAAACTTTGTGGCTTCGAAGGAGGTCGAAGGCTCGGGGAGCCGTGAAGAACCCAAGGGCTGAACCGACACCGGCGTTGGGCGGCACGAGTAAACGGGGCGCTCCCAGTTTCTTGCACAAACCATATGCATGAACCGGTCCTGCTCCACCGAAAGCAACAATCGTCACGATTTTTGGATTGCCTCCCTTTTCCGCAATATGGGTCTTAGCTGCTGCAGCCATGGTTTCATTGATGAGATCATGAATCCCCCAAACGGCCTGTATGAATGGAACCCCCAGAGGCTTGGCAATCTTTTCCTCAACACCCCGCCTTGCAGCCTCCTTGTCAAGCTTCATCTCACCGCCGAGGAAGTAGTTTTCGTCAAGGTAACCCAACAAAAGATCGGCGTCGGTAACACAAGGCTCCGTACCTCCTCTCGCGTAACAGATCGGTCCAGGGTCTGCTCCCGAGCTTTCCGGCCCTACCTGCAGCGTTCCCATCCTGCTCACCTTTGCGATGCTGCCGCCTCCTGCTCCAATCTCCATCAAGTCAACCACTGGGACCTGAATGGTGAGGCCGCTTCCCTTCATGAACCTTTGAACCCGTCCGACCTCAAACGTCGGCACCACGCCTGCAACCCCTTTTTGAATCAAGCAAGACTTGGCTGTTGTCCCTCCCATGTCAAAGCAGAACATTTCCGAGATGTCGAAAAGCTTCCCGTAGTATTGGCCCGCGATGACCGCTGCCGTCGGACCAGACTCGATGATTCTCACCGGGAACTGAGCTGCTGTTTCGACAGAGGTGACGCCCCCACTTGAAAGCATGATAAAAAGCTTACCCTTAAAACCAATGGACTCCAGCCTTCCAGCCAATCGAGACAGATATCTGCCCGTCAGAGGCTTGACATAGGCATTCGTTGCGGTGGTGCTAGTTCTTTCATACTCCTTGATCTGCGGCAGGACATGGTATGAAATGGAGACCGACATTTCGGGAGATTCTTTTTCAATGATCTCCTTCAGCATCAACTCATGGGTGGGATTCTCAAAAGAATTGATCAGGCAGACAGCAATCGACTCAGCGCCCATATTGAGAAGAGTCCGAACCGCCTGCCTTGCCTCTTCGGGGTCGAGCGATTTCAGCACGGTCCCGTCACTTCGAATTCGCTCATCTACCTCCAAGCGGAGATGTCTTGGAATCAGAGGCTTTGGAAATTCGGCGAAGACGTCGTAAGGGGCATATCGAATTCCGCGCCCAATCTCCAAGACGTCCCGGAAGCCCTTCGTAGTGATGAGGCCTGTTTTGGCTCCTTTTCTTTCTATAATGGAGTTGATGACCAGGGTTGTTCCGTGGATCACTTCGTCCATGGTCTTCACAAAACCCAGGGTTTTTTTCTCCATTTCTCTTATTCCGTGCTCCACGGCATCAGAGGGATCTCTGGGAGTGGTGAGACACTTGTAGATCTTTATCTCTCCTGTTTGATCGTTGAGGAGAACAAAGTCGGTAAAGGTCCCGCCAATGTCGCAACCCAACCGATAGAACTTTTCAACCATATGAGCCTCCATCCATTCAAATCCGAAATTAACCCCACCTAACCTCCCCTTAGTTAAGGGGAGGAAGGGAGGGGTTACGTTTTTCGTGCTTCGGATTTCAGACCTTCGGTCTGATGCCACTCTTTCAAGACGAACTTCTGAATCTTACCGCTTGCTGTTTTTGGGAGTTCTTCAATATACTCGACATATTTTGGAATTTTGTACTTGGCCACCTTTCCCTTGAGAAAGTCGAGGACCTCGCCGTTGCTCATCGTCTCCCCCGGCTTGAGGACGATAAATGCTTTTCCCACTTCGCCCCATTTCTCATCCGGTACGCCAACGATTCCTGCATCAAAAATCTTGGGGTGGGTATGAAGTACCTTTTCGATCTCGGCCGGATAAACGTTTTCCCCTCCGCTGATGTACATGTCTTTTTCACGGTCAATGATGTAGATGTATCCCTCTTCATCCATCTGAGCCAGATCTCCAGTATAAAGCCACCCGTCACGAATAGTCTCAGAGGTAAGGTCAGGGCGGTTCCAATATCCGCTCATGAGGGTAGGGCCCTTGATGATGATTTCGCCCACTTCCCCGGGATTGACCTCTTTTCCTGCCTTATCGACAATTCTCACTTCTCCGTGGAAAACCGGCAGTCCCACGGATCCTATTTTTAGTGCGGCATCCGCGGGCGAGAGAAAAGTAATCGTGGAGGCTTCGGTTTGCCCAAAAATTTGGGAGATGGTGATTCCTTTCCTGTAGTACTCCTTCAACATCGCCTTGGGGACTCTCTCCCCGCCTGTGAAGTAAGATCTGATCGAACTCAGATCGTATTGGTTTAGATCGCACTCCTGAAGAATGAATTGGTAGACCGTGGCGGCCATTTCCAGTAGGGTGACTCGGTATTTCTGGATCGTTTCGAGGATCTCATGGGACCGGAAACGTTTCCTTAAGATGAGGGTGCCGCCCTTGTAGAGGACAGGAGCGGCTTCAACGAGAAGTCCTCCGGAATGGAACAGGGGCCTCGAAACGATCATGATATCCTCTGAGGTGAGGTTATAGAAGATGTCGGCATTCAAAGCATTAAAGAAGGTTTTTCGGTGGGAAAGGATGGCTCCCTTTGGGATTCCTGTTGTCCCGGAGGTATACATGAGGACGTGGGGGTCTTCATCACCCGTAGAAACCTGAAGCCGTGGCTCATGTACGGGGGATTCCAGGAGGCCTTTCTCATAATCCTTTGCCCAGTCCGGTCGAGGCGGTCCAACACGAATATAATCCCCGTTGGAGAGATTCAAATGGGACCGAATGGACGAAATCACCTCTTCAAACTCGGAGTCAAAGATGATCATCCTGGAGCCACTATCGTTGATGATAAATTCGAGTTCAGGTCCGGCCAGTCTCCAGTTCAAGGGAACGAGAATAGCACCGATTTTCGAGATGGCAAAAAAGATTTCGACATATTGATGACAATTGTAAAGAAGGACAGAGATTCGATCTCCCTTCCGGATTCCCCAATCCAGAAGAAAATGACAGAGTCGATTGGTGCGCTGATTGACTTCCTGGTAGGTAAAGTGGCGATCCTCAAAAATTAAAT
>Ga0335070_10011880_pt1 | contig 10176 bp, 7 predicted proteins | sample Lox_Sample_13_FD_206722 | JGI IMG/M metagenome (GOLD analysis project Ga0335070, IMG submission 206722) | Soil microbial communities from Loxahatchee National Wildlife Refuge, Florida, United States - Lox_Sample_1.3 | ecosystem: Environmental > Terrestrial > Soil > Wetlands | place: USA: Florida... | reverse complement strand
GTTCGACTTTGAGGAGGTCCTCTTGTTTATAGATCTCGTCATCATCGATCTGCCAGATGTAATCGCCGCTCGCTTCCTCAATAAATCTGTTGCACTGTTGGTCCTTTGACTGCCACACGCCTCGAATGATCCTGATTTTCTTCTCCGGATCAGGAAAGCTTCTCAAAATCTCCATTGTTCCGTCGGTACTGCCTCCATCCGGCCCGGCCATGGGGAGCGCATTGAGGTCAGGCCCCTCGACCACAATAATCTCAAACGCAAAGTCATAGATGGATTCCAAAACCTCCCGCAGAAAGGCCGCGCCATTGAAGACGATCATGCCGAAGCTGAACCGTAGAGATCTGTTCCGCTCCACTGTCATCCCGAGAACCCCTTCAGTTGCCTCGTGAAGTCCTATTTCAGCGAAGGCAAGTTGTGTGCACCGGTGTACATTCGACGAAAGTACAGCTGATATTTGAGGAGCTTCAGCAACCGCAGTCCCATTGACACGACATTCAACCGACGCCAGGCCAATGGCCCGGGTTTGCGAAAGAGAAAGGCCAGGCCCGTATCGCTATGGGTGCGGACCGTTCCACAAAATTCTAAGCCGCTTTTCTCAGCCAGGAGCGCCGCGCTCCTGTTGGAGAATACGGAACAGTGCCAGGGGGCCCAAACCATCGGATCATCGGGCGGTGCTCCGTTACCCTTCCAATAGCGATCAAGAGAAATGGTATTGTGCAGGACTAGCCCCCCGGGCCTGACGATTCGAGCCATGGTGGCGAAATCGGCAAAGAATTCCGCCACATGTTCCATCACATCGATGCTGTAGATCGCATCGAACCAATCGGTCGGATATTCTTCAGTCGGCAGCCGTCGCACGTAGCGGCTGTACGGGACCGCGGCACTGATGTCGCAGCCCCACACATCAATCCCACGCGACCGCAGTTCGTAAATGTATGAGTAGTTGTAGCCGCAGCCGTAATCTAAAAACCGGCTTCCGCCTGTCCGCCAAATCAAGTACGCGAGCAACCGCGGGGCGAAGGCCATTCGTGGTTCCACGGGTCGTCGCTGGTGCTCATAGTTGTTTTCGGTGTACTTGACGCCGTATTCGGCCAAACTTAGGTTGTCAAACACATCGGCCCACAGAAAGTGACACGCGGGACAATAGTGCTTGTCGTGAGCAAACCAGGGTGGAGCTTCAAAATTTCCGCTTCGAAAAACGTACAGGGGATAGTGGATCGCCCAAATGTCGGCGGAGTTACCACATAACTTGCACTTTTTATCCGCGGTACGAGTTCGTACTTCAGGTGTTGGCTGCACGATAGGTCCCCGCACTAAAGATGCCGACTTCTTCAGCTATCGCCTCAGGGGTTTGTTCATCCACATACAGCCGGCACCAGACTTCCAACAGCACCAGCTTGTAGAGGGGTTGAGACGAAGCACGCTTGAAATAGCTTTCTACCTGATCCTTTTTGATTACCCCGCGTTCCACAAGCCAACCCGCGCGCACGAGGCAGCCATATCGCTGACGAATCGCCTCATACCACTCGCGTACAGGAGGAGTGAAGCCTTGTTTGGGCCTCGCCAAGATCCGTTCCGGAACCATATCCTTGACGGCCTCGATCAAGAGCCATTTGTGAGGCTTGTCCCAATCCTTTAAGCCGTGTTTGCGCAACCCAACAACCAACTCGATAAGCCTGACATCCAAAAGCGGCAACCGCATCTCGACCGAATGAGCCATGCTGACCCGATCGGCCAGCGCGAGACAATTTGACACGAGCCACGTCTGATTCAGCAGATGCGACAGCGGCAAGGCGATACTCTTGTCTTCAGAATATTGAATCCATTCTTCTGCAACGTCCGATGACGGGCAAGTTCCAGTTGCCGAAGCCAACAACTTCCGCGACCATGTATCTGCAACCCTCAAATCCTCATGGAGCTGACTCAGCACCAGTTGTTGCTCCCGCTTAGATTGGGGCACGAGCATCTTTCGCAGCCATGCAGCCGGACTCGACGACGTTCTGTGACGTTCGTGCTCCACGACAAGATTACGAATCCATGAGTACCCCCAAAAGAGTTCGTCGCCACCCAACCCGGAAAGAAGGACGGGGACTCCATGGTCACGCGCCAGTTCGGAGACGGCGTAGTACCCGAACCCTGCGATGTCCGCGATGGGATCATCCATCGCCCATGCCAGATCGGGCAAGCGCCGGACGACGTCGTTTATGGCCAATTCGATTTCGAAGAACGGAATCTTGAGATAGTCCGCAATCTCCGCTGCCTTGGCCCGCTCGTCTGTCCCTGGCCTTCCTTCATACCCCACGCTGAAGGCCTGGAGCGTTCCCGGATAACTTTTGGCGCTCAACGCGGCAACAGCCGCCGAATCTACTCCCCCACTCAACGCAACCCCGACGGGAACATCCGATCGACCCATGACCCGGCAAGCAGCTTCGATCTCGTGTCGTACGAGGTGGATCGGATCGCCGTTCGACTCCGGCACAGTCAAGTAATTCCAATAGGATTGAGGATTGGCATCGAGCCGGTCGATTGACACTTCCAGATAGTGACCGGCAGGAAGTTTAAACACTCCCTCAAACATTGTGCGCGGCTCAGGAACATACTGGTAAGTTAGGAATAGCCGAACCGATGATAAGGAGAGCGTCGGCTGATATTCGCGGATACCCTGCAAGAGACTTTTCATCTCGCTTGAGAACCAAAGACGACCTCTCGGATCTCTATACCAATAGAGAGGTTTTTCTCCCATTCGATCTCGCACGAGCACCACACGGCCCTTCTCGGCATCCCACAAGGCCATGGCAAACATGCCTCGTAGCATCGTCAGAAATTCCATCCCCATGTCTTCGTAGAGATGAACAATGACTTCGACATCGCACTTGGAAGAGAATCGATGGCCCTTTTTGATCAGCGCATCTCGGAGTTCGACATAGTTGTAGATTTCGCCATTACACACGACCGCAACCGTACCCGTCTCGTTATACAGTGGCTGTTGCCCGCCGAGCACGTCGATAATGCTCAATCGCCTCATCGCCAATGCCACGTGTGCATCACCGGCGATTCCCTGCGAGTCCGGACCGCGATGAACCAAGGCTTGATTCATCTTCGACACGGTGTGTCGTTCACTCTCGGCCAGAGGAGTGAGCGAGATAATCCCGGCTATTCCACACATGGCATTACAGTTTCTTTGCGATTTCTCTCGAGACGACCCTGTCGATCTTGCTTGCGCTGCTCATTGCTCACGCTGCCGAGCGGGACAATTGGTTTATGCTGCCTTCTCATGTCCAGCTCGATACGTTCTGGCCTTGACCCATCGGCGAAGTTTTGTGGAAGGATTCCACGCACACCGATACAGCCCATGTAACTCTGGGCGAACTTCCCACCACTCTCTGCGGTCTCGAGCAAACTTGTACCAATCACTTCTCCGCCAAGGAGCAAGGATGCTCTCTGCCGAAAGGGACTTCGCGTCGAGCCCGTAGCGCGCACAATCCGCTGCAGTGACATAGTAGTTGTCGTAGACGAGGAACCTCAGCCACCGCCAGCACACCACCACCGGCCAGACGACGTACCTCAACCTTGTTTGAAGCAGGAAGATGTGTGCGGTCCGCCAAAGCAGGCGAATTCGTGAACGAACTTTGTAGCCTTGGGGCGCACAATGACCGATGAACCGCCAGTGATCCCTGAAATTATTCATGGATTTTCTGGACGACACGAGGGCCCAGGCCTGACCAATTTCAACCGGAAAGCCTTCAGCAAATAACCCGGTTTCTTCGATGTGCGCCAGAATACGCGCCTCGCTCGAAACTCCCAACCGAAATCCATGTCGCCGCAGTCGGAGAAAGAACTCGTAATCCGCGATATAGTGGGGGAATAACTGGTCGTCTACGTTGCCCGCAATTCGAATCATACGGAGTGGAACCACAGTTCCTCGTCCCGGCAGCACATCCACCCGATCATAGAAGGTGTTCCCTGGTTCGATATACGTTTTCACCGGAAACGAATAGGTCTGCCAGTCAATGAACTCGCCCGCGTCAAGAACGCGAGAGGGATTCTGGCTATCGACGATCAACGAGCCGACTGCTGCATCTTCCCTCATAGACACTCGCACGAGCGTTTCGACGTAGGCCGGCTCCACTTGTGTGTCATTGTTCATCATCAAGACCATGTCACCGTCTTGCTTGCTGTGGGAAAGCGCATAGTCCACCCCCAACCTCATGGCTCCTCCCCACCAAAGCTCGCCCAGTCCCTGCAGCACAATTACGTCAGAGTGTTCCCGCTGCAGCACCTGTACGGTCCCATCGGTCGAGCCGCCATCGACTACAATAAGGTGAAGCGGCCGATATGTTTGCGCTCGCAAACATCTCAAACAAGCGAGAGTAAACTGGAGCCGGTTGTAGACCGGGATCACAACGTACACGACCGCCTGCATCGTCTTGGTTCCTTCTCCTATGCGAGCGCTGGGGGGCTTTTCTTCCATAAGTTCGCGCTTCGGCAACAATGCACCTGGCTGTTAAGAACACGCCGCACCATCTTCCAGTTCATACCCATTCGTGCAACGTCCTAGGAATTCCTGGTCGACAACCTGCGGACATTGACGATCACGCTCCTGCCATAGCTCTCCATGGCATAACAACCAATCACAAATCCGAGGATGTACATTGGCAGGAACTGATAACCGTATCGTGGGTTGCCAATAGGGACCGCGACATTCAGGAGATAATTGGCGACGACGGGGCAGATCAGGAGCAGTACCCCCGATCGATTCTGGCCCCACAACACGAGTAAGGCGCCAAGCCACCCGAACACCCATACCTCGGACGGGACGCTGACAAGGTGAAGGGGATCTCGGATAGAGGCAGGATGATTCACGAAATACGGCCGGAGACTCTGATCGAGGTTCTCTATTCGGGATGAGTCATAAAGCTCTGAGTCCTGCCGAAAGATTCTCAGGAAGTTATCGAATTCCGGGGAGTAATCATCCCATAGAACTCCCCCCTCCCATCTTCCCCAGGTGATCACGTGGCGAGCATAGTCCTGGACCCGATGCCCTCGATGAATGACCTTGTCCGCGTCCCCAAGAAAGAGAAGGCGACTGATCCCTATCGAAAGTAACGGCAGACGCAATTGGTTGATCATAATCTCCGGAGAGTCGGTCCGCACGACCCAGGCCATCTGTCGAATCATCGATTTGGCCTCGCCATCCGTCATGCCTTGCGCTCGCAAATGCATTCCAATCATGGCCGAGTCCTTTGTACTAACTCCTCGTCGCGCGAGAGTCTCTCCAGACCACCCAGCCGGAAGCGGGATCGTTCCAAGGTGCTGAATCACCTCCTGGCTTGGGTTCGGGTTATACCGAAAAGCGTGTTCGAGCAACAGATACTCGGCATTTGGAAGAAACGCATGACCGGTGACTGCATACCGATAGACAGGCCAGATCAACACGCTGCCACAAACGCAGACCAAACAGATGAAGCCCCTCAGACGCTGGGCGCTATTCTTTGCCGCCAATATAATGACAGCGGCAAAGATCATGAAGAAGATGACGCCCTGACTCCTAAACTGAGAAGCGACAATCCCCGATCCCGCCAGAATCACGAAGGACACCGTTGTTGCCGGTTGGCGAAAAAGAATCTCGATCGCGGCCGCAAGACCCAGCACATACATCGACCCACTGATTGATTCGGTCATCGGTTGGTTATGAAGAGACTGATAGACGGGATTGCAGGTCACCAGTACTGCAGCCAAAACCAACACGTGGCTAGGGAGAAACGGCCGCAGGACGTTCAGGAGATAAAGAAATGATACCGCAGCTACCCCATGCTGAATCATCGCAAAGAGCAGCCAGCCGTAGGACTCGGCAATGTTGCATGTGAGAATCCACAACAGCGGAAGCCCGGGACCCAGATGTTGGAAAATAAAGTATCGTGGGCCCTCATAAAACGTTTGAAGCCCTCCGCTCGTCAGCAGCGCCTTGCCTAATTGATCATAGATGATGCTGTCGTACCCGAAGGAAGCGCCCAAGGCCCAGAGAAAATACGTGTGAAGCACGACAACAAGCACACTGAGCCAAGCCATGAAATGCCGCAGGTGGAATACCGCGTGCAGCATGCCTAGCGCCTCGCGACGCATACATGGGGTTACATCGGAATGAGCGGTACGTTGCATTGCTCGTGATCAGCTATCGAAGCCGGAACTTGGCCTCGAGAAACATCACCGCATTCGGCTCCGAATAGAGCAGTCGATGCTGGGGCGTTTTCACCTGAAATCTTGCCGCCCCATTCCATATAAACAGGTGATTGCCGAACCCTTTCTTGCAGACATTGACGTTGACTGTGTACGCACCAGGCATCAAATTTTGATCCGGCACTTCGACGCGCAAGCAATAGCGGCCTGGCTTCAGTTCATCCAACCGGAAATTCTGCTCATAGCTATCCACTGACGCGATGAAGCGATAGTGCGCCGCATCGATCGTGAAGCGAAAAATCGGCTCGTCTAACTTTGTAAGTACTTCGAGGTCCGCTTCCAGGGCAAATGATTCGTGAAATTCCAGCGCATCACGCGCTGTGTCATCTCCCGCAAGAGAACAGACGCGAACATTCTTAATATAGGCGTCTCCGGTTCCCGCCGTCGGCCCGGCCGAATTCTGCCGGGAAAGCTGGTCTGCATGACCCGCGCGTACTTCATGAGACTGTGAAGCTGGCTGTAGGAGCACTGCGTTCTGATCGTCATAGGCGCGAATCACATCCTCGACCGAACCAAACCGTTTCACTTCGCCCTGGTGCAGAAAGAGGCCCTGGTCGCAGATCGCCCAGACCGCTCCAATTGAGTGCGAGACCAGAATAATCGAGGTGCCTTTGGCCTTCAGACGGTGGAGGTAGTCATAGCATTTTTTCTGAAAATTGAGGTCCCCAACGGCCAGCACTTCGTCAACCAAAAGGATGTCGGGCTCACTCATGGCTGCGACCGCAAATCCGAGGCGAACCAGCATGCCGCTCGAGTAATGTTTCGCTGGGCAATCCACGAATGCGCCGACACCGGAAAACTCAAGAATCGCTTTCAACCTGTCATCAATCTCTTTTTTCGTCATCCCCATGAGCGAGCCGTTCACATAGATGTTCTCACGGCCCGTTAACATGGGTGCAAAGCCGGCCCCGGCAGCGATCAATGAGCCCACACGGCCCTGTAGACTGACTTCACCCGCGTCAGGGGGAAATACACCGGTGAGAATTCGCAAGAGTGTGGTTTTCCCTGATCCGTTGACACCCATGATCCCCAAGCTTTCACCACGCGCCAGTTCAAACGACACATCCTTCAGCGCCCAGAATTCGCCTTGGCGCAATGTGCCGGTGGAAGTCTGCCGGGTAGTCAGTCGTTGCAGTGAGTCTTTTAGTCCGTAAAGCATGGACTGCCGAAGATCCATGCTGAACTTCTTCGATAAGCCGGTTGCCCGGATTGCCCAATCGGACCGTTTCATAGGCGCTCTGCCACTTTGTCCTGGATGACATAGAACGCATAGACGCCCAAGACCAGCATGACAATGGCCAGGGCTGAGGTGGCAGCGTACGCGAGGGGGTGCGGCAACACGCCCGTCATGACCAGCGTGCGCGGAACATCGATGAGATAGCTCAGAGGGTTATATTCCATCAGGCGTTGTAGAGCCGGCGAATCGACCTTGCCGACATAGACAACAGGGGTCACCAGCATCAACAGATTGAAGGCCGCAGTGGCAAGGGTCGTCATATCTCTGGCCATAACGCCGATGACGGCCAATATCAGACCCAGGCCGACCCCGAGCGCCATGAGAGGCACCATCAATAGCGGGAAGAGCAGGACCAACCATGATGGAGGGAACCCGATGTAGATCATGATTCCCAACAACACGACGAGATTGGTTGCGAGCGCGAAGGCAAAGTTACCCATCCCCGTTAACGCGAGCGCAATCTTCGGAATGTTGGTCCGCGTGATCAATTCGCCTTGTGCATGCAAACTGCCGCTCACCACTGTCAATACACCGGTCATCATTCCCCAGAGATATGTGCCGAATAGCACAAACACTGGGTAGGGGATTACCATGTCACCGGGTTTGAGAATCCCGGCAACGTATAGAAAAACGAATCCCGCCGCGTTCACCATCGGCCCGATCACCATCCATAAATAGCCGAGTAGTTTTTGACGGAACTGCTGCGTGAAATCTCGCACGAACAGTCGCCATATCACTTCGCGAGTAGCCCAAATCTCCGTCACAGCTTGCGTCAGTGAAGATCCGATCGTGACTCTCGTGTTCGCTGCGGAATAGGTCACGATCGGAAGAATCCCCGGTTGCTCTGCTGCCTTATTGAACGCACTCATCATGAACCGCGCCGAGAATGAAGAAACAGGAAATCTGCGTATCCTCTCGACTGCTGAATCGACAATGCCTCGACGATCGTCAGAGCCGTCGAGATCGACGTCTTGCTCAATCGATGGATGGTATAGCCCTTCTCAACGAGCGTCCTCAGCAGTCTTTCGGCACTTGAGCCGTATCTCGCCAGCGTCTCATCGGACACCTCGATAAAGAGGGATGGCTGAAACGTTGAGAGAGTTCGCACAGCTCCAGCGAGCACCTTCTCTTCAGCACCCTGAACATCGATCTTCATGAGGGACACGGGCGGCCAACCACGCGCCTCCAGGAGGTCATCGATCGTCACGGCTTTGACTCGGATTCCCTCCTCCCCAAGCTTGTGGTCGACAGGAGAGAGGGGATTCAGTTCCAGTCGTAACTCCCCGCTTCGTTCAGCCACGGCGGCCTGGACCGTCTCAACCCTGTCGTTTAATCCAGAAGTGGCTACGATTCGCTGGAGTCGAGCGTAATTTTCAGGTTCCGGCTCGATCGCGATGACTTTGCCGGCTTGAGAGACCCATCGTCCAAACTTGACTGTAAAAAATCCGTGAAATGCCCCGACATCGATGATGTGTGTTCCTTGCACAACCATTGTTGAAAGCAGGTTGATGTGAGGAGCCTCGAGCAGCGTTTTATATCCTGTGTAGACTCGGTCGAATACGGAACGGCCCCAGGCTGTTGAGAGAACACCCGTTGCATGGCTGAGGCGATAGAGGGACAGTAATCCGGACTGGATTGTTCTATTCATGTGTGAGTGTTTAAGCATCCAGTACAAGATATAGGAAGTAATTCTATCTCGAAATGGCTGTATCCATTAGTTTTTTTACGATAGTGGTTTACGAGCGAGGACGCGCATATTAGCCGATCGTCCCATCAAGCTTGGAATGAGATCGACCAGCCAGAATATGGCTAACGCGATGGGATTATTCAGGCTGAAGAAATCCGTCAATGTCCGAGGCCATCCTCGATCCTGCAAGACGTGATTCACGGACCATGTCCAAAGCGCTGCCGCGACAGGCGTCTCGCTTCCTACAACTTGGAATCCTTCCTTGCTCAACATGGTGCCGAGGGTCACCGGGGTCCAGAGCGTCCAATGACGAGGGAAATGGTATCCTCCCCAGGTCTTTCGAGCGAAAAACCGACGGTCCCAGCTCGCCGCATTTGGCGTTTCAAGCAGAAAGATGCCTCCTGGACGGAGGATTTTGTACACGGAACGTACGACCTTTCTCGGATTAGCCACATGCTCGATGACTTGGATCATCGTCACCACATCAAAATGAGACGGGAGAAGATCGGCCTCTTCAACACGGCCAGTGACGCCCTGGAACCCTCTAGCGCGGAGCCTTTCAACCGCTTGGAGCTCGATATCAAGTCCGTAGAGGTTTTCAGGGTGGACTCCGCTCGATCTGAAAGTCTCCAGTAACGTCCCATCGCCCGCTCCAATATCGAGCACGGTGATCTCAGGGCTCCGTTTATCCAACAACCGGAAGACGTCCTGTATTTTCTGCCTATCCCGACTTTGGCGAGCTTGTTGGACCCAAGAATTCCCTTGTTCTGCAAAGGTATAGGAGTAGTACTTGTCAGGAGCATAGATGACTTTCAGCATGTCAACCGTTGGGCGAGGATTGAGGTACAAGGTACAGCAGTGATGGCACTGTACCAGGGTAAATTGTTGGTCTCCGCAGCAATGGTTGTCATAGTCCGGCCCCTCAGCTGCAATGTGATACTCGTTCTCTCCGCAAGTTGGGCAAAGAACTTCTTCGACAGCAATGGGAGCAGCAGAACGGTTCATATACACCCTC
>Ga0335070_10011879_pt1 | contig 10176 bp, 9 predicted proteins | sample Lox_Sample_13_FD_206722 | JGI IMG/M metagenome (GOLD analysis project Ga0335070, IMG submission 206722) | Soil microbial communities from Loxahatchee National Wildlife Refuge, Florida, United States - Lox_Sample_1.3 | ecosystem: Environmental > Terrestrial > Soil > Wetlands | place: USA: Florida... | reverse complement strand
CACCGCCGCCAGACGAACATGCCTGCGCCAGCCGCCACGGCCCGACGGATCAACGGGGCCGGAATGGTAGAGCACCGGACGACGGAACGGCGCGGATCGAATCCACCATCGCAACCAGGCCATAGGGAAAGCCCGTCGTAGCTGGTGACAGCAGCGAAACCGGGACCGCGAAGTCGGATAACTCCACGACGCCGAACGCATGGCATGCACACGGAAGCACCGGTGCCGGACGACATCTGCGCCCGAAATTCGTTCGCCATTTCTTGCGCTTAACCGAACAGCGATTCGATCGACGCCCGCATTGCGTCCGCAGCGAGGGAGGAATCGCCGAAATCGAAACAACGATGTGCGCCGCTACTGGCCGTGCTTGCCGGCCGTCGCGAAGCGCACGGCTTCCTCTGCCGCGCGCATCAGCGCGGCCGCCTTGTTGACGGTCTCCTGATACTCGGCCTCGGGCACGGAGTCGGCCACCACGCCGCCGCCGGCCTGCACGTACATCATGCCGTCCTTCACGACCGCCGTGCGCAGCACGATGCAGGTGTCCATCGAGCCGTCGGCCGCGAAATAGCCGACCGCGCCGGCATAGACCGCTCCGCGCTTCTCGGTCTCGAATTCGTCGATGATCTCCATCGCGCGGATCTTGGGCGCGCCGGTGAGCGTGCCCGCCGGCAGGCCCGCCGCCAGCGCATCGATCGCGTCGAGCCGGTCGCGAATGCGGCCCTCGACGTTCGAGACGAGGTGCATCACATGCGAATAGCGCTCGATGAAGAAGCTGTCGGTGACCTTCACTTCACCGGTCTTCGCCACGCGGCCCACGTCGTTGCGCCCGAGGTCGACAAGCATCAGGTGCTCGGCCCGCTCCTTGGGATCGTTCATCAGCTCCTCGGCAAGCGCCGCGTCCTCGGCCGGCGTCTTGCCCCGGGGCCGCGTGCCGGCGATCGGCCGGATCGTCACCACGCCGTCGCGAAGCCTGACGAGAATCTCCGGGCTCGATCCCACGATCGAGAATCCGGGGAAGGCGAGGTTGTAGAGGAACGGCGAGGGATTGAGCCGCCGGAGCGCGCGATAGAGCGCGAGCGGCGGCAGCGTGAACTTGCGGCGGAAACGCTGGCTCGGCACGACCTGGAACACGTCGCCGGCGCGGATGTATTCCTTCGCGCGCTCGACGATCTTCAGGTACTGCGCGTGCGTCGTGTTGCTCTCGATCGGCGACAGCGCCTCGGCATGGTCCTGGATCTGCGGCGACGCCGGGGCAGGGCGCTCCAGATCCGCGATCGCGTCGTTCAGCCGCTCGCTCGCCCGGGCATAGGCCGCGCGCGCATCGACGCCCTTCTCCGGCCAGACCGGCGTCACGATCAGGATCTCGTCGCGCACATTGTCGAAGATCGCGACGATGGTGGGCCTGAGCAGGATCGCGTCGGGAAGCCCGAGCGTGTCGGCTGGCACGTTCGGCAGCCGCTCGATCAGCCGCACCATGTCGTAGCCGAGATAGCCGAACAGTCCTGCGGCCATCGGCGGTACGCCGCTCGGCAGCGCAATGCGGCACTCGCCGACCAGCGCGCGCAGGCTTTCGAGCGGCCGGTCGGCCAGCTTGTCGGCGACGAACCTGTCGGCGGCGGCGCGGGCGTTGCGGTTGATTTCGGCTTTGCCGCCGCGGCAGCGCCAGATCAGGTCCGGCTTGAGGCCGATGATCGAGTAGCGGCCGCGCGTTTCGCCGCCCTGGACACTCTCCAGCAGGAAGGCATTGTCGCGCCCTTCACCGAGCTTCAGGAACGCCGATACCGGTGTTTCCAGATCGGCGATCAGCCGCGTGTAGAGAACCTGCGGCGCGCCGGATTCGTAGGCGTCAGCAAAGGCGCCGAAGTCGGGTTCAATCGCCATCGGTCGCTCACGATCCGGCGCCCGCATTGCCGACGGTGGTGTCGACCAGTTGCTGGTTCACATCGCTTCCTTCGCGTGCCTGCTCGTCCCTGGCGAGCGAGGCGGTAATGTCGGCCGCGATCTCGCCCGAGAGCTGACGCACCCCGCGCTGATAGCCCATGTCGGTGCTCGGCGGAACCGGATGGGAGATGCCGGACACGCGCGCGAGGACGATGCTGCCGTTCGCGCCCGGGCTGAACACCGTGCCGCCGGCGGGCGCGCCGAACAGTGCCGTCACGAGGCGGGCGTCGAACAGGCCGGAATTGGTGCCGCGGTTCAGGGCAGGGCTCGCCTGCACCGGCGCGCCGAGCGCGGCGGCAACGCCGCTCAGCGAATGTTCGCGATTGGCCTTCGCTGTCAGCGCCGCCGCCTTGGCGCGCAGCTGAACCGCGCGCTGCTCCGCGGTCCAGCTTTCCACCGCCGCCGCGCGAACGGCCTCAAGCGGCTTCAATCTGGGCGGCGTGACGCCGTCGACCTTGACCGCGAACCAGTGCTGGAAGTCCTGGGTCTGGAACGCATCGTTGTCCTCGCCGATTTCAGACTTGAAGATCGCCGCCAGCAGCTCGGGATTGCCCGTGGCCGCGATCTTTGAGCCGTCGGGCCCCAGCCCCCGCGCATCGACGGCGGCGACATGGCTGAAGCGCATTCCCGCCTTGCGCGCGGCCTGCTCGATGCTTGCGCCGCCTGCGAGCGCGTCATTGAACGCGTTCCCGACGTCGATGATCCTGGCGATGGCAAGCTGCATCTGGACGATCTTGCGGATCTCGTCTGTGCTCTTGCTCGAACCCGGCGTGATCTTGACGACATGAATCAGCGACCAGCCGAACGCGCCCTTGACCGGCGCGCTGGTCGCGCCGGCGGCGAGCCCGAACGCCGCGGCCGCGCGTGCCGGATCGATCGCAAGATCGGCCTGCGCGAGCTCGCCCAGCTGGTAGTCGGCGGGCTTGAGTTTGCGCTCGGCCGCCAGCGCCTCGAACGTCTTGCCGCCGTCCAGCTCCGCCTTCGCCGCCTTGGCGTCCGCCTCGGAGGTGAAGTTGATCTGCTCGAGCTCGCGCTTCTCGGGCGTGACGTATTGCGACTTGTGGAGGTCGAGTTCGTCCTGGACCTGCTTGTCGGTGACGGTGATCGTGCTTGCCACGTCCTCCACGCCGATCGATGCGACGTCCACCGTGCGGTATTCGGGCGTGCTGAAGCGGTCCGGGTGCGCCTTGACGTAAGCCGCGAGCACTGCGTCCGTCGGCGGCGCAATCGTGCCGACCGCATCGGGCGAGAGCACGACGTATTCGGCGGCCCGAAGCTCGTTGACATAGGCGTAGATGGCACGCGCGTAGTCGGGCGGCATCATGAACCCGCCTTCGACGGACCGGATCATCTGCGAGCGCGCCGCATCCTTGCGCGAGACTTCGATGAATTCGTTCTCGTCATAGCCGAACTGGTTGATGACGCGCAGGAAATTGTCGTGGTCGAAGGTGCCGAGGGTTCCGGCGAAGACCGGGTTCGATTGAATCTGTGCCCGCACCCGCGCATCGCTTGCGGTGAGGCCAAGGCGGTCCGTCAGATTGTCGAGCGCCGTCGTCAGCATCATGTGATCGAGCACCTTCTTCGCGAGGAGCTTTGCCTGGTCGGGCTGAAGTGCCGTGCCGATGCTGCGCATCTCGTTGTGGTAGTCGCGCGCGAACTTGTCGACCGGCACCTTGGTCGAGCCGACGGAGAACACGGTCGTGTCAGTATTGCCGCGGAAGATGTCCGCGATTCCCCACACCGCGAAGCTCAGCGCCAACGCCCCGAGGAAGAGGGACGAGACCCAGGACTTCGTGTACTTGCGCATTTCCTGAAGCATGGAAAACCCGGCGTTGGGAGGCGTGGCGGTAAAAAGCGGCGGATGATAGGGAGGGGGTAGGTGAAGGGCAAGGCAGGTCTACATCGGCCCGGCCCTGCGCGCGGATGGCGGCTTTCAGTGTCGAGGAGCATATGCGTCAGTTGATCGCCGGCAATTGGAAGATGAACGGCCTCGGTGCCTCGCTGGCCGAGATCGCAGCCTTGTCGTCCCTGCTGCGTACCGATCCGCCGCCCTGCGACGTCGTGGTCTGCCCGCCGGCCACCCTGATCGCGCGCGCTGTGGCGCTGAACTCGGGCATCGCGATCGGCGGCCAGGACTGCCATGCCGAGGCATCCGGTGCGTTCACCGGCGATGTCAGTGCCGAGATGCTGCGCGACGCCGGCGCGACCGCGGTCATCGTCGGGCATTCGGAACGCCGCCAGTATCATGGCGAGACCGATGCCATCGTTGCCGCGAAGGCGCGGGCTGCCTGGCGCGCCGGTCTCATGGCGATCATCTGCATCGGCGAGACCGAAGCGGAGCGCGATGCCGGCGACGCGCACGACGTCTGTGCCCGCCAACTCGACGGCAGCATTCCCGCGGGCGCCTCCGCCGCGAACACGGCGATCGCCTACGAGCCCGTCTGGGCGATCGGAACAGGAAGAACGCCCACGGCCCGGGAGATTGTCGCGATGCACGAACACATCCGTAATCGCGTCGCGACGCCGCTGCGGATCCTCTACGGAGGTTCCGTCAAGCCGTCGAATGCCCGGGAGATCTTGTCGCTCGCCGATGTTGACGGTGCGCTGGTCGGCGGCGCCAGTCTCAAGGCCGCAGATTTCGTTACAATTGTACGTGCTTGCCGAGCGGCCGTTTAACCGCATCTTCCCACCGTTCCTTAACTCCGCCCATGGCACGAAATACCCGATTTGAGGGTTGGGCTGCCGGGGAAATGAGCCGTCTTTCCTACGATTCGACGGAGGTGCTGGTTTACGACCCGGTGGCGGCAAATCGCACGGCCACCCGTGCGGCCCTGTATACCCTCGGCTTCCGCCGGATCGAGACCATGGCCACGCTCGAATCCTTTGCCGACTCCATCCGCCGCCGGCCGCCCGATCTTGCGATGTGCGAAATGCAGGGCGCGGACGGCGACGTGTGCAAGATGATCCAGGAGCTTCGCCAAGGCTTCACCGGCCTCAATCCGTTCATCGTCATCATCGTGACCGCCTGGGAAAAATCGGGCGCGCTCGTCACCCGCGCCGTCAATTCGGGAGCCGATGACGTGCTGCTACGACCGTTCTCGACCGCGCTGCTCGGACAGCGCATCGAGGCACACATAGAGCGGCGCAAGGGCTTCGTCGTCACCAGCGAATATGTCGGTCCCGACCGGCGCAAGGACCACCTGCGTCCTACCAACGTCGAGCTCTTCCAGCCCCCGAACTCGCTCAGGATGAAGGCGAAGGACCGCTTGTCTGTCGAGGAGGCGACGCTGAGGATGGACGCGGAGCTGCGCAAGGCCCGTGGAAAGCTCAACACGGAAAAGCTTCGCCGCGACGTGTTTCAGCTGTCGATCCTCTGGCGTCTGATGCAGGAGCATGTGCCCGGCGCGGAAACCTACACTCAGGAGTTGGAGAAGATCGCGCTGCTGTCCAAGGGAATTGCGAAGCGCTGCCGCGACAACGACTGCGAGAGCGCGCTCGAATGGTGCGATTCCGTCATGGCAGCAGTCGAAGGCCTGCAGGCGGGCGTTGACCGCACTGCCGCGATGCACCTTCTGGGTCACGCGGCGCTCAGCCTCAACCACGTTTTCCACAGCGAGAAGTCGCAGGACGACATTCTGGCGGAGATCGAGGCGACCGTGGCCCAGATCCGGGCGCGAAGCATGGAAGAGGCGGCTGCCGCCGCCGGCTAGCCGCCGCCTTTCCCGACTTCCCCGGAGCCACTGGACCGCACCGGGCCTTTCGTCTATTGAGCGCCCCCTGAATGCAGCCGTGACGGGTGCAGGAGACAGGTTGTGCAAGCCATTCTGATCGTCGTCGAACTCCTGGTCGCAATCGGCCTGATCGTCGTCGTGCTCTTGCAGCGGTCCGAAGGGGGCGCGCTCGGCATGGGCGGCGGCGGCTCCGGCCTTGGCGGGCTGTTCTCGCCACGCGGTGCGGCAGACACGCTGACCCGCGCGACCACGATTCTTGCCGCGCTCTTCTTCCTGACCTGCCTTGGCTTGAACCTGATCGCTCTGCGCGGCCACAAGGAGACGTCGATTCTGAGCACGACGCCCGCGCCCGCAATGCCGGTCAAAACTCCGGCACCCGCGGGCAATCATCCTGCAGCGCCAGCGGTCCCGACGCCGCACTAGTCACCGCGCTTGCGCGCAGGGCAACGAGGGCAACACGTACTTCTCGATCAGGTCGGCGGTCTGGAGCGCCGTCCCGCGAACGTTGTAGTTCGTGCGCGTCACCGCGAGACCGCCCATGTCGCCCGCTATGAGACCCATGTGGTGCTCGACCGCGTGAAGGTCGGATTGTCCCTTCCGCTCCGGCCGGGTCCGGCGCCCTGACGGCACGGCCGTCGAATCGCCGCGGCTTGCCGGAGATCGCTTCCTGCCGGTCCGGGTCGTCTTATTGTCCAAATCGTGCGGCAGCACGCTGATTTGCGCGGGAAATTGCGCGCGTCCAATGCGCCGATCTTTTCGCTTGAGTGCGCGCGCATCACCTGCTTATGGTGGCCTCCCATGGCGCGGTTGATCTTTATCACCGGCGGCGTGGTCTCTTCCTTGGGAAAAGGGCTCGCGTCCGCCGCACTCGGAGCTTTGCTGCAAGCTCGCGGGTACAAGGTCCGTTTGCGGAAGCTGGACCCCTATCTCAATGTCGATCCGGGGACCATGTCTCCGTTCCAACACGGGGAGGTCTATGTAACCGACGACGGCGCTGAGACCGACCTCGACCTCGGCCATTATGAGCGCTTCACCGGTGTGTCGGCATCCAAGTCGGACAACATCACGTCGGGCCGCATCTACCAGCAGGTGATCGAGAAAGAGCGGCGGGGGGGCTATCTCGGCCGGACGGTGCAGGTGATCCCGCACGTTACCGACATGATCAAGGAATTTGTCATGGCCGGGGTGGACGGCCTTGATTTCCTGCTCGTGGAGATCGGCGGCACGGTCGGCGACATCGAAGGCCTGCCGTTTTTCGAGGCGATCCGCCAGCTGCACAATGAGCTGCCCCGGGGCCGCACCGCCTTCGTTCATCTGACGCTGGTGCCCTATATCGAGGCCGCCGGTGAGCTGAAGACGAAGCCCACGCAACATTCGGTCAAGGAGCTGCGCGCCATCGGCATCCAGCCTGACGTCCTGCTTTGCCGCGCGAGCCACCCGATCCCGGAGGACGAGCGCCGCAAGATCGGGCTGTTCTGCAACGTGCCGCCGGAACGCGTCATACCGGCCCTGGACCTCGACACGATCTACCGCGTGCCCATGGCCTATCACGAGGCCGGCCTGGATACGCAGCTGCTGAAGGTGTTCGACATCCAGGATGCGCCACCACCCGATCTTTCGCGTTGGCAGCAAGTCGTCGACCGGGTGAAGAACCCTGAGGGCGAAGTGCGGATCGCGGTCGTCGGCAAGTACATGCAAGTAAAGGACAGCTACAAGTCGCTGTCCGAGGCGCTGGTCCATGGCGGAATTGCCAACAACGTGAAGGTCCATCTCGACTGGATCGACAGCGAGATCTTCGAGCGCCCCGATGCCCCGACATTCCTGGAGCAGGTGAACGGCATTCTTGTGCCGGGCGGCTTCGGCGAGCGCGGGACTGAGGGAAAGATCCACGCCGTGAAGTTCGCGCGCGAGCGCAAGGTCCCGTTCTTCGGTATCTGCTATGGCCTGCACATGGCCGTGATCGAAACCGCGCGCGATCTGGCCGGCCTCGAGGGCGCCGGTACGACCGAGATCGGCCACCCCAAGCATCCCGTGATCGGCCTGATGACAGAATGGACCAAGGGAAACAGGAAGGAGATGCGTACTGCCGACGGTGACCTCGGCGGCACGATGCGGCTGGGCGCGTATCCGGCAATCCTGACGCCAGGGAGCAGGGTCGCGGACGTCTATGGCAGGACGGAGATCAGCGAACGCCACCGCCACCGCTACGAGGTCAACACAGAATACGCCAAGATGCTCGATCGGTACGGTTTCAAGGTCTCGGGATGGTCGCCCGACGGCCTGCTGCCGGAGATCATGGAAATTCCCGACCACCCGTGGTTCATCGGCGTGCAGTACCACCCCGAGCTCAAGTCGCGCCCGCTCGAGCCGCATCCGCTGTTTACGTCGTTCGTCGCTGCGGCGGTGCAGAACAGCCGCCTCGTCTAGGCCAGCGAACAAATTTTCTCCGGCAGCGGAACGACCTGCGTGCACCGTCATTCCCACCGCATTGGGGGCGGTCGCAAGGGAGAGATGCCATGAAGGTTCGTGAGGCGATGAGCCGGGGCGCACACGTCATCAGCGCCGGAGAAACGTTGAAAAAGGCCGCTCAGATCATGGCCCAGGAGGATCTCGGCTTTCTTCCGGTGGAAGAAAATGACCGTCTGGTCGGGATGATCACCGACCGCGACATCGTCACCCGCTGCATCGCGCAGGGACAGGACGGTTCGGCGAGGGTGCGGGACGCGATGACAATGGACGTCCGGTACTGTTTCGAAGGCGACGACATCGACGACGTCATCGAAAACATGGCGGACATCCAGGTCCGCAGGTTGCCGGTCCTGAGTTCCGGGAAGCGGCTGGTTGGGATCCTGTCACTGGCCGACGTAGCGCGAGCCTACTCGCCCGACGCCGTCGGGGTGGCATTCTCCGGCGTCGTCTCGCCCGGCGGAATGCACGCCGGAGACGCTTCGCGGCACTAGGTTGCCCGGTTGGCGATCAGCGGCAATGTGGTGGGCAATCCGGAGAAGTCCGTCCAGCACATCCGGTCGAAATCGAACAGCTTGCAGGCGTTCAGAGCCCGCCTGTATTCGTCGACCGACAGGACATAACTGGTGACCCTGTCGCCGAGTTTCGCCTCGAGCTGCGCCTGGCCTTGGGGGAGCGCGTACACCGGAACCGAGGGATCCACATGGTGGATCGTGTGCGCCATCACGTCCGAATAGAGCGGCAACAGATCGATCGGCATCCTGACGTGCGCCGTCCCGCGGATGTTGCCGTCATGCGTGCGCCATGCGTCCTCGGTGTCGAACCAGGGAATGTCGGGGTGGGTGTGGTTGAGATAGGTGGTGACAGCCGCCAGATAGCTCCAGACCGCGAACGGGGCGGCCCAGCCCATGAGCGCGACGGTCGATAGCGACCGCCAGGGCGTCAGCGCATGCCCAGACATCAGGATGGCGATGACGAGCGCCGTGCCACCGAGCAATACGAAGGCCGAATCCACGACATGCCGCCTCCACTCCGCGCGCGCCGTCCTGGTCAGCGGGAGGAGCAGCATCGGGATCCATATCTCCAAATGGTAGTAGAGCAGGGGTCCAAACCCGCCGCGGTAAAGACGCTCCAGCCAACGCCGCGCCGGCGTGGCCGCACGATATTCCCGGACACTCATCGGCGCCCAAACCGGATCGAAGCCTTTCAGATTCGTCCGGCCATGGTGGCGCCTGTTGTGTGCCAACTGCCAAAGACTGGTCGAGTGGAGCACCGGAAGGAACGCAACGCGCCCCAGCCAGCGGTTCCAGCGCGGGCTCGGCACCAGCGCGCCATGACAGCAGTCGTGGCCGATGATGAAGACCATCGCGATGAAGACGCCGTTCGCGATCGCGAAGGCGAGGTTCAGCGCGAGTGGAAACGGCGCCAGCGCGCCGGCCAGCGTGACGAGATAGAGCGAGAAGTAGACGGCATAGAGGCTGAGGCCGCGCACGAAACTGCGCTTCGGGATGGCTTGGACCGCCGGACGGGTGTCCGCCGCTGCGACATGTAGAGCGTCCGCAACGTCCACTGCTGTGCCCGGTTCGATTTCGCGGCGCAGTGTGAGTTTGTTCGGCTAACGAAAGGTAATGGCCGCGATGCCGGCCTCGAATTCGAGACGGCAGGGTTAATCGACTCTTGTGCGGATCGCACAGCCTTCAGGTCGTTGGCTGCAAATCGAAGTCGCACCAGCGGTTTGTTGCAGGATCGTACAGCTTGCAGGTGCGGGTGAGGCGCCAGTGATAGGCCGGCGTCCAGTTCACCACGATAACGTCGTCGCGGACGCGCTCGAGACTGCTTTGCGCAGCCTTGAGCGAATACATGGGAATGATGGGATTGAGGTGATGCGCGGTGTGCTGCATCAGGCGGTGGAAGAGCAGATCGATGGGCGTCCAGAAGACGATGTGAACCGTGCCGTGCATCTTCTGTTCGACCGTGGACGGCCGCCCGGTCGGCATCGACCAGCGAACTTCGGGACCAGTGTGCTGCACGACGGTGA
>Ga0335070_10011878_pt1 | contig 10176 bp, 10 predicted proteins | sample Lox_Sample_13_FD_206722 | JGI IMG/M metagenome (GOLD analysis project Ga0335070, IMG submission 206722) | Soil microbial communities from Loxahatchee National Wildlife Refuge, Florida, United States - Lox_Sample_1.3 | ecosystem: Environmental > Terrestrial > Soil > Wetlands | place: USA... | reverse complement strand
CCGTCTCCGGCGCAATGTGGTCCGCCGCGTTGTAGTGAATCTGCCTCGCCATCGCTGTATCGTGTCCGGTCTGCCAATTTTAGCCGACACAGATACCTGATCAGCCATCCGCCGTGTCGAGGTCCTGACATCAATGTGCCTGGGCAACAACTTTCTTATCTCTTAGAACTTGTCCTTTCTCACTTAATACGAACGTAGCGCGGCGCCAGACGCCCCATTCATCGCGGCCTTGCGATGAGTGGGGTCGACAGAGTTGGTGGTTGCACTACGTTTCAAGGCCGCAGACTCGCGGGTGCCCCCGGTCCCTGTGTTGGGACCGGGGAACCACGAACCTCGATCTCCCATCTGCGGGAATTGGTGAGCAGTGCTCAGGTGCCTCACTTCTCGATCGTGAGAAGTGGGAAACCACGAACCCCGCTGAGTCGCGAACTCCGCTTGCCTTTTGCAGATAATTTCCCCCTCCCGTCGCACAATGAAGTTGTGAACTACCCCTGACCGCCAATCCCTGATCTCTGACCACTACATGGACAAGCTGATAGCTAAGGTCTTTGTTTTGACGACTCTGCGGCTAAGTCCAATGATGAGACGACTTTGGCGACACTGCCTCTCCGTAACCCAATGAAAAAAGAGAACTTCCGTACAGAGTATGGGTGGGGGGGTGCCCCGGAAATGAGGAGGTTAGCGATAACTCACCGGCTTAGCTCCACCGGCGCCCGCAGGCGGATGTCGCGCGACGAAGCTCCCACTTGAATCTCAAATGTGCCGGGCTCGGCCACCCATTTCCTGCTCTCTGGGCTCCAGTAGGAAAATGCCGAGCGGTCGAGCTTCATCTGAACGGTCTTCGTCTCACCCGCTTTCAACTCCACGCGGCTGAAGCTCTTCAGCTCGTGTGCCGGCCTATCGATCTTTGAGTGGCCATCGTGAACGTAGAGTTCGACAACCTCTGCCCCGGAACGCTTTCCGGTGTTCTTCACCTGGAGGCTCACCTCAATCGGCTGCTCTCCTGAGGTCTTCTCGGGTTTCGCGCGCAGTCCGCTGTACTCAAACGTCGTGTAGCTCAACCCAAATCCAAACGGGAACTGCGGCTCCACATTCTTCGTGTCGTAGTAGCGATAGCCGACGTAGATTCCTTCGGAATAATTCACCACGAGATTCTCGCCGGGATAGTTCTTCGCGGCGGGCGAGTCCTCAAACCTCTTCGGCATCGATACCGGCAGCTTGCCCGATGGGCTGGCATCACCGAACAGGATCGACGCGATTGCATTTCCCCCCTCCTGGCCGCCGTACCACATATCCAGCAGCGCAGGAGTTGCGTCGATCCATTTCGTCATGGTCACGGGGTTGCCGGTGTTCAGCACGACGATCGTGTGTGGGTTCGCCTTCTGCGGGAATCCCAAGCCTGGGAATCGCCGCTGACTCCATCCATCCCGCGCCGGAGAGCATCGTCACCTTTTCTTCGAGCGTCATTCGGCCGAGCAGGTCTGCCACGCGCTTCTCCACAGGAAGCGCTGCGTTCTTGTAAGGTGCATCGGCAGGCACGGCGGCTGGCGGGTTCTGCGCCGGGGAAGGTGCTGAACAGAGCAGAAACGAAACCAGGATGATAGCGAGTGAAGCGGCAAGTCGACGCATCGATCGGGACTCCTGAGAGCTATTTCGTTCCTCCAGGGGAAGTGCGCCAACGGTAGCGGATCACGCGAGCAGCGAACAAATCGACGCACCATCCCATCAATCGCGCTCGAACTTCAGCGACGAGCCTGACGGCTCCGGTTCGCCTTCCCGCGCGAAGAGGAGCCACCCCGAACTCAGCGCAATCAGCAGGAGGCCCACCCAATCGCGGACGCCGATCCGTGCCCTCAGCAGAATCAACCCGGCAATGTTTGCCATAAGCGGCGCAATCAGGAAGCGCGTCGACATGCGCGTGGCTGTCATACGCGTCATAAGCCAGAAGAGCAGGGTCAGGCCGGGCAACTCCACAGCGACAGACCAGGCAATGGTCGATTCGAAGTCGTGCCAGTCCCATGCCCACCCCTCCATGAATGCGCTTGCTGCCAGGCCGAGCGCTGCTGTCCCAGCCGCAATCGCCACGCAAGGAGCCAGTGCCTGTCCGGCTTCGCTCGCTGCGCGGACACCCCAGCAATTGCCGGCTGCCACCGACGCTGCCGCCAAAACAAGCGCGCCGAATGCACATCCTGCTCCGAAGGAGTCTGGAAGTTGAATCGGGAAGATGCACAGTGTTCCGGCGACCGCGGCAAGTGCTGCCATCAGATCACGATTCCCCCGCGCTTTCCGGTCCAGGTTGATGTGCGGCTCAAACGCCACGGTGAACACAGGCACGAGAGAGAGGATGGCCACGCGTGTAAACTCCGAAACCTGGGAACTCGCAAAATGGACCAAAACAGCAGGCAGCACAAAGAGGCCCAGGCCCGACGCGATGCAAATACCGGCATTTGTGCCGTGCGGCCACTGCATCCGTTGGACCGACGCGAGGACGGTTGCCCCGATCGCGATGAACGCGAACGTCAAGGCCTCCATCAGAAACTGCAGCCGCGAAGATCGGCTCACCGCAAATTGTGGGAAGAGATCAGTCCGAAGAGCACCAAGCGCCCAGAGCAAAGAGAGCAGAAGCAGGCCGGCAATTGGGACCATGCTGTTCTTTGTGCGCGGGTTCCGCCCGGCCGTCATGTCTCGATCAGATCACAGTTCCCGCCGGATGCGGGCCCTCTTGTGCGGTGCTGGCCCATATACCTCGTCGACCGCTAAGTTACAATGAATATTGGGCTGTCGCGCTTCGGCGGTGTCCTTGGAAGCGCCGGAAAGCCAATCTTCCTGCGTATCCAACGCAAACCCAGCAAGGAGTTTTACCGTTATGGCGATTCCCGCCACTCAAATGCGTCCGGGCATGATTATCAAGCACAACGACCAGCTTCACCTGGTCTTCAAGGTCGAGCACCGCACGCCCGGCAATCTGCGCGCTTTTATCCAGGCCAAGCTTCGCAACCTCAAGTCCGGCGCGATGTTCGAGCACCGCTTCCGCTCCGCTGACGCCATTGAAAAGGTTGTCGTCGATGAAGTCGATATGGAGTTCCTTTACGCCGACGGTGACGACTATTACTTCATGAATCCAGTCGATTTTGAGCAGACAGTCCTCAAGGGAACAACCCTTGGCGATGCAGTCGAGTACCTTACGGCGAACCTGCAGATCAAGGTCAGCTATTTCGACGGCCAGGCTGTCGGTATCGAGCTTCCCAGCTATGTGGAACTCACTGTTGTCGAGACCGAGCCGGGACTCAAGTCCGCGACGGCTTCGTCCGTAACCAAGCCGGCCAAGATGGAAACAGGCCTCGTCGTCCAGGTTCCGCCTTTCATCAACGAGGGCGAGAAGATCCGCGTCGACACCAGCGAAGGAGCCTATCTCAGCAGGGCGTAGCTCCGCTTTATGCTCATGGGACAGGTCAAATTTCTTTACCAGCAGGGGAAGACCCAACAATCCCCAGCTGTGCGAGGATTCAGGCGTTTTGGGGGGCGCTAGCGGGCCTGGCTCGCGTCTGCCACAAGTTGCATCTTCCACTTCACGCTGTGCGCAAGCTTCTCGATCTCGGCGACTGCGCGGATGTCCTCGGATGATGCAGAGCCAGGATTTGCGGGGTTGGTGTCCTGATTCAGCTTTTTTGCAAGTTCAAGCAGCTTGTCCGTGTCCGAGACCATGGACTTCAGCCGGCTGTTCAGGTAGCGGAGATACTGCTGCTCCTGGAAAGTTGGCGTGTGCTCCGGCGGCGGGCCATAGTCCGGTGCCTTTGAATCGACAAAGACCGGTCGTGAGGGCAGGGGCGGGTTGTTATAGGGGCCGGGAGGCGGGCTCGGAGTCCCGCCGCCAGGGCCCTTCTGTGCATGCATCTGCAGGGCGCTCACACCGATCAGGAAGGCCAGAGAAAATACGCCTGGCTCAATCCAGCCCAACCAGTTCGCCGATCGATTAAACCACTGCAGAGACATTGTCGTTCACCTTGGCCGCTGAGCCGTGACGCGCGAACTGCACACGCTGTCAGGGAGCATGATTCTGGTCCTCGTTCATCTCCTGCCTGACGGTGTGGGCGAGCTTCTCGATCTCGTTGGCTTTGCGAATCGCTGTGACTGAGAGCGTGCCCGCGCCTGATTTGTCGATTTCTTTTTTCAGCTCGGTTGCTAACTTGAGCAGCTTGGACTTGTCAGCGGCAATCTGCTTCTGCCGTGCAGTGAGGTTCGCTACGGGTTTTTCGTCTTCCCGCGCATTGGCCGCCTCAACAGGATTTTCGGCGGTGGCTTGATCGGCAGGTTGCACAGTCTGCGGTCTCTGTTTCAGAACTGGCGCCTGTGGATCCTGACCCGGCAGCGCGGAACAACAGAGAAAGGTCGAAACGACTATGCCGGCAAAGAGGCTTCTCAGCAACCACGAATGGCTGCGTCCCCTGCCGCCAGTCGATGAATCGAAAAACGCACGGCCGCGGCAGAAAGGACTCATCACAAACTCTTTAGCTGATAACATTCGTGGCATTTCCGGCCCTGCCCGGCTGTAGCTAACAAGTTTACTCCATATTCGTGTCGACAAGTGCGCGACTGCGTGTGTAGGACTTGTATCCCGGAAAATCTCTTCGTCACAAAATCTTTTTTGCTCTTGTGCGCTCACCCTTCTTATGTGTTACAGTCTGTAACACTATGGCGAGTAACATTCAGCCCGACCACGATCCTGCCGAGCTTGGCGAACTCGAGCGTGACATTCTCTCCATCGTCTGGCGCCTCGGCTGTGTCACTGCTGAAGAGGCCCGCGAAGAGCTCAAGCGGCCGCTTAAGGATTCAACTGTGCGCACCGTCCTGCGGCGACTCGAAGAGAAGGGCTACCTGGATCATTCTGTGGAGAATCGCACGTTCCTCTATCGTCCTGCCGAAACACGCCAACGCGTCGCAGGCCGCGCCGTCAAACGCATTGTCGACTGGTTTTGCGAGGGATCGGTTGAAGCTCTGCTCGTGGGCATGGTTGATTCCAAGGTCCTTGACCGGGCCGAGCTCCAGCGTCTCGCCACCCGCATCGCTGAAGCTCAGAAGCTCTCTGGCCGCGAAGATGCTGCCACTTCTCGCAAGAAGGAGGCCAAGCCATGATCTCTCTCCTTTTCGAAGCTGCCCTCCGCTCTGTGTTGGTCGCCACGGCCGTCTGGGCGGGCTTGCGCGTGTTCAGGGTCAGCAATGTTGTGGCGCAGAAGGCAGCATGGGGCCTGGTCCTCGCCGCCGCAGTTGCGATGCCGGCGCTGCTCCCTGTTGCAGCACGCCTGCCAGGATTGCCTCAACGCGCCATGCTTGTGCTGCCATCGGATCCCGACACGCTTCTCGGCGAAATCCGTGCGCAGATGCGCCCCACGGCCACACCGCACTCCGCCGAAACATCGCCGCAATCCATCGCGCCTGGCGCTCCGTCGGCTGTCGTTGCCGGCGCCTCCAGCGCTGCGCCGGCCACCGTCGCCGACGCCGCGTCGCCGCCCGTAGCTGCGTCTTTTATCGCCGCTCGTACCGTTGTGGACTCTTCAGCGAATCCACGGCCGACTCTGCTTGCCCGCATCGGCTCGATCGTCCGCGGCGTCTCCTGGACTCGTCTTGCTTTTCCGCTCTACTTCGCCATTGCAGCCCTGCTTCTTCTCCGGATCCTCATTGGTGTTTCAGCGGCACTGCGACTCTGGATTTCCGCCGAACCGGCGTACGTGGTTGCAACCGCGTCGCTCGCCGAGGGCCTGCGCCTCCGTTCGAGCAAGAGCGTCTCCTCTCCCGTGACGATCGGGTCATCCGTAATCCTGCCGCGGGATTACGAGTCCTGGGACACAGAGAAGCTGCGCATCGTACTCGCGCACGAGCGTTCTCATATCCGTCAGGGAGATTTTTACCTGCAGTTGCTGGCGGGGCTCTACGCCGCCATCTTCTGGTTCAGTCCTCTGGGCTGGTGGCTCAAGCGCAAACTCTCCGATTTGGCTGAAGCAATCAGCGACCGCGCGGGCCTTGAGCAGGCTGCCAGCCGATCTTCCTACGCCAAAATTCTTCTCGAATTCGCGGCTGCGCCGCGCCCAACCGTCATAGGAGTAGCCATGGCTCGCACTGGCAGCATCTCCCGCCGTATTGAGTGCCTTTTGAACGACAAATCATTTCGCCAGGCCTTTACTGGTACTCGCCGCCGCGCGCTGATCGCGGTACTCCTGGTGCCTGTAGCCTTGTTTGCTGCAACTGCTTTGGTGCGCGTCCAGGCCGCGGGGCAGGCTGTTTCGCAATCCACCACCGCCAGCCAGCAGGCTCCTGCTGCCGCTCCGGCTGCTCAGGCTGAAGCACCCACCCCTTCCGCTGCTCAGTCGGAGGCGCCAGCTGCGGGAATCTCAACGCCGGAACAGCCTTCCGATGCTTCGGGGTCGCCCGCTCTCCAGGCTGCGCCTCCCGCGCCTGGATCATCTGAGGTGACGCCTGTTTCGCCTGCTCCGAGCGGGAAGGTCGCCCCAGTTGCCCCGGCGGCACCAGCCTCTCCCGCTGCGCTGGCACCGCTGGCGCCCCTTCCACCTGTTGGCGCAGGGCCGCGAACGGTGATCTCCCGAACCGTTGAAACGCGAAGCCTGGACTCTCAGGATCGGGGCTCTTCCTATCGCTACATGTATTCGAACAACGGCGAATCCTTCGCAATCATTCGCGGCGACAAAAGCCATGTCACCTTTTCCGGCAACTGGATCGACGGCCGGCAGGAGCAGTTCGACAAGGCGCGCAAACTGGCCCACGGCGACTTTCTCTGGTTCACGCGCAACGGGAAGTCGTACTTCATCGACGATCCTGAAACCGTGAAACAGGCCGAAGATCTTTACAAGCCGATGGAACTTCTCGGGAAACAGCAGGAAGACCTTGGTCGCCAGCAGGAAACACTCGGCAAGCTACAAGAAGAGCTAGGACACAAGCAAATGCAGGCCTCGGTTCCCACTCCTGACATCTCCAAAGAGATTGCGGCAATTAACGAAGCGGTAGCCACTTTGCAGACCAAGATGGGCAAGACGGTGACGCAGCAAGAGCTGGCTGATCTTCAACGAAAACTCGGCGCTCTGCAAGGCAGGCTCGGCGGCCTGCAAGGCCAGATGGGTGCACTGCAGGGTGATTTTGGCGCCAAAATGGGCGCGCTCGGCGCACAGCAAGGCAAGCTGGGAGCAGAGCAAGGTCGTCTCGGCGCAGAGCAGGGAAAACTCGCTCAGCAGGCCGACCAGAAGGTGAAATCCATCATCGACCAGAGCCTGCAGAACGGAAAGGCCCATCCGGTCGAATGAGGCAGCAACAAGGTGGGCGGGACTGAGCTAAAATCCCGCCCATCATGATCAACGGAACCCACCTTCTCCTCTACAGCCGCGATCCCGATGCCGATCGCGCATTCTTCAGGGATCTGCTGAACTTCAAATCGGTCGACGCAGGCGAGGGCTGGCTCATCTTCGCGATGCCGCCCTGCGAACTCGGCATCCACCCAGGCGACGGCCAATTCGTCCAGCGCCACGCGGACCACGATCTCTCCGGCGTCATTGTTTACCTCATGTGCGACAACCTGAAAGAGACCATTGCGGCGCTCTCTGCAAAAGGAGCCCGGACAACCGAAGTCCTTGAAGCAGGATGGGGAATCACAACGACTCTCCGGCTTCCCGGCGGCGGAGGCCTTGGTCTCTATCAGCCGCGGCATGTTACCGCAATTTCTTGAGCAGAAGGGCGATCCTCTCCTCCAGCTGTGTGTAAGCTGGGTCTGCACCTGAAGCACATCCTGCAAGGAGGGTATCCAGCATGCCCATTTCCAACCGGATCCTGATCGCCGCGCAGAACTTCAATCAGAATGCTTCCTTTATCAAACAGGCGATTGCCGGTCTGAGTGACGACGAGTGGTTGCGCCGCCCCAACGACCACACGAATCACATGCTCTGGCTCGTGTGCCACATCGCGTGGGCGCGCACGATGTTGCTGAAACGGCTGGGAGGCGAATGGACGACCGAATGGATGCATCTGTATGGGCGCGGTGCAAAATGCGCTGATACGCCCGAATGCCCTTCGCTAAGTGTCGCCCTGGAAGCCTGGAATGAAACTTGTACAAGGCTCAATGCCGCTTTGGAAGCGGCTTCAGAGGAACTGCTCGACATGCCGGCTCCAACACCCGGGCCGCCGAGCGCGGACGGCAAGATCTCGGGCACGGTAAACTTCATGGCCTACCACGAGACGTACCACGTCGGCCAGGTAGCCTATCTGCGAGCATGGTTGGGACACACAGGAGTCATGGGCTGACCGAAAAGGTGCGCTGCCGAGAAAACCACCGCTGGTTCGCGGTGGCTCTCCATTGTGCCGCCTATGAAGTTTGTGCAACCTCAGAGTTGCACGAGCTTTGCCTCCAGCAGCGCCTCGATGGTGTGAAGCGCTTCCAGCACTGTCTGCGAAACCGGCGCGTCCACCTGCACCACTGCGAGAGCCTTTACGGGCTTTTCCCCGCTCCTCTCGCGGCCCAGCGCAAAGTTCGCGATGTTCACGCCGTGCTCGCCGAGAATTGTCCCAATCTTGCCGATCACGCCGGGCACGTCGAGGTTGCGGCAGACCAGCAGATTGCCTTCGAGTGGCGCCTCGATGTCGATGCCGTCAAACTCGAGCAGCCGCGGCTGCTCGTCATGGATCACGGTCGCAATCGCGTGATGCGCGCCTGCCGCCGTGTGCAACTCGATGGTCAGCACGGTCGCCGCTCCTCCGCGCTTGCTCTCCTGCTTCTCCTCGTGCACGCGGATCCCGCGCTCCTGCGCGACAGCGGCTGCATTGATGCGGTTCACATTCTCTGAGCCCTGCAGCAATCCTTCGATTGCCGCATTGCGCACAAGATCCGTTTTGGCATCTGCCAGCGCTCCGCCATAGGTCAGCTGAATCCCATCGAATCCGCCCTTGCCCGCCTGCGCCAGGAACGAGCCAAGCCGCCCGGCCAGATCGATGTAGGGCGCAAGCTGCACGTATTCTTCGTGGCTTAGCGACGGCAGGTTCACCGCGTTCTGCACTACGCCGAGTTTTAGGTATTCCCGCACCTGCATCGCGATCTGCACGCCCACGGCCTCCTGCGCCTCCGCAGTGGATCCCGCAATGTGTGGCGTAAGAATCACGTTCTCCAGGCCTGCGTAGGGGCTGGCTTTCGGCGGCTCTTCGGCGAAAACATCCAGCGCTGCTCCAGCCACTTGGCCGCTCTTCAGAGCCGCCACGAGCGCGGCATCATCCACGAGTTCGCCGCGCGCACAGTTGATAATGCGAACGCCCTTCTTCATCGTCGCGAGCGTCTTTGCGTTGATCACGCCCGCGGTTTGCGGGGTCAATCCGACATGCAGGGTGAGATAGTCCGATTTGGTAAACAGCTCATCCAGATGCACCAAAGCTATGCCGTTTTCGCGCGCCACGGCAGCTGACACAAACGGATCGCTGCCTATGACCTCGAGTCCGAAACCACGGGCGCGTTTTGCCACCTCGAGTCCGATGCGGCCGAGCCCCATGATGCCGAGGGTTTTGGCACGCAGTTCCGCGCCTTGCAGGCCTTTCTTCTCCCACTTGCCGGCATGCATGGTGGTATTCGCGACGGGCAGCTTCCGCGCCAGTGCAAGCATGAGACCGATCGTCAACTCGGCTACAGCGACGGCATTTGCACCGGGTGTGTTCATCACCACCACGCCGCGTCGCGTTGCGGCTTCTGCGTCGATATTGTCCACGCCAACGCCCGCCCGGCCCACCACGCGAAGCTTGGGCGCGTGCTCCATCAGCGCATCGTCCACCTGCACAGCCGACCGCACCACCAGCGCATCTGCATTCGCCAGCGCCGCAGGCAATCCGTCAGACAGCTTGTCGTGCGTGATTACTTCCCAGCCCGGCTCCGCTGCAAACACGGCCAGCGTCGCGGGTGACACCTTCTCCGCCAAAACGATCTTCATCGCATCTCCCTTGGCCGCCGCGGCGGACCCAGATTCGTACTCGTCAAAACGGATGCCGTGCTTCTCGCACAGCAGGTCAAACATGCGCACCACCGCGGCGTGAGGCTTGCCCTCTCCTCGCTCGTACTTGGTGATCGAGTTGGGATGAACGCCCAGTTGTTCGGCCATCTGGTACGAAAAGAGATCAAGCTGCCTGCGCGCAATCAGCAGC
>Ga0335070_10011877_pt1 | contig 10176 bp, 6 predicted proteins | sample Lox_Sample_13_FD_206722 | JGI IMG/M metagenome (GOLD analysis project Ga0335070, IMG submission 206722) | Soil microbial communities from Loxahatchee National Wildlife Refuge, Florida, United States - Lox_Sample_1.3 | ecosystem: Environmental > Terrestrial > Soil > Wetlands | place: USA: Florida... | reverse complement strand
GGCATCCTCGACTTCGGGGAGGGCATGTCCGCCAAAGCTAATGTCGCGCTGTGGCGGGTTCGGGGAGATCACCGACCGCTCATCGGAGAATTCGCCTTTGAGTTGAAGTTCAAGCGGCGGGAAGATGCGAGGGAGAAGACGATGAATCGCGCCAAGGCGTTCTTCGTGGCGCTGCAGCTTGCGGCGAAGGACTGGATCGCGCTGGCCACTACCAAGACTGGGGTTGTGTACGGCCTGAAGGGCAATCCGCCTCAGGCCCACGAATGAGCGCGACCACCCCTCTCGCCAGGCCGGACCGGCAACCGGCCACTCCGAGACCAGCATGACGTTGCCCCGTTTCACATGGAAGGACCTGGTCGGCTTCCGCTATGCGGTCAACGTGTTCATCGGTTCGGCGATCCTGTGGTTTGCCCTTCGCCGCATCGCCGACACCAACCCGCTTTGGGCCATTTCTTCCATGATCGCGTCCACCGACCCGCAGATCACGGAGGCGGCGCGGCTGTTCAAGTGCCGCATCATCAACGTGGTTGTCGGCTGCGCCGTCGGCCTGCTGTTTCTCGTCGTCGGGAGTTCCAGCGAGTGGATGCTTCCGCTCGCCCTGGCCGTTACCGTGCTTGTCTCGTCCAACATGGTCCACATTCCGACCATGTGGCGGCAGGCGCCGATCACTGCGGCGATCGTCATCGCGGGGAGCTTGACGCACCAGTCCAAGGCGTTCGGTCTTGAGCACGGCCTGAAGAAGGTGGAAGAGGTCTTTCTCGGATGCCTGATGGGTCTCGCAGTCAGCTTCACGATGTCTAAACTATGGGCGCTACCGGACCCGCCGCAGGCCCGGCTTTCCCAGGAGCAAGGGAGCGCGCGGTGAGGAACCTGCCATCGGAACCATCCTCCCCGATCGAAACTGCAGCGACGCGGCTCGGGCGCGCCCTGGCGGAGAAGGCCGTCGCTTCCCCGGGCCTGTCTGCCATCCACGCGCTGCCGGTTCCTGGCGACGCCTTCGCCGCGCGCGTGGCTCTCGCCGACGCCTCCGACCGGACTCTCGATGTCCAGTACTACATCTGGCACGACGACGAGACTGGACTCCTCCTCTTCGAGGCGCTCTGGCGGGCCGCGGAGCGGGGCGTGAGGGTCCGGCTGTTGCTCGATGACAACAGCACGGCGGGACTCGACGAGATCATCGCGACCCTCGACGCCCATCCCAACCTGGAAGTGCGGCTCTACAACCCGCTCTTCCACCGGAAGTTCCGGTTGTTCAACTACGTTACGGACTTCCGGCGCGTGAACCGGCGCATGCACAATAAGTCGTTCACCGCCGACCGCCTAGCGACGATCGTGGGCGGGCGCAACGTGGGGAACGAATATTTCGGGACGGGTGGCGGCGCGGTCTTCGCCGACATGGACGTGATCGCCGCCGGGCAGGCGGCCACGGACGTTACCGTTGCCTTCGAGCGCCACTGGACGAGCGCGTCGGCATACCCAGTGGCAAGTCTTCTGAAGCCGGCTCCACCCGGCGCGGGCGGGACCCTGGAGTCCAGGTTCCGCGAGGTGCGGGCGTCCGCGGGCGCTCGAGCCTACATCGAGCAACTGGAGCGATCGAGCACCCTTCGCGAACTCGTCGAGGGGCGACTCCCGTTCGAGTGGACCACGGCACTGCTCGTGTGCGACGACCCCGCGAAGACGCTCGACCGCGCTGGGCGCAGCGACCTCCTGCTCCTCACGGCGCTCCTCGAGGCGGTGGGTCGGCCCGGTACCTCCTTCGACCTCGTGTCGCCCTACTTCGTGCCGGGCACGAAAGGAACCGACGCGCTCACCGCCCTCGCCGGCCGCGGCGTCGCGGTCCGGGTCCTGACGAACTCGCTCTCTGCCACCGACGTGAGCGCAGTCCACGCCGGATATGCGAAGCGTCGCGGCGACCTCCTCGACCGCGGCGTTCGCTTGTTCGAGCTGGAGCGATCCGCCATCAATGTCGAGCGGCCGGGGATTCGGATGCTCTCCGGGGGTTCATCTGCGAGCCTCCACGCGAAGACGTTCGCGGTGGACCGCACGCGCCTCTTCGTGGGGTCGTTCAACTTCGACGAACGCTCGGCGTTCCTCAATACCGAGATGGGGCTCCTCATCGACAGTCCGACCCTGGCCAACCAGCTGGCTTCGACGTTCGATGCGGGTTTCCCCGGCACGGCGTACGAGGTCCGGCGGCGGAATGGGGCAAGGGGCCTGGAGTGGATTGAGCGGCCGCCAAAAGGCGGCGAGCGCCGGCTCACGACCGAGCCGGGCACGTCCGCTGCGAAGCGGGCACTGGTGCGGTTCCTCTCTCTCTTGCCGATCGAGTGGATGCTGTGAGCGTTGACGTGCAGGAGGCGCCGAAGAACAGGCTGCCGGTCGACAAGGTCCTGGACCCCGTCGACAGGGCGTCGGAGGCCATTTTCGGCATCATCATGGCGCTTAGCGTCACCGGCTCGATCAGCGTGGCGACCGCCGGTGAGCACGAAATCCGGACCATGCTGCTCGCGGCCCTAGGCTGCAACCTTGCGTGGGGCATCACCGACGCGGTGATGTACTTGGTCAGCGCCGTGACCGAGCAAAATCGCCGGAAGGCCCTGCTGCTCCGGCTTCAGCGGACGCACGACGCCGACGCGGCGCACCGCCTCATCGCGGGGGCACTGCCCAAGGCCTTGGCCGGCGGGGCCAGCGACGAGACGCTCGAGGCCATCCGGAGGCGGCTCGTCGTCATTCCCGTTCCCAGGACGATGCTCCACTCACACGACTACGCTGCCGCGCTGGCCGTGTGCGCAGTCGTCGTCCTCACCACGCTTCCCGTCGCAGTTCCCTTCCTCTTCATCCACGACCCGCGGGCCGCGATGGCCGTCTCGCGCAGCCTCGCCCTCCTGGACCTGTTCTGCTGTGGGAGCCTGTTGGGTCACTACAGCGGGGGCTCTACCTGGAGGTACGGTGTCTCCGTCACCGCGATCGGGGTGGTCCTGGTCCTCGTTATCCACGCGCTCGGGGGCTGAGGTCGGGCACGCTAAAAGGCTCCGGCCAGGGCAACGACGACGAACTGGTCATCCTGGCCAGGCGAGAAGAGGTACGCGGTCGCCGCGAGTTTCCAGATAGACACTCCGATGAGAGGCCCGGCCTGGACGGCCGAGGAAGTGTGGAATACCCGGGTGCGCTGCAGGACCAGCCCCATGCGGAGCCACTCGGGTACCGACACGCTGAGCTCGCCCCAGACGTAGAAGTAATCCTTGGACGAGTCCGCGAGGTCGAAGACGTACTCGCTCTGATCCCACAGTGCCAGCGGGCCCCAGTTGAGCGTGATGGTGAGTCCCGTGGCGATGCCGTTCATCTGCCCGAACACCCCTCCAACCATCGGGGTCAATCCAAGCTTGAGTGTCTCGCCGAAGGAGAAGTTCACGCCCAGCCATGCCGAGCCCGTCTCTCGGGATTCGTAGTTGTATCGTGCTTCCAGATGGAGGAACCCTCGGTCGACCGTGGCGGTCGGCTGGAAATAGTCGGCCGCGTCTCGGAGAACATAGAGCAGGACCGACGCCCCGACCCTCCAGGAAGAGCTCTCGGTCGGCGGGGCAGCCGAAGCGCGCTCGTCCGAACGCGAGAGCCCCGGCGCGACCACGGCCGCGACGGCCGCGGCCAAGCACGCGCCCCAGAACCTCCACCTGCGACCACTCACTTCCAGCGGTTACCCCCTTTCCTGATGGTCGGGCCTGAGCATGGTGGCATGCGTCCAGCGCAGGCGCTACCGCACAACGGGCCGCAAGCACTTCCGAACGCGATTCGTCGTGGACAGTCGTCTGGAGCCCCCTTCGCAAGGCCTTGTCATCGACGGAAGGCAGCCCCCTCCAGCCGTGGACGAGGGCGACTTCAGCCTGGGCGACGGCATTCGGCGCAGCAAAAGGCGCGAGATCGGTGGCGAGTTACGGCCACTGGGATGGATGGAGGTTCCACGCCACCACCTTCGGAAGCCACTTCGACCTCGGGCTCCGACGGCCTTTGGCACGACCGTCAGCGTTGCAGCCAAGGCGGGGGCGCATCCCGGCCACCGGCCTTGTTAGGAGACGCGGAGCTCAGGGGAACCGATACGCGCTATGAAGGTCGACTTTAGTGACCGGTTGACGAGCGAAGGGGCCGGCGGCCCATCGCTCCTCGGCCTCCTGGCGGCCGAGCGAATGGCGCCTGCCCGATGTCGGCTACCCGGCTACGCTGCTACGTGCTGCAGCTGTCGAATAGCCGGACGCATGCAGCGTCATAGCCTCTGGATATGGGAACCCAAAAGAGCTCGGCCAAGGGACATGAACCAGCCCGTCGACCGGGTTCATCCTCCTCGCGAATATAGGCGGGATGCCATTCATTGCTGCTCCGGTTGTGCGCCACGCACGAGCCCGCAACTACACGAAGCGTTCGTGTACCGTTTCTTCTGCAGACCTTACATCGTTGTTTCCGTGTCCAGCGCCGCACGGAAGGCCGCCAAGGTCGCCGCGGAGCGACCGCCTGGCACCGGCGCCTCGGCCATCGCGCCCCATGTCAAGCAACGAGAAATCCGACGACGAGCTATCCGCGTGGCAGTTCATTGGCCGCCTGCGCGTGCGCGCCCCCAAGGTGATCGAGGAAACGATGAGGAAGCTGGAGAACCCGCACGGCAGCAGCAACTAGGCGGAGCGGACCGGCCGCTTCTCGCTTTCCAATCTTGTTGCACAGCGCTTAGAGCACGGCGGGCAGCACCCTCGGGTATGGGAACTGCCAGTCGCCTCACGGAGGACCGAGTCCCATGGCCAGGTACCAAAGGAAGGTCATTGCCATCCCTGCGCCCAGGCCCCTCACCCGCCGCGAGTTCCTGGCAGCGACCGCAGCCCTAGGCGCAACTGCGCTGCTACCGGACGCCCTGGCTGCAGATCCGAAGGGGAGGCGATCCTTCACCATCCTCCACAGCAACGATCTCCACTCCAGCCTCATCGGGATGGGGCCGTCCAGCGACTACACGCCGTTCACTCTCGGCGACGACGCCACTCGCGGTGGGTGGGCACGGTTGGCAGGCGCTATCGGAGTGCGCCGCGAGGCGCGCCAGGCCCTGGGGCCCGTACTGGTGCTCGACGCGGGCGACTTCAGCATGGGGACGCCCTTTGGCGCTGCCAGCCGTGAGATTGGTGGCGAGCTGCGGCTCCTGGGGCGAATGGGGTTCGACGCCACCACCTTCGGCAACCACGACTTCGACCTCGGGCCGGACGGCCTTGGCAAGGCCATTAGCGTCGCGGCCAAGGCGGGGCGCATCCCGGCCGTCATCGCCACCAACACCGACCTCGCGGCGAGCGACCCGAAGCTGGCAGAGCTTCAGCGCCTGGCCAACGAAGGAGTGGTCCGACGGTACATCGTCATGGAGCGCGGCGGCATCCGCTTCGGCATCATCGGGCTGCTCGGGAAGGAGGCTACCTTCTACACCGCCGGCGCAGGCGCGGTGAAGTTCGCCGACGCCATCGAGACCGCCAAGCAGCAGGTGCAGCTCCTGCGGGAGAGCGAGAGGCCGGACGTGGTCATTTGCCTCAGCCACGGCGGCGTCATGAAGGGCAAGGATGGTCAATTCAGCGACGGCGACGACGTGCGCCTGGCCAGGGAGGTGCCTGGCATCGACGTCGTGATCGGCGGTCACAGCCATACCGAGCTCCGCGAGGTGATCCTGGTCGACGGCCGCACGCCGGTCGTCCAGACGGGGAAGGAAGGCGCCAACCTCGGCGAGTTGGTGCTCGCGTTGAGCGGTGGAAAGGTGACGGTCGAGTCCTACCAGCTCTACCCGATGGACGATACCGTTCTCGGGGACCGGTCCACCGCGGAGGAGATCGACCGGCTGAAGAAAGGTGTCACCGGCGCCGTGTTCGCGTCGCGCGGGTACGCCGTCGATCAGCCGCTGGCCATCGTCCCGCAAGATCTACCCAACACCTTCTCCGACGTCGCCGCGGGCACCATCCTCGCCAACCTGGTCACGGACGCGTTTCGATTGGCGACCGGCGCGGACATTGGTTTCACCGTGAACGGGCTGATGCGTGCTCCGCTGACGCGCGGGAAGTCGGGCGTGCAGACGGTCTATGACGTCTTCGCCGTGGCGCCGCTGGGCGCCGGAGTGGTGGACGACACGGCCGGTAGCGCACTCGTAACTGGCTGGTTCACTGGCCTGGAGCTGAAACACATTCTGGAGTTCTTTCTAGTGGATAACCCGGCCCACCCCGGCGAGACCTTCCCGCGCGCATCCGGAATGCGGTACCGCTACGAGCGGTCGCGGCCGAAGTTCGATGCCGTCACGGGTGTCGAGCTCGGCGATCTAGACCGAGGCTATCGCGCCATCGACATCACCAAGCAGGACGGGCGGCTCTACAGCCTCACTTGTCCCCTCTATTTGGGCCTGATCGTCGTGGGCATTCCCAAGTACACCAAGGGTCTGCTGGCACTCGTCCCCAAGAGCAAGGATGGGCAGCCGCTCAAGTCCAAGGTCGAGGCGCTCGACGAGCCGCGCGAGCTGTCACCCTATCTACTCCCGCCACGGGGGATCCTGGACCGCGCCGGAATCGCGACGCAGGTTGGCGGCGGTGCGCCCCGCGAGATCAAGGAGTGGCAGGCCATCATGGACCACCTGCGTGGCTTGCCGGTGAAGGGCCAGGGGAAGCTCCCCGTCGTTCCTGTCGATGAGCGCGCTAAAGAGATTCGCGCCATCCTGGTGGGCTGATCCTTCGGTCGTCCGACGATTGCCCTTCGCGCCGATGATCGGTGGACGCAACTGGCCACGCGGACCGTTGCGGGCCCTGATTGCCACGTCGCAGTTCTCCCGTCCCGCGCTAACGGACTCGATGAGTTTGCCAGCCCCGATCGTGAGCCAGATAGCATGTTCGCCCCTGACATATGACTCACGGTCAACTTGCATGCAAAATGTCTGCCCTTGGAACGTCTTGCTATCGAACTGGCGGGAGTAAGTCGCAAGTCTGCATTCAGGGCAGAGCAGGGGAGGTGTTAACCGAACAGCAGATGCAGCCGGCTTCACGAAGTACCTGTGGGCTCGCTGCGCGTGCCGCAAAAGTGGTGGAGACCTGGCCCGAAGCATCTGCGGTGACGGACGCCGCTTTGACACCACGTTCCCTCAGAGGAGTCGCGAGACCGCAAGACAACGTGCGGCCGGCGCTGATTGGTCGCGGTGGACTTCTCCTGGCGGTCGTTGCGACGCGGGCGATGCGCCCGGCGCCGCCGACGTGCAGCGGTTCTGTGCCAACGTGACGAGCGGGCCGGTGTGGCGGACGTTCCCATTTGGCTTCAACTTCGGGGTCGGGGTCGGGCTCGCCTACTTCTTCGAGTGGTGATTCCCGTCGGGCAGCGCGTTGGAGCCGACGCGGCTCGGCGCGGCGTCTGGTGGGGGGCCCGGGCCTGGCGCCCGGCGCGGTGGCCTGCGCGCGGCGCCTCTTCCGACGAGTGGTCCGTTGGATGGGCGAGTTCGATGATGGGTGCCGACGACACGTGCCGATGCAAGTCATGCCACTCCCCAACATCCCTGACGGGCTGCACATCAGCGTCTCGCAGCTGAAGTGCTTCCTTCGCTGCCCACGGAGCGTGGCGCGGTGCTGCACGACCGGCGCCGAAGGTCACGCGCGCATATGCCGGAGGAAACCGGTGGGTGAGATAGGAACCCCGTCACCGAGAGGAAGATCCTCGCCTTCGCGCGTCTTCCCGGTCCTCCGTCTTTGAACCCCGGGGTCCAAGGGGCCGTGGCGCCAACGGCCGGTCGACGGGGTTTTGGACCACGTGGTCCAAGAACAGGGGGCTGCCAACGGCCGTTCGCTGGTGCGTTGGACCGCGCGGTCCAAAATACGGGGGGTGCTGGCAGCGGTTCGCTGGTGTCTTGGACCACGTGGTCCAAGCGGCACAGCCTGATCCGGAGGCCCGCGGGGCTCGCCTCCGTGTATTGTCGCGGCATTGTCGCGCAATGTCGCGCGACAGCCCGCAGGTCGCGGTCACTGTCACCCACGGTGTCGAGGCGGTGTCGCGGTGAGGACGCTCAACCCTTTGAAACTCCGACTGGCCCCGCCGCCCGCTCCGTTTGAACCCCGCTTGAACCCCGCGCCACCATCTGCCCGACCCCTCTCCCACAACGAAGGGAGAGGGGTCGGGCAGCTGTTGACGCTTAGATCCGGGAAGAAACGGAGCGGTCGACGGGGCCAGACCATTCCCTGGTCAATGACTGAAAGAGAACAGTTCTGGTGGGTTCAGGAAGACTCATCCTGAGAAAAGAACAACAACAAAACCAGATGGGCGACCGGCTACGTGCTCGGAGGCGTTTCAGTAGGGCGATCGGCAACAGCAGACGGATCGAAGTGACGGCACGAAGGACTTCAGTCAACAGAGCGAACTCGATTCGGTGACGAAGGCTCAGGGCACGGTCCTGAATAGCAGGGAACTCAAGGCGACAGACCTCGGAACTGAACCGCTGAAGAACGACCACCCCGCGGTTCAGTCCCGGAACCAGCCTCCCAGAGCAGTTGACCGTTACCGAGTTCGTGTGCGGCGTGGACAGGCGCTCGGTTCCTTGGGGGCAGCGAGGGGGAGAGGGACGAGGTCCTATACTCGAACGGGTACGGTGGTCCTGATGACGATGATGCGACGAGGAGCGATTCCGATGCCTGGGGTAACGTGACGTCGTGCCACCAGCTCGACATTCCGATCCTCCAGGCAACCCACCAGCGGACCCCCTCGAGAGCCTCGTGGCTGCCGCAGCCGAGCTCCTCCAGCAGCCCCTCGCCGCGAAGGTCGTCGGCGAGAGCGTCAAGGTAGTCGCCGTCGAGCGGCAGGGGAACGACCGGCGGGGCCTCGTCGCTCAGGTCCGCCGGCGCAGCCGGAGCCATCGCGTGTCGCTCGCCGACGTGGAGGCGGAAGCCGGGTCGCCGCTCGCGGACCTGATCGATCGCTACCGGGCGCTTCTCGGCCTCGAGGCAGCCGCTCAACCCAAGGGGAACGAGATCGAGCCGGGCTCGGAACTGGAGCTCGTGGTGCTCGCCGTCAAGGACACGGCCGCCTCCTGCCGGGTCCTCGAGGGTGGCCAGCCGGTGACGCTCCGGGCGTCCGGGATCTGGGAACTCGTGCCCGGGGAGATCGCCACCGTCCGCGTGAAGAAGAGGTGGCTGCACGCCGGCACGACGTACCTTTCGGGCGAGGTCCTGGCGTCGCGACTCGACGTGGCGCGCCTCGGGCTCACTCCGCTCAAGCTCGAGCCTCACGGCGACTGGGACCCGGCCGAGGAGTACTGGGGAGAGGAGGGGGATCCCCTCCCGGAATGGGTGGAGACCATCGTGGCCCGGGGACCTCGCCCGGCCTTCGAGATGGAGCAGGTCATACCCGGTGCCGACCCCACCAACTGGGACACCGACCCGATCGTCGAGGCGAGCGAGCTCAACCAGGGCGGGGACCACCGCGGGGCGCGCGCGCTCCTCATGCGCGAGCTCCGAGAGGACCTCCGCTGCCTCGACGCCCACGCCCACCTGGGCAACCACATCTTCGACCTTCGTCCAAAGGAGGCGCTCCGCCACTACGAGGTCGGGATCCGGATCGGCGAGCTGTCGCTCGGGGCGGGATTCGACGGGGTCCTGCCCTGGGGTCTCGTCGACAACCGGCCCTTCCTGCGCTGCCTCCACGGGTACGGTCTCGCCCTCTGGCGCCTCGGCCGGTTCGCCGAGGCCAAGGCGAACTTCGAGCGCATGCTTTGGCTCAACCCCTCCGACAACCAGGGGGCCCGGTTCCTGGTCGACGCGCTCGAGGACGGCACTACCTACGAGGCGTTCCAGGCGGAGGAGGACAAGGCCGAGCAGGCGATGCATGCGAGGGTGACCGCGAGCCGGAAGCAGCTCGCCGTGGACATGGACGAACTCTCCTTCGCGCTCGAGGACCACGACAGCGGACACTCCTGGTACCTCGACAAGGAGGCGGGAGACATCCTCCTCGTGCAGGAGGACGGGGACGACGACCTCCCCGTCTCGCGGGACGAGCTCGAGGATGCGGCTCGTTTCGTCATCGTCGAGCCAGAGGAGACCCAGGTCGCCTACCGCGACATGGAGGAGTTCATCGCCACGGTGAGCCGAGCCCGTTTCCGCGAGCGGCTCGAAGACGCCATCGCCGGGAAGGGCGCCTTCGGGCGCTTCA
>Ga0335070_10011876_pt1 | contig 10177 bp, 15 predicted proteins | sample Lox_Sample_13_FD_206722 | JGI IMG/M metagenome (GOLD analysis project Ga0335070, IMG submission 206722) | Soil microbial communities from Loxahatchee National Wildlife Refuge, Florida, United States - Lox_Sample_1.3 | ecosystem: Environmental > Terrestrial > Soil > Wetlands | place: USA... | reverse complement strand
CATTCGTCCCTTCGACCGTACGTCAGGAGCGTGTGGACTTCTGCGACATCGAGATCGTCATAGTCCTTTCCCTTTTCGACGCTCAGCCCGTTTTTCATGTTTCGGATGACGGCGGAAATGAACGAATCCATTCCTTCCCTTGTGATATACAGTGCAAATGATTTCACTTTGGACCGATTGCCCTGGTTGAAGATTCCTCGCGTGCACTGCGGAAGTCCATCACATTGCCAGCAGCCTTCCAGGGACTTTTCAATGCAGCATTGCTTCTGAAAGCAGCCCTGGTCCGACATGTCTCTTTCACATCGGCTCTTCTCAGATTTGCAGCCGTCGCAGCTGTTCGCGAGGAAGCAAAGTGGACAGATCAGCCCGCAGTACGCGACACTTTTGGCCAGATGATGTTCTTCCATCGTGTGATCCTCGAGATCCGCTCCGTCGGATTCGCACCGGCCTTGCAGGCGCCGGCGTTGAGGGTCTATTCCCCTGGGCCCTGGGCTCTCCTGTTCTGCTGGACCATGATCTTGCCCATGTCTTCCAGCAGGACGATGCCAAGACCTGGCTGTGCCGTGAATCCAGTGCCCGTGGCCGTGACCTGGTAGAAGTAGTTCTTCCCAGCTGCGGCGTCGAAGGCCGCCTTTGCGGAGCTGAGCGTGGTTGCTGCCGTGATGGTGTGCGTGCCGGGATCGACGACGACCAGGTAGAACGTGCCCGGCCCGATTGGTCCAACGGTCTTTCCATCAACTGCGATTTCGAACGAAGCGGCATTGCCGACGGGACTCTCGCTTCGCGCGATGTACAGGTTGGCGCGGCCCTCCGGCGGCCTGAACTGCTTTGCTGCCGCATCCGAGTCAGAACCGGCGAGCGTCACCGCCGGATTGCTTGCACAGCCTGCGAGCGCTGCTCCGATGAGCACTACGATCCATCGTGCTGCTTTCATCCCTCGCCCTCCTCGTCGAGTATGGCGCCTTTGCGCCACCCGTGGCAATCCTGGCCCTTCAACCCGGCAAGCACAATATGAATGCTCCCCGCCGGTGTGCCGGCAGTCCCCGGGACATCCTGGGGGAAGAAGACCGTCGCGAACCCGAACGCCGCTTCAGCAAGGAGCACCGCGGAGGCGGCAACGCGGAGCCCCCCCTGTCCCTTCTCTGTGCCGTGAAAAAAAACAGCCCACCGGCAAAAAGGGCGGTCAGCAGGTTGTACAGCAGGAAAAGCAGGTTCAGAATTGTTGTGTTCGGGGCACCCTCTTCTATGAGCTCGCTGACGGCCTGCGACAGGTGACTGTATCCAGGCCGCATGATCCCGCCGAGAATCACGGTGAAGGCGTAGACAACTGCAGCAGCCGCGCCCGCGAGCAGGAGGAGGCGGCGCTTCATACGTCTCAGGGCATTACCCCTGCCGCGAGTCTGCCCCTGATGACGAGGGCCTTCCCGGATTCCTCGTCGGATTCTCGAAGCTCCACGGCCGGGACATTCCAGCCGGGAGATCCGACGACATCGAAAAAGTAGTTCTTGCCGGGTTCGGCCAGAAAGCGTGCTCGAGCGGTATGGTCGAACATTTCGCAACTGGCGACGTGTGTCCCTGGATTGACAGAGATCAACGCAAATGAGCTTGAGCCGATCCACCCTGCAACGGTGCCGTCGATTGACACTTGGCATCGGTAGCCGGGCCAGGAAGCATCCCGCGCAACATAGACATTCGCCCGCATGTCCGTGGGCGTGAAAGCCTTTGCTGCTCGATCCATATCTGGCGAGGCAAACGGACCGGAGAGACATCCAGGAGCGAGAAGAATCGCGCCCAGCAACGGTATCGCCTTCACAAGAGTCATCGTGGCTCTCCCCTTGGTCTGATACTGCCTATCACAATCACGTATTCTCCGTTTTCAGCTCGATCACGTAGCTGTATCCATGGCGAGCGAACCCGAGCGATTCGTAGAACAGGTGTGCTCCTGTTCTATGTACGTTCGTCGAAAGCGTCATTTTGTAGCATCCCCTCTCCCGGCAGACGTCAATCGCATACTTCATCATCTCTCTGCCGACGCCCTGCCGCTGAAACGATTGAAGCACTGCAACATCTTCGACGACGCCCGAGGGGACTCCTCCATGTGCGAGGTTGTCCATGATCAGAAGCGCGAATGTACCCACGATCTGGCTGTTTCTCTCTGCGACAAAAAGCCTGTAGCTCGGGTAGCACAGCATTCTGTTGTAGATCTCGACTGCTCTCCCGAGGGGCAACGACGCACGAGCGCTGATACCGGCGTCTTTGTAGACGCCAAGCACGAACGGCAGATCGCCGATGAGTGCCTCCCGGATCCGTATGTCTGCGGGGATGCTGGTGTCCATTCAGATTCCAAACTCCGGATCGCTCTTCGTTTCAGCGGCAGAGCGTTCACCCTTCTGGAAATAGGTATCCTGCCATGTCGGCTCTTTCTTTGATGTCCCTCCCTCACAAAGCCAACCTTTTCCAGGACCTTCCATGAAGCGACATTCTCCGGATTGCAGCTCGCTACAATCCTATGGACCTTCATTGTGTTGAAAGCATACTCGACCAGTGCACGGGCACTTTCTGTCGCGTATCCCGGCATCTGGTAGGTTGGATTGAATATGGAGCTCAGCTCCCACGTCCCAAGCCCGGTATCTCCGAGCTGCAGATAAATGCCGGATGACTTTCTGGTTCGCCTTCAGAGCAACGGCCAGAAAGTCATCTGATTTCAAACGTTGCTCAGACAAAGTACGCGTTTGCCCTTCACAGACAGGCTCTTTCGGTTCAAAGACGCACGCCAGCGGATCCGACGGGTATTCCCAGAGATCCTGCCAGTCAGAGTCGGAGAAGTTTCGGATCCAAAGTCTGGATGTCTCGATCCTTATCATTGCTCGCATGATAGCTGAGGTAGCGGGCCCCAGCAAGTACAATCGCTCTTGCCGGCCAAGATCGACTCTCAGAAAGTTCAATGGGGTGGTCAGAGAAGACACGCGCGCCTGGATCCACGACCCTGAGCGCGGACTCCGGGTTCAAGTCCAGGAAAGGTACAGCATAGCCGGGCGGACCTCGCCGATGATCCTCTCGTTCTCGGTTGCCTTGAGACAAACGTCCGTCGCGAACTCGCTTTTTAGCGGTGGGCCTTTATCTTCAAGAGATTCTTTACATCATTCAGGTCATGATGGTTTCTCACCGTGATGAAAAGCCATTTCCCTTCAGCATAGAGATTCGCGGCTTCCATCGCCTCACAGGCATTGTTGTGCAGACCCAGGCTGCCGGCTTCTCTCAATTCGTCGACGCCAAGGATGATGAGGACCACGAAGTATCGATCGTTTGGGAACAACGCCGCGAACGATTTTCCTCTGCTTCGAAACTGGAGTCCCCAGCCATGTTTCTGCCCATACAAAAACCTCACTTCTTCTCCGACGGCGTACGTGCTTCGGATGTGTTCAACAAGCGACCTCCACCTGACGGTAGCCGCGCCCAGGGCAGTCTTGATATCCGCCTCATTGGGACGAGTGCTCTTATCCGTGAAGATACTTGTGCTCACAGCGTCTTCGCCTCGAATGGTCGAATCCAGTCGGAGCTAACGGCGCTTGTTGAACCTCTCGTAGTTTTTCATCGTTTTGCCGAAAGCCCGGTCCTTTTTCCTCTTTTGCAGTGAGGTCATCTCATAGTGCTGGGATTCTCTTGTGAGTTTCAGGTAGCTTTGATATCTCTCGCGCGACAACTGTCCCGCGCCCACCCTTGCCACGACCGCGCAGCCTTTCTCTACAGTGTGGGTGCAGTCTGCGTACCGGCACTCCGAGGCCGCCGTCACAATGTCCTGATAGCCTTCCTCCAAGCCGGCGCCAAAGGCCATCAAACCAAGTTCTCTCATTCCCGGCGTGTCAACGAAGAGCGCGCCGTTTTCAAGGCCAATCAGCCGGCGTCTTGTTGTCGTGTGTCGTCCCTTACCGCTCTTTTCCCTGACGGCGCCAACGGCGAGCCTTTCGCTCCCAAGGAGTCTGTTCAAGATGCTGCTCTTCCCCACACCAGAGGAACCAAGCAGGCAGTACGTCACTCCCTTTTCAAGGTTGTGCATGAACTGGTCATAGCCAGCGCCCGTCGCGCTGCTCAGAACCGCCACGTCTATGCCGTGGTCTTTCTTCACCTCAGTGATCAGCCGATCCACCTGGTCCCCGGCGACCAGATCGCTCTTAGTGAGCAGGAGCTTCGAAGGGATTCCGCCGTCAGCGGCCATCACGATATATCGGTCAAGACGGTTCAGGCTGAAGTCAACGTCGCAGGACTGCACGATGTACGCGACGTCGATGTTTGCTGCAATTGGCTGATAGAGTGAGTTCCCGCCCGAAGCTCTCCGGCGGAGAATCGTCCTCCGAGGCAGCACCTCGTGAATGACTGCATGCTCTTGACCGTCCAAGTATTCGACCAGTACCCAGTCGCCGACGCACGGCATCTCTTCCGGCGAGTCGGAGCAATACAGAAGCTTGCCGCTGACTGCGGCGGGGACCGAGCCAAAGGGGCCTGCGGCAACATAGCGGTCCTTGTCAACCGCGGCTATTCGGGCCACGTTCGCCTCATTCGCTGTGCGGCCTTCCAGTCTTCTCCTGTGCCAATCTCCGTATCCGAGATCGTGGAGGTTCATCTCGTCCTCTCGCCCAGCATCGGCCCCTCCCATGCTCCTGGTATTCCGCTCCCGACGACTTCACCAGCAAGGCTTCCTCGACCGAGCGACGGCGAAGCCACCCGAGGGGAGAACTTCTTCGATCGTACGGCGTGAGATATCCGCGAAGACCGGGTTCGTGCTCCGGTAGCACGGCAAAGCCATGAGCGCATCGAGGGCGCCCAGCCTCTCCCTCGTTCCCAAGCGGATTCGGTCACACTCATCCTCTCCCGAAAGACGTTCCGGACTGGATTGGAAAAGAAGTTCCAGGCAATCTGGAGGCCACGAGCGGAATCACCAACCCCCAGGCATCCGAAGTCGATCACCGCGCTCAGGTTGCCCTTGATCTTGAGCAGGTTTCCGGGACGCAAGTCACCATGGACCCATTTCGCAGGGCTTTCGTGCTCTGGTGCAGTGAGAGCCCTGTCCCGGGCTTCAATGAGCGGTTCTGTTTCGAGCATGCCTTCGAGGGAAGCAATTGCGGTACGCGTCGGTGCGTCATGCTCCTTCAGCGGTACGCTGCGCTGAAAGTTGCCTATTCCGGCCGCCGGGCCGCCAGCGCTGCTCTCACTTTCCAGCACAAGGATGAACTCTGCGAGTGCGACCGCAGCTTTCTCAGGGCTTTCAAGATTGTCCATGCGCGCCTCGTCGCCGCCCAGCCATGTGTATATCGATCATGACCAGGGATAGCCCTCCGCGGGTCTTCCCAGCTCGAGCGGTTGTGGAGTCGACAGCGGGTGGTGAGGAGCGAGCCGCGGGAGCCAGGTCTGCGCCTTCTCAACAAGATCAGCCGCCCATTCAACGCGTGGGAGGCGTACCACCTTGTCTGAGCCAACTCGGTAGAGTGCGTTATCCGTGCCAACCGACGTCACGCCGGCGCCTCCCGCCTGCTTTGGCTTTTCCGATCAGACAGTATTCAACAGCCTGGGAACCGTTTCCTTGCCAAAGGGTTTCCCATGCCCAGGGTAGATTGCTCTGATGGAGCGACTCCGCAGCTTCTTCGCGCTTTCATCGTGCTCTTTGGCGTTGTCAACAAACCTCAGTCCCGGAATCCCATACAGAAAATCCCCGCAATAGAGATCCCCTTCCCGAGTGAGAACCCCTATCGAGCCTTTCGAATGTCCGGGCAGGCAGACTACTTGTGCGTCGAGTCCATACTTCGAGAGATCAAAGCCCTCATCGACAAGTATGTCAGGCGTGAAGGTTTCAAATGTCCTCTTCTTCAGAACGATCCCAACAAGGAACATCATGACCTTCATCCTGACTGACATGCTGTCTGACTTCCGTTTACGGTTCCAGCCCATGTCCCCCCGCTCAGCCATGCCGACATCATCTGCATGCATCGCAACTTTCGCCTTGTACTCCCGCTGGAAAAAAGCCGCGTTGCCGGTATGGTCGACATCTCCATGCGTCAGCAACAAGAGCTTCAACCTGCCGGGCGTGCATCCGGCGGCGTTCAGCGCTCCAACCAGTTGTTTCCGCTTTGCTGAAAATGCGGCGTCGATCAACACGAACCCGTCGCCGCAATCCGCCAGATAGCTGTTGACGCCGCCGAGATTGATAGTCGTGATTCGGATCGACATAGCCACCTCCGTTTTCAAGACAGGACGTTTCGCTGAACTGGAGACCGTTCTCCAGTATCATTCGCATGCATATTCTTATCAAGGCACGCTCACACCGATATTTGTCTGCGGTCTCGAGATCCGCTCCCGTGGCTCGTTATGCGCTCAAGGCATTGAGCTCTTCCGCCTCGTCAAGCAGGAAACGGAGGACGACCTGATTGAACTCTCGTCGATTCTCGGAGCTTATTGAGTGAGAACCATTCTCAATCAGAAACAGTCTTCCCTGGGGAAGCCTGGATGCGATGAGCTCTGAGGACTCAGGCCGTATCACCCTGTCCCTTGTCCCGGCAACCACCAGGGTCGGGCACCGAATCAAATGCAGACGGTCCGTGGTGTCGTGATCCCGAATGGCTGCACCTTGCGACTGGAAGCCCTCGATCCCGCAGCCGGACAGCAGCCTCGCTACCGTGACGACAAAGAACCGCGTCATCGGGTTGTTTGTTGCCAGGGAAGCAAGCGTTACTCTGAGCTGCCGCACATCCTCTCCCGCGTGCCTGACATAGTCCTGAGTCGGCCCGCCGCCATCTCGTCGACCCGCAAACGTGCACCCGAGGACAAGTCTGAGCACTCTCTCCGGATAGTTGATTGCAGCTTCCTGCGCGATCATTCCGCCCATTGAAAGACCCAAAACGCTCGCGGCTCCGATGTGCAAGCAGTCCATCAAACCGATGACGTCCTCAGCCATCTGCAGCATGGAATACGGTCCATGTGGCTTGTCGGATCTGCCCACTCCGCGATTGTCGAATGTAATCACCTGAAAGTACTTTCGAAAAACCGGCAGCTGGAATACCCATGTTCTCGAATCCGTCCCCCAGCCGGCGACCAGGATGAGGGGTTCGCCGTTCCCGGAGCAGCGATAGTGGAGGTTGATTCCATTTACCCTGGCGAATGGCATACTACCCCCAAACAAGGCAGTCTCAGCTGGTCCTGTCTGCGGCAACGCATTCCCTGCTCGATTCCGTTCCGGCCGATTGATTGAACTACCATCCCATTCGTGAGCGAAAGGATGCTATCTGCGAGGTGTGATGCCTTGGATGCCACTCATACTGTTGCAGAACAAAATCAACGGGGAGCAGTCCCAGCTTTGGATGCACCCACTTCCTCTCAAAATCAGAATCCTTCAGCGCGAGCCATGCCTCCACCCATCGGGCACGGATTGCTTCGATCAGTTTCGTGCGCATTTCGGGTGTCGCTGCCTTGAACTGGAAGCAGCCCACCGGGAACCTGACACTATCGGACACGCCTTTCTCCCTTCGAGCCTGCAACTCTGGGCCACCAACGCTGAAAAACTACTGCAATTCCGAGTACGGGAGAAGCGGCTCTTGGCGCCGCCGAAAGGATATTCGCCTGCAGCAGATCGCTGCGCCGTCCTGGAGTTATTGCTATCAACCTGGCGGTGCAGATATGTGTCTCTTTGCCGCCACGACGTCCACCGCGGAGATATTGTCAAATGTTGATGGGGCGGCAAAAAGCGCGCCCTCGTATGAGATCAAAGTTGCAGCTTCCATCCCGTCGACTGAGAATCGAAGCGAGAATTCCCGAAACCGGGTGAACAGGTGATTATTCTTGCTGATGCTGAGGGTTCAAGTGCTCACCCTGGCTGCTTTGGGGCTTCATTTCACGCATATCTGACCGCCGGTAGAATGTTCAGTCCGAGGGAACGCAGCCAGACCGTGTAGCACACCGAATTCCGCCCGCGCACCCGGAGTCTTGCCAGATTCATCTGGTGCTTGAGCCGCGAGACGGTAGCCTCGATTCCGGCCCGCAACAACTTTCGGTTATATCTCCGGAGCCAGGTAGCAACTGCGTTTGCGATTCCCATTCCGCACTGGAAGCCAGCCATCAGGGGGTCGGCTTTAGCGACTTGCTAGACGGCTTTGGTCTCCCGATTGAATTGGACGTTTCAGACTTCCGCTATTTCGGTCACAATCAAATCAAGTCCCATTCTCGTCGCTTCCTGTTTGAACAGGTCAACTGACTTGGCACGGGCTTCATCTTCCGACGCCGCTTTTATCCTACTTGTCGGAAAATTGATCCTGTAATCAGTGTCACGTACACGCAATACCGGCGAATTATATGAGTCTCCTATTCTGACAGTACGTCCCAAGAGATAAACGTTGTACTTCTTTGGGAAACCATGCTCGTCTCTTTCTTTGCTCCATAATTGTACTTGCGTAAGAACTGCCATCTCGCCCTCCTTGCAGGCCGACGGAATGACGACCACCACATCCGGCAGATGGTTGAGGTCTGCATCTAGATCATTCCACTTCGCCCTGTAGTTGTCTACACCACGATCTTGCTCGTAGGGAGTGCTCCTTCTCGCTCTTCGTGGTGGCAGCTCTTGCCTACGTCAATGGGCGTCATTCATTGTTGTTTTCGAGCGTCAAGCGAACCCTGGGAGATCTCCTAGACAACAAGTCGGAGGCTCAGACTGCTGCGGCAGAATCTGCGAATCTGTCGTGGGCTTCGAGAGCTCCAGAGCTCCTTGGAGCAGAGCATCGAGCGATAGATCAACAATTGCCGTAGCGCGCCCTGACCCGCGATGACCATATGAATGATGCAGCTATCGCACCGGTTGAAGATTTCTTAGCCGTCTGACATAGAGTTAGGCCGCACCGCCGTATAAGGCCCGTTGAAGCATTGCTCAACGCAGCCTCACTAGAAGCCGGCCGTTAAGGCGTCGGCTTCAACGACTTGTTATGACGCCCTTAGAACAGCCCTCTGTCGGATTGTTCCAAGTTGGCAACCGTCAAGGACTAGATAAACTGGTCATCAAAACGAGGATCGTATTGCTTGAGGGTACTGTAGACGAGAGATGAAATTTCTTCGTCAATCCCTTTGCCGTGCTCTCTGAACGAATCGCTGATTGCTTGAATGTCGAAGATTCCGTCCCTAACAAGCAATGGAGTTTGATTGTAGTAGGAGCTATCAAAGCCATCAACTTTATCATGCCTGAATCCCTTGTTCTTGATCCACGTAATGGCTCTGGGAGTTGCTTTCTTATCATAGACCAATTGAAAACCAGTGATCATCCCTCCCTTGTAGTCATACCAAACATACAGATCGAAGGACTCATCAAAGAAGTAGCGCTTGAACCCAGTTCTGTCTTGGCGGACAGTCTCAAACTCTTCCATATTTCTACTCCGCTTTTTGCGTTGATAGTCTCGAATCAGGTTGCCATTCAATCTGTCGAGACGGACGTTGATTTCACAAGCAGTTTCGAGGGCAGCGCTGATCTTGCCTTTCATGGAAAGACCAATTTCTTATAAGGTCGCCGGCAGATTCTTGAGTTGCCTCCTCCAAGGCACAGTTCGACAGACGATATCCAATCTATTGCACGTCGGGGTCATCTGAAAAGGGCCGTTGCCGGGGCTCGCCACCGACGATTCATGCGATCGGAACCATGCCGCTCTTAGGCGTCATAACATAGAGTTAAGCCGCCCCGCCGTCCGAAGACACGTAGCGGCGGCGTTTACGATTCCCATGCCGCACTAGAAGCCGGTCGTTGCGGGGTCGACTTCGACGACTTGTTAGGTGGCAACTTCAGTCCATTTGCTTTCTTGCAGTAGCGCTTTCCAGTACCGACAAGATTATTCTTCTGAGCTCCTTCCGAACTGTTCCTTCTGTGTCGAACTCCGGATTGTAGGCGGTTAGTGCAATTGCTTTCAGCCTGAAGTCCTCAGCAACCAGTGAAAAGATTCTCTTTAGGTCGTCACGGAGCAATCCATTCGCCGAAGCAAACCTGTTTGCTCGGCCCATGCTTATGTCTAGAACATCTGCATCGAAATGGATATACAAGTCCTTTACACGACTCCGATGTAATTCAGGGATGCGCCAGCTATTTTGTCGCAAGTTGTCCACAGATACTACTGAGACACGGCTTCCTTTGAGTTCATTTGCTTCCGCGGGATCAATG
>Ga0335070_10011874_pt1 | contig 10178 bp, 8 predicted proteins | sample Lox_Sample_13_FD_206722 | JGI IMG/M metagenome (GOLD analysis project Ga0335070, IMG submission 206722) | Soil microbial communities from Loxahatchee National Wildlife Refuge, Florida, United States - Lox_Sample_1.3 | ecosystem: Environmental > Terrestrial > Soil > Wetlands | place: USA: Florida... | reverse complement strand
CCGTCACCGTGCGCAGCGGCAACATGTCAACTAATAGTTGACATCTTGCCGATCCAGGAAAACCGCGAATTCCCGTGAGCCTTCAATCGCCTGTTACCCGTTGCCACACGGGGGATCCGTCGACATATCGCGCAAGGTCCGGCCATCTGCCGCCCAGCGCAGCGGGAATATGTCAACGAATAGTTGACATGTTGTCGTTTCGGTGAGGCGGGGAACTCACCGACCTGTGATCCTCCGACCTGTCTTCCGCCCTGTCTGTCGGCGCCGCGCAGGGCGGAGGAAATCTGTCAACGAATAGTTGACATATTATGAATGCGGCGCGGCGGCCCGCCCCGCCATCGCGTCTCAAGGCTCGAGCCAGCCGCCGGTCGCCTGCAGCGGCGTGAGTTCGCCCCGGCGCGTGACCCACACTGCGAGGGCCCGGCGGGGCATCGCGGAATCGGCGATAACCGGGAGATGCAACGCCGCGTGATAGGCGTCGCCCTGAAGGCCGAGTTCGCCGTGCTGGACGGCCAGCGCCACGAATTCGTGCTGCAGCGTGACGCCCGCGTTCTCGCCGGCTTGCACCGACGACACCAGGCCGCCGCCGAGTTGGACGGCATGGACCTCGAGCGCGCGTCCCGGCGCGACCGCTGGACGGAAGACTACCGCCAGATCGCCCGTCGCGATGTCGTAGCTCGCCTGCAAGACCCCGGCTGGTCTTGGCGGACCAGCGGTCCGGCCCGGTCGCCATTCCGCGCCGTCGCGCACGAAGCACGGGGTGTACATGGAGTCGCGGCGCCACGCCTCGGCATAGGCGCGCTGCCGCTCCGTGAAGGCGGGCTGAGCCCAGCGGTCGCGCCAGCCCAGTTGGTCCCAATAGGTCACGTGCCAGGCCACCGGCACGAAATCGCGCCACAAACCCGCATCGGCCCGGCGGTCCGCCAGCCAGCGTTCCGCCGGCGGACAACTGCTGCAGCCCTCGCTGGTGAACAGCTCGATGAGGGCAGTCGGCGCCGCGCCGCTGGCGAACACCACCTCGGCGGCGGCAGCCGCGGCGCCCACCGCACAGAACAGGACGACAACCAGCCCGGGGCGCACGGTTGGCAGAGACCCGGCGCGTCCCCCTTATTCCCGCGCGGTGTTCAATAGCTCATCCGGTCGAGCTTCACCTTGCCGCGGAAGATCCAGTAGATGCTGGCGCTGTACGCGAGCACCAGCGGCACGCCGATCAGCGCGATCGACAGCATGATGCCGAGGGTCTTCGGCGAGGAAGCGGCGTTGAAGATCGTCAGGCTGTGCGCCGGCGCGGTGTGGCAGAAGACCAGGTGGGGGTACATGCCGATCCCGAAGATCGCCATCAGGCCGGCCATGGCCCCGCACGACGACACGAAGGCGAGGAATTCGCGTCCGTGGTCGACCTCGCGGGGAATGTTGGCGATCGCCAGCACCACGGCGACCACCACGCCAAAGAACCACGGCTCGCGGCGGAAGGCCTCCGTGATGTGCGGCACGTAGAGCAGCGTCGCCAGTGTCAGGATGACGTAGGCGAGGATGAAGGCGATGATCAGCGGGTTCACCCACCGGCGCACCGCCGCCTGGAGTTCCCCTTCGGTCTTCAGCACCAGGAAGATCGCGCCGTGCATCGCGAAGAGCGCCACCGTGGTCACTCCCATCAGAAGCGCATACGGATGGAGCAGCCCGAGGAAGCTCCCGGCGAATTCGCCGCGCGGGTCGAGCGGCACGCCCCAGGCGAGGTTGCCCATGGCCACCCCGATCAGCAGGCTGGAGAACAGGCTGCCGCCCGCGAAGCCGGCATCCCAAAAAGCCCGCCAGCGCGGCGCGGGATGCTTGCTGCGAAACTCGATCGCCACCGCCCGGAAGATGAGCGCGCACAGCAGCGCCATGAAGGCGAGATAGAAGCCGGAGAACACCGTGGCGTAGACGGCGGGAAACGCGGCAAAGAGCGCGCCGCCGCCCGTGACCAGCCACACTTCGTTGCCGTCCCACACCGGGCCGATGGCGTTGAGGAAGACGCGCCGGTCCTCGTCGCGGCGCACCGCCCACAGGTGGAGCACGCCCACCCCAAGGTCGAAACCGTCGAGCATCACGTAGCCGGTGAACAACACGCCCACCAGAGCGAACCAGATTGTCGGCAGATCCAGGGCGCCGAAGCTCATGGCAGTCGCCCCTCTCCCCGGGTCATCGCGAGGCCCCGCTCGCCGGGGCCGTGGCGATCCAGCTGGATTGCTTCGTCGCCCCGCCGCGGCGGCGGGGCTCCTCGCAATGACCGCGCGGTGTTCTGAGCAAGGCCAACGTTCATCCGACGTCTCCGGTGACTGATTTGAGGCTCAGCGCCCACTTGCCGGCCGGCTGCAGGTCGCCATCGTCCGGACCGTGCCGGATCTTCTCGTTGAGCAGAAAGACGAAGACCGCAAACAACAGGAGATAGACGAGGGTGAACATCGCGATGGAGGCGGCGACCTGCCCCGCGGTGACCACCGGCGACAAGCCTTGGACCGTGCGCAGCAGGCCGTAGACGATCCACGGCTGCCGCCCCACCTCCGCCGCCCACCACCCGGCCTGGTTCGCGATCTGGGGACCCAGCACCGACAGGGTCAGCAACCCGAGCAGCAGGCGCGATTGCTCGAGCCGTCCGCGCCACAGGGCGACCGCCGCCCAGGCGGCCAAGCCGATCATCGCGCCGCCCACCGTCACCATGAGGTGGAATAATTGGAAACTGAAGTTCACCGGCGGGCGCTCGTCGCGCGGAAAATCGCGCAAGCCCTTCACCGCGCGCCCGGTGTCGCCGTACGCCAGCCAGCTCAGCAAGCCTGGGAACTCCGGCCCGCGCGTCCGCTCGCGCCTTTCGTCAACCCAGCCGACTACATGCAGGGGCGCCCGCGGCGCGGTCTGCCAGAGGCCCTCGAACGCCGCGAGCTTGGCCGGCTGGCTCACCGCCACGCCCTTCGCGCTCTCGTGCCCGGTGAACAGCGAGAGCAGCGCGGCCACCGCGGCGAGCGCGAGCCCGATCTTCACCGAAGCCAGCGCGAACTCGCGATGCCGCCGGCGCAGCAGATACCACGCGCCCACACTGACCATCAGCCACGCGCCGGCCTGCCAGGCCCCCATGAGCGTGTGGGCGAGCCGGTCCATCGCGGACGGGTTGAATACCATGGCCCGGAAATCGGTGATCTCCGCCCGCGCCGTCAGCCCCTCCCCGACCAGGTGGAAGCCCGCCGGCGTCTGCATCCACGAGTTGGCCACCACGATCCAGATGGCGCTGAAGTGCGCGCCCAGCGCGACCATGCAGGTCGAGAAGAAATGCATCTTCGGACCGACTTTGTCCCACCCAAACAGCAGCACCGCCAGGAACCCCGACTCGAGGAAGAACGCGAAGATGCCCTCGGCGGCGAGTGCGCTGCCAAACACGTCGCCCACGTAGCGCGAGTAGGCGGCCCAGTTCGTCCCGAACTCGAACTCCATCACGATGCCGGTGGCCACCCCGACGGCAAAGGTGAGCGCAAAGACCTTGGTCCAGAAGCGCGCCATCTGGTGATAGAGCGGCCGGCGCGTCTTGAGCCACAGTCCCTCGACCACGACCAGCAGCACACCCAACCCGATGCTCAGCGGCGGGTACAGATAATGGAACGTCGCCGTCAGCGCGAACTGGAGGCGCGAGAGCCAGAGCACGTCCATGGTCTCAATCTGAGGCATCCCGGGCCCCGCGACAAAGCGTGTTTTGCTTTGTTAAGAACGATTATGGTACCGATTGCATTTGCTGCTGGCCTTTCCGCCGGGCTCACGGCCGGCGGGCCAGCACTTGTACCACGGCGGCCAGGCCGGTGTGAGCCGTCCCCTCCCGGACGTCCCGCTCGACCTCGCGCAGGATCTCGAGATCGAGCCCGGCCAGCTCCCCGCGCAACTGGGCCGCGGTCATGAGCAACTCCACGCTGCGCGGACCGCCCGTGTCGAACGCCAGTTGCGCCGGCGTGTAGGCCTCGAGCAGGAACGCTCCGCCGGGCTGCAGCCCGCGCACGACCCGGGCATGCACCTCCCGGCGCGGCGCCGGCGGCAGGTGCGCCCAGATCGACACGATCCCGGCCCACGCGCCCGGGGTGATGGGGAACGCCGCGATGTCGGCCACGACCGTCTCGATCATCACCCCGCGCGCCGCGGCCAGCCGGCGCGCCTTGGCCAGGGCGACGTCCGATTGATCGACGGCGGTCACGGCGTGGCCGCGCGCCGCCAGATACACGGCGTTGCGCCCCTCGCCCTCGGCCAGGCACAGCACCGGCCCGGGCGGGATGCGCGGCGCGGATTCCGCCACAAACTCGTTCGGCGCCGTGCCGTAGACGTAATCCTCGCGCGCGTAGCGCTGGTTCCAGAGATCGGCGTCCATGCGCACCTCCGCACGCGAGCACGCGCGCTCAGTGGTAGTAGTCCGGCTCGTTCCCGGGCTTCCACTTGATGTTGCAGCCGATGCTGGGCGTCTGCGCCGCGGCCGGCATCCGCCTGGCCAGTACGGCGTCGCAGGCCGCCCGTAGATCGGCGCCGGTCACAGGCCGGCCGTTGCCGGGACGGCTGTCGTCGAACTGGCCGCGGTAGACGAGCTTCCGGTCGCGATCGAAGAGGTAGAGGTCGGGCGTGCAGGCGGCCCGGTAGGCCTGGGCGACCGCCTGCGTCTCGTCGAAGAGATACGGGAAGGTGTAGCCCGCCGCCTTGGCCTCGGTTTTCATCTTCGCCGGGGCATCCTCGGGATAAGCCGCGATATCGTTGGCGTTGATGGCGACGACGCCGACGTTTTTCGCCTGGTAGTCGCGCGCAAACGCGGCCAGCCCCGCGCGGATGTGTTGCACGTACGGGCAGTGGTTGCAGATGAACATCACGACCAGCGCGGGCTTTTGCGCGAAGTCGGCCAGCGCGACCGGGCGGCCGCTGACCGCGTCAGGGAGGCGGAAGGCCGGCGCCAGCGTGCCCCACGGAAGCCTGGTGGAGGGAGTGAGTGCCATGGCAGGTCCTTTGGTTGAGGAACAGCCTCAGCCTAGGACCAACCGGCGCGTTTGCCGAGTCCGGAGATCACCCGGAAAATCAGACGTTCACCGCCATGCTGTAGGCGCGAAAGAATTCCGCGGTGAGCGGATGGTGCATGCCGAGATGCTTGAAGATCGCCAACGTGGCCGCCTTGGCGTGGCCGTCGTCAAAGTCAGGGCGATCCTGCAACACGGCGACGAACTCGCGCAACGCCTCCTCGTAGCGCTGCGCGCGCAGGGCGAGGATCCCCGCCACATAGCGTTCCCGCAGCGGCGAAGCCGCCCGCGCTGCGGGCGGCTCGCCCGCGTTCGCGAACAGCCGCGCGAATTCGCGCACCGTGGCCGCCGTGTCCGCCCACGGGCTGGCAGGCGGCAACTCGGCAATGAGCGCCACCGCCTCGTTGGGCGCGCTGAACACGAGTGCCCGGGCGGCCAGCGCGGCCAGTTCGTCGTCATCCGGGTCGGCCTCGGCTAGCGGCTGCAGCAGCTGCGCGGCCTCCTGGGCGCGACCGCCGCGCAGCAGCCCCCGGGCGGTGGCCATGGCCTCGCGTTTCGGACTCGGCAGATGCTCGTCCAGCCAGCGCCGCACCTGGGGCTCGGGCAGGGCGCCGGCAAATTCCGCCATCACCTGGCCGCGGTGGAACAGCTTCACATTGGGGATTCCCCGGATGCCAAACTGCTCCGCCAGGTCCTGGTGTTCGTCGGTGTTGATCTTGACCAGCGTCCAGCGGCTGGCGGCTTCGGCGGCGAGTTTTTCGAGCACCGGGCCGAGCATTTTGCAGGGCCCGCACCACGGCGCCCAGAAATCGACCAGCACGGGCAGGCGCTGGCTCTGGTCCAAGACGTCGGCACGGAAATCCATCAGGTCGTGGTTCATGGCGAAAAGAGCGTTTGCCGGGCGTTCAACGCAAATGCTTCGGCCGGCAGACGGGCAGGCCGGCCCGGTGCCAGGCGCCGAGGGTGCCGGCGTTGGCGACCCGAAAGCCCTCGCCCGCGAGAATCCGGGCCGCGAGGCCGCAGCGGGAACCGGAGTGGCAGTAGAGGATGATCTCGCGCCCGTCGACCTGATCGAGGAACGGCTGCCACTGCTGGCGGCCGCCGGTGAGGTCGCTCAATGGCAGGAGCGCCGCCTTCTGGGCGACGCCACGCGCCCATTCGGCCGGCTCGCGCACGTCGACCAGCAACGCCCTTTTCGCTTTGACCAGCTGCGCGGCCTCGTGCGGCGCGATGCGCCGGACTCCGGCGCCGTCCGCGGCGGATGACGGGAACAGGGAGAGCAGGCGATCGAGCAGGCTCATGGTGAAGGCATTGGCGTGGAGGGAGTCCCCGGGTGGCGCCGGTCTCTGGCCGGCGCTACGGCACGGTGCATTTCCCGGCGCCGCCGGCCACAGCGACGGCTCTCTCGTGTCGGCGGGCATGGGTCATGTAGTAGATCAGCGGCACCGCGAGCGGACTGACCAGCAGCGAGGCAATGGCGCCAAACAGCAGCGAGATCGCGAGCCCCTGGAAGATCGGATCGGCGAGAATCACCAGGCCGCCGATGACCACGGCGAAGGCCGTGAGCATCATGGGCCGGAAGCGGACGGCCCCCGACTCGATGCAGGCCTCGCGCAGCGACCGGCCATGGCTGAGGCGCAGCTCGATGAAATCGACCAGAATGATCGAGTTGCGCACGACAATGCCCGCGCCGGCCATGAAGCCGATCATCGACGTCGCGGTGAAAAATGCGCCCAGCGCCCAGTGCGCTGGCAGGACGCCGATCAGCGAGAACGGAATCACGGTCATGACGATGACCGGCGTGGAGTAATTCTTGAACCAGCCGACCATGAGCATGTAGATGAGGAGGAGCACCGCGGCAAAGGCCAAGCCCAAGTCGCGGAAGACCTCGATCGTCACCTGCCACTCGCCATCCCACTTCATCGCGGGTTCGAGCGTGCTGAAGGGCATGGCGGCGTTGTAGATCGCGACGCGGTGCTGCGTGCCGCCGAACTCGCGGCCGTCGAGCCGTGCCAGGTCCCGGTTCATCTTCAGGATGGCGTAGACGGGGCTCTCGATCACGCCGGCCACGTCGCCGGTCACATAGACCACGTTCTGCAGGTTCTTGTGATAGAGGTTCCGCTCGCCGTGGGTCGTCTCGACGGTGACCAACTCGCGCAGCGGCACGAGTGGCGCCTGCGGGTTCATTTCCGAGCGCACCGGCAGCGCCAGCAGATCGTCGGGCCGGGCGCGCAGCGCGCGCGGCAATTCGAGAACCACGTCGACGTCCTCGCGTTCGCGGGGAGCGTGGAGCAGTGTCGCCGGGAAACCCTGCACCGCCATCTGCACCGTGCGGGCGACCGCGGCTTCGGTGAGGCCGTGCAGCGCCGCCTTGGCCTTGTCCACGCGGAAGATGGTCTTCGGCTGTTCGCGCTCGACGTACCAGTCGACGTCGACCACGCCCGGCGTGGCGCGGAAAATGGCGCGCACCCTGGCAGCGAGGGCGAGCCGCGCCTCCGCACTCGGCCCATAGATCTCCGCCACCAGCGTCTGCAGCACGGGCGGCCCTGGCGGTACCTCGGCCACCGCAACGGCCGCGTCGTATTTCGCCGCGATGGCCGCGAGCCGCGGCCGCACGCGCCGGGCAATGTCGTGGCTCTGCGCGCTCCGCTCGTGTTTGGGCAGCAGGTTCACCTGCAGATCGGCGACATCGGCGCCCCGGCGCATGAAATAATGACGCACCAAGCCGTTGAAATTGAAGGGCGCCGCCGTGCCGGCATAGACCTCGTAATCGCGGACCTCCGGCTCGCCGCGCACGGCGGCGGCCATCTCGCGGATGACCGCGGTCGTCTGCTCCAGCGTGCTGCCCTTGGGCATGTTGAGGATGACCTGGAACTCGGATTTGTTGTCGAACGGCAGCATCTTGACCTTCACCGCGCCGATGCCGACCAGGCCCAGCGAACCGGCGGTGAGACCGGCGACCACCGCGAGAAACGCCCAGCGGCGTCCGCGGTGCTGGAGCAGGGGCCGCATCACGCGGCTGTAGAGGCGCGTGAAGGCGGTGTCGGGCATCGCCTCCTCCTCCGTCTCGTCCTCCCGGGCCGCGGTGGTGTCGACGAATTCGGCCGCATGGTCCGAGGGCCGGGCGTGGCCGCGCAACACCTTGAGGGCGGCCCACGGTGTCACGGCAAAGGCCACCATCAGCGAAAACAGCATCGCCGCGCTCGAACCGATCGGAATCGGCCGCATGTACGGACCCATCAGGCCGCTCACGAAGGCCATCGGCAGCACGGCGGCGATCACCGCCCACGTGGCGAGAATCGTCGGGTTGCCCACCTCGTCCACCGCCTCCACGGCGATCTGGATGAGCCGCTTGCGTCGGCAGCTGGGCAGGCCCATGTGCCGGACGATATTCTCCACCACCACGATCGCGTCGTCGACCAGGATGCCGATGGAGAAGATCAACGCAAAGAGCGTGATCCGGTTGAGGGTGTAGCCATAGAGATAGAACACGAGCAGGGTGAGGCCGAGCGTCACCGGGATCGCCAGCATCACGACCAGCGACTCGCGCCAGCCCAGAAACAGCAGGATGAGGATCGCGACGCCGAACACCGCGAGCGCCATGTGGAAGAGCAACTCGTTCGATTTCTCGCTGGCGGTGGCGCCGTAGTCCCGGGTCACCGCCACCCCCACGTCCGCCGGGATCAACGTGCCCTTGAGCGCATCGACCTTGCGCATCACGGCGGCCACCACCTCCACGGCGTTGGCCCCGGGCCGCTTGGCGATGCTGAGGGTCACGGCGGCCTCCTCGGCGGCTGGAGACGCGACCCCCCGGTCGCGTTCCGGCGACGAGGGCGTCGCCGCGCCCGCAGGCCCGCCGGTCCCGTACAGCACGTAGGTCGCCGGTTCCTCCGGGCCGTCGGCGATCGTGGCGACATCGCGCAGGTAGACCGGCCGGCCGGCCGCCACGCCGACCACGACGTCGCCGACGTCGCGCGCGTCGCGGAAGAAGGTGCCGGTCTGCAACAGCATCTCCTGATTGGCGAAACTCTGGGTGCCGGTAAGGGCCTGGGCGTTGGCCTGCTGGAGCAGGGGCACGAGCGCGGCGGTGCTGAGACTGCGCGAGGCCAGGCGGAGCGGGTCCAGTTCGACCCGCACCTGGCGGCGGTTCCCGCCGATGAGGACGGTCTCGGCCACTTGCGGAATGGTCTTCACCGCGTCGTCCACCTGGGCGGCGAGCCGCCGCAGGAGGTAGTGGTCGTAGCGCGTGCTGTGAAAGGTCAGTGCCAGGATGGGCACATCGTCGATCGTGCGCGGCTTGACCAGCGGGGGCGTGACGCCCAGCGGAATGCGGTCGAAATTCGTCTGCAGCTTCTGGTTGAGCTTGACCAGGCTCTTCTCCAGGTCCTCCCCCACCCGGAAGCGCACGATGGTCATGTCGCCACCCGGGCTGGCCGTGGAGTAGATGTATTCCACGCCGGGAATCTCCCAGAGCAGTTTCTCCATGGGGCGCGTGACCCGGCTTTCGACCTCGGCGGCGCTGGCGCCGGGCATGGCGACCATGACATCGATCATCGGCACCTTGATCTGCGGCTCCTCCTCGCGCGGCAGCATGAGCACGGCAAACAGCCCGAGCAGCAACGAGGCCGCCACGACGATGGGCGTGAGCTTCGAATCGATGAACAGCGACGCCATCCGGCCGGCAAAGCCGTACTGCCGGGGATCGGGAAAGGGCGATCCGCGGGTGTCGCTCATGGTGCGATCTCCAGCGGCTGGCCTTCCTGCAGGCCGGCGGGCGGGCTGACCACGATTTGGTCACCGTCGGCGAGCCCGGCGAGGATCTCCACCTCCTGCTGGCCGGCAGCGCCGCGCGTGGCGCCGCTTTTCACGAAGCGGAGCACCGCGCGGTGATCGTTCACCACAAAGACCCGTTCCAGCTGGCCCAGGGTCGCGACCGCGGCGGCGGGCGCCAGCAGCGCCCGCACCGGCGCGCCCGGCACCTGAACGCGGGCATACTGGCCGGAGCCCACGGGGGTGCCGGCGGGCACCGCGAGCTTGACCGTGACCGTCCGGGTCGCGGGGTCGGCGGCGGAGGAGACCTCGACGAGGGCGCCGGTGAAGGTGGCGCCGGTGGCGGGCACCGCCACGGCCAGCTCCGCGCCGGGCGCGAGCCGCGCGGCCAGCGAGTCG
>Ga0335070_10011873_pt1 | contig 10178 bp, 8 predicted proteins | sample Lox_Sample_13_FD_206722 | JGI IMG/M metagenome (GOLD analysis project Ga0335070, IMG submission 206722) | Soil microbial communities from Loxahatchee National Wildlife Refuge, Florida, United States - Lox_Sample_1.3 | ecosystem: Environmental > Terrestrial > Soil > Wetlands | place: USA: Florida... | reverse complement strand
AGAGCCACTAGCTTGCCGCTGGCATTCACCGTTAAATCGAGCGCGGGAGTGTCGCAGTGCACGCCCTTCAGTAGACCCACCACAAAGCGGTGCGGCCCCTTCGCCACGAATTCTGGACGTTGCTTGAGGCGTGGGATCGGATTATTCGTCTCACCCGTAGTGACACTGCCCTCGCCTGAGGCCTTTTCTTCTTCATCCATCTGCCGTTTCTGCTCGGCAAAGCGCCCCAGCGATTCCTCATACTCCTGCGCGTGCATCAGCATGTTGTCGACCATCTGACTTTCTTGAGGAGTCTTCGCGATCTTCGCTGCGGTGCGCAACACGGCTACAGCATTCTTTGAGTTTTGCATCACCATGTACACGTTCGCCAGGTTGACGCGATATCCGACGTTGGCTGGTTCGAGTGAGATCGCGTTCAGTCCCATCATTCGCGCTTCATCGGGATTCTTGTGATGCATACCCAGAAACACCGCGAGACGGTCATAGGCGGGCGCGAATGCCGGATTCAACTTGATCGCGGCTCGCAGGCTACTCTCTATCTTGTCATCATCTGCGGTATCGCGGGCATCGCTCATCGAAATCGCAGCGAAGTAATAGTGAGCCAGAAAACTCTGGGAATCGAGTTGTACAGCCTCCGCATACCATTTCCTCGCTTCGTCCAGATGCCGCTGCTGAAACTCGAGGAACCCCTTTGTCTCGTGCGCCGAAACATTGGTTGGATCCTCCTTCAAGACTTGGTCGAGGAGCGCCTCGGCGTCAGTCGTGCGCTGGTTGTACGCGAGAAAGTCCGCGCGCACGGCGTCTGATTGTGCCGCCGTCAGCGCCTGCACCTTGAAGGCTGATTCATCGACATCCGTCGTGGTGGCCACTTTGAAGTACATGAACCCGCTCTGTTCGACATAGCGGTCCAACTGTTGCTGCAGTCGCTTCAGATCTCCGAAAGCTTGTGATGCCGCCACCACCGGGTCGACCTGCTTCGATACCAGGTCAAGGTAGTCGGTCAGACGATGAGTTTTATGCTGGAAGTCGTCATGCTCAAGGTAGTGCGTCAAGGCCCACGACTGAGCATAGAAAATCGATCCCTTCTTTTCTTCGTGGTAGTACGGCGATTTCGAATCTACCGCGAATAGTGTCGGAAGAGGCAGGAGCTTGTTTTCCCGCAGCCAGTAAATATCTTCCTTGCTAGGTTCACCCAGACCCGCATCCTTGTCGTGGATCTCAGTATTCTCGAAGAATTCCGCCAGCCCCTCATTCAGCCAAAGGGGAATAAACTCTGCCTTGCTCAACAGGAAGTGGGTGTACTCGTGGTACACCACCGCGTAAGGATGCTCACCTTCTGCGTCCATTCTGAGCAGGACATAGTTCTTGTCCGCAGCGCGCAGAAACAGGCCACCTAGTTTCAGGGATCCTTTAGCCAGATACTCGGTAGGTTCCAGGGTGCGGAAGTCCTTCTCGTCCTTGATGGCGAGCACGATGATCGGTGTGCCCATGTCGAGTTGCGCCTTGGGAAACGCCGCGTGGAATACGGAGCGCATGCGCTCAAACTGGTCGGCGACGTGGCGACCCTGCTTCTCGTTTCCATTGGTGACGACAACAAAATGCGGACTGGTAACTTGTAGCCAATTCTCGGCCTTGTCGCGGGCGCTGGTGAGGGTAGCGGCGAAAAGAAGGATCAGGAGCGAGATTCGGCGTGACATAGTGGGCGCGAACTTAGAGGTATAACTCGCGCTTCACAAAAGTCAATCGAAATATAAGCAACTGCAAAAGCGTGCAACTACTGGCCGACGGAAGGACGCAACTCCACTTTCTTAGTCGTGATCGTTACTTGCGACGGCTTGATCGTCGTCCGGCGCTCGGGGCAAAGGGCCTCAATCGTAATCGTCCCTGCTGCGCGCGTCGACTGTACGATTACCTGCGCCAGGCCGTTGAAGAGGCTTCTCTTGGGTTCCTTATCCGACTCCTGACAATTCGGATCGCCATTGCCCACCCCGATCAGCGCGCCATCGCCGCTGACCTTGAACGCGATCATGTCCGCCGCCGTTGGAACGGTGCGTCCCTGTGCGTCCAGTACGTCGACCCGCAATACGGTCACATCCTCTCCATCGGCGTCGATCTCCGCTCGGTCGGGAGTCAATCGAATTGAGGCCGGCGCGCCCGTGGTCTCGCGCTTCTCGGTCAGCACGACTTTGCCACCTTTCGTTCCGCGTGCTTCGAGCACCCCGGGTTCATACTTCACACTCCACTCTAGATGCGTGAGCGGCTCGACCTTCTTCGATCCTTGGCTCTTGCCGTTCAAGAACAATTCCACTGAATCCAGATTCGAATGCACCCAGACGGAAATCGGTTCGCCTTCGCGCTCCTGCCAATTCCAGTGTGGAAACAGATGAAGCACAGGATCCGTTCCCCACCACGCCTTGTAGTAATAGAAGTTGTCCTTGGGGAAGCCGCACATATCGACGATGCCGAATTCCGAATTGATCGATGGCCATCCATACGGCGTCGGTTCTCCGCGATAGTCGAATCCGGTCCAGGCAAAGCCGCCCGCCAGCCATTCGCGTGCGGCGTAGAACTTCCACCACTCTTCGGCAAGTTGCGACCACTCCGTGTGGTTCAGGTCGTAGGCGCTGACCCAGTTGCGTAGCTTATCGGTCGAATAAATGCCGCGCGTCGAAACCGTGCTGGCCGTCTCGGAGCCGACACTCGGCTGCTTGGGATGCTTGGCATGATAGGGATCATGTTCTTTCAGGTTGTAATTGAAACCCATGACGTCGAGGTGCTCGGGGAACTTGGTCTGAAACGCCGTGTTGACCGCAGCCGTGCACATGCGCGTGGGATCGAGTTGGTGCATCTTTGCGATCATGTCGTCGATCACGCGCAGGCCCTGATCCTGGAACATCATGATCCACTCTTCATTGCCCATCGACCACAGAATGATCGACGGCGAATTGCGATATCGCTTGACCATGGCTTCCAGTTGCGCCATGCCTTCATCATTCGCGCTCATCAGCCGCGTTTCGCACATCATCATGACACCCATACGGTCGCAGGCTTCGACCCATTCCGGCGTTGGCATGTTGTGCGACGTGCGCACGGCGTTTGACCCCATGTCTTTCAATACTCCCAAGCGGTACGACTGGATGCGATCGGGGAGTGCCGCGCCGACTCCCGCATGATCCTGATGGTTGCATGTGCCCTTGATTTCGACTCGTTTGCCGTTGAGGAAAAATCCCTTGTCGGCATCCCACTTGAGATCGCGGACGCCGAAGGTGACGCGCTCAGCATCGCGTACCTTGCCTGCAGTTTCCACTGTGACGACGGCGGAGTAGAGTGTCGGGGATTCGGGGGACCACAACTCCGCATTGGGCAGATTCGCGCCCGCAGCGAACATCGCCGATCCTGCGACCGGTATCGACTGCGCGGCAGAATCCGCGGTCGCGACCGCTTTTCCTTTAGAGTCGAAGATTTGCCAACGTACCCGGCAGTTCTCGCTTTGCTGCCCATGATTCTCTACGACGGTGCCTAAGCTCACTGTTGCCCCGGCACCCTTCACTGCCGTACGCACGTAACTCTCCCAATGCCCCAAATGAAGCGCATCGGTCTTGGTCAACCACACATGCCGATAAATCCCAGCGCCCTCGTAGAACCAGCCATCGCCAAAGCTGGCATCCATGCGGACAACCAGATAATTCTTCCCACCATAGTTTAGGAAATCGGTGATATCGAAACGAAACGGCGCGTACCCGTTGTCGTTTCGCCCGATGAAGTATCCGTTCAAAAACACCAAAGCGCTGCGGAAGGCTCCATCAAACTCGACGGCTATGCGGCGCCCGGCATCTTCCTTCGGGATATCGAAGGTGCGGCGGTACCAGCCAATGCTGGTCTCCGGATAGCGCCTCCCCAACGGCTTGTATCCGTGGCTGTTCTGCTCTTCGTCCCAGACAAAGGGCAACTCCACCGCCCAGTCGTGCGGCAAATTCAAGGCACGCCACTTTGCGTCGTCGAACTTCGCGGTCGCGAATTCGAAGTCGCCCGACTTCGCGAAGTCTCCCTGACCCTTGCCAAATCCCAGGTCTCGAGCCGGATCCGATGCGTGGCCTTGAAAGAATTTCCATCCAAAATCAAAGAGCAGACGCTCCCGTGGCGAGACTGCGCCGGTGGCCTCCGCCAACGCGGGGGCGGGATAGCGCGACAACAATGCCTGCGCACGATGAACCGGGCCCGCAACCAAGGTGGATGCCGAAATTGCCAAGCCGGAACGAAGAAGATCACGCCGCGAGAAGGACATGCGATACCTCGGACCAGGATTTACAAAATGGGCCGTTCGAAAGGAACGTCGCATTATAAAGGAGGATCGCCGGAATTTTGATCAGCCGAAAGGTGTATCGGAAACGCCTACTTCTGTTCCTGTACTTCGCTCATGCCGACGATCTTGGTGGAGGATCCAAACTTTCTGTAGTCGCGAAAGCTTTGTTCGAGGCCGACATCGAGATTCTTCAGCAATGCCAGGCGCGCGTCGATTTTTGCTTCGAGGTGCAGCGGCAGCCAAACCTCATTGTTCACGCGCGTTTGCTCCAGCATGAAGCGCGATCCCTTATGAAATCGCGCCAGGAATACTCCCCATGAGATCGTGTCGAGGCACTCTACGTCCATCTTGGCTAATTGCAGGTCGCTCTTGTCAATCCACACGCGCCCGTGAAACTTGGGCAGAAACTTGGCCTCTTTCATTTGCGGCACAAATTCCGGACGCGGCTCACCATCAATCACCCACGCGTCGCGTCCACCGACCTGTTCCGTCCCGACTAGTTTGAAATTGTAAGCGTCGGCGACCTCTCGCACGAACTTTCGGCCATCCTCGCGTTCCTTCTCTTCTTTTTCTTCCCGCTTCCTGCGTTCGTCATCCGATTCGTTCTTGCGCTTGTCGATGACCTTTTGGATCTTTTCTTCTTCTTTGGACTTATCTTTGTCGCTCAGCGGCTTGTCGTCTTTTTCAATCAGCCGCCGCACCTGCTCTCCGTAGATCTCCAGGATTTCGTAGGTGTGCGTCTCCGTGGATTTGACGTTGCCTTTGCCATCGAGTTTGTTCTCGACCTCACGCTCGATGTAGGTGTAGTTCCTGACGTACTTGTTGTTCTCTTCATCCTTTTGAGCGACTACACGGAATAGATCGCGCATCTGCTGCTGCGACAGCATGCCGCTGGCGTCAGGAGTCAGGTCGGGCGGGGAATCGGCCTTGGCGGTTGGAGAGGCGGAAGGCTGATCGGAACTCGCTGGAACGGGAGGCGCCGCAGGAGGCTGGCCATCTTGCGCGGGCAGCAAAGGCGAAAGCAGAAAAAGGGCGGCGGCAAGGCGCAGGACTCGCATGCCTTACCTTAACGCATGTCAGCGAAATAAGTTTCGGGAGCGCGACTTTTGACAATCAGGAGGACGCTGCTTGTTTCAGAGACTCCTCCATCTCTAATTCGCGACAGGTCTGTCGGATCGCCTCTTGGGCCGCTCCCGATTCCATGAACTGAAACCCGTATCGAAAAGCATTTCGCTGGCGCACCAGTGCATGAACCTCTACCGGGCCCGCCGGAAGCGTAAATTCCAGCCGCACCACCTCGCCAATCGGCACTTCCACCCGCAACATTGCCGAAATACCCGACTCACTGATGTCGACAGTATGCCCGCGAACCACACTGGTGTTGCGCGGATAGATACAGATCTCAATCTGCAGATTAAAGCGGGGATGGCGGCGGGCTTCCACAAAGGTCGAACTGCGATTCACAAATTGACTGCTCGTGTCCATTCTAGTCCTCACCAATCCTGACGGGCCTTGCGTGGGACAGCACGTCCCCTTCATCCAGATCGGCGGGGAAAGCAGAAACTTTAAAACACCCTGATCGACCACCCTCAGGCGTGAATCAATCCTTCACCTTGTACGCCTTGCCCAGGCACTCCGCTTGGAACAGACGCTCGTCCACGCGATGCAGTCGCTTCTCCTGAGCCCTCGTCATCAACGAATAGTGTTTGATGTCGAACAGGTGATACACGATGAACCAAACTTCCTTGTCGGTGGTCATCCAGTTCTGCGAATCGAACCGCTTCAGGTTCACCGGCACCGAGTAGCGCCGCAGAGTACGTTCCCGGCGCAGATTGAAATAACAATCGAAATAACTCAGGGCCAGTTCGCGGAGGGTCCGGTAGACGGGTTCCCGCCACCGGCAACCGGTGTAGTTCGACTTAGCGACCGCTCCCCAGCAACCATCCTGCCGGTAGATCGCAATCACGTGATCGGTATCGTGCTCGGCCTCGAAATCAAGCAGCAGCGGAGGGTATCCATTGGCGCGAAGCGCGGCTGCCGCGAAGATCGCGCCCTCCAGGCAATGCGACGATTGTTCCGCCAGCACTTTTCGGGGAGACCATGCCGTGTCTTCCAGGTGATAGGGCATGTCGTCGAGAAGCTTCTGGATGCCGTAGGGAGTTTTCAGGCTTCGCAGCTTGCGAAGTTCGGCAGGAGAAAAACCTGAGTCAGGGGATCCATTCGGGTTGGCCCGCAATCGGTTCGGTCCTCGCTATTCAATGATAATGGTTTTCTTCTTTTTCGCCACGGTTCCGTTTTTTCCGTCAAAGGCAATCTCGCACCGGGAGCCCTCTTCTTCGAATTCCCAGTTGGCGCTCTGCTCCTGCTGCTTCGCCACATGCAGGTGGTGACCGTTCACCACTTTCGAGACTTCGTCCTTGGTCATGCCGGCAGCGATGCCATCACAGACCGAGGCGCGATGCAGATCCATATGCTGAACGAACTCTGCCGGTGGCGGAGCGACGGGTTTGCCTTCAAGGACGCCCCCCGCGCCCGTGAGCTGCCGCCGCCATAACTCACGGCCGTCCGCGGTGAGCGCGCGAACAAAGTTGCCCTGCGGACATTCTTCCTCCACGTAAAGGTCGGGACCGGTTGCGGTGGGCACGGCCTGGCTTATCTGTTTATTCTTGCAGCCGGGCAGCGGAGGGACCGTCCAGAGCAGTGTTCCCGCTGGCATCGTGCTGCCGGAAAGAATTTCAACCCTAGCTTCGGCCGAGTCCCCTTCTGCGTAGGCTGTCAACGTCAGCGTGGAAGATCCTGCCCCCGCCTGTACCTGCGCTTCGTCGCTATTCACGGTTAGCTTGGCGCCGTGCTCGGGAGAGATGCTCCAACGGACGTTATGGCGAATCCTGCCATCCTTGCCGACCGCCCGGAACACGTGTGTTTCGCCCGGCAACATGGTGACGCTTCCAGGAGAAATACTGAGTGCGGGAACATCCTGCGCGAATCCGTATCCCAAGAGTGTGCCAACGGTTATCAGGAGGGCGAAGGCAAATTGCTCCAACCGCGCCATAGAGGAGATGCCCCTTTACCTTTGTTCTACTCGTGCTTGGGCGGCATCGAAAGTTACTTTGGAGGGGAAACCTGAAGTTCACGATGATCTAACGGAATACTTCTACGAGTTCCTGTGGAGTGTCAGTGGATATGTCGGGCTCGGCGTCCGCGAGCGCGTGGGGCGCGAATCCGTAGGTCACGCCCACGGTCCAAATTCCGGCGTTGCGTCCCGTGCGCACGTCCACGTGCGAGTCGCCGACGATCACTGTCTGCTCCGGAGTCACGCCGCCCTCTTCCATGAGTTTGCGGGCGCCTTCGGGATCAGGCTTTTTGGTCGCGAAACTGTTGCCGCCATACACCTGAGCGAAAAACGGACTCATGCCCAGCGCCTGCACTATTGCGCGGGAGGGATTCACCGGTTTGTTCGTCAGTACCGCCATCTTCCGCGGAGTGCCGTTCGTCCCATTTTGTATCGATGTCAGAGCCTCAGCGATCCCGGGATATACGATGGTGTGATCCAACTTGTGCTCGCGGTAATACGAGAGGAAAAACTCCAGGCCTTTTCGCACCAGCGCTTCGTCGACCGCCTCGCCGCCCAGCGCCCGCTGAATCAGAATGGGAGCGCCATCGCCCACGTAGCTGGCAATTACATCTTCAGGCAATTCGGGCCGCCCGATATGCCGCAGAGCTGCGTTCACGGAGTGAACCAGATCCAGACGCGAGTCGATCAGAGTGCCGTCGAGATCAAAAATGACCAGCTGGATGAGATGAGGATTAAAAGAGCGCCGAGTACGAATCATGTGCTCTTCCAGAATAAATGACGCGATCCGAAATCGTCAGCAAGGTCGGCGTCGACTTTGAGGGTAGGCCGTCGGGATTCAGGCGATCCTTGACATAATCCATATTTCTAGTATTATCGAAATATGCCACCAGTCAAAGCGCCGGAACGTGTCGCCCATTACGCTGACATGTTCTCGGCCATGGGGAACGAAGCCCGGCTCCGTATCGTGCAGCTGCTCCTGACGGCGCATCCAGAAGGCTTGGTGGTTAGCGAAATCCAGGCAGAGCTCGACATCCCGAATTCCACGCTCTCCCATCACCTCGACAAGTTGCGTACCGAAGACCTCGTCCGCGTTACTCGCGAAAGTACCTTCCTCCGTTACACCGCCAACACCGAAGCCCTGCAGGAACTGTTGCAGTTCCTCTACGCAGAGTGCTGTACGCGCAACAAGGCCGTGAAGCCTCAAACCATCGTGCAAATCTGTAAGTAGGAGCGAACTATGAGTACTGCGGAAACGAACGAAATCAAAGACGTCGTCCGGCAGAAATACGGAGAAGCCGCCCTGCGCGTCACCTCTGGCGGGAGTTCCTGTTGCGGCGCCACCGCCAACACCGGATGTTGCGATCCCATCACCAGCAATCTGTACGACGCTTCGCAGATCGGCCAAATCCCGCAGGAAGCCATCCTGGCATCGCTCGGCTGCGGCAATCCGACGGCGCTCGCGCAGCTCAATCCAGGAGAAACGGTGCTCGATCTGGGTTCTGGCGGCGGCATTGACGTGCTTCTGTCCGCTCGCCGCGTCGGCCCCACTGGAAAAGCCTACGGCCTCGACATGACCGACGAAATGCTCGCGCTCGCCAACCAGAACAAACGCAAGTCAGGCCTGGAGAACGTTGAATTCCTCAAGGGCGAGATCGAAAGTATTCCGCTGCCCGACAACTCCGTCGACGTAATCATCTCCAACTGCGTCATCAATCTTTCCGCCGACAAAAATAGAGTCCTGCGTGAAACTTTCCGCGTACTGAAGCCGGGCGGCCGCTTGGCTGTGTCCGATGTGGTAACCCGCGGTGAGATGCTGCCTGAAATTCGCCAGAGCGTGCTGGCCTGGGTGGGCTGCATCGCCGGGGCGCTGGACGAAAGCGACTACCGTAGCAAACTGACGGCCGCAGGATTCGAGCAGATCGACATCGAACCGACGCGTATCTACCGCGCCGAGGATGCCCGCGAATTCCTCTCAGGACAGGGAATCGACGTGGACAAACTCGCGCCGCAGGTCGACGGCAAATTCTTCAGCGCTTTCATCCGCGCCGTAAAACCGGCGGCCACAAAGTCTTGCTGCGGTCCTGCTTGCTGCAGTTGAGAGAGCACAGTCATGAGCATGTATGTGTCATCCCGGCTCGGCTTTCTCGATCGCTACCTCACCGTCTGGATCTTTGCAGCGATGTTTGTCGGAGTAGGCGCCGGTTGGGCCATGCCCGGGATCGTGCCTTTTCTCAACCGCTTCAACGTCGGCACGACTTCGATTCCCATCGCCGTGGGCCTCATCCTGATGATGTATCCGCCGCTGGCGAAAGTCCGCTATGAAGAACTAGGCGAAGCCTTCCGCGACAAAAAAATCCTCGGACTTTCACTTCTGCAGAACTGGGTAATCGGTCCCATCCTTATGTTTGTCCTGGCGGTCATTTTCCTGCGCGGCTATCCGGAATACATGGCGGGGCTGATCATGATCGGTCTGGCGCGCTGCATCGCGATGGTCATTGTCTGGAACGAACTGGCGAAGGGCGATACCGAGTACGCCGCGGGACTCGTCGCTTTCAATTCGGTTTTTCAGGTGCTGTTCTATTCGGTCTATGCTTGGATCTTCGTCACCAAGATGCCGGGCTGGTTTGGCCTGCATGGGGCCGTCGTCGACATCACGATTCGCGAGATCGCTAAGAGCGTGTTCATCTACCTGGGGATCCCGTTCATCGCCGGGTTCCTCACCCGCACGGTGCTCGGCGCCATCAAGGGCCTGGACTGGTACCACCGGGTGTTCGTGCCGCGCATCAGCCCCATCACCCT
>Ga0335070_10011872_pt1 | contig 10179 bp, 11 predicted proteins | sample Lox_Sample_13_FD_206722 | JGI IMG/M metagenome (GOLD analysis project Ga0335070, IMG submission 206722) | Soil microbial communities from Loxahatchee National Wildlife Refuge, Florida, United States - Lox_Sample_1.3 | ecosystem: Environmental > Terrestrial > Soil > Wetlands | place: USA... | reverse complement strand
CCGGTCCAGGAAGCCTACCGGAGTGACTTGTCGGCAAACAAGCTTGAGAAGCTGGCCGAATCGGAGTGGGGTGCCAATCCCGTCGGCCGTTCCGAGGATCACACGCGCGTGCTCCTGGCAGACAGGTACACCCTGGGCGATGTGGTCTTGTCCTTGCTGGAGGGCGGCCGGAAAAAAGTGATCCTCGGCAAGCCGCTCGATCAGCGCAAGGCAGGCGAGTCCGTCCCGCCCAATGGACTGCTGGCGGTCGAGTTTGCTCCCAGCGGGAACGGCCTGCTGCTGGTCAGCGCCGTCTTAGACGACAAATACAGCCTGGGCTATCTCGACCTGGCACGGCCGGGCGAGCCCCAGCCGGTCAAACTGACCGGCGTTGCGCATACCGGCGTCGGCGAGATGAAAGGGCTGACCCACCTCAAGGGTACCCATTACGCCGTTTCCTTCAACATTGATGGCGTCAGCTGGCTCTACGAGTGCGTTTTCAACGAAGATAAGCTGCAGATGAACCTGCGTTCCGTCCTGGTCGGGGAGGGGGACCTGGCCGGAGGCGTGCTCGAGCGTTTTGATTACGACAGGGACGGGGATCGCTTCGTATTCTCCTTCTCGACCGCGGTTTCTCCCACCCAGCTTTACACCATCGAGGGCAAGGAGCGCGACACGATCGTGATGCACACCGAGGAGAGGCTGCTGGGCATCCCCGAGGAGCAGCTATCCAAAGGCGAGGACGTCTCCTTCGTCTCATTCGACGGCACGCGCCTCTCGGCCCGGCTTTACCTGCCGGCGGAGTCGCTCGGATTTTCCGGCCCGCGCCCGCTGGTCTACTACATCCACGGTGGGCCGCAGAGCCAGGAGCGCCCGGACTTCGCCTGGTTTTCCATGCCGCTGATCCAGTTCCTGACCCTGCGTGGATTTGCCGTCTTCGTGCCCAATGTACGCGGCTCGACCGGCTACGGCCTGAGCTACGCCAAGCAGGTGGACCGGGACTGGGGCGGCCAGGACCGCCTGGACCACGTCCACGCCATGACCAAGGTCCTGCCGAAGGACAAGCGCCTGGACGTGCGGCGCGCTGCCGTCGTGGGCCGCTCCTACGGCGGCTACATGACCCTGACCCTGGCTGGCCGCCACCCGGAGCTCTGGTCGGCGGCTTGCGACATGTTCGGTCCCTACGACCTGGTCACCTTCTCCGAGCGCATCCCGCCCACCTGGAAGCCTTACTTCACCGTCGCCCTGGGCGACCCGGACAAGCCCGAAGAACGGGCTTTTCTGCAGGAACGCTCCCCGCACGCCTACCTCGAAAACCTGGCCTGCCCGATGCTGGTCATCCAGGGACGCAATGACCCGCGCGTGGTGGCAAAGGAATCCGAGGACCTGGTCGATGACCTGCAGAAAAAAGGCAAGGACATTCGCATCCTCGTCTTCGAGAATGAAGGCCACGACGTGCTGAAATACGAGAACCGCGTTGGCTGTTACAATGCCATCGCGGATTTCTTTACCGAGATCCTGAAACCGTGAGACGTAAGGGCAGACCAGCGTGTCTGCCCGCATTCGCCTGCTCCGGGCGGACACACAGGTCCGCCTGCTCCGGGCGGACACACAGGTCCGCCTGCTCCGGGCGGACACACAGGTCCGCCCCTCCTATGGATGGAATATGCCCTGGAACCTGACTTCCACGCACGCCGGCCCCGGCGACCTGGCCCTGCTGGTCGGCCTGCGGCACAAGCACTTCATCTTTCCGCTGATCCCGGGCGGGACCTTTCATACTCATCGCGGCATCCTGCGCCACGACGACTTGATCGGCAAGCCCTGGGGCAGCCAGGTGTTCAGCCACCAGGGCAGCCCGTTCTTCCTGCTTCAACCGTCGTTGGCTGACATCCTGACCGATCTGCCGCGCCACACCCAGATCATGTACCCCAAGGACATCGGTTTCATCCTGACCAACCTGAGCGTCGGCCCGGGACAGCGGGTGCTGGAGGCCGGCACCGGATCCGGATCGATGACCGTCGCCCTGGCCTACCTGGTCGGCCCGTCGGGTCGGGTGGTCTCCTATGAGATCCGCCCCGAGTTCCAGAAGCTGGCACGCAAGAACCTGGAGCGCCTGGGACTGGAAGCGCGCGTCGAGCTCAAGCTGGGAGACATCCGGGACGGATTCAGCGAGACCGACATGGACGCCATGTTCCTGGATGTGGCCAACCCGTGGGACTACATTCCGCAAGTGCGGGCGGCGCTCAAGCCGGGCGGCTTTTACTGCAGCCTGCTGCCGACCTTCAACCAGGTCGAGCAGCTGCTGGTCACGCTGCGGCGGGAGGGTTTTGCGTTCATCGAGGTTTGCGAGCTGCTGCTGCGCTATTACAAGCCCGAGCCAAGCCGACTGCGCCCCACCGACCGGATGGTGGCCCACACCGGCTACCTGATCTTTGGCCGGCGCATCGAGCCGAGGCAGGACGAACGCGCCCGGGACCTGCTCGAGGAGCAGGGGGGTGAGTCCGAGACGGAAAAGCCCGGGGCGGACGGGGGTCAGATTTAGGATGTAGATCGGCGGGGAGCCGCGCGGATCGAAACCTTGCGCCGGTCCATCGGCGTCATCTCCTCTTGCACTTGTCAAAGAGATTCAACCATGATCGAACGTCTCCGTCCGTTGTTCATTCTCCTGGCTGTGCTCGCCGCAGTTGGGCAGACCGCCTGCGGCCCGGCGTCGGTCCAGCCGACCGCCTGGCTGGCGACGGCCACGGCAGCTCCGCCGACGAGACTTCCCCCGACAGCCACCCCCGGACCGGTGCCCGAAGGGCCCTGCGCCAATCCGCTCCTGCCCTTGCTTCCCGGAACTACTTGGACCTATGCTTCAATTGGGACGGCGCGCCCCTCCCGGGTGGAAATTTACGTCACCTCGGTCAGCGCTTCCCAGGCCGACCTGCAAATCTTGGAGGTGAACCAGGGGCTTGCCGCACAGGCCACCGCCGGCTGTGCCGATGGCGCAATCATCGATTTTCCGCCGGTTTTTTTCAGCCTGCTGCTCGCTGACATTATGAACGCGTACGTAAGCACCGAGACTCTTTACGGCGCATACGCCCCGTCCAAAGGCACGCTGGTCAAAAATAATTGGGTCTACCTTTGGAACCGGGTTGAGTTGACCCAGGAGGGAGTCAAAATAACCCCGCCCGGCTCCAGTGACGAGATCTATACGAGCGTCAACCGGGAAGTCCTCGTTACCACAAAGATCAGCCCCGCGCCCGAATCGATCGCCGTCCCGGCCGGGACGTATCCGCAGGCGGTCAGGGCCAGCCAGGTGGTGAAAGTGCCAGTCACGCGGCTGACCGCCACAGGGAACGAGGACGGCGTGCTGACGGTGGAGTTCAGCCAATGGTACGAGCCGTACGTGGGCCTGCTCAAAATGCAGGTCGAGAACGCCGGGCTGTCCTTTGACTCCGGCGCCAACATACCGATGGCTGTGAAAGCTGCCATCGCTTTGACGCACTTCCAGCCGGGCAAGTAAAAAACCCAGGAGTCGCCTATGTTCCGAGGCGGTTTTGGACGTCCCTTCCGGCGTTTCCCTGCCGACATCCCGCCGGCCCTGCAGCGTGCCAACGAAATAATGGGTCAGGGTGACTTTCCCGCTGCAGCGGCTGCTTTCGAACAGCTGGCGCGCGCCGCTGAAGGCAAGGGCGGTCCGCGTGCCGCCTGGCTCTACCTGCAAGGCGTGCGGGCCCGCCTGCTGAACAGACAGTCCGACCTGGGCGTGGCTCTGCTTCAGCAGGGGCTGGGTCTGTTCGCGGAGCGCGCTGAGCCGGCGCTGCTCTGGCGCGCCGGTCGCGGGATCGTGGATGAGTTGCAGGGACGTGGACTGGTTGACGAGGCCGGTCGAATTGAGGATTTTATCTGGATGAAGCTCCCCGCCGGATTTTCCCCCACGCCTGGGCCGGCCGAAGAACGGCAGCCGCTTCTGCCGACCACCTGTCCGGGTTGTGGCGCGCCGCTACGCCCCGACGAGGTCGGCTGGGTCGACGCGTTGACCGTGGAATGCCCCTACTGCGGCAGCACTGTACGGGCGGGGAATCACCTCCCCAAGAATTAAAGATTTTGCCCTCTTTGCCGCTTCGCGGTATGATGATGGGGTGAGACCGCTTGCCGAGCAAACCATCATCCGGAAACTGAAAGAGGCGTACCGGCCGGGCACGGTCGCATCGACCGACGGCTATGCGAGGATGTATGCAGGTGTCGAGTTGAAATGCGCCGCCGTGCTGCTCCCGCTCGCCTGTTGGCAGGACGAGTGGCACCTGCTCTTCACCCGGCGCACGGAGACCGTCGAGCACCACAAGGGGCAGGTTTCCTTCCCGGGCGGCGGTTGCGACACGGACGAGCAGACACCCGAGGCGACCGCCCTGCGCGAGGCCTGGGAGGAGATCGGCTTGGCGCCGGGCGACGTACGCCTGCTCGGCCGCCTGAACGAGGTCCTGACCATCACCCGTTTCCGGGTCACGCCGGTGGTCGGGGTGATCCCCTACCCATACGAGTTCCGACCGGAACCGGCCGAGGTCGGGCGCGTCTTCACCATTCCGCTGGCCTGGTTGGCGCAGCGTGAAAATTGGGATGAGCAGCTGCTTGGTCCGGCCGGCGCACCGCGACCATTCCCGGTGATCACCTACCACCCGTACGACGGAGAGACCCTGTGGGGGGCCAGCGCACGGATCACGCACAATTTTCTGGGTGTGTTAGGATTAATAAAAAAGTAGGGGCGACCGGCCCCCTGCGTACCCCTACGGGGTACTTCGGGGATCTTCGACCGGTCACCCCTACGAAATTCGTAACGGGGGCAGATTACTTCTTCTCGCCCTCTTCGGCGCCTTCCTCTTCTTCCTTCTTTCCCTTCTCGATGACCTCGGGCTCGGCGGCTTCCTCGGCGGCCACTTCGGCTTCCGGAGCCACGACCTCTTCCACCTCTTCTTTGGCGGCGGTGGCCAGGACGATCATCTCTTCCGGCTCGTCCAGCACGCGCACCTTGTCCGAGACGACGATGTCGTGCACGTGTATGCCGTCACCGATCTTGACCATGCTGGAGATGTCAACCATGATGCGCTCGGGCAGGTCCTGGGGGAAGGCCTCGACCTCCAGCTCGGTCAGACCGGTGACCAGCACGGCGTTGAAATCCTTGACGGCCTGCGAGCTGCCGGTCAGTTCGATACCCACGTTGGCGCGGATCTTCTCGGTCAGCGAGACCACCTGGAAATCCACGTGGATGACGTTGCCTTTGACGTAGTTGCGCTGCTTTTCACGCACCAGCGAGGGGTACTCCTTGCCTTCCAGGTCGACCGTGACGAGGCTGGAGGACGTCAGGTGATACAAGATCCGCGAGGCGTCCCGGGCATCCATAGAAATGGCGATCGGATCGACGTTGTGCCCGTAAATAACCCCAGGGAGCTGGCCGGCGCGGCGCAGGGCGCGCACATGCCTGCCGGTCACGTTCCGATGGATGGCTTTAATTACGACTTTTTCCATGCTAACCTTCCTCGAGCGCCTCTCACCCGCGTCGCCTCGCGATACGGATTACCTTCGCTCTGGAGTGAATTGATCCGGCGGATTCCGGATGATTAATCTTTCGAACGGCCGAACAGGAACTGACCGAGCAGGATGACTGCCCCGGCGGCGACCCCCGCCGCGACGGAAGCCAGCAGGACCTGACGCGTGTTCAGCGCGGTCTCCACCGGACCCTCGACCTGCCTGGCGATCAGAACAGTTGTGCGCACCTTTTCGGTTTTCACCGAATTGGCTGCCAGCAGACCAGCCCTGGCGCCCTCGGTCAGCACGGCGTTATCGGTGATGGTCAATGCGACCGGGCCGTTCAGGGCGGCATCCTCTGACTGCAGGATGCCGACGGCCCCGTTATTGACCGTGACCGCTCCGGCCTGCACCGTGCCCATCAGGGCGGTATGGGCGGACACATACTCCGAGTTGACTCGGAGTGCGCCGCTCTGGTGAAGCTCCACTTCGCTTGCCTCGACGCTGTTCACCACGCTGCGCCGCACGCGCACCAACTCGGCATTGACTTTATCGGTCCGGGTGTCGCTCAAATTGATGACCTCGGACAGCTCAGGACTCTCTTCACCGGGCTTAGGATTTTTTGCGGCCATTGCATGCTCCTTCGGCAAAAAAACGCGCCTCCGCCCAGGAGACGTCGTCAGGACGAAGCGAAATTGTAGCCGCCAATTCGGGTTTCGTCAAGGTGGGCGGCTTTCGGTGACAGGGTGTTCTCAAAGTCCAGGCGATTTTCAGGAAAACTCATTTTCACCGCACACCGTCCCGGCGTCCCTCCGGGAGAGATCGCTGAGATCACAGAGAAAAAAAGGCATTTCTCCGCGTCCTTCGCGGGCTTCGCGGTGGATTTTCGTGATTTACGCAAGTCAGCAACGACTTTGAGAACACCGTGCTTTCGGTGAGCTGATGTTGGCCTCATATATCCAGCCTGGATTTCCAATTTCTCACCCATTCCGCATCCATGCGCAGCAGGCGATCCTTCTTCAGGTTTTCCTTCATAATCCAGCGAATATCCTTATCCGCCTCGACCAGCCATTTTTCCATGGCCTTTTTCCCCTCCTCCGGCGATGCGGCGGCGGCGACGCTCCAACAATACGCCAGCCCTTTGCGCAAGACCAGGAAGTCTTCCGCCTTGCGATCCTGCGCCCGGCGGAGGGAAGCGGTGATCCGGTCGAGAATTCGCAGAACGGCGCGAGCATGCACAGCCTGCTTCAATAACCTGGGCTCGCATAAAGCGGCCGCGGCGGCACGCTGCTCGAGGGATGTCCCGCCACACCATTGCTCCATCTCCTGGAGGAGCGAATCCATATCATGATCCCCGAAACGTTGCAGCGCCATGGCTACGCCTTCGCGCACGCGCCAGCGGTGGTCGCAGGCAAAGCGCCGCAGCGTCTTAAATCGCTCGCGTTGGCCTTCGACAAGTAACCGGCCCAATCCTACGACCCCGCAAAAGGCCAGGAACTCGAGCGGTGAGTTGGTGGGTGCTTTCTCTGCGTCCAAGGAGAGGTAGCGTTCGAAAAGCTCCACGCTTCCTAGGTCTGCCACGACCTGGGCCAGCTCGAGGTTGCCGCGTGGTCCCGGCAAGCCGGATTCTTTCTGCAGAAAATCATCCCAGTTCTCGAGCGACGCCAGCTTTTGGCGGTACTGTTCGGTTTTTGTCATATCCAGCTGGTCCTATTCTATGAGTGGAATAGTTTGATTCAGAGTTCTGTCAAGATTGCAGCTACGGCGATGGCTGCATTTTCCTCGGCCCGGCGGGAATTGCGTTCCACGAGGATAAGCCGGGGCAGGAGGCCCGGCCGCCGGACGATGGCCCAGATCATCCGGCCGGTCCGCATGCGGTACTCCTTATCGTAAATGTCTTCAATCGGGATTGGGATCGGCTCGGCGGGGGTGTCGCTGATGGCGCGCAGCGCCAGGAGGGGAATCCCTCGTTCCGAGGCGATCCAGGCCACCGCAGCGGTTTCCATTTCCAGGACCGGATGAAGGAATTCCAGCGGTCTAGTGCTGATGGTTTGGGAGCCGGGTGTGGTGACGATTGTGCCGGGGACCAGGCGGGCACCGCAGTCCTGTAAAACGTGAGCTGCCGCCTGTTGGGCTTGCGGTGGCAGGGAAGCCAGGGCGATGGGCCTGCCAGGGACGCCATCCTCGAGGGAGTAGACGCGGCTCCCGGCGACCACGTCACCGATGTGCAGGCCGTTTTCGACCGCGCCGGCGATGCCGAAGGAGAGGATCAGGTCCGGCCGGAGCGCCTCGAGGAGCGTGCGGGTGGCAGCCCCGGCGCGCCGGGCTCCGATCCCTGTCTCGATCAGCAGGCAGTCTAGGTTCGCTAGCGTGAAGCGATAACTCCTGAAACGGCCGAGGCGCAGGCGTTCCTGCACCCGGATCCGCTTCAGGAGCGGGGCGATTTCCTGAGGCATGGCGGCAACCAAGCCGATCGTCTGTTTTTCCATTTTTCCTCTAAAGCTTCTGGCAGCCCGAACAGTAGTATATACTACCGCCCAGGTAAGGCTCTTTTCTGATCTTCGTACCGCAGATTGGGCAAGGCCTGTCTAGCGTATTTTTGCTCAGGATGGTCTTGTAGCCTCCGGGACGACCGAAGAGGTCGCACTCCGTATCCCGGCCGCCCTCCGCCGTCATTTTAGCCAGCACGCTCTTCACGGCGTCGAACATTTCCTGGAGTTCTCTCTCGGACAACTCGGCGATCTTGCGCTTTGGGTGGATGCGTGCCGACCACAAAATATCCTGCAGCACGCCATTGCCAAGCCCCGGAATGCGCTGCTCCGTGGCGAGGAATGCCTTGGCTGAGAGCTTGGGAGTCACTAGGTCGAATAAAGTGTCAAAGTAAGCTCGGTCGAAGGCGCCGGTCAGCGGTGACGGTCTTTGCCTGGCGAGGTCATAATCGGGGAAGCCGCTCTTCTCGCCTGCCGGGAAGCAGAAGAAGCCTGCCCACATTTGGGCGCTCGAACTGACCGCCGTCCCATCCTCGAACTCGACCAGGAGCTGGTGTTTCCCGGGCCGTTTCTCACCCTGAACGTGATAGCGGATTGGGGCGCTGACGGAGAGCAGCATGTCCCCGGCATGAATTTCGACGAACGCAGCGACGCCAGCGGCGGTGTCAATCATCTTCCCCGCGAGCCGATCGTTGTACTCTGCCGGGTCACCCGAATACCAGGCAAACTTGTGCGCCGATTGGTTCGCGACTGCCTTTAGAATCCTTTTGCCTTTGATCGTGCTGTTGATCTGCCTTGCGATTGTCGTTGATTCCGGTAACTCGATCATGGGTCAGCATTCCTCTCTTTCTTTCATCCCCATTTGCTCTCGCGGCACTAGAGACTCCCTGTTGGCGATTGAGCAGTCTTGAAAAGGTCACGCAGCAACAGCACTCCGCCGACGCCGATTACCACGAGTGCCAGGGTATAAACGGCGATCGATCCCAGGACGAGAGCCCACCACCAACCGGTCGGTTCGATCCGGCCTGAGGCCAATCCCGTGACAACGGCAAGCACCTGGCCACCAACCAGCAGGCCGGTTGCGATGCCGAGGCCCCAGCCGATGAGCCCCCGGCGTGAATGTGCTCGCAGCGCAGCCCAGAGGAGCAGCCCTCCGCCGATCAAGACGATTGGGAAGAGCTCAGCCGGCATGAGATAGTCGAACCGAAAAACTCCCTCTCCAATGACTGCAACGATAGACAACAAGACGGGTGCCAAAATGGGGAACCACATGAGCACCGTTCCAGCAATTGCCAGAATTCTAGTGAGAACGCCTTTCTCTTTCACAACACAACCCTCCTTTCCGCTTGATAACACCTATCCGCCTGCGGGGATAACATTTATGGCTTGGGATGAACAGCGAAGAAATCCCAGAGTATATTTGAGAGCGGTGTACCATCCAGTAGTGAGGGCCACAAGTGACCGAGTCCTTCGATCGTAACCAGCTCGACCGAGGTGCCGGCCCGGCAGGCAGTATAGACTTTACACGCGACCATTCCCTCCTTTGCCGCTTGCGCAGAGCCGGTGCAGCCGTCCGGTTGCACCCGGGTGGCGATCCCGTAAGTCACGGGCGAGTATTCCGCGCCGAAGCCTGGAAGGCCGCCGCCGGCAAATCGAACCTTGGTATCGCTAACCCATGTACATGAAAAGTTATCGTCAGGAACGTGACGATACAACTTCTGATCGGCTTTATGTCGGTCTTCCATCTTCCACCTTTGACTGTACAACTTTCCGGGACGAAAGGCAAGCAGCACGCGCGGGGCCCAATCAAAGAGTACGGAACGCAGCGGTGGGAAGGCAGTCAGGTGAAGTCGTTGTTGGGCGGCCTTCTTGCATCAAGGTCCTTACTTTGTACCGGATATTGAATGAAATGTCATGTATTTCATTCAATATCGAGAATGCAGAAATTTTTCGCGCAAATCAAAGGTTTCGTCCACGCACCCTCATGGATTTTTCCTTTTTATCAGCATATTTTACACGCCAATCAATTATTGATTGTATAATCAGAATGCTCCGAGCAATATCCCAACCATGGGGATCAAGGTTTTCCCAAAATGGGAAACGGATCTCACCAGGATCATAATACTTTAAACACCGGGGAGGAACACGTCATGGAACAAAAAGCTGGAGCACAGATCGGAAAACGCGCTTTCATTCAATCCGT
>Ga0335070_10011871_pt1 | contig 10179 bp, 4 predicted proteins | sample Lox_Sample_13_FD_206722 | JGI IMG/M metagenome (GOLD analysis project Ga0335070, IMG submission 206722) | Soil microbial communities from Loxahatchee National Wildlife Refuge, Florida, United States - Lox_Sample_1.3 | ecosystem: Environmental > Terrestrial > Soil > Wetlands | place: USA: Florida... | reverse complement strand
GTAGAATCCCGCCCATAGCGGCCCGCCGGACGGCGGGGCTCTCCGGGGAGGAACGGGATGGCGACGCGGATCGAGCGGTGGTACCGGCCCGACCTGCCGACGTTGCCCATCCGCGAGTGGCTGCCTCGGTACCGGCGGCGCTGGCTGCGTCCGGACGTGATCGCCGCCGTCGCCGTCTGGGCGGTGCTCGTGCCGGAGGGCATGGCTTACGCCTCCCTCGCCGGCATGCCGCCTCAGGCCGGGCTCTTCGCGGCGCTCGCGCCGCTGCTCGCCTACGCCGTGCTCGGCACCTGCCGCCAGCTCTCGGTCGGGCCGAGCTCGGCCGTGGCCGCGTACTCGGCCGCCGCCGTCGCTCCCCTGGCGGTCGGCGACTCCGGTCGGTTCATCGCGCTCTCGGCGCTGCTCGCGCTGCTCGCCGGCATCCTGCTGCTCGCCGGCGGCCTGGCGCGCGCGGGGTTCATCGCCGACTTCTTCGCCAAGCCGGTCATGACGGGGTTCATCGGCGGCCTGGCGCTGGTCATCGCCGTCGGCCAGCTCTCCAAGCTCTTCGGCGTGCCGGGCGGCGGCACCGGGTTCTTCGGCAAGCTCTACGAGCTCGTCTCACAGCTTCCCGGGTACAGCCCGGCGTCGTTTCTCATCGGCATCGGGGCGCTCGGCCTCATCCTGGCGCTGCGCAGGGTCGCCCCCAAGGTGCCGGGCGTGCTGGTCGCGGTCGTGCTCGGCGTCGTCCTGGTCAAGACGTTCAACCTGCAGGACCATGGCGTCGCCGTCGTCGGCGCCCTCCCCGCCGGCCTGCCGTCACTGGCCGTCCCGCACATCGCCTTCGGCGACGTCCGCGAACTGCTGCCGGACGCGTTCGCCCTCGCGCTCATCGCGTTCGCCGAATCGATCGCGGCAGCCCGACAGCTCGCGGCGGCCCATCGCTACGAGGTGGACCCGGACCAGGAGCTCGTCGCCCTCGGCGCGGCCAACATCGGAGCCGGCCTGTTCAAGGGTTTCGCCGTCGACGGTAGCCTCTCGCGGTCGGCCGTCGCCGATTCTTCGGGCGCCAAATCGCAGCTCACGAGCATCCTGCTGTTCTGCCTCCTCGTCGTCACCATGCTCTTTCTGTTGCCGCTGTTCCACGACCTGCCGGAGGCGGTACTGGGGGCGATCGTCATCGCGGCGGTCTCCCATCTGGTAGACATCAGGGCGCTGCGCCGGCTGCGGAGAGTGGACCACACGGACTTCGTCATCGCCTTGCTCTGCTTCGCCGGCGTGCTCGTGTTCGGCCTGCTGGTCGGGCTTGCGATCTCCGTCGGCCTTTCGCTGCTGGCCGTCGTGTACCGCGCCTACCGCCCGAGTTATGCGGTGCTCGGCCGGGCGCCGGGCGCGGTGGACGACGAACAGTTCCGCTACCGCGGCATCGAAGACCACCCAGACGCCGAGACCTTCCCCGGGCTGGTCATCCTGCGCGTTGACGGGGAGCTGTTCTTCGCCAACGCGCGCTGGTTCCGCGACGTGGTGCGCTCGCTGGTACGGGGCCAGTCGCCGCCGGTGCGCGAGCTCCTGGTGCACGCCGGCGCCGTGCCGCACATCGACACCACCGCGGCGGAGATGCTCAAGGGCCTGATCAAGGAGCTGGACGAGGCCGGCGTCACCCTGGCGTTCGCCAGGGCCACCACCGACCTCGTCCACGAACTGCAGCGCAACGGGATCACCCGGATGGTCGACCACGACCTCTTCTTCGACACCGTCGCTGCCGGGGTCGACGCCTACCTGCACTGGTCGCAGCCGCGTCTGGGCTGAGCCGGCGCGGCGCGGCCTCGCCCCTCCACACCCCCCTCCGACTCGAGCGCGCTCCGCCGGGGAACAACCGCGGTGAGCGCACTCCATCATGGCCCTGTTCCCACGCAGACGGACGTCCGGGGAGCGGCCGGCGCGGCAGCGCCGGCGCAGGCGCAGCGTGCGGCGCCGCGTGGCGATCGGCGTCCTCGTCGCAGCGGCGCTCGTCACGGCGCTCATCGTGTGGGCGCACCTCTACGTGGACTGGCTCTGGTTCGGCGAGGTCGGCCTGCGCACCGTGTTCTGGGAGCGGTTGCTGGTCGGGCTCGTCGCCTTCTTCGCCTTCGCGGCCGCATTCTTCGCCGTCATCTACGGCAACCTGCTGATCGCCCGCCGGCTGGCCCCACGCTACCGTCCCGTGGAGGGCGTCGACGTGATCGAGGTCGTCCACGGGACGGCCACCCGCTGGGTCGCCTGGATCGGGCTGGCGGTGGCGCTGCTGGGTGCGCTGATCGCCGGCGCGTCGGCTGCGGGGTCGTGGCTCGTCTTCGCCCGGGCGCTCAACGGCGTGCCGTTCGGGCTGCGCGACCCCGTCTTCCACCACGACCTGTCCTTCTACGTCTTCATGCTGCCGGCGTGGGAGTACGTCTACGGCTTCCTGTTCGCCTCGCTCATCATCGCGCTGGTGGTGTCGGTGGCGGCGCACCTCGCCGTCGGCGGTATCGAAGTGCGCATGGGCGGCTCGACGCTGAGCGAGGAGCGGCGCGCCGCGTACCCGCCGCAGGCGCGAGCGGCGGAGCAGCTCTCGCGCGTGCGCGGCCTCCATATCGAGGAGGGGGCGGCCATCCATCTCTCGATCGTCCTGGCCGCCCTGTTCGCCCTCGGCGGCGTCGGGTACGTCTTCCGCGCCTGGAACCTGCTCTACTCGACGGCCGGCGTGGTCTTCGGCGCCGGCTACACCGACGTGCACCTCCGCCTGCCGATGATGCGCGTGCTCATGGTGCTGTGCTTCGCGCTGGCGGCGGCGCTGGTCTACAACGCGGTGCGCCGCCGCCACCCGTGGTGGCCGGCGGCGGCGTTCGGCATCTGGCTGGTCTCGCTCATCGTGCTGCTGGGCATCGTGCCGGCCATCTACCAGGCCCTCATCGTGAACCCCAATCAGCTGGCCAAGGAGCACCGCTACATCGCCTACAACATCGCCGCGACGCGCGCGGCCTACGATCTCAACGCCATCTCCGAGACGCCGTACTCCTTGAAGGGCGACCTCACGTCGACGGCCCTCAAGGTCAACGCGGTGACGGTGCGCAACATCCGCCTTTGGGATCCGCAGGTGCTGCTGCGCAGCTACAGCCAGCTGCAGGAGCTGCGGCCGTACTACCAGTTCACCACTGTGAGCGTGGACCGCTACCCTGTGAACGGCGTGTACACGCAGACCATGCTCGCGCCGCGCGAACTGAAGGTCGCCGGCCTGCCGCCGCAGGCCCAGACCTGGGTCAACGAGCACATCACGTATGCGCACGGCTACGGCGTGGCCGTCTCCGCCGTGAACCAGGTGGCGTCCGGCGGCTCGCCCGACTTTCTCGTCCAGGACGTGCCGCCGGTCTCGTCCGCGCCGTCGCTCGCCGTCACCCAGCCGCAGATCTACTACGGCCTGCTCGGCACCAACTACGTCCTGGTCAAGACCAAGTACCCGACCTTCGACTACCCGGGCGCGAACGGCAGGAACATCTACGCCCCCTACAACGGCAGCGGCGGCATCCCGATCTCGTCGTTCTGGAACCGGCTGGCGTTCACCGTCCGTTTCGGCGACATCCGCTTCTTCACCACGTCGGCCATCACCGGCCAGAGCCGCGTGATCATCCTGGACAACCTCAGGGCGCGCCTCGAGGCGGCCGCGCCCTTCCTCCGTTTCGACGGTAACCCCTATATGGTCGTCGCCGGAGGCCGCCTGTTCTGGATCGCCGACGCCTACACGACCACCGCACGCATCCCGTATTCGGAGCCGCTCGGCAACGTCAACTACATCCGGAACTCAGTGAAGGTCGTGATCGACGCCTACAACGGCTCGCTGCACCTCTACGTGTTCGCTCCCCAGGACCCGCTGCTGCGGACGTACGAGCGCATGTTCCCCGGCATCTTCCTGCCCGCGTCCCGGATGCCGTCCACGCTGCGCCAGCATGTGCGCTACCCGGAGGACTACTTCGGCGCCCAGGCCGAGATGTTCGCGACCTACCATGTCACCGACCCCACGCTGCTCTACAACAAGGGCAACCAGTGGCAGATCCCGACCAACCTCTCGATCTCCGGGGCGGCGCCGCAGAGCGCCTACTACATGATCATGCGGCTGCCCGGACAGACGCGCGAGGAGTTCGTGCTCATCCTGCCCTACGTGCCCAACGGGCGCACCAACATGATCGCGTGGCTGGGCGCGCAGTCCGACGCGCCCAACTACGGCAAGGCGGTGAGCTTCGAGTTCCCGTCCAGCCTCAACGTGTACGGACCGGCGCAGGTGGAGGCGGCCATCAACCAGGACCCGGTGATCAGCGCGCAGCGCACGCTCTGGGGCCAGCAGGGGTCGCACGTGATCTTCGGCAACCTCCTGACGGTGCCCATCCAGGACTCGCTGCTGTACGTGCAGCCGCTGTACCTGCAGTCTGCGACGACGGCGCTGCCGCAGATCCAGCGGGTGATCGTGTTCTACCGGTCGCCGACGGCGTCGACGGACCTGCCCACCGGGCAGCAGCAGAACGTGGTGATGGCGCCGACGCTGGGCGAGGCGCTGGCGCAGATCTTCGGCGGCGCGCCGCCACCGGGCACGACGCCCGGCACCAAGCCCGGGACCAAGCCCGGGACCACCCCCGGCGCGACGGCTGCGGCGGCCGCGCTGATCGCGAAGGCCAACGCGCAGTACGCCGCGGCCCAGGCGGCGCTCCGCCGCGGCGACCTCGGCGCCTTCGGCCGCGAGATCAAGGCGCTCGGCGACACGCTCTCGCAACTGAAGGCGGCGCGGTGACCTGCCGCCGCCCGGCCGGTGACACCCGCTGCGGCTCCGCGTATGCTCCCCGTACGATCGCGGATCGCACCTCAGAGCCTGGACTTCGTTGACGCACGCGTCCTCACATAGGCCGCCGGACTCCGGCGCGCTCCGCCGCGACGAGCTCATCCTCGCCTTGCAGGCGCGCGAACGCTTCCTCGACGGCATCCTCGGCAGCCTCGGGCCATTCCTTGCGGTCGACGAGGAATGGCGCATCACGTTCGCCAACGGAGCCGCGGCCAGGACCACGCGCGTACCCGCCGGTGAGCTCGTCGGCCGCGTGCTCTGGGAGATCATGCCGGGCGCTCCGCACGGCACGGCTGCGGCCGAGCTGCACCGCGCGATGGCCGAGCGGGTCAGCGTGGAGTACGAGGTCCGCGGCCCTGACGGGACCACGTCTCTGGGCACGGCGTATCCCCTCGACGACGGGGGCCTGGCCATCTACTCGCGCGACATCACCGAGGTGAAGCGCAGAGAGATCGAGCACGCGGAGCTGTTCGCGGCCCTCGAGCAGAGCGAGCAGAGCTTCGAGGCGGTGTTCGAGGCGTCGCCCTTCGCGATGTCGCTCACCGAGATGCCGTCGGGAGAGATCATCCGGGTCAACGCGGCCTTCGAGAGGCTGTTCGGCTACCGGCGCGCGGAGCTGGTCGGCCGCACCAGCTCCGAGCTCGGCATCTCCGACCCCGAGTCGCAGGCGGACATCGCACGCCGGTTCGCCGAGGACGGCTTCGTGCACGAGCAGGAGGTCTCGCGCGCGGCGCGCGACGGCCGGGTGATGACGCTGGCGATCAGTCTCGACTGGGTGACGGTCGGCCAGCGCAAGGCGGTGCTCACCAGCATCCGCGATGTGACCGTGCGGGCCGAGGCCCAGGCAAGGCTGAAGGCCAGCGAGGACGCCCTCCGCAGCAGCGAGCTGCGCTACCGCAGCATCGTCGAGATGACCGGCGACGGCATCCTGATCGGCGCACCGGACGGGACCATCGAATTCGTCAACCAGCGGATGGCGGACATGCTCGGCTATGACCGGGACGAGCTTGTGGGCATGCTGGGCACCGAGCTCATCTTCCCGGACTGGCAGCCCGCGGTCATGGACAACCGCGCCGCGCTGCGCGAGGGCGAGGTGCTGCGCGGCGAGTTCAGGCTGCGGCGCAAGGACGGCAGCGCCATCTGGACGGTGTTCAGCTCGACGCCGATGTTCGACGCCGAGGGGCGTCACGCGGGCAACCTCACCCTGCACAGCGACATCACGGGCCTGAAGACGGTCGAGCAAGCGTTGCGCCTGAGCGACCAACGCTTCCGCATGGTCCTCGGCGCGGCGCCGGTCACCGTGGCCGCGCAGGACAGGGACCTGCGTTTCGTCTGGGCATTCAACCAGCGGACGCCCCCCTCCGACGGCGTGATCGGCAAGACGGATGCCGACGTCTTCACGCCGGAGGAGGCTCAGCTCCTCCAGAAGATCAAGCGACGTGTGCTCGACGAGGGCGTCGAGATCCGCGAGCAGCTCTGGCTCGACCGTCCACAGGGCCGCATGTTCCTCGACTGCACGTTCACCCCGCTGAGCGACGAGGCCGGCGAGGTGACCGGGGTCGGCGTGACCACGGTGGATCTGACACCGATGCGCCTGGCGGAGGACGCGTGCCGCGAGAGCGAGCAGACGTTGCGCAGTTTCTACGACAGCGCGCCGCTCCTCATGGGGGTGGCGCGCGTCGACGACGGCCGCACGACGGTCGTCTCGGCCAATCGGGCGCTGGGCGAGTTCCTCGGGATGGACCCGGACGGGATCGCCGGCCGGAGCGGAGTCGAGCTCGGGAACACGCCGGAGTTCGAGGGTGCGCTCGTGGAGGCCTGCCTCGAGAGCGAGCGGGCAGGCCGCCCCGTGCGCTTCGAGCAGACCTGGGACGAAGGCGGCAGGAACGAGACGACGATGGCGCTCACTGTGGCCCACATCGGCGTGAGCGCCGGCGGTCAGTCGCTGTTCAGCTTCGTCGCCGAGGACATCACCGAGCACCGCCGGGCCGCGCGCGTGCTGCGCGACGGCGAGCTCACGGCCGCGGCGCAGGACGAGCGGAGTCACCTGGCCCGGGACCTCCACGACTCCGTGACCCAGGCCCTGTTCGCCGCCAGCCTCAAGGCCGAGGCGCTCACCGCGACCGGCAATCTCTCGGCGGAGACGGAGGCGGCAGTGGACGAGGTGCGCCGGCTCACCAGCGGCGCCCTCGCCGAGATGCGCACGATGCTGCTCGAGCTGCGCGGCGAGGCGCTGGACAAGATCCCCATCCGCCAGCTCCTGCGCAACGTCGTCGAGGCGACCGAGAGCCGTACGCAGACCAAGGTCGAGCTCAGCATCGACTTAGGCGTGCCCCTGCCCGCGGAGCTGCACATCGCGCTGTACCGTATCGCCCAAGAGGCGCTGAACAACGTGGCGCGGCACGCGCGCGCGGAGCACGCCTGGGTGGACCTGCGCACCACCGCGCGATCGGTGCGGCTGGTGGTGCGTGACGACGGCCGGGGGTTCAGCCCCGAGCCGTTCGGGCCCGCCCATCTGGGCCTGCGCTCCATGCGTGAGCGCGCCGCGGAGGCCGGCGCGGAGCTGCGCATCGACTCCGCGCCGGACCGGGGCACCGAGGTCGTGGTGGAGTGGCGGCCGCTCGCCAGTTGACACCGCCAGGCGGCCGTGGACAAATGGCCCGAAGCCGGTCACTGGGGGTGACCGGCGGCACGTGCGGAGAGTGCGTTTGACGGCAGCATCGTCACCGGATCTGGGTACGGCAGGGGCGACGCTGCCCCGGCTGTTCGCCGCGTGGGTCGCCGACTACGCCGACGACCCTGCGCTGAGCCGGCGCGAGGACCGCGTCTTCACTTCCATCACCTACGCGGAGCTCGACCGGCGCGCGAGCGTGCTCGCCTGCGCGCTCGCACGCGAGCTGGGCGTGCGGCCCGGCGAGCTCGTCGCCCTGATCTGCGACAACCGCCCGGAGTGGCTGGTGTGCAGCCTGGCCATCCACTTCCTCGGCGCCGTGGACGTGCCGCGCGCCTCCGAGACGCCGCAGGACATCCTCGAGGAGATCCTGCGGCACGCGGAACCGGCGGTCGTGATCGTGGAGAAGCCGGCGCATCTGGAGCTCGTGCGCGAGGCGGTGCCGGGCGTGCGCGCGGTCGTCGTGGTCGACGCGCCGAACGGCGAAGCGGCTCAGCTCGAGGGCCCGCCCGCCGTCTGCACCCTCGGCCGGCTCATGGAGCTCGGCGCGGCCGCGGGGCCGGACGGGGCGGCGGAGGTCCTGCGGCGCCGCGAGGAGGTCCGGCCGGACGACCTCGCGACCGTCATCTACACGTCGGGGACGACCGGGTCCCCCAAGGGTGTCGCGCTCACGCACGGCAACTACGAGCTCAACCTGCGCGAGCTGCCGCAGCTGCTCGAGGTCGAGCGCGTGCCGGTGGTCACCGTGCTGCAGCCGTGGCACGCGTACGAGCGGCAGATGCAGCTCATGTACCTGAGCAAGGGCTGCCACATCCACTACAGCAGCGTGCTGCACCTGCGCGGCGACCTGCCCGAGGTCAGACCCGTGGTCATGGCCACTGTGCCGGAGTTGTGGGTCAAGCTGTACAAGGGCGTCTTCCTCAAGATCGACGGACGGCCGCCGCTCCAGCGCAAGCTGGCGCGCTGGCTGGTGGCGCGGTCGCTGACGTGGGCGCGGGCTCGACGGGTACTCGAGGGCCGCGAGCCCGAGGTGCGGCCGCACGGCCGGGTCTGGCGGTCCACCGTCCGTGGCTGGGCGAGGGTGACCGCGGCCGTGCTGAGGCCCGCGCATGCGCTGGCCGACCGCCTCGTCTTCCGCGAGGTGCGCGCCGGGCTCGGCGGGCGGCTCCGCTTCCCCTGCGTGGGTGGTGGACCGCTGCCCGACACCGTGGACGAGTTCTTCGACGCGGCCGGCATGCCGCTGCTGGAGGGCTTCGGCATGACTGAGGCCATGGTCGTGATCGCCATGCGCGATCCGTTCCATCGCCGGCTGCGCACGGCCGGGCACGTCATCCACGGCATGGAGTACCGGCTGGCCCGGGAGGACGGGCGGGAGTGCCGGCCCGGCGACGTCGGCCGGCTCCTGGTGCGCGGTCCGAACGTCATGCGGGGGTACTACAAGGACCCGGAGCGCACCGCGCGGGTGCTCGGCCCGGACGGCTGGTTCGACACCCACGACTTGGCGCTCGTGCACGCCGACGGCAGCCTGCGCGTGCTCGGGCGCTCGGACGACACCCTCGTGCTCACCAACGGCGAGAACGTCAACGCGCCGTACCTGGAGAACGAGCTGTGCGCCAGCGAGTGGATCGAGCGCGCCGTGATCGTCGGAGAGGGGCGGCCGTTCGTCGCCGCGTTCCTCGCCCCCAGCCGAGCCCACCTCGAGTCGCTGGCGCGCCGCCTGGGGCTGCCGGTGGACGACCTGGCGGCGCTCGTCACCGACGAGCGCGTGCTCAAGCACTACCGGCACCTCGCCAGCGTCATCAGCGGCGACGCCCGCCGCTTCGCTCCCTACGAGCGCGTGCACCGCGTGCGCTTGTGGCTCGGGGAGTTCCGTATCGGCCACGAGCTGAGCCAGACGCTCAAGCTCCGGCGCCACGAGTTCCTGCGGCTGTACTCCGACAAGATCGACGAGCTCTACACCTCGTAGCTCCCGTGTTGCGACGCCGACCCGCCGCCCGGCGCTCTCCCGGTCGAGCACGGGGCACATGCACCCAGGTGCGTGAGCCTTGGAAGGCGCCGAGGGCCGCGCGGCACCTCCCCGCCGGTCGGCGTCCTGCCGGAACCGTCCCGCGGCGACTCAGCACCTCGGCGCCTCGGTCTCGCCGCCGACTTCAGGCGACCACGTCGCGGCGGCGGAACGCGGCCAGGCCGGCGCCGCCCAGCCCCGCGGCGACGGCCAGCAGGCACAGCGCCGCCCCGGCGCTCACTTGCACGGTAGGCGCCGGCTGGTGCGCGAACGGCGAGGCGTCGAGCAGCCATTGCGGCAGTCCGAGCTGGAACAGCGGGCTGAGGAGGACGGCGGCGGCCAGCAGCACCCACGAGACGGCGACGGCGCGCCGCGGCAGCAGCGCGACGATCAGGACGACCGTCGCGGCCAGGACGAGCACTGCCGGCAGCTCGGCGAGGCAGGCGCCGGCCAGGGCGCGCGGCACGCCGGCGTCTCCCGTGACGCGCGCGGCGGTCACGCCGGCGGCCGCGGCGTAGGCCAGCAGCAGCGCCGCGGCCCCAACGGTCGCGCCGGCGACGTGGCCGAGCATCCAGCGCGTCCGGCTGACGCTGCCGGCGAGCTGCGGTTCCAACCGGCCGCGCGTCTCCTCTTCGCGCATGCGGAGGAGTACCTGGACCACGTAGATGCCGGCGGCCA
>Ga0335070_10011870_pt1 | contig 10179 bp, 8 predicted proteins | sample Lox_Sample_13_FD_206722 | JGI IMG/M metagenome (GOLD analysis project Ga0335070, IMG submission 206722) | Soil microbial communities from Loxahatchee National Wildlife Refuge, Florida, United States - Lox_Sample_1.3 | ecosystem: Environmental > Terrestrial > Soil > Wetlands | place: USA: Florida... | reverse complement strand
GACAGTTCGACGAGGCGCATCTCCTGGCGCAGACGTTCTTCGCTGTTGCGCAGCGCGTCTTCCAGCTGGCGGCGCTCGGTGATGTCGACAAAGGTTGCGACTACTCCATCGATCTTGTCCTTGAGCGTGCGATAGGGGCGGATGCGCAGGAGATACCAGCCGCCTTTGCGTGTGCGGATTTCTCGTTCGATCGGCACGAGGTCGGCGAGTACGGCCTGCACATCCGCGAGCAGTCCGTCGTAATCGAGCTGATTGGTGAAATCCGTAATCGGCCGTCCCTCGTCGCCCGGCGTGACGCTGAAAAGATCGGTGAGGCGCGCCGTGAAGCGTTTGATCTTGAGGTTCGTATCCAGGAACAGCGTGCCGAAATCCATGGCCGCCATGAGGTTCTGCAGATCGCTGTTGGCATGGGAGACGGCTTCGAGCTTGAGCTTCAATTCGCTGTTGACCGTCTGAAATTCTTCATTGATCGATTGCAGTTCCTCCTTGCTGGTCTCGAGCTCTTCGGCCGTCGAGCGGTATTCCTCGTTGATCGATTGCAACTCCTCGTTGGCGGCCCGGAGCTCTTCGTTGGCCCCTTCGGATTCCTCGCGCACGGTCCTGAGCCGCGCCTGCGCGAGTTCGAGTTCGAGGCGAAGCTGATTGACGTTTTCGCTGCTGCGCTCTTCGGCTCCGACGATGGCGCCGCCGAGTCGATCGGCTGTGCCTTCGATGAAGAAAATAAGGGCTCGCTTGATTTCCTTTTCGTGCCGGCTGTCGATCTGCGGGCGAATCTGCAGATGGACCGGATGCGCCGCGCCGTTGAACTTCACAGGAATGGCGGCGGTCAGCGTGGCTTCGCCGCGCTCGAACGCACGGTGAAGCGCGGACCTCAGCTCAACGCGCATTTCCTGGCGAACGAGGTCGGTCACGTCCGAGGTGAGCGGTCCACCGGACGGTTGAAGATAGCGGCCGGCGGTTTCCGACAGATGCAGCACGCGATTGGTCTCGTCGACCAGCACGCTCGGCGGCGCAGCGGTTTCCAGAAGCGCGCGATGCGCAGCGGCCGCAGTGCGCGCGCTGAGCGGCGGACGCGCCGGGGCGAGCCCGAGGCTTTCCGTCGCGACACCCAGGATGGGCGGCAGCGCCGGCAGTCGCTCCGCCGCACGCCCGACCGACTGATAGATGCGGGACTCGCGATCGACGGCTCGGAAAAGATTTTCCGGATGCTCGCCGGATTCCGATGAGCCGAGGAAAAGATAACCATTCGGGTTGAGGGCGTAGTGCAGCGTCGCGAGCACCTGCTGCTGCAGGTCGCGGTCGAGATAGATCAGAAGATTACGGCACGAGATGAGATCGAGCCGCGAGAAGGGCTGATCCTTCAACAGGCTGTGATTGGCGAACGACACGGCATCGCGCAATTCGCGTTTCACGCGATAATGCTCGCCGTCGCGTGTGAAGAAACGGCGAAGCCGGTCTTCGCTGACATCGGCCTCGATGGCGGCGGGATAGCGGCCCTGGCGGGCGATGTTAAGGGCCCGCGTGTCGATGTCGGAGGCGAACACCTGCAACTCCGGGCGGAATTCATGCTTGCTCGCCTCTTCCATCAGCAGCATGGCGATGGAATAGGCTTCCTCGCCGGTGGCGCAGCCCGCCACCCAGACGCGGACGGGATTGTGGTCCTCGCCGTGGAAGAGCAGCGGGATGACATTGTGTGCCAGCGATTCAAACGCCTTCGGATCCCGGAAGAACGTCGTCACCGAGATCAGAAGATCGGCGAGCAGCGCCTGGGACTCTTCGACATGGTCTCGCAGATAGGAGAAATATTCCTCGAACTCGTCCTTGCACGCCACCTGCATACGCCGCAGAAGACGCCGCATGACGGTCGAACGTTTGTAATGCGAGAAATCGTGGCCGGTGCGCACGCGCAGATGCGCCAGGATGCGCTGCAGATTCTCTTCCTCTTCTGCGGACTTGTGCGCTGTCGAAACATGATCCTTCGTCTTGATGAGCTCGACCAGACGTTCGGCGAGCTGCTTGATCGGCAGGACAAAGTCGGCGACTTCGGTCGCTATGGCGGCGCTCGGCATGGACGGGAATTCAGCCTCGGCGGGGTCCTGCACGAGGATGATCCCGCCGGACTCTTTCACCGCCTTGACTCCGACAGCCCCGTCGGAGCCGCCGCCGGTCAGAATGACCGCAAAGCCGTCGCCACGCTGCGCCGCCAGCGAGCGGAAGAAGCTGTCGATGGGCGTCCGCAATCCTCTCGGTTCGTCGAACGGCGTCGCCTGGACGCTGTGATCGGAGATGTGCAGCTGACGGTTAGGTGGGATGACATAGACGCAACCGGGCTTCAATTCGGCCTTGTCCTCCACCTGGACGACCGGCATGCGGCTGTGGGCGCCAAGGATCTTTGGCAATTCGCTCCGGAAATTGGGATCGAGATGAACGATGACCACGATGGCCGCGCCAAGCTCGACGGGCAGCGCTTCGAGAAAATTGCTCAAGGCCTTCACCCCGCCGGCTGATGCGCCGATGCCGACGACGGTGGGTGTAGTCGATTGCGGGATGTGGTCGCCGGCTGCCATATGGTCCTCGAGCTTTGCGGCGTAGAGGAACGCGCGGCGCCGCAAGATAGAGCCACGGCAGATTATGCCCCCGGCGGATCACCCGCTAGGCTTATGCCTGCTCTGACCGAGGATTAGGCGGATTCGGACAACAGCGTCTCGGCTTGCCGGACGGGATTGCCGAGATTGAGATAATCGGAGTCAAACTCCGCAAATTTCTCGAGTGCCACGACGTTGGGGATCAACACCGTCTTGTCCAGCAGGCGCACGAGTCCGTTGCCGCGCAGATGCTGCAGCACGCGGTTCACATGCACCGTCGAGATACCGAGCGTGTGCCCCAGTTCTTCCTGGGTCACCGGCAATTTGAAGGTGTTGTCGCGGCACATGCCGACCATGCTCAAGCGTACGCGAAGCTCGCAAAGAAGATGCGCCAGCTGCTGTTCCGCGGAACGCTGGCCCATGGTCACCAGCCATTCCCGCAGGATGGCTTCGTCGGCAAGCATCGACCACCACAAGGCGCGTCCCAGCTGCGGCCGGGCATCCATCATTTCGTAAATGGTCGTGTGCGGAACATCGACGACGGAGCACGGCGTCAGCGAAATCACGCCGTGATCCATCCGACCGAGGATTGCGCCGTGCAGATCGCAGAAATCGCCCGGCAAAAGATACGCCATGATCGAGCGCCGTCCGCTGGACATCAGCTTGTAGCGGCAGGCGAAGCCTTCGATGATCAGCCGCACGTCCTGGGGCCGTTCTCCGTCGCGGATAATGTCCTCTCGCGCCGGCACCACACGCTGTTTGGCGGTGAGAGCGGCAAGACACGCACGGTCTTCCAAAGTCAACGGCAAAGCACGTTCAAGCTTCATCACGAGAGGATTGCGCATATCGATCACCCCGGCCTAAAGCCGCCCTGTCAATTCCGCGGAGCCCGAATCCATCAAACGAACTGACCCTCCAAGTATGCGCCGGACGCCGAATGGTTCCAAAAAGTTGATCAAATTTAACACACGCGCGCCGCGAGCGTGCGGTGGTACACGGAAGAATGTCGTGCATGGATTGGCCCAGAGTTGGAACACGGACTTGATTGTGCAAAGCAAGATAATCGTGGTCCACGGGAGGGTTTGTCCAGTATTTGTGAAAAGACCATCAGAATTTGTGGCGTGCGAGTTCGGGCGAACATCGGCATTCCGGCTTTTTTCATTATATCGCGGCAAGATTCACAAATGTAGGCGCAAGGTTTCTTTCCGCCGCTGAATATGCTCCCGGGAGAAGGGGCACTATGGCGAGTTACGAGATCTGCTTTCTGGCAGCCGACGGGCAAATGGCGATCTATTATTTGAGCAATTTCGCCGGCGATGACCATGCCAGATCGCTTGCGGCACAGTATCTCCAGCCACGCATGAAGGTGGCGGAGGTCTGGCAGGGTGGTTCGCTCATCAGTCTTGTCACGCGGCGAGAGGGCGCCCGGAGCGCAGGAATGAACTCGGGAGTGCACGAAAATTAGCGACGCCGGGAGCAAGACACCGAACCGCGGCACACTGCTCCGCGAGCTCGATCACCGGGCCAAGAATATCCTTCAGTCGATCTCGGCCACGCTTTCGCTTGAGGCCAGTCGGGCCAAAAGCGCCGAGGCCAAGGCGGCGATCGGAAGAGTGTCGGAGCGGCTGAAGGTCATGGCCGAGGTGCAGGCCATGCTCTACCTCTGGGGCAATGGCGGCGACGGCATCGCCATGGATCGCTATCTCGCGGGTCTCTGCGAAGGCATCTCCCGCGGCTTGCGCGGACCGGAAGGCCAGATTCAGTTCGACATAGAATGCGAAGCTTTCGTGTGGCCCGAAGACACGGCCCAAAATGTCGGCATGATCGTTTCGGAAGTGCTGACCAACAGCTGCAAGCACGCCTTTCCGCCGGAGCATCCGGGCAAAGTGCGCGTGCGGCTGATCTCGGATGGCGCAAACAGTGCGCTTCTCGAATTGTCAGACGGCGGGTTTGGCTATGATTCCGATACGTCACGCGACGGGTTGGGCATGCGGCTCGTCGCGTCCTTCGCACAGGCGATCTCCGGAAACGTGACGATTGCGTCAAGGCCCCGCGCCGGCACAAGCGTGCAGGTGCGATTTCCGAAGCCCGCGAAGAAAACTCAGACCGACCCGGCCAGCGACGCCGGGACGAGCGCCGCGAGCAGCGGCCATCCCGGGAGCGAATAGGCCTGGGAAAGGCAAGAAAATCGGGGGGAATGTGCGAGTGCTGTAGCCGCATTCATGCGGGGCGGAAACCGGGCGATTGAAACGGTCTCATTCGCGACCGAGAGCATGTAATTCCTTTTTCGGAGAACTTGCCCGGCCTGCGGCGCCGTCTTATTCATGCCGTTTCCTGTCATGTATTCGGGATGATCTCCGGCGATGCTTGCGAGTCGGCTTCTGTCGATCCTCATGCTTTTGCAAACCCGCGGACGCATGAGTGCGCGCGCGCTGGCGGACGAATTCGAAGTCTCTGTGCGCACGATCCACCGCGACATCGATCAGCTGAGCGCGGCCGGCGTTCCTGTCTATGCCGACCGGGGCAGGAGCGGCGGCTTCGCCTTGATGGACGGCTATCGCACGAAACTGACCGGCCTCACCGAACCGGAAGCCGAAGCGCTGTTTCTCACCGGTCTGCCGGGCCCCGCCGCGGAGCTCGGCCTCGCCGATGCTGTCGCCGCCGCGCGGCTGAAGCTGACCGCGGCGCTGCCGCCCCATATGCAGCCGAGCGCCGAGCGCATCGCGCAGCGCTTTCATCTCGATCCCGCCGGCTGGTTTCGGGCGGCCGATCCGCAGCCGTCGCTGCAGGCCGTGGCGCGCGCGGTCTGGGGCGGGCGCATGCTCAGCCTCCGCTATCGGTCGGACGGCGAATTGCGGCCGCGCAAGCTCGGACCGCTCGGCCTCGTGCTCAAAGGCGGCGCCTGGTATCTCGTGGCCCAGGCGGGAAAGGCGATCCGCACCTATCGCGTGGCCGCCATCCACGAGCCGGAAATCCTCGACGAGAAATTCGAGCGGCCGAAGAAATTCGATCTCGCCGCCCATTGGAAAAAATCGGCGCGAGACTATGAGCGCGGAGTCTATCGCGGCCATGCGGATGTGCGGCTGTCGCCGAAAGGCATGGAGTGGCTCGAGCTCCTGGGGCCCTATGTGCGCGAAGCGGCGCGGGAAACGGCGAAGCCCGATCGCGACGGCTGGACCCGCTGCACGCTGCCGATCGAATCCGTGACGCATGGCGTGCACGAGCTCATCCGCTTGCGCGAGGAGGTCGAAGTGCTGCGACCGCCTGACCTGAAGAAGGCGATGGTCGATGCGCTGGCCTCGATGATGCGCCACCACCGCGGGCGCTGATCACCACCTCAGCGACAGGCAGGAGAGGCCGGCATCGAGCTTGCCGATCTCGGTGACGCGCACGGCGACGACAGGAAAACCCGCCCGGCCGAGCAGGTCGATCGTGCGGGGAAATCTGTCGCCGACCAACACCGTGTCGTTGATGCGCAGCGCGTTGGCCGCGCCTTCTTCGCCGGCCGGAGTCACGATGATTTTGAAGCCGCCGAATATTCCCGTGTCGGCCATCGTCTGCGTCGCGAGCACGGTATCTTCCGCCAGCAATGATACAGCCGTCTTGAAATGCAGGATCGTTTTGGGGGTGGCGGCAAGGGTGGCCCTACGGCCGAGTTCGGCGAGCTTCTTCACGAGCACCTGCGCGCCGACACGATTGGTGCGCGCCGACATGCCGACGATGACGAGGCCGGGTGTCACGAGCACGTCGCCGCCGTCGGCATACTCATCGCCTTCGAGTTCCAGCACCTGGCTGAAATGCCGCTTTAGCGCGCCGCGCATCTCCACGCGCTCGCCGAGCCGTGTCGGTGCGCCGGGGCGGAGCAGGATCGCGCCTTCCGGGAACACGATCGCCGGGTCTTCGACGAAAACCGAATCCGGAAACGCTTCCAGCGGTGGAAGCACGTCGACGTCCAGCCCCGCGGCACGCAGAGCAGCAACGTAGCCCGCGTGCTCGCCCCGGATGCCGTCGAAATCCGGCGTCGCCGAACGATCTTCGCGCAGCCCGTCGACGACGCTCCGCCCCGGTTCACGCACGATCGCGTTGGTGAAATCGAAAACCCGCATTCAGACGAGTTTCTTGCCGTAGATGCCGAGATCGTCGCCGTCGGCATGCCAGTCCGAGATTTGTCCCAGCAACTTATAGCCCTGCGAGAGATAGAACTTGTTTGCCGCCGCATAGTCCGGCCGGATGGACGTCTCCGCGATCAGCATCTTCGCGCCCATCTCGCGTGCTTCATCCTCGCAGGCTTTCAACAGGCGCGCGGCAAGCTTGGTGCGCTGCGCCGATTTGCGCACGGCGATCCAGTAAAGCTCGAAACGCCGGTCGGTCGCCGGAATGGGGCCGTAGCAGGCATAGCCGTCGAGCGCGCCGTCGTTTCCGTCATAGAAAAAGAAATGGTAGCCCGACGCCTCGCTGCCGCGTGCCAGATTTTCTTCGACCAGCTCGCGCGCAATGCGGATTTCCATCTCGTTGAAGACGCCGCTGGCGCGCGCCAGCGTCTCGACCATGGCGGCATCTTCCGGTTTCACGGCGGCGCGGAAGTGCTCCTTGTGGGCGGTTGACGGCATGAACGACTCTGGCTTTCGTGGGTGGCGGGGACCGATTGGTAGAGCCATGGCGGGCGGTTGGAAAGAACTCTATCGAGACTGGTCCTGGGCCCGCGGGGAGGGCAATTTTCGTATCCCGGCCTATTCCGAATACATGCCGCCGCCGCGCGTAGGCCAGAAGCCCTACGGCCATTGGGATCTTGAGACGCCGTTCGCAGAGGACGATCACCATGGCTGGCAGGTGGGCGCCGCCGAGCAGGAGCGTGAGCTTGCGCCCGGCCTCGCAAACATCGCGCGCCAGGTGATCGACTGCGTCGTGGGCCTGGGCAAGGGATCGACCGGCGTCGGACGGTTGCATCTCGTCGACAATCCCTATTGGCCGGGTGCGCTGGCTAAGGCCGATGCCGGCCCGGCGCATGAGCGCTATCTGTTTCTCTCGCCCCTCGCGCTGTCGAAATCGCAGGACGACAAGGGCCGCGTCAGATGGACGTTCTTTGGCGGCAGCCATCTGGGCCCTGCGCGCGGATTCTGGAAAAGCTTTTTTACCGCGCCGGGCGTCGAAAAGCCCACGAAGCAATCCGAAGAAGCGATGCGGCTCCTGCTCGCGACGGTCTACGAGGAACATGGCGCCGATCTGCATGCCGCGCGTTTTCGGATCCTGCCGACGGGCGCGGTGCCGAACGATCTCGCCGACGGCGAGCTGCCGGCCTGGACACGTCCGTATCTGATGGAAGACGCCGACGACATCGACGGCATCCGCTATCTTCTGACTTTCCGGCCATTCAGCCTTCTGCCCGAGCCCGTTCAGCGCGCCTATCTCGACGGAAAGCTGCATCTGTTGCCTTATCCGGGTTCGCTGATTTTCTGGGGCTCCCAGCAATATCGCGCGCTCAATCTTCCGTTTGCGGGACAGATTCTCCTGTCGCAAGTCGTCGCGCGCCATGCGAGCCCCCGCGGCATCCGCGTGCCGCAATCGGGATGGCTGCACCATCACGGCGAGCACGATCTGCATCTCGGCGAAGCGAAGGACACCTATCGCCGCACGCATCGCTGGCAGCGGATGCATCGCGAAGACGACTCCACGACCTTCGCCAGCGAGGACCAGATCCACAAAGTGCTCTTCAGCACGCAGCCCGACGATATCGGTCTCTACGGCAAACCGCTGGCGCGCAACGCGCAGATCTGGTCGGCGCATTTCCATCCCGTGCTGCACGGGCCTGCCGCCGACACCGGCGCGCTGGTGCGCGCGATGGAGGTCGTGGCGCACGGCCATTCGCTGGGCTACCGGTTCTTCTATCCGCCGATGCAGGCTGGGCGTTTCGCGATTTTCTGGCATCGCCCACTCATCGCATTCCGGCACGGCGGCAAAATCCGCATTCTCGACAGCACGCTGACAGGCTATCTCACAGCGGAGGATGCTTCGGGTCTGGAGCCTCCTGAGCTGGAATTGTGGCCGAGGCTGTCGGCCGAGCCGCGCAACACGAAACCTTTGACCGATGCCGAACGCACGCGCCGCGCCACGGCGGCATTTTCCGAGCAACTGGGCGTGCCGGCTGACGCGACATTCGATCCCAAGGATGCGCTGACCTTTCATCACACCGCAACGCGACCATTCGAGGTGAAATACTGGAAGACCATCGCGAAGCTGGCGGAGGGGCGCTATCTCAACAAGAACAGCGCCGATTGCTCGACCGATCCGGCTACACAGGCCCGGCTTCCCTGGCCTAAGCGCGATCTCGATCAGCTGGGCGATTTCCTGCTCGACTATTACAAGAAGCTCGCTCGCGACACCGGTACCAAGGCGATCGTCGGCGACATGCCGTTCCGCTGGAAAACCGATTTCGAGTTTCCCTGGATGGAAGGCTGGCTGAAGAACCAGGATGGCCGCGCGCAGGAGCGCAATATCGTCTGCGTCATTCCGGGGCGCGACCGAAGCCAGGCGATCATCATGGGCGACCACTACGACACGGCCTATATGGAAGACACGTATGGCTATCGTTCCGGCAAGAACGACGGCGCGCGCATGGCGGCGTCGGGCGCCGATGACAATCACTCGGCAACGTCGGCGCTGATGCTGGGCGCCGAGGTGTTCATGGAGCTGAGCCGTCAGGGAAAGCTCGCACGCGACATCTGGCTCGTGCATCTGACCGGAGAGGAATTTCCGGCCGACTGCCTCGGCGCGCGACATCTCGCGCAGCTTCTTGTCGAAGGCGCCATGCGGATCGAGACGATGGAAGGAACCGTCGATCTTTCGAATGTCGCGGTCAAAGGCGCCTATGTGCTCGACATGATCGCGCACAACAACGACCGGCGGAAAGACATCTTCCAGATCGCGCCCGGCGGGGACAGGCAGTCGCTATGGCTGGCTTATCAGGCGCACGTGGCGGCGCGCATGTGGGCGCAGGGCGCGACCGTCTGGAATGCTTCGGACAAGCGGCGCGGCTTAGGGCGCGGCCGTCGCAGCCCGCATGGCGCGGCGATTCCGTTGATGGCGCAGCATCTCGCGCCCACCGGAGAAATTCGTTTCCGCGACGATCCGCGCTCGACGCTTTTCAACACGGACGGTCAGATCTTCGCCGACGCCGGCATCCCGACCGTGCTCTTCATGGAAAACTACGACATCAATCGTGAAGGTTATCACGACACGCTCGATACGATGGCCAACATCGATCTCGATTACGGATCCGCGGTCGCCGCGATCACGATCGAAGCGGTGGCGCGGGCTGCATGCGAGGCGCTGCCGTAAATCCTCCCCCGCGCGCAGCGTGGGGGAGGGGGACCGCGCAGCGGTGGAGGGGCAGCCACGCGCGTTGCCCCCTCCGTCGCGCACTTCGTGCGCGCCACCTCCCCCAAACTTCGTTCGGGGGAGGATTGCGACCAAGCGTGCAGGACGGTTACTTCTGGCACTTCGGGCAATAGAACGTCGAACGTCCCGCCTGCACGATGCGCTTGATCGTGCCGTTGCAGTCCTTGTCGGGGCAGCGCGCGCCTTCGCGGTCGTAAAC
>Ga0335070_10011869_pt1 | contig 10180 bp, 5 predicted proteins | sample Lox_Sample_13_FD_206722 | JGI IMG/M metagenome (GOLD analysis project Ga0335070, IMG submission 206722) | Soil microbial communities from Loxahatchee National Wildlife Refuge, Florida, United States - Lox_Sample_1.3 | ecosystem: Environmental > Terrestrial > Soil > Wetlands | place: USA: Florida... | reverse complement strand
GCGCTCGGCGCAGGCGCGCGCACCGGCGTGCACGCCCTGCCACAGGCGTGCGAAGGCCGCGCCGCCCAGCGCCTGCCGGTAGCCCTGGCGGTGCACGTTGCCGATCACGAAATCGCCGAAGCCGGGCCAGCGCTGGCCGATGAATTCGGGCGAGAAGGTCGAGAAGCCGCCGTCGACGGCGACCGTGATCAGCGCCAGCGGCATCACCTGCGCGTTGTCGGGCCACGATTCGCCGCCGCAACGCCAGTTCGGCAGCGGCTGGCTCACGCGCCGCCAGGCCTGCGCGAGCTCGCGGATCACCGGCCGGCCGCCGGCGGCGACCGACCGCTCGAGCAGGCGTCGCAGGAACGCGGCGTGCTCGGCCTCGTGGCCGGCCAGGCTGGAGCCGCGGTGCCGGCCCTCGGCCTCGTCGATGTTGCAACCGAGCTCGCGTACGCCCTGGGCGGCGAACCAGTCGAAGAAGGCGTCGGGTTCGGCGAGCGTGTCGCGCGTGACCACCGCGATCGCCTGGAACGGCACGCCGAAGGCACGCAGCGCGTCGAGGCCGCGTCGTACCGCGGGCGAGGTCGGCCGGCCACCGCGCGTGCGGCGATGGCGGTCGTGCAGCGCCGGCGGGCCGTCGACGCTGACGCCGACCGCGACGCCGTGGCGCAGGAAGAAGCGGCACCAGTCGGCGTCGACGAGGGTCGCGTTGGTCTGGAACGAATGGGTGACAAGCGTCTGCGGGCCCAGCGCCGCGGCGACGGCGGCGAAGGCATCCTCGTAGAACGAACGCGCCAGCACCAGCGGCTCGCCGGCATGCCAGCAGACGGTAAGCTCGTCGCCGGCCAGGCCGTCGTCGCGCAGCCGGCGCGCCGCCGCGGCGACGGTGTCGATCGACATGCGCGCCCGGTCGTCGCGGCCGGACAGGTAGCAATAGCTGCAGTCGATGTTGCAGAACGGCGTGCCTTGCAGCACGAGCAGGCGCGTGTTCGGCGCCACGGGAACGTCGGCGGGCACGCGGTTCACTGGTTGGCCCAGTTGCTCCACTTGCTCCACTTGGGCCAGTTGTTCCAGTTGGCGGCCTGTGCGACGAGCATCGTCGGCGTCTGCGGCAACGCGGCGAGCCCGCTGCGCACCGCGGCGACCCGCGTCTCGAGCGCCAACCGCTGCGCGCCGACGGCGGCGACCGCCGTCGGCGGGGCGGCGAGCCCGGCGGCGATCTCGACCAGAACGACGACACCGGCCAGCGGTGCGCTTCGCTTCGCGGATTCCTGGTCGGCCATGCCCGGCGTTGCCTGCTCCGAAAACCGAGGCATGCTAGGCGCGGGCCTGCGCCTTGTAAAGGCGCCGCCCCCCCTAACGGCCGCTGCTGCGAACGCCGGTCAGGCGGCGACCGCGACCCCACGCCGCCGCACCGTCAGCGCCACCAGCCCGGCCGACAGCACACCCATCACCAGCAGCCCGGCAGCGACCGCGAAGATCGACTGCGGCGCCCGGTGGTCGAGCAGCCAGCCGAACAGCGGCGCCGCCAGCGCGAAGCCGACGTCGAGCCCCGAATACACGGTGCCGTAGACGCGCCCGGTCGCACCCGGTGGCGCCGCGCGCTTGATCAGCATGTCGCGCGACGGGCCGGCCAGCCCCGTCCCCAGGCCGGCCAGCGACGCCGCCGCCGCCGCCGCCAGCGGCGGCAGCGCCAGCGTGGCGACCGCCAGCAGCAGCAGCGCCGACCAGGCCATCGCGAACGCGATCGTGCGTTCGAGCGGGCCGGTGCGCCCGGCCAGGAAACCGCCCAGCACCATGCCGGTGGCGCCGCACAGCATGTAGCCGGTGACGACGAACGCCGTCGTCGTCAGCGGCAGCCCGTACATGCGCCCGAGCGCCGGGCCGGCGAAGCTCTGGATCGCCGACAACGCCGCAGTCGTCCAGAAGAAGAACGAGAAGCACAACCAGACCGACGGCAGCCTGAGGAAGGCGAGCGGGTGCGCTTCGGCGGGCGGCCGGGCGCCGCCCGGCCGTTCGTGCGCCCAGTGGCCCAGGCTGTCGTCGATCGCGTCACGCTGCAGCAGCAGCAGCACCAGCACGCCGCCGGCCACCAGCGCCGCCCCGAGGCAGGCAGCACGCCACGAGCCCATCGCCTGCGCGACCGTGATCAGGAACACCGGCGCCACCGCCCAGCCCAGGTTGCCGGTGATGCCATGGACCGAGAACGCATGGCCCAGGCGCGGCTGCGAAACGCGCTTGTTGAGGATCGTGAAGTCGACCGGATGGAACGGCGCATTGCCCAGTCCGGCCAGGGCCGATGCGGCGACGAGCGCGCCGTAGCCCCCGGCCGACGCGGCAATCAGCGCGGCGGCGACGAAGCAGACCATCGCGGCGAACAGCACCGGCCGCGCACCGACGCGGTCGACGACGAAGCCGGCCAGCGCCTGGCCGACGCCCGAGACCACGAAGAACAGCGTCACGAGCAGCCCGAGCTGGGAGTACTGCAGCCCGAACTCATGGATGAAGGTCGGAAACAGCGGCGGCAGCAGCATGTGGAAGAAATGCGAGGTGCCGTGCGCCAGGCCGACAAGCCCGATGGTCGTGAAGTCGCTCCGTGCCGACGCCGGTGCCGCGAGGGTGCTCATGGGAGGTGAGACTAGCGGCCGCCGCGGCGGCCGGGTTACGATAGCCCGCCAACTTCTATCGAATTCATGCCACGCGCGACGCCCCCTGCCAGCCCCTTCGGCACGCGCGTGCTGCGTACCGACCCGAGCGCCTATGCGCCGAGCGCCGAGCGCCCGGTGCGTGTGAAGGCGCAGCACATGCGGGCGGCGACGCGCACGCCGGCGCACAGCCATTCGTGGGCACAGCTGGCGTATTCGAGCGCCGGCGTTCTGCGCGTGACCGCCGGCGACCACACCTACATCGTGCCGCCTTCGCGCGCGGTCTGGATTCCGCCCGCCGTGCCGCACCAGGTCGCGGTCGTCGAAGACGCCGAGCTGCGCACGCTGTACGTGCACCAGCGCGCGCCCGCCCTCGGCCCGTCGCCGCTGAATGCGGCCGCCGACGTGCCGGCCTGGGACCGCTGCCGCGTGCTCGAGGTGTCGGCGCTGATGCGCGAGCTGGTCGAGCGCCTGCATGCCGAAGCGGGCGCCGTCGGCGGCGAGCGCGAACGCTGCATCGCCGCGCTCGTGCAGGACGAGCTCTGCCGCGCCCGCCCGGTGCCGCTGGGCGTGGGCCTGCCGGCCGACAAGCGGCTGCGCCAGCTGTGCGAGGCGGTGCTCGACGACCCGGCGCGCCACGCCAGCCTGGAAGGCTGGGCGCGCGAAGCCGGTGCCAGCGTGCGCACGGTCGCGCGCCTGTTCAGGAACGAACTGGGCACGACCTTCGCCGCCTGGCGTCAGCAGGTGCTGCTGGCGCAGGCGCTGTCGATGGCGGCGCGCCGGCGGCCGATGAGCCACATCGCGGCCGCGCTCGGCTACGCCAGCGCGAGCGCCTTCACGGCGATGGTGCGGCGCGCGGTCGGCATGCCGCCGAGCCGCTTCTTCGCCGCCGCCGGCTGACGAAGCGGCCGCCGCGGCCCTCAAGCGCCGGCGTGGGCGGCCGATAACGCGGCAGCAACCGTGCCGGAGCGCCCGATGAGCGTCGACTTCACCTCGATCACCAATTTCCAGGAACGCGCGGTCGAGGCCGCGGTCGGCGGCGCTGCGGCGCGCTTCCCCGGCGTCGCCGGCAGTCCGGAGCTGCTGGCCGACGTCGCCTGCGTCGCGCTGAACCGGCTGCCCCCGCGTTACATCCGGCACGCGGCCGACTTCGCGTTCTACCTGTCCGACCGCGACCGGGCCGACGCCCAGCGCCAGGTCGACGAGGCGGTCGAGTTCGCCTTCGGTTTCGTTCAGGCGCGCGCCGCGATGCGCGCGCGCAGCTGACGAAGCGCCCTGCCCGCGCGCCGTTCTCGATTTCGTTCAGGACCGCACGCTCGGGGACGATCGCTGCCGCTCATGGTTTGCAGCGGCTGGCCGATAAGGACGAAATGAGTCATTCTCCGAACCGGAAGTCACCCCCCGGAGAAGGATGCGGCGCCGTTCCGCAGTCCCTATCATCGGCCGGGACCGTGCGGCAGGCCGCCGCGCGCCACCCGGTTCAGCGAATGGCACACTCGAAAGACGACGACCTGCCCTGGCCGCCGGCACCGGCGTACCAGCATCACGCCGCGCCGCACCACCGGCCCGCGGTGCGCGCCGAGCTGCTCGACCCGGCGACCCAGATCGTGCGCGACCGCGAGGACTACCTCGGGCAGGGCCTGCGCGACATCGGGCGCCGGATCGCCGACGACCAGGTCGAGCTGTTCGTCAGCGGTGACGCACCGGCGGCGCTGCAGCAGCAGATCGAGCGCCTGGCCCCCGAATACATCGCCGTCCACGACGTGGGAACCGCGGCGTCGCTGCGGCTGCTGGGCGCGCTGGCCGGCGCGGCGGGCGGGCGGGTGCAGCGGCTGTCGATCCGCCGCCAGGGCCACGGCGTCGCACTCGCCGTCATCCAGTTCGTCGAGATCCCGTTGCCCAGCGGTACGCCGCTGCGCATCTACAGCACCGACGCCAACGCCGACCCGCAGGCGCGGCAGCAGATCGCGCAGGTGCTGCTGTCGCGTTCGCGGCTCGGCGTGCTGATGGTCGGCGAGCTGCCGCCGCATGCGCTGACGACCGCGCTGCAGCCGCTGCGCGAGGCGCTGCAGCGGGGTCCCTGGCCGAACCGCGACCTGCTGCTGCTGCCGCTGGGCTCGGCGACGACGCTCGCCGCCCAGGGCCCCCAGCTCGCCGGCTCGAGCGGCGTCGTCGTTCGCGTCACGCCGCAGGCCGCACGCCCGAACGAGGCCTGGTCGTTCATCAGCGGCACCTGGAACCGCCTCAACGGCGGCGGCGCCGGAGCGCTCGACACCGACATGGCGCGTGCGGTGCCTCGGCCGCAGGTGCCGATGCCCGAGGCACCGACGCAGCCGATGGAGCTGGCGCCGTCGCCGCAGTATCCGAGCGCCCATGCCCCCACCAGCCCGCGCTGGGCCGACTACGTGCAGCGCTGCGCCGCGGTCAAGGGCGTGATGAGCTGCTGCGTCTTCGACCTGGCGTCGCAGCGCCCGCTGGCGCATGCCGGCACCACCCCGCCGCCCGATGCCCTGGCCAGCCAGGGCACGGCACTGCTCGACGCGATGTCGATGGCGACGAAGGCGCTCGGCCTCGGCGGCGTGACGCCCGAGGCGGCGATCAGCATCGGCCCGCAGCACCTGCTGCTGCGGCCGGTGCCGGGGCATGCGGGCATCGTGCTGCACCTGGTGCTGCACGCGAGCGCGAACAACTTCACCCTCGCGCGCATGCAGGTCGACCGGATCAGCGTTCCGGCGTGAGCGTCGGGGGCCGCTGCACGGCGCCGTGGCGGCGCCGCAGCGCGGCGATCAGCGGCTCGAGCGTCTGCAGTGTCGTTTCCGCGAGCGCATCGATCTCGGCATCGCGCGCGCCACGCACGCAGGCGGCCTCCAGCGCTGCGGCAGCAAGGCGCACGCGCTCGGCACCCAGCGCCCCGGCCTCGCTCTTCAGGTCGTGCGCCAGCCGCACCGCGGCCGGCCGGTCGGCCGCGGCGCGTGCAGCGCGCAAGCGCGCGCCGAAGTCGCGTTCGCGTTCGACGAACATCTCGAGCAGGCGGTCGTAGACCTCGGTGCCCGGTTCGATTCCGGCGCTGATCGGGATCCGGGGGTCGATGCCGGGCAGGTCGGCGGCGCCGGGCCGCAGCCAGCGCGCGAGCGTCGTGAACAGCTCGTCGACCCGGATCGGCTTGGCGACATGGTCGTTCATGCCTGCCGCGAGCGCCTTCTCGCGGTCGCCGGCCATCGTGTTGGCGGTCATCGCGATCACCGGCAGGGCGCGCCAGCGCGGCTGCTGGCGCAGCGCGCGGGTCGCCTCGTAGCCGTCCATCAGAGGCATCTGGCAGTCCATCAGCACGCCGTCGAAGCCGCCCTGCGCCAGCACCTCGAGCGCCTGTCGCCCGTCGTTCGCCACCACGACCTCGACGCCGGCACGGCGCAGCAGTTCGCAGGCCAGCTCCTGGTTGATCGCGTTGTCCTCGACGAGCAGCACGCGCGCGCCGGCCAGCTCGGCGCGCCTGCGCTGCTGGGCGATCTCGCGCCGCTCGGCACGCGCCGGCTGCTGCCGGGGCAGCGCCAGCGCGGCCAGGCAGGCGTCGAGCAGCGACGACGGCGTGACCGGCTTGGTCAGCGTCGCCGCCACTTCGACGCCCGCGGCCGCCAGCCGCCGCCGCACCTCGGCCTGCGCGAAGGCGCTCAGCATCAGCACCGTCGGCGGCCGGTGCCGCAGCGCCAGCCCCGCCAGCCGGCGCAGGCATTCGATGCCGTCCAGGCGCGGCATCCTCCAGTCCAGCAGCAGCAGCTCGACGGGCCGGTCCTCGGCGTCGGCGGCGGCGACGAGCTCGATCGCCGCCGCGCCGTCGGCCGCCTCCTGCGGCGCCAGGCCCAGCCCGCCGGCCATCCGCAGCAGCAGCTCGCGCAGGCAGTCGTTGTCGTCGACGACCAGGACCCGCCGGCCACGCAGCGGCTGGGCGGCGAACTCGACCGGCGCGTCGTCGCCAACGGCGTCGAAACGGACGTCGAACCAGAAGCGGCTGCCCTCGCCGGCGACGCTGTCGACGTCGATCTCGCCGCCCATGCGGCGGACGAGGTGGCGGCAGATCGCCAGCCCGAGGCCGGTGCCGCCGTAGCGGCGGCTGGTCGACGCTTCGGCCTGCTCGAACGGCTGGAACAGGCGCTGCCGTTGCTCGGCGGTGATGCCGATGCCGCGGTCGCGCACCTCGAAGCGCACGCGCACCGAGCCGGGTTCGGCAGGCAGCGGCTCGGCGCCGACGACGACCTCGCCGCGGTCGCTGAACTTGACCGCGTTGTTGGCCAGGTTGATCAGCACCTGGCCCAGGCGTGCCGGGTCGCCCAGCAGCCGCCGCGGCAGCGCCGGCGAGAGCGCGAACACGAGCTCGAGTCCCTTGTCCTCGGCCGCCAGCCCGACGACGGTGGCCACGTGGTCCAGCACCTCGCCGAGCTCGAACGGGATGTGTTCCATCTCCAGGTGCCCGGCCTCAATCTTCGAGAAGTCGAGGATGTCGTTCAGCACGCCCAGCAGCGACTCGGCAGCGCGGTGCACCTTGTGCAGCTGGCCGCGCTGGCCGTCGTCGAGCTCGCCCTGCAGCACGAGGTGCGTCATGCCGAGGATTGCGTTCATCGGCGTGCGGATCTCGTGGCTCATCGTCGCCAGGAAGTCGCTCTTGGCCTGGCTGGCTCGTTCGGCGACCAGCCGGGCCTCGCGCTCGGCCTCGGCCCGATGGCGCTCGGTGAGGTCGAGCACGAAGGCCACCGCCCGTTCGACCGGGTGGTCGAGCAGCGCCGCACCGACGAGCACCGGCACGCGCCGGCCGTCGCGGGCGAAGAATTCCTTCTCGTAGGCCGCGCACGAGCCGCTGCGGCGCACCTCCTCGCGCAGCCGAAGGTCGTTCTCGTGCCATTCCGGCGGCGTCAGCGACAGCCACGACAGCCGCCGCGCCGCCAGGTCGTCGCGGCCATAGCCGAGCAGGTCGAGGAAGGCGGCGTTGGCATCGGTCAGCCGCCCCTGCTCGTCGACGAAGAAGACGCCGATGATGTCGGTCTCGAACAGCCGCCGCGTGCGCGCTTCGCTCCAGCGCAGCGCCTGCTCGGCGCGCGCCCGCTCGGTGTTCTCGCGCCGCAGCGTGTCGACGAGGAGCGCGTTCTCGAGCGAGATCGCGGCCTGCGCCGCCAGCAGCTCGAGCACGTGCAGGCGCTCGGTCGTGAAGGCGTCGGGCAGGCCGTGGTGAACGAGCAGCAGCTCGCCGACGAGCGCGGCGCGGCGGACGATCGGCAGGCACAGCAGCGAACGCGGCCGGCGGCGCGCGAAGTAGGCGTCGCCGACGAAGGCATGCGGCCGCGTCGCGTCGCCGAGCAGCACCCGCTCGTGGGTGCGCTGCACGTAGTGCAGCACCGCCAGCGGCGCCGTGTCGGCGTCGGGCGCGTGCGTGGCCACCTGCACCTCGACGCCGGGTCCGGCGCCGAGCGCGGCTTCGGCGGCCTGCACCAGCGTGCCGTCGCGCGCGAGCAGCAGCACCGCGTTCTGGGCGCCGGCGCTTTCGAGCACGATGCGCAGCAGGCGGTCGATCAGCTCGTCGAGCACGATGCAGCCGGAGATCGCCTGCGACGCCTTCGTGATCGACAGCATGTCCAGCGGCGCCGCGCCGGCCGCCGGCGCCGCGCCGCGCAGCGCCGGACGGCGCCGCTCGAGCTCGCGCACCTTGCCGGCCGCGCCCCAGAGGCGATAACAGCCGAGCGCCTCGCGCCACCGTGCCTCGGCATGGGCGGCGACGCCATGGCCGGCGTAGAACGCGGCGGCGCGCTCGTGCGCCAGCGCTTCGACCTGGACGAATCCTTCGGCGCGCGCCAGCGCCACCGCCTCCTCGTACAGGCGCATCGCGTCGTCGGCCCGGCCTTCCAGGCGGGCGCTTTCGGCGGCGACCAGGCGCTGGCGGCAGCCGAAGGTCTGCGGCTGCAGCTTCGCCCATGCCGCGAGCTGGCTGCCATGCGCGGCCAGCGCGTCGCGATCGGCGGCGCTCGGCGCCCCGGTGGCCGCGAGCGCCAGTGCGCGCGCGAAGTGGTAGTCGAGCAGCTGCAGCATCGCGGTCGCGGCCGCCAGCAGCGGCGTCGCGCGGTCGGCTGCGGCCAGCGCCGCCGCCGGGTCGCCGGCCAGCCCGCGCAGCTGCAGCTGCAGGATCCAGTGGAAGCACACCATCGTCGGCATCCGGCCGGCATCGGCGGCATCGTCGTCGGGCAGCGCCAGCTGCTGGCTCTGCCCTTGCAGCGCGGCGACGAAACGCTGCTGGTCGCGCGCCAGCAGTTCCATGTCGGCGAAGCGCGCCTCGCGCGCGCAGGCGACCGCCGCCGCCGCCGATTCGGCGACCGCGTCCAGCGTGTCGTTGCCCAGCAGCTGCACCGTCACGAGCAGGCTGCGCGCATAACAGGCGAAGTTCAGGTCGCCGCTTTCGTCGGCGGCGCGGATCGCGCTGCGCGTCGTCTCGGCCGCCTCCGCCAGCGGTGCGGTCCACGCGGCGACCAGGCCGCTGGCGTACAGCACGCGCGCACGCTGGAGCGCGAAGCCATGGTGCTGGACCCAGCGCGTGGCCAGCTGGGCGAAACGCCGCCCGTCGGCATAACGCCCGTAGACCGGCCCGAGGATCACGCCGAAGAAGGCGCAGGCATGGGCCGACGCCGGGCTGGCGCCCCATTCGATGCCCAGCCTGACGATGCGGCACAGCAGCAGGCGGTACAGCCGGGCATCGGTGAAGAAGGCCGCCTCGAGCGGGATCGCCAGCGCCTGCAGCAGCGCACGCCGGTCCGCGTCGTCGACCAGCGCCAGCTCGCCCAGGCTCTCGATCGGGCGCTCGCCCAGCAGGCGCCAGACGGCGTCGAACTCGCCCTGCACACGCGCCTCGTCGGGATGCGCCGGCAGGTCGACGCCGAACAGGCGCAGGCACTGCAGCGCCGCTTCGACCGCCGCCGCGTGCTCCGACTTCAGCACCAGCAGCAACACCCGCCGATGCCAGACCGCCACCTGGTCGGGCCGCGTGCGGGCGCGCAGCGCGAGTTCGTCGATCAGCGCCTGCGCGGTGTCGAACCGGCCGCTCGCGTATTCGCATTCGGCGCGCTCGAGCCGGAGGTCGAAGGCGAGCCGCGGGTCGTCGGCCCAGGCCTGCTCGTCGAGCAGTGCCGCCGCCGCCGCGAGCTGCGCCGCCGCCGCCGCGAAGGCGGCCGATGCCTTGGCACGCCGGCCCGCGGCCAGCCCGAGCGCCGCGACCTGGTGCCGCTCGGCGCGCTCTGAAAGCCCGGCGGCGCCGCGCTGGAACTGCTGCACGATGTCGAACAGGTGCGCGCTCTGCGCGGCATCGCCGAGGCCGTCGCGCAGGCGGCGTGCCAGCGCCAGGTGCACGGCCGGCCGCTCGGCCGCCGGCAGCAGCGCATAGGCGGCATCGCGGATGCGCTCGTGCAGGAAGCGCGCATGGCCGTCGCTGCGCGCCAGCAGGCCTTCGTCGAGCGCCGGCGCCAGCGCCTCGTCCAGCGCGGCCTCGTCGCACGGCGCGCCGAGGGCGAGCAGGCTCAGCT
>Ga0335070_10011867_pt1 | contig 10180 bp, 7 predicted proteins | sample Lox_Sample_13_FD_206722 | JGI IMG/M metagenome (GOLD analysis project Ga0335070, IMG submission 206722) | Soil microbial communities from Loxahatchee National Wildlife Refuge, Florida, United States - Lox_Sample_1.3 | ecosystem: Environmental > Terrestrial > Soil > Wetlands | place: USA: Florida... | reverse complement strand
GGCGAGGAAGCTACTGCGGCCTCCCGCGCCGCGGTAGCCTGAGCAGTGACAGCATTTTTAGAGCTGGTGCGCGTTCTGGTTCGGACATCGATGCCGACCAGGAACGCGCGTTCTACGGCGGGTTCATTCGTTAGCAGGCCAGGCCGGGCGGACAGAATCCGAGTGTCACGCGCCTTGTCGCGAGATTTCTTGCGCTGAGAACTTCCCAAGCCTAAAAGCCTGCTGTCTTCTTTCTATCCTTCAGTGCCCGAAGCGCTCGCTGCGGTGGCCGCCGAGGAGCTTGCAGCGGGCGCCTTCTCCGCGTGAGGTGCGTGTGGAGTGTGCGTCGAGACCACTCGCCCCATCACCACGGTGGAGATGGCATGCTTGAAGATGAGCTGCTCCTGACCGTTGGCTTCCAGCACCACCGAGTATTTGTCGAAGGAGCGGATGCGGCCCGTCAGCTTCACCCCGCTAAGCAGATAGATGGTGATGCTCGCTCTCTCTTTGCGGGCCGTGTTGAGGAAGGAATCCTGTATGTTTTGCGCCGGCTTATTGCTATCCATAGCCGATCTCCTTGATTTGTGAACTGCGAACTTCCAACTGCCTGCCCATCACCCTCACGGGCAGACCCAAAGCAACAGCATGTTCCTGGAAGCCTTCCCGCTGGCACAGGAACAAGGGGGGACAATCCACTGGCACGCGCCGCACTGACGCATACCGGCGGACAGATGTCAGTACGATACGGCGAACTGGGCAGGTTTTCAATGCGAAAGTTCGGGGATGAGCGGCTCCGATTTGCGACATCCCTGCTGAAGGAACCGCGTTCCACATTTGACAGCGCCACCGTGGCGAGCGCAGACTTTCGGTCGAATCCAACAACTATCCGGTTTCGCAGCGCCTTGCAGCGAGGCGTTGACGGAATCGCACCTGCAGATCGCTTTTCCGGAGGAAATTGATGCACCAGATCATCACGTCTTTGGTCGTCCTGCCTACAATTACGGGATCGGAAGCGGCTCAACTGATCCTGCGTTGGTTTCATTTCATCGCCGGCATTGCCTGGGTCGGGCTGCTGTATTTCTTCAACCTGGTCAATGTTCCTTACATGAAGACGGTGGACGCCTCCGCGAAGCCGAAGGTCTTCCAGAACCTGACTCTTCCGGCGCTGAACTGGTTTCGCTGGAGCGCGCTGGTGACGGTGTTGGTTGGACTAGCGCTGTGGGGCCAGGCCTATGTTGGCCCAGACGCGCGCCGCGACGGCGGCAGCGCCGGAGCCACGATTGGACTTTTCCTGCTGATCTGGATTGTGGTGTTCTGGATCCTGTACTTCGTGATCAAGAAGATGACACCGAGCGGATACATTCTGGGTGTGATCACAGCGGTGGTGGTGTATGCCGCAGGATGGCTCTTCGTCCACTACACGCCCGTGGGCGGCGAAGACAATCACGTGCTGTGCATCGGGATTGGTGGCGGGATGGGCATTCTGATGCTGTTCAACGTGTGGGGCATCATCTGGCCGAGTAATAAGAAGATCATCCGCGGGACGCTGGCAGGAACGCCTCCGGAAAACGCGGCCGCGTTGGCGAGGCAGGCATTCCTAGCATCACGTACGAATTTCTTCCTGTCAGTGCCGCTGCTGTTCTATATGGCCGCCGCGGCGCATTTCGCCAGCACGGTGATATTCGGAAAGTAGCTGCTCACGACCAGCGAGTCGTGTTTCTCGCGACCAACGAAAAAGAGGGAGCCGGAAATCGGCTCCCTCGATTGCCTTGTGAAAGTTCTTAGAAAGTGAACTTCACACCCAAACGGATGGCCCGAGCCCTCTGCCAGATGTTCGGCTTGCCGTACTCGGAGTTCACAATGAACTTACTATTCTGACCAGCTACGGGATCATATCCTGTCATAGCGGCCTGGTAGAACGGCGCGCCACCGAACACAGTACATTTGGCCTGAGCTCCACCTGCTCCACACGCTCCGATTGGATAAATTCCGGATGGGTTCCAATAGGATGCGAAGGTTTCCCAGTACGAAACGGGTGCGCGCTGGTTGAGCAGGTTGGTGATTGTCGCCTGGAAATCGAAAATCTCACGTTCGTTATTCTTGTTCACCTTGAATGAGTGAACAAAGTTGAAGTCAGTTTGGGTGAACCAAGGCGTGCGGCGTGTATACGGGTTACTGAAGGAGATATCGCCGGGGTTTGCACCTTGACTAACGTCCACCCACTTTCCGCGGCCAAACACGTAGGTGTCTTCGATCGGACTCGTATACCGAATCCCGACTTCGCTGGCCGCTGTCATGGGTCTGCCTTGATAGGCAACCTGGAACAGGCCAAACGTCGTCTCCATGCCCTTCCAAGGCAAAGCGTAGTACACATTACCTTTGAAGGTATTAGGGCGATCCGTTGGTAAGGGTCCATTGGCGGACTTGCCTTCGTGCGTGTAATAGTAGTACGGCTCATCGAACGCACGGGTTGTGTTCGGTGAGGCGCGGCCAGTCGTGCCACCGTCAATCTGATCAGTGGTAGTCAGGCCGGTATAGTTACCCCAGAGACTGCTCCACGTGTAACTGAACATTCCGGCGAAGCCATGGCTCGTGCTCTTCGTGAGGCGAACCTCCATGCCGTCGTAGTTACGAACGGCCTCCGGCATCGGGCAGGTCGGGCAGGTTCCAAACGTGTTGCCAGGATCGAAGGCGAAGTTAGGGTCGGGGACACCGTACGCGGGTCCGAGGCTGCGCAGGTAATTTGCATACCCATCGAAGGTCTTGTTTACCCCTTGTCCGGGATTGACGATCGTGTAGAACTCGAAATTAGCAGGATCGGAAAGCGAGGCGTCTTCAATTACATGGTCAAGCCGACGACGGTCATACCGCGCTTCCAGCGCCCAGTTTTTAGCGAGTTGGTAATCAACACCGGCCACATATTCATGCTGGCGGTACGGCTTGACGCCGCGTGCGACCGGCTCCCAAGGACGGTAGTCAACGTTCTCGATCAGCTGCACGCCCGCACCTGCATCGGTGAAAATCTGCGGCACTGTGCCACCTTCGAAATTGACACCGGTTGTCGGGAGACCATTCGGACAGGCACGTCCGTTTACGAAGATCGAGGTGACGTCGGACGTGTTAAATCCGCCACTGGCATTCGGACCTAACGGGTAGGTGCAGCTGTTGTAACCTTGCGCACCCCAAGAAGTCTGAGCAAGCAGCAGCTTCATGACATCATTCACAACAGCGTAACTGCCGAAAATTTTAAGCTTCCCGTTTGCCGATCCCCATGCAGCGCCGAGGCGCGGCTCAATCTTATCGCTCCAGGAGAAGTCGATCGCACTGGGCTTGCTGAACCCAGCCGGAACTACTACGCCGTCCGGAACAGGCAGATTCTCCTTTTCAATCCGAATACCAAGGTTGAGTGTCAAACCATGGCCGATGGTCCACGCATCCTGCACAAAGAAGGCGTGGTTGTTGTCATATGCTGGTTTCGTCAGAATAGTCGCGAAGTCGGTAAACGTGGCATAACCATACTGCCCTGTGCAGAGAGGCGTTGGGGGATTTGTTGACTTGTCTATCCATTCCTTTCCTAACAGATCACAATTAGCAGCACCAGTGGTGGTGCTCGGCGCATAGCTCTGGCCCTGCCCAAGGGTCAATTCGACATATGGCACGTTCCCGTTCTGGTTGATAACGTTCGACATGCGGTTGAACTGATAACCCAATTTGAGATTGTGCGTACCCGCCCATCCGCTCTTAAAAAAAGCCACATCTTCATTGATCTGCCAGTGTTTACTGGCGTCGAAAAGAGTGTAGGTACCGCGGTACGGCGTCGTGAAAGCGCCGGCCCCTAGTGCAAGGCCGCTGGGCAAAGGAGTACCGGTATTGTCGTTCACTCCAGAGCCGCTAGTGTTCCAAACGATGTCGGTGCCTGACGTCGGCCAGCCGAAGTCGTGATAATTATTGAAGAAGTAGCCGAAGCGCGTTGTCGAGACAATCCTCGGTGTGAGTGTGATGTCGGCTCCGAAGTTGTAGTTCGAATTGGGAGCAGAATAGCCCAACCCGTGCGAGAAGCCCTGTACCGTCGTCCCTAAGATCGAAGTGTTGATCAGGTAAGACGACTGCGCACTGACCGGATCGGCGTTCGGCAGGTTGATTCCGGACTGCCGACCGTACTGGTAGAGCCACGATGCAAAAAGTCGGACCTTCGACGTGAGCGTGAAATCAAGACGTGAGGTTCCGAAGTACTGCTGGGTGTCTTGGTTGAATACTTGGCTGCCGAGCCCATAGTTCGGACAGTAATCCGTCGGTGCGCCACCCTGCTGGTTCGCGTAGTTCGCACAAATGGGCGCTCCGAAATTCACAGTTCTCGCCCTGCTCTGCAAAAGCGGAGCGAACCCGAAGAAGAACCACAAACGGTCCTTCATGATAGGGCCACCAATGTTGAAACCAGGCTGAACGAAACGGAGGTGGTCTTTCTTCGGTTGATAGATTTGTGCGTTGTTGTCGAAACCGCTATCTGCGAGGGCGAAGGGGTCATACCGCAGAGTCGCTATGGGAGAACCGTCCATGCTATCCGACTCATAGGTCCCGAATATTGAACCGTGGTAGGCGTTGCTGCCCTTTTTCATAATGACGTTAACCACGCCACCCAAGGCGCCACCGTGTTCTGCTTCGATGCCGGACGTCTTCACCTGGACTTCTTGAATGAACTCGAAGGGAACGTTAGCGCTGGAGAAGCCCATCGAGATGTTCTCCGTATCCTGCCCTTCTACCAGATACGCGCTCTCGGAGTCAGCGGCTCCCCCGATGGAATAACCGTTGGCACTACCACTCGCCGTGCTTCCCGGGGCTGAACCCCCAGTTCCACCGACACCACCGGCAAGGGGTTCATTGCGAGCCATTGGAGCAAATTGAATGACGGACTGGAACGAGTACCCGTGTGGAGTGTTCTCAATTACGTCCTGTGTAACGTTGGTCTGATTCGTATTCGTAGTGACATCAATTACCGGCGCAGAACTGGTGACCTCAACCACCTCTGCCGAGGTTCCGACTTCAAGCGTCATGTCCACAGTCGGAAGGTGCCCCACTTCAAGATTTAAACCTTCACGCTTCACCGTTTTGAATCCCTTTGCCGTGACTTGGACGCTATACACGCCCGGAGGCAGATTGGCAAAACGGTAGTAGCCGGTTGAGTCCGTATCCAAGGTCTTATCGCCGAGCAAGGTTGTGCCATGCACGACCACGTGCGCATTCGCGACCACAGCGCCGCTGGCGTCTTTGATCGTTCCTTGTAAGCCTGCCGTTGTTTCCTGCGCGAACAGTGCCACTGCCCACAGCACCATGGCCATCGCTATCAAGAATACAAATGGCTTTACGAATCTGGCGAATCGCATTTCCTGCCTCCTTGAAATCGTTTGCACTGTGAAACTCAGAAGCCGTTCAAAGCCCCAAGCTTCGCGGCCTGAGAAGGACGCACGACCTGAGAAACCCGCATCCTGTTGACTGACTTTTGCAAAAGAGGAACTGGGAGTCACTCGACTACGCGGGCCCAAAGGCAGAGCCCGTTACAGCGGCCTTCACGTCCACAACTAAAAAACGCACAAACAATACTCGAAGAAACGAGACATTGCAACTCAGAATCCAAACACGTCCACAAATAATCAGTTTGTTATGAGTGTTCTGGCGCAGATGCGAGGCTCGCCTGTACCAAATTCAATAGGTCTCACGCTATTAGGTTATGAGAATTCGTAGGCTCTGGATGTCTGTGGATAGCCTAAACGGCGCGCGTTAACGGCGCTTCTTGCTCGGGCGGGCCGCCACTTCGCCCGGCGCCCATACTCTGCGCACGATAGGGGTATTCAGCTTGTATTTGCGCTCTGTGATGTTGCCGGCGTCATCGCGTACTCGCAGGATAAAGACGGGTAGGGTTCCTTCTTTGTCGAAGCTCTCCTGCGTGACCGTGACCGGCAGGACGCCATCCAGTTTGTGCTCGCGGTAAGCGGTTTCGTAGCGGTGTTTGCGAGTGTTCCACGTAAAGACGCGCACCTGGTCGTAGTCATAGGGTTCGCCGTCGTGGGGCTCGGTCAAAAGACATAGATATTGTGCTACGTTTTTGTCGCCGTCCCGGACCTCGTTCAATTTGAAGAACGCCACAAAGCGCTGGCCTTCGGCGTATTGCGCGACTTCCAGCGGAACGTCGACGTCGACCATGCGGGCCAGCACCCATCCGACGCGGCCCTGATCATCGCGCACCAGCCACCAATCTTCGAGAACCGCGCCAGATGCTGGCCGGAGCGCTTCCTTTGCTTCCGCCGCCTTCGCGGGCATTCGAATCGGGGCCGTCTGCTTTTCCGCCGTAGCCCGCTTCAGGATGGCAACCTTCGCGCCTGACGCCAGCTGATAAAGATGTTCCGAATCACGCCCCGGAGTGATGTGCAGATTCGTGTCGTTGCGCAGAACCCCGGGGGCTTGTACCGGGGCGTTTTGATTTTCCTGCGTGAGTTTCTGCAGTCCGTCGAAGGTCTTCTGGTCAACGAGGTATCGCTGCTCGATCCATCCTTCGATGCCGCTGGCGGTGCGCACCCTGGCGAAACGCTTCTCGCGATCGATGATCTCGACGCGCTCGCCGTTCTTCACCGTGCCGATGCGGTTGTAAATGGCGGCAACCTGGTCACGCAGCGTAGCCTGCGGCGCCGAGACGTAAGCGACTTCCAGCACGCGATGATGGCTGCGCCCACAAGCCGCAAGCACGGCGGCAAAGGCCAGGGCGGCTGCGAGCCTCTTCATGGGGGATGGGCCCGGTTGCATAAATAGCTGCTGAGCCTTCCACTATAGCGCGTTGGAGTGTCGTCTCGGTGGCACGAAGGTTTACGCCGGATGCACCTCTCAGAACTGGCCTGCCGGACGCAAGACAACCGTGCTTCCGGTCGGTTACCATAGGTTGCAGTTCCCGTTTGCGGCGCAGGTTGCTCCCCGAGGCTTTCCGGCGTCTAACGCATAAGGATGCGTTGTGAGGAATTCCAGCATCCCCAAAGAACTTACTTACTATGAGAAGCAAATCCGGTCTGACCCTCTTGTCTGTTGTATCCATTCTGGTGGCTCTGGCCAGCCTTTGCGCCTCGGCGCAGGACACCCTGGACACCGTGCTGAAGCCCCCTAAGGGCTCACAGATGGCGATCGTCGTCTTCGAGGACCTGGAGTGTCCCATGTGCAAACGAACGGCGCCCCTGCTTGAGCAGGCGTCGAAGACCTACAAGATTCCGGTCGTGCGCCATGATTTCCCGCTCGGGCCGATGCACCCGTGGTCTTTTCAGGCCGCTGTCTTTGCGCGATACTTCGACACGCATTCGAAGCAAATGGGGAACGAGTTCCGCGACTACATCTTCGACAACCAGCTCGAGGTCAACCTGCAGAACCTCCGGTCGTACGCCGAAAAGTTCGCGGCGGCGCACAAAGTTGATCTTCCGTTCGTAATCGACCCGCAGGGCAAGCTGGCAGCGCTGGTGAACGCCGACCACGATCTGGGCAAGGCGATCAAGCTTGACCACACCCCGACGGTGTACATCGTCAGCAGCCGGAATCCGAACAAGCCGTACGTCGAAGTAAAGGACAACAACCAGCTCTACTCGACGATCGACGCGATGATGAAAGACTAGGTCGGGTCTCGGCCCTTCACGCCCCTGATTTGTAGAATAGCGCGTCGTCGCGTATCGAAATCGGTGCAGCTGCCCCGTTGCCGCCGCAACCGTCGAGCACATCCTCTAATGCTTGCGGTTCTGGGGTATGCTTTTCGCGAGGATTCATCCGATGAGAAAATCTGTCGCGCCTCTTCTGACCGCATTCCTCCTTGCGCTCTGTGCTGTGGCCCAGCAGCCCGTACAAGCGCCTTCCATACCCTCCACGGGCTTTGCCGGTCTCGATCAATACCGCGCTTCGCGCATCGCCATGTTCACCGAAGACTACGGGCAGTTGGCGCGCTATCGCGACGCGAATGCAAAGCTTGGGCCTCCTGCTGCGGGAGAGAACCGCGTCGTGTTCTTCGGAGATTCCATCACCGACATATGGAATCTGCCTGACTACTTTCCTGGCAAGCCTTACGTCAACCGCGGCATTGGCGGACAGACCACGCCGCAGATGCTGGTGCGCTTCCGGCAGGACGTCATCGATTTACAGCCCAAGGTGGTCGTCATCCTGGCTGGCACGAATGATATCGCGGGCAACACCGGACCCATGCGCAACGAGGACATCGAAGCCAACTACGCCTCCTTCGCCGAACTGGCGCGCGCGCACGGAATTCAGGTCGTCTATTCGTCGATTCTGCCGGTGCACAACTATACTGAGCGCTCGAAAGATTTTTTTGCGCAGCGGCCACAGGGTAGGATTCTCGAACTCAATTCCTGGTTGAAAGATTATTGTGCGAAGAACAACATCGTTTATCTCGATTACTTCTCGGCTCTCGTCGACGATAAAGGGATGCTGAAGAAGGATCTGGCGGATGACGGTCTGCATCCGAACGCGGCAGGATACAAGATCATGGCGCCTCTAGCCGAAGCGGCAATTCAAAAGGCTTTGGCCTCATCGAACAAACCATAGCAAGTCTGTGTAGGGCGGGACGCATTCGTCCGGCCCGAGTCGCAAAGCGACGAGTTAGTTCGCATGGAGGAGACTCCTTACACAGCGAAGAACGTGCCGAATGATCCTGCACTGTAAGTTTACTGTCGATGATTACGTTGCGGCGTACCGAACCTTCGCCCAAAAGGGAGCAAGGATCTGGATGAGTCGTGTGTGCTTGTTGGCGGGAGCCGGCTCATTCCTGTTCGGCATTTGGCTTATGTCTTTGCCCAAAGGTTCGTTCTCACTGGCACTGCCGATGTTTCTTATCTCTTTGATGTGGCTGTTTTTCGGCAGGCCATGGTGGCGCTCGGCGGGTCGTCGAGCCTTCTCGAATCGGCCTGAACTTCAGCAGGAATACACGGTCAAGGTTGACGATCAAGGTGTTCGCTTCGAAGGTGCGATTAGCAGTTTCGGCTGGACCTGGCCGGCATTCACCGGGTCTGCCGAGAGCGACAAGATCTTCCTCGTCTTCGTGTCACGCTACGCCTTTGCGATCCTTCCCAAGCGCATCTTCGCAGCAGGAGAAGCAGACCAGTTTCGCGAGATTCTCCGCCAAAAGCTACCGCCGAAATAACCAACAGCGCCGCCGACGATCTATAATATAAGCCAGAGTTTCCGACCTCTTCAGTCTTGGGAATACCCGATGCTGCAGAGGCGAGGGAATGCGCCGCCGCAACTTCGCGGCTCAGTCCCCAGGGTGTCGGTGGAAACGCCGGCGCCTCCCGCGCTCGTAGGAGCGCATTGGAAAGGAAACGAGCCCGCCGGATCTTTCCTGCCTGCTTGTACCTTCCCGAGCATTTAGCACTTGGCCAACGATGACGCTGCTTTAATTTGGCAAGTGCTCGCTGCGAAGCGTTCATGCCTGCTCTTCACGACAAATTCGGCCGCGCCATTACCGATCTGCGGATCTCGATCACAGACCGCTGCAACTACAAGTGTGTCTACTGCCGCACCGGCAACGAAGGTGCGCTCTATGGAGACCTGACTTTTTCCGATTACCTGCGCATGGCGCGCGTGCTCGTCGGAATGGGCATCACAAAAGTGCGACTCACCGGCGGTGAGCCTCTGCTGCGCAACGGTGTCATCGAGTTCGTGCGCGAATTAGCCAAGCTGCGGCCGCCGGGTACGAACCAGCATCTCGATATTGCACTTACGACCAATGGTCATCTGCTTGCCGATCTGGCGCAGCCGTTGAAAAACGCGGGGCTGACCCGGGTGACTGTTTCCATGGACGCCGTCGATCCCGACCGCTTCGCCCGCATCACGCGCGTGCCGAGTGGATTCGATCACGTACTCGCGGGAATTCGAGCGGCGAGAGATGCCGGATTTGGCCCGGTGAAGGTGAATTGCGTACTTCTGCGGGGATTCAACGAAGACCAGATCATCCCATTTGGCCTGTTCGCGCGCGAGGAAAACGTGGTCGTGCGGTTCATCGAATTCATGCCGCTCGAGGAAGATCGCGTGTGGTCGAAATCGACTGTTGTGACGCTGGAAGAAATTCTGGCGCGCATGGCGGAGTACCGGCCGCTCATCGAGATCCCGCGCGCACGCTCCGAAACGGCTCGCCGCTACCGGTTTGACGATGGCATCGGAGAAATTG
>Ga0335070_10011866_pt1 | contig 10181 bp, 12 predicted proteins | sample Lox_Sample_13_FD_206722 | JGI IMG/M metagenome (GOLD analysis project Ga0335070, IMG submission 206722) | Soil microbial communities from Loxahatchee National Wildlife Refuge, Florida, United States - Lox_Sample_1.3 | ecosystem: Environmental > Terrestrial > Soil > Wetlands | place: USA... | reverse complement strand
GTTCTCAATGTTAACCGTCGCCTTCACTTTCGGCAACACATCGCACCTCTCTATTTAAGCAAACAAGTTATAATGCTCTTGCTTATAAAGCCTTATAAAGCGATTCCTAGCTTTATAACAAAGATTTGAAGCGTTTGGGCCTTCGGAACAGCATGATGCCGTTCTTTTCGGTTATGTAGTCGAAGCCGGCTGCCAGAATTGTTTTTGCTTCGTCCACTGTTGTTGCCGTGGTGACTTCAAACTCGTCGTCTTTGAAGTGAATCATGCCGATGTACTTCATGGTGTTGTTGACGTTCTTGTGTCGGAGGAGTCTTTTGACAGTCAAGATGTTTCCTCTGGTATAGTGCGCTATCATCGTACCTCCCCAGTGATGGAACGTCGTGAAGGATATCTTTAGCAGTCTCGGGTTCTGAAGCGTTTGCGCGGCTCTCGCTCGGACCATTTTGAAACAGTCGTTCATCGAAGCGTATCTTGTGGGGAAGACGTACGTCGAAATTTTAGGCAAGTTGTTGAGCATCGAGAGTAATCTCTGCGAAACCTGAAGTTGCCCTGGTAAATGATTTTTCACCGGATGGTTTATCGTTATGATGTTTCCGTTGATGTCTGTCCATTCTAATTTCAGGATCTCGCCGGGGTCGGCGTAGGTTTCTTTGAGACATTGTAGGAAGGCGGCCATGCGTTTGCTCTTGCAAGCTGCTATTAGCGCGTCTAACTCTGATTCCTCTGGAACGAATGGTATGGTTTCCTGCTGTGTGTACTTGGGCGGTTCCCACTCGATTTTGAGCATCCTTGCGAACGCATCGTACGAATAAGAAGCTAGCATTCTGCTGCTGTCGTTCCAGGGTTGTTTGGCGATTATCGTCTTGACGCTTTCAGGGTCTGTCAAATTGGCGCCGCGTCTTGCGAGCAACTTGATAAATCTTAGGTAGCAGTCTTCGTAGCCTTCTCTTTCCAGCCATGCCGCGAACTGCACGATTAAGCCTTTGGTTGTTGCTTGATCCGTTAGCTGCCCTGTCCCCTCCCGCGTGGGGTTTTCCTTTTCGGGTTGTGCTGTGGCCAATTCTAGCACCTGTCTGGTGCCAGGCGCTCGCTTTCGCGTTTGGTCATCGCAAACTTGGCAAGTATTCGTGTAAGCGCCTTGGGCTTTTAACCCTTTGAAACCATTCCGTGTGGAAGGCGAGTGTGAAAAGCGATAGCCGCAGTCGCGGCATAAGTAGCGTTGTACGTCGCCATAGACTGTCCGACGTAATCCGTCTTTATAAAGCCGTGCTGCTCCTGCGCCGCACTCTGGACAACGAAGCTGAGGCTGGTTTGGAAGCTGCTGTGGCTGCATCAGTGAATCCTGGTCCAACTTCCCGCTATAAGCCACATTCGCCAAGTTTGAGTTTCGTGGAAGACAGCCTTTTCCTTCAGCCTCAGCCCTCGCCATGCTTATTCTCCTCTCACTTGACTTTCCTCGGTCGACGGCGCCGATCGAGCCGCTCGCCGACTAAGCCCAGATTTAAGTATAGAAGCGCCTTGCAGTACTGCGACAGGCTCAGGTTGAACAGAGCAGCGATTTCTTCGCCCACTTTCTGGGCAAACGGCGAAATCTTAAACTGGACCTGATGGGCTTTTCCATGGCGTTGCGACTCGCCCAAAATATCATCACTAACGTGAGGCGAAGTCAATAACCGTTCCTTTGCACGTTTCCGGCGGTCTCCATGAGAACGGTATTCGTTGCAGCCAGATGTAGGCTCTTCTTTATCATCAGGCCAAAACTCGTCCATGCCTAGGAATCCTCCCTTGGTACATCGTAACTATGGAGCTGGCGCCATCGACCGCAATATTTCTCTAAAGCGCCCTCACCGCCATCAGAGCAAGCGTGATCATAATCAGAAAAAACAGGCCAAGGACCGCCCTTAGTCCTACTCAAAACTCCGCTTCCTCCTCCACAGTCTTTCGCCTAAACCGACGAGGCCGCTGCACTACATACGGCAAGACAACGGTCACATTAAGCACGAAAGGACCATACTGAATCGGAGTACTAACATTGACTGGCAAACTATTCTGAGCCGTAGCCTGCAAAAACGCATTCTCCCAAGCATCCATCACATAACAAATATCCAACCCCATCGACACAACCCGACTCTTAAAAGCATCCCAGGTAACCTCGTACCCCTTGAAACTACAAGAACGCTTGGGCCCACGATCACTCAGGTGAACCAAAGTCTTACTCTGTTCACCATTCATTGCCTCATAGCCGCCAGAATCCATTCTGGGAGCTGTCTTGACATCTTGTCCGATATGGGATTCCTCACTTGTTTGCGATTGCAGCGGCTCCTGAGAAAAGAAATTATTTTCCCGGTCTACCATGTAGAAGCCACTTTTCTGAATGTCCTTTTTTATGAAGCCGAACTCGCACATCAGTTGAAAATATCGTTTGACGGTTGACGGGCTGCCCGCTATTTCCTGAGTGATGTAATGTTGTAGATCCTTGAGACTGATCGTTTTCTCGTAGCCGGCTGAAATGAGCAGGTCATAAAGTCTTTCACATCGCCGATAGACTATGCTCTTCTTAACAGGTTCCACACTCCCTCGAACGGTCAATTTGCAGGGCCAGTGCAGCCGAGGTCCTGGACTGCACTCGATCGAAAAAGTCGAGCAGCGGCTCTTTAGCTAGCTCACTATCGCTCACTCGGTTTCATGAACCCCCGGCTTTTTCTGTCCGAGTAGCTCGTCGATGAGGTCGGCCTTTTCTGCAGCAAGCTCCCTTTGACTTTCCGGGATAATCAAAACTAACGAGTTGTACACGATGGTGACCCTGCTACCAGGGTTAATGCCGTAATAGTCACGATAGACCTTGGGTAAAACAGCGGCGGCGCTTGCTCTGTGCTTCATAACTTTATGAACTTCTTTCGCAGGCACATGTACCACGAGTCTTATAGAATGTATCAGATTCAAAAATCATAAGTCATTCGGTACATCGTGCTATACCTAAAGCCACACTTCAAGCCCTACTTTATGCATACAGCCCACGCTATGCCTGCCTTAGTGCTATTCTTAGTGTACAGCATTAAGCACGTCTTGGCTAGAATGGACAGTTTTGACAAGTACATGTTTATTACGAGAAGACATCAAACTAGAGAAATCTCTTGACGTGGCTACACCAACCTACTTCCTCAAGACTTGTGCTCCGCCATTAAAGAACGAAGCGTCGTCACTAGACTTTCACAAAGAAAAAGCATTTTCTTGACACTTCTCCCACTTTGAAAATTCTGATGAGAAGCATTCTTCAGGAAGGGTTCATTAGAATGAGCAAATTGGAGGATGCGGAATACTTGAAAGAACTATTGGAAGCATGCTCTATTCTAAGCTTTCAGAAAATCAGTGACTTAGATGCTTTACTCTCATCCAAGTCGAACTTATCTTCGCTGTTACGATCTCGGAAAAGGCATAAGATAGCCCCAATTAGGGTGGGTTCAACAATGCTTTCTCTTATGCTGATTTATCATTCCGACGCCAAGTTTTCACGTTCTGTCTTACTTAGGAAAGGGTGGAAAGATCCAGTATTATCTATGTTGTTGGATAGAAAGTAGCATCTACAGAATAAGCAAGCATCTGCTCTAGCGTGCGCTTGATTATTTTCTGCCTTGCTTTTTTGTTTATGGTGTGAGTTCTGTGTGTTTGTATCCTCTTATTGCGTCGTGGACAGCTTTAGTCGAGTAGCCGAAGGTGCTAAGGAGATTGGCTGCGGCTCCGTATAGGAGCAGCAGGTATTTCTTCATGTCTGAAGAGGTGTTTTCTTCGATTAGCTCTTCTGCTTTAACTCTTCTTTCATATCGTCTATTTTCTGCACTCGTGAAGAGGAATCTGACGTTCTTCCCAGCAGCAACGTCAACGCCTTCTTTCATCAGTTGCTCGGCGGCGATGACTTGACTGACTCTTTGCTTGTAGTTTCGAGGGTGCTTTGAGAGGTGTTTCGTGACAATCAGGTCCCAGATGGATATTTCGCCGGCCAAGAGTCTTCGCCTATATTCCGCTACAACCTTCAATGCTGCAGGTATCTTTTCGATAAACTCTCGCGAATTGTTGGCAGACGCTAGCACCTTAATCATCTCCATTTGGGCGTCGTAAACAAACTTCGGCGTGTCTCTCCTTCGCGCTTCTATACCTCTCACTTTTATCTTGCCATTCTCCATAACGCCATAGTATCGATTTAATACTCCCACGTTGGGGTGCAGTTTGGAAGGAAGAAAGACGATCCACTTGTAACGACCCTCAAAATTCAAAGGCACACCCATCTCCGCGCTAATATCTAGGCACAAGTCAAGATACTCCTGCGTAGTCGCGTCCTCTTTCTTGAGCCACAGAGAATCGACAATCCCATGAACCACTGTAAATCCTCGACTCTCGGCAATTCGCGCTGTCCTCAGAAAGGCATCCCTGCCAAAAGCGCACACGCCAATGTGACCGTCAACAGTGCCAAACTTCGCATTCTTATACCCCAGATAGCCGAAGCATGTGACCAGAATCCATTTCAAAGCGCCCTGACGCCTATCATAAACTTGCTTCAACTCAGCATCCTGCGCCTCACTCGTCAACCGCTTATAAAGAAGCCTCTTAGCAACCACAAACTCCAACGTCTTAGGGACAATGCCTTTTCGCTTCTCACAAATATTGTAACCCAGCTCCGGTATGCGCAAATGTGAATCAGGACAGCACTTGCAAAGAACCGTCTCAGCAGAGATGTTGTGATTCGCCATAAGCGACGGATACATAGAAGTAAAATCCACCCCACCCACATCATCGTGAATGCCAACCTTAGGCTCGTAAACAAAGCCTCCCCGATCACCAACCAAAAGCTCGTAGGCGGATTTGAAGGCCTCAGGAATGCTCTTGTTCCGCGGAATCAGAACATCATCCTGCAAAGCCTGATACAACTGCAACGACGTCATACTCGAACCAATCGAAGACCTGGAAGCCCTGTGAAACGGCACTCTGCAAGTCCGAGTTATCTCGATTAGCCCCTCAAACCCACATTCGTTTAGAATGAAAGTATTGCCCTCATCAACATGAACCCTGCCATAGAGTCTCCTCATCGGAGCACGATAATAAGTCCGCCCATAAGAAAAGAACGTCTTACCGCGCACATTCTTAACGACGAGAGGCACCTCGTCTCTGCTCAGAACAAACTCGTCCAAAACATCGCTCAGCGTCGCCCTCCGGACCAAATAGGGAAAAAGATACGAATCGCCACCTCGAGTCAAAATAACATCAGGATCAAACTCTCTGACCACCCGAACAAGCCGCAGCAGCTTCTCTCCTTCACTGCCAGAATCGATAACCACCTCCTCGCCTTCCTGACTGACGAATATCCTGTCAATTGGGTCATCGAGGTTCGCAATCTTCCCCTTCTTGACTACGTCCACCCAGAGTCTCATGATCCGTAAAGGCGGGATCTGATAGTCAACGCTCTCCACAGAATCGAGAAGAGCATACCCCAAACCTGCCTCTTCAACGTCAACCTCAACGAGGGCGAGCGGAAAAATCCCACGCTCATAAATGTATGCTTGGTCGCCGCGCAAATCACAATTATGAACCTTGTACCGCAGGTATCTTCCAGCCTCCAAAACCTGACGCACAAAAAACGGAACCTGCCTACAATCCTTCAACTCAACTTCTAAAACCTTGGATTTTTCAACGTCTGTCACGTTTGCATACCTGTAAACAAAATCCCAAGAGGACACCACTCTGCTGACGAAGAGCCGACTCGCCAACCTCTCTATGTCCTCTTCACTGCCCGAGACGTAGATTTTAGGTCTAAATTCATCAGTTAGCCGGATTCTTTCTCCGTTCTCTCCGATAATCCAGACGACCATCTCCCCAACCGCTGAGGGGTAGATGTCGAATACCCAGCCTTTGACATGCTTAGGGCTGGCTAAGACGCTGTTTGACTGCATTCAGCTCCTTCTCTAATTTGATCAGCCTCTTCTGCTGAGTCAAGAGAATCGACATAGCCATAGGCTCAAACATCACAGGCCGCGTGGCGTTGCTTGCTGCGGACGCATAACTTCTGCAAGCATCCATCAACTGCTCAAAAGCTTCCAAGTCATCGGTGCGTAACGCCTTTGCAAAGCCGTTCCATCCCTGGATCTCGTCTTCCAAAGCAATGCGATAGGACTCGACTGTCTTTCCCATTTCTAATCTCCCTCCATAAACTGATCAATTGTGAGATTCTCAGAAGGAAACGCAGCGTATCCTAAGCTGAACAAGGGATGCTTTTCTAAAACAAGCTGCTGACCAAACTTAGTAGTCCTAATGGACATTACGACGTTGGCTCTTCCGCGAGCTGCCTCTTGAAGGAAAGCGTTTCGCCTTGAAGGATAATGCGGAAAATACGTCGCCAACACTATCAGTTGATTCTCCTCAGCAAACCTCGAAAGATAGACTGTTAACTGATTGAAAACATCCTTAGCCTCTTTCGGAGGGATGTCTTTATCAAGATATAATCCTGCAATGTCCGAGATTACTACAAGCTTAGAGTCAAACTTGTCAACGGTCTCCTTCAATTTCTCAAGAACAATCGCCGTCATCTGGTAGGCAGTGAAAGCTCTGGAAATAAAGATTCGCTCCAACACCTGCCTCGGGTCCAACTGACTCAACTGAGCAATGCGGGAGACATGATATAGTCTAAAGGTGTTGCCGCCATCTACGAAGACAACGTTTGTCTCAAGACCTCCTAACTGAAAGGGCAACTGCGCTCTCACGGTAAGAAGCAATGATAAGGGCAGAACGGTGGGTGAACCATGAAGAACTGCAAAATCGCCTATCGTGAAGCCTGGAAACAGGTCATCTATGTTTGCAATGTTGAATGAGAGAATCTGAGAGGGAACAGGCTTAACGAGTATGCTCGGAGCCAAAATTCTTCACTTCCTGCGCGTTCGTGGGGGAATAACATAGCGTTTTCGTGGTTCTTAAGGGTTCAGTGGAACAATATTCCATGCGACAGGAGAGTGTGGAGTGAAAGTGAACATGATTCAGGCTAAACAAGGGCAGATATCGTTTAATTCCCGGAACTCGGATGATAGCATTCTCCCGCGTTTGTATTTAAATATGATAATCTTCACTAATTTTAATGTGATAATATGAGCGCAAGAGAAAGGACAGAATCAAAAGAACCTGCATCTGAGTTGATCAGCAAGAGAATCAAGGAACTGGACGACTGGCGCGGCAAGACGCTTGAAAGAATGCGACGGCTTATCAAGGAAGCGGACCCAGAGATAGTTGAAGAGTGGAAGTGGGTGAAGCCTACGTCGCCGGGAACTCCAGTCTGGTCGCACAACGGCGGCGTCTGCACGGGCGAGACCTACAAGAGTGTGGTCAAGTTCACCTTCTTCAAGGGTGCTTCGTTGGAGGACCCCTCTCACCTGTTCAATCAGCCTGGGACCGTCAGGCGTGCTATCGACATCCATGAAGGCGACAAGATCAATGAGGATGCGTTTAAGAAACTCATTCGTGAAGCCGTAGCTTTGAACCTCAAGAGTAAGAAACAATCAGCTTGAACGACAATGTAGAAAATGAGGCACAACCGTGACACAGTATCTCATCGGCACCGGTGGCTGGGCATATTTCAACGCTCCAGACAAGTCTTCTCTCGAAGCGTATTCTAAGGTTTTCAACTTCGTTGAGGTCAACTACACCTTCTACGAATACCCAGAAATAAGGAGGGTTGAGCATTGGCGAAGAGTTGTGCCTAAAGATTTCACCTTCACAGTGCGATGCCACCAAGACTTAACCCACAAAATCGGTTTGAAACCAGCCAATGAGGCATACGCAGTTTTCGGTCAGATGATCGGATACTGCAGAATCCTAAACGCTCCCTTTCTACACTTGGAAACAACTGCAAGCTATAGCCTTGACGATATGAAGCTATCAGAAGCCAGAGATTTCTTTTCAACGATAGACTCAAAAGGCGTAAGGCTCGCATGGGAAATAAGAAGCCCTATAACAGAAAAAACTGTCAACCTTCTCCGCGACTTCAACATAGTCCATTCCGTCGACTTGTCAAGACAGGAACCTGCTCTGCACTCTGACGTCATTTACACCCGACTATTCGGCAAAGGAAAACACAACATCTACCAATTCACAGACGAAGAACTCGAAGAAATAGACCAAAAAATACTCAAAGCCGAAACCAAAACCTCCATTATAACTCATCACGGCATTCGAATGAACGTGGATGCCATAAGATTCAGACAATACAAAGAAACAGGAACATTCCTGCCAGTCACGCAATTCACAGGTGCTGACTCTGCCCGCGCCGTCCTCAGCGACGACGCAAGATTTCCTTCCACAAAAGCAGAGTTGATAGAACATCAGGGCTGGAAAGTAATCGACTTAACGGAGAAAAAAAGGGTTCACCTCTCTGACTTGCTCTCTAGGCTCCCAGAAAAAACCTATGACAACTTGGAAACAGTGGTCAAAGAACTGAAGGCTATGACATGAGCACATCGAATATCTTTCTCGGAACGTGCGGATGGAGCTACAAAGAATGGGAAGGACCATTCTACAACAAAGGAGAGAAGAACAAACTCCGGGCCTATTCGCGGGTCTTCGGCGCTGCGGAAATCGACTCGACCTTCTACCGCTATCCATCAAAAGGAACGGTCATGGGATGGCTGAGATATTCTCCGTCAGATTTCGTGTTCACAGCCAAACTTCCTAAGCTCATCACCCACGACAAGAAATTGGGCATCAAAGAAGACGTGCAGGCAGATTTAGAAAGATTCCTTGACATCATGCAGCCACTCCAATTAGACGGCAAACTCGCCTGTCTCCTTATCCAACTGCCTCCAAGTTACAAGTTCAACCCAGAAAACCTCGAAGCCTTCTTCAAAATGCTTCCAGCGCAGTACAGGTTCGCCGTAGAGTTCAGAAACCTGTCTTGGATGTGCGAAGAAACTTGGCAACTACTGAACAAATATCGTGTGGCTTACGTCAACGTCGACGAACCACTCTTGCCCCCTGACGTTCACTTGACAACGGACTTTGCCTATTTTCGTTGGCATGGCAGAGGCGAGAAGCCATGGTTTGACTACAGATACTCAACTGAAGAACTTGAACCATGGATACCAAAAATACGAGAAGCATCAGTGCAAGTCAAGAAAGTCTTTGGCTACTTCAACAACCACTTTCACGGCTATGCACCGGAAAACTGCGTGACCCTGATTGAAAAACTTGGTCTAATGACAGAGAAGCAGACAAGAGCAAAAGAAAAAATGACAAACAAACAGTCAAGTCTCACGCGGTTCCTCGAAGGTCAGCGATGAAGTCAGTGCCCTTGATGACTGTTGAAGAAATTTTGGAAAAGATAACCCGCTCAGTACGCATAAGACATGAAGAATTTCCCGCTGCTAGTGACATATTGGAGCATCTCGAAGCCGTTGTTTTTTTTGACATTCAGCCAGAATGTACGTCGCCATGGCGGAGTACATCTATAGGCGCTTTTCGGCATCTGTCCCTCACGAGAAGTAGTAGTCGACGTATAGGCCTTAGCGCCGACTACTTCTAACCCAAGCCTGCGAGTCTTCGCTACTGACTAATCGACACTACCACTAGGAAACGAAACAAACTTTAGTAATGTACTCACCGAGGGAAGAGTCCATGCTTTTCGATCGACGTAAGGTTGAAAGCTCCCCCAAAAAAAGGTAGGGGGTAGGGGCTGCTCGAGGCTAGGGTTGAGCGGGTTTTTCACCAGATTGCGATCTCAAAACGCATCTTCTTTTCTAGCCTGCTACTGTCTGCAACTGCGGCGCGCTTAGCAGAAAGCGTCGACCGATCGAAGTAGGTCGCAAAACAAACTAAGAATAAGAGAGGCCTTTTTGACCATCAAGCAGAACCAAAAAAAAGGGGATGGTGCGAGAGATGTCTTGATGGCTAGACAAAAACTTTTTTCTTTGCACTGTGCATACGTTTTCTGATGAATAGCCATGTCTTCAGAGGAACAGAAAGGATTCTTGGATGATATCCTGAACGAGATTGAAAAGCACAAAGACATCTATAGGCTCGTCGAGTTCAGAAGTGTCATTGCCAAAAGTGTAGCAGGAAAATGGTACAATTTTGTTACCCTTATCAAGTTGCTGGAATCAGGCGCCCCCAGACCTTGGGAAAAGCAATTGGATAAGAATAACTTGGTCATA
>Ga0335070_10011865_pt1 | contig 10181 bp, 10 predicted proteins | sample Lox_Sample_13_FD_206722 | JGI IMG/M metagenome (GOLD analysis project Ga0335070, IMG submission 206722) | Soil microbial communities from Loxahatchee National Wildlife Refuge, Florida, United States - Lox_Sample_1.3 | ecosystem: Environmental > Terrestrial > Soil > Wetlands | place: USA... | reverse complement strand
GAAACGAATACGCAATCGGCCGCGTTCGCCAATGGCGGGCAGATCAACTTCAGCGCCAACCTTGCCCTGGGCCAGAAACAGGCCCTGAGTTTCACTGGCGACGGCACCGGCATCAGCGGCGCGAACGGCGCCATCAGCGGCGTATACCCGCCGGGGCTCACCGGCGGCACGGTGGAGGTCCCCGCCGTCCAGTCGAACCTCGACGCCCGCGTGCTGGCTCAGTCCTTCGCCCTCTACTTCAACTACGGCATCACGGACAAGATCGACGCGGGGGTCATCATTCCGATCCTCGACATCGACCTGAGCGGCAAGGTGGCGACACAAGGTCTGGTCGACGACACCGGCGCGCCACTGCAGACCAGCACGAGCCGCCAGCACGACAGCAGCGTCGGCCTGGGCGACATCACGGCGCGCGTCAAGGCGAACCTGTGGGAGAGCGACTATGTGGATCTCGGCGTGCGGGGCGACGTCATCCTGCCCACGGGCGACAAGCAGAACTTCCGGGGCCTTGGCGATCCCGCCTTCGGCGTGATGGGCATCGCCTCGAAGAACTTCAGTTGGCTGTCGCCGCACATCAACGCGGGGTTCCTCGTCCTCACCAACGACGTCCACGGCGATCTCTTCCGCATGACCGCCGGCACCGACATCCAGCCCTTCAAGCTGCTGACCCTTTCGGCGGACTTCGTCGGCGACATCAAGCTCGATCCGGACGGCATCGGCAACCAGGTCTATTCGGCCTCCGGCGGCATCAAGTTCAACCCATGGAGACGCCTGGTGCTCTCGGCCGGCGCGCTCGTGCGCCTGAACCACGAGGGTCTGCGCGCAGACGTGATCCCGTCGGGCGCGATCGAGTACACGTTCTTCTAGAGCTCGCGCTTCAGCGCCGCGGCTTGCGCTCCGAGAAGAACAGCCGCTCCGCGTTGGTGTAGAGGTACTTGTCGAGCACGCCCGGGCGCAGATCGAGCTCCTGCGCCTCCGTCACGACGCGCTTCATCGGGAGCACGGGGTGGTCCGACGCGCACAGGATCTTGTCCTGGCCGCGCGTGTTCATGAAGTGGATCAGCTCGGGCGGCAGGTAGCGCGGCGCGTAGGCCGACGTCATCAGGTGCAGGTTCCGGTACTTGATCATCAGCCGGATGGCGACGCCCCACCACGGATCCGCGCCGTGCGCCATGCACAGCCGGAGCTGCGGGAAGTCGAGGCAGACGCGATCGAGGTGCATCGGGTTCTGGCACTCGCCCGGCATGGGCGGGCCAGGGATCCCGGTGTTGATCGAGAGCGGCAGGTCGAGCTCGACGCACTTCGCGTAGAGCGGGTAGTAGACCGGGTGCGTCGGCGGCAGATCGATCAGGAAGGGCACGACGCGCGCCATCGCCACGGGCTGCGTGCGCACGAGGTCCTCGAGGCGCCACAGCTCCCGCATCAGCTTGCGCGGATCGACGGAGACGGCGTAGGCGAAGCGCTCGGGGTGATCCTTCGCGAACTGGAGAGCGCGCGGCTCGGGGTTCTTGGCGGGAATGCTGAGGATCGCCTTCTCGACCCCCGCCTCGCGCATGTCGCCGAGGAGCTTCTCCTGCGTGATGTCCGCGAGGAACTCGTCGCCGGCGCGGAAGTAATCCTCCTTGACGCGGATCATCCACTCGGGCTGGGCGCTGCCGCCCATCGAGACGTTGACCCACGGATCGATCATGCGGACGGTCATGGCGCGCGGCTCTCCTGTGTCTCCTCTCGCGAGGGCGCTCAGGCTACCACGCGGCGCGCCGTACGGGCGTCAGCCGGCCCGGCGCTCCGCCATGCGCCGCCGCACCTCGTCGAAGTCGACGCGCACGAACATCCCCTTCGCGTCGGCGGTCAACACGTCCTTTGCGTGGCAGGTGGCGCGCGCGACGATGCGGCGGCCGCGGTCCTCGGAGACCCAGGCCTCGAAGCGCAGCTCCTCCTCGACGGGCGTCACCTCTCGGTAGCGGACCTCGAGCGTCGCGGTGACACCAGGCGGCGGCGCGAGCCCGATGGCGGCGCCGAGCAGCTCGTCGAAGAGCGCCGCGACGTAGCCGCCGTGCACGCCGTGCGGCGGACCCTCGTAGGCGCGCGAGAGCGTGGCGCGGCCGATCATGCACGGCGTCCCGTCGGCGCGCGCGCCGCGCTCGACGCGCAGCGGCGGCGCCAGCGGATTGCGCAGCCCGCGCACGGGACTCATGTCGCCGTAGGAGGAGCGCGCGCCGGGCGACGCGGTCGGCGACACCGGATCGTGATCGTACCAGCGCGCGCGGCGCGGCCCCTCGAGCAGCTCGCGGAGCCGGTGGGCGAGCCGCATGGCGTCCGACAGCTTCTCCGGCGCGATCTCGTGCAGCGCGAGCGCCGCGTTGACGCGCCGCAGATCCTCGGCGAGCGCCACCGCGGCATCCAGGGCTTCCCGCACTCCTTCGGCCATCGCACCTCCTCCGCCCGAGCCAGGAAGCGCGAATATGCGAAAATCGCGCGTCCGCGTCACTCGAGCGAGGCCGTGTCCGATGACTCTCGAAGAGCTCGCCGCGCGCGAGGCGATCCGCGACGTGATCGCGCGCTACAACCACGCGGGCGATCGCGGCCGGCTGGACGAGCTGGTGCGCTGCTTCGCCGAGGACGGCGTGATGGACCTCGAGGGTCTGGCTCCGCTGGCCGGCCGCGCCGCGATCGAGGCGCACCTCGCGGGCGTCGTGCGCGAGCTCGCCTCGCGGACGCAGCGCGCGACGCTGCGCCACCACGTGTCGAGCGTGCGCATCGCGCTCGCGGAGGCGGACCGCGCCGAGGCCTGGTCCTACTTCGCGGTCTTCACCGAGATCGGGCTCGACCACTGGGGCCGCTACAGCGATCGCTTCGTGAGGGCCGGCGGCGAATGGCTGATCGCGCTGCGCAAGGTGCGCGTCGACGGGGCCGCGCCGGGCTCGCGCATGTTCGGCGCGCCGAGGAAGCAACAGGACGCGTGAGGGCCGGGGCTCCGGTAGACTGGGCATCCCCGATGGCCCAGCAGCCCCAGCGCCCCTGGACGCCCGCCGAGGAACGCCTCGGCACCGTCGCCGTGCGCATCATGTCGGCGCTCAATACCTGGATCTTCCAGTGGAGCGGCGGACGCCTGGGGAACCGCTTCATGCGCGGGGCGCCGGTGCTGCTGCTCACCACGACGGGTGCAAAGAGCGGCGCGCAGCGGACCACTCCGCTGATCTATCTGGCCGACGGACCGCGCGTCGTCCTGGTCGCCTCGAAGGGCGGCATGAGCCACAGCCCGGGCTGGTACCACAACCTGGTCGCGCATCCGGAGTGCACGGTGCAGATCGGCGGCGCGAAACGCGCGATGCATGCGCGGCGCGCCAGCCGCGAGGAGAAGGCCGCGCTCTGGCCCCGGCTCGTCGCCATCTACCGCGACTACGACGACTACCAGGCGCGCACCCGCCGCGACATTCCCGTCGTGATTCTCTCGCCGCGCGAACCCGTCTGACGCGCGCGGCACGAGGAGCTCCATGGACTTCAGCCTGGCCCAGGTCTTCGACGCGGTAGCGGAGGCGGTCCCCGACCGCGACGCGCTCCTGTGCCGCCACCGCCAGCTCTCGTACGCCGCGCTGCGCGAGCGCGCGCGCCGCCTCGCCAACCACCTGCTCTCGCGCGGCCTGCGCGTCCGCAGGGAGCGCGGCGCGCTCGCCGGACACGAATCGGGCCAGGAGCACCTGGCGCTCTACCTCTACAACGGCAGCGAGTACGTCGAGGGCATGCTCGGCGCCTTCATGAGCCGCGTCGCGCCGCTGAACGTGAACTACCGCTACGTCGAGGAAGAGCTCGTCTATCTGCTCCGCAACTCGGGCGCGCGCGCCATCCTCTACCACGCCGAGTTCGCGCCGCGCCTCGCGCACATCCTGCCCCAGCTCCCCCGGCTCGACGTGCTGATCCAGGTGGCGGACGACTCGGGGAACGCGCTGCTGCCCGGCGCGGTCGACTACGAGGAGGCGCTCGCCGCCGCGTCGCCCGCAAAGCCCGCGACCCAGTGGTCTCCCGACGATCTCTACATCCTCTACACCGGCGGCACGACCGGCATGCCGAAGGGCGTGCTGTGGCGCAGCGCCGACATCTACGTGGCCGCCATGGGCGGGCGCCGCTTCGACGGCGGCGAGCACGGCGCCCTGGACGACATCGTCGCCCAGGCGCGCGGCGGCGGGGCGCTGCGCCTGCTGCTCGGCCCGCCGCTGATGCACGGCGCCGCCCAGTGGGCGCTGTTCATGATGCTGACCTGCGGACACACCGTGCTGTTCCCGAACGTGGTCCGCCATCTCGACCCGGACGACTTCCTGCGCAGCGCGGAGCGCCTGCGCGCCACGGGACTCACGATCGTGGGCGACGCCTTCGCCGTGCCGATCATCGACCAGCTCGCGAAGGGCACCTACGACCTGTCGAACCTGCTGACGGTGGGGTCGGGCGGCGCGCCGCTCTCCGTCGGCCACAAGCAGAAGCTGCTCGAGCACCTGCCGAAGGTGCTGATCATCGACGCGATCGGCTCGTCGGAGACCGGCGCGCAGGGCTCCAACGCCGGCACGCGCTCCGGAAGCGTCAGCACCGGGGACTTCCGACCGGTCCCCGGCTGCGTGGTGGTCTCGGCCGACCTCGACCGCGTGCTCGCTCCCGAGGACGACTCGCTCGGCTGGTTCGCGCAGAAGGGCCGCGTCCCGCTCGGCTACCTCGGCGACGCGGAGAAGACCGCGCGCACCTTCCCCGTGATCGACGGCGTGCGCTATTCGATCCCCGGCGACCGCGCGCGCTACCGCAAGGACAGCACCATCGACGTGCTCGGCCGCGACTCCGTCACGATCAACTCCGGCGGCGAGAAGATCTTCGCCGAGGAGGTGGAGGGCGCGCTGAAGCTCCACCCCGCGGTGTACGACGCGGTGGTGTGCGGACGCCCGAGCGACCGCTGGGGGCAGGAGGTCGTGGCGATAGTAAAGCTGCGCGAGGGCGCGCGGGTCAGCGAGCGAGACCTGCTCGACGCCTGCGCTCAGCACATCGCGCGCTACAAGCTGCCCAAGCTGTTCCTGTTCCGCGACGAGATCGTGCGCAGCCCGAGCGGCAAGGCGGACTACCGCTGGGCGAAGGCGCAGGCGGAAGCAAGCGCCGAAGGCGCGCGCAGCGAGGCGTAGCCGAGCGAAGTCCAGCCTGCAGGCAAGGAGAGCCATGTACCAGGAGATCCTCTACGACGTCGCCGATCCGGTCGCGACCATCACGCTGAACCGGCCGGACCGCCTGAACGCCTGGACGGACCGCATGCACGCCGAGGTGCGGCACGCGGTGGCCCGGGCGGAGCAGGATCGCTCCGCCGTGGCGATCGTGCTGACCGGCGCGGGCCGCGGCTTCTGCGCCGGCGCCGACATGCAGAAGCTCCAGAACATCAGCGAGGGCGAGCGCGGCCAGAAGCTGCCGCCCGAGCTGAAGGCGGATCCCGGCGATCCTTCCATGGGCGAGGACTTCCGCGGCACCTACACGTATCTGATGTCGGTGCGCAAGCCCGTGATCGCCGCGCTGAACGGCGTGGTGGCGGGGATGGCGGTGCCGATCTCCTGCGCCTGCGACCTGCGCTTCGCATCGGACCGCGCGTTCTTCACGATCGCGTTCAGCAAGCGGGGGCTGATCGCCGAGTGGGGCTCGGCGTGGCTGCTGCCTCGCCTCGTCGGCCCTTCGAACGCGCTCGACCTGCTCTGGTCGTCGCGCAAGGTCGACGCCGCGGAGGCGCTGCGCATCGGGCTGGTGAACCGCGTGGTCCCGCACGACGAGCTGATGCCCGCGGTGCGCAAGTACGTCGCGGATCTCGCCGCGGAGTGCTCGCCCACCTCGCTCGCGATCATGAAGCGTCAGGTCTGGCAGCAGCTGACGCGCACACTCGGGCCGTCCGAGAAGGAGGCCATCTCGCTCATGGTGGAGAGCTTCGACCGCCCGGACTTCCGCGAGGGCGTGAGGTCGTTCCTCGAGAAGCGCCCGCCGAAGTTCGAGAGGATCTAGCGCGCGTGCTCTCGCGTCGCGCGGCCACGCGCGTCCTCTTCGCCGCGGCCGTTCTCGCGCTGCCGCTGCCCTACTACATCGGCGAGGTCGAGAGCGCGCCGCTCGTGCGCCTCGCGTTCATCTCCGGACTGTTCGGCTCCGTGCTGGTGGCCGAGGGCGCCGGCGGCACGAACGGACTCTTCTTCGCGCTCGGCCTCGTGCAGCTCGTCGTCTGGGCGGGCGTGCTGCGGCTCGGCGCGGGCCTGCTCTCGCGCAGCCTCGCGCGGCTGCCGTGGCCTCGCGCGCGCACCGTGCTCGTCGCCCTGCTGGCGCTCGCGCTGATCGGCGCAGGGCTGTGGCCGCTCTACGACACGCCGCTCTCGAGCAGCCGCGGCCGCTCGAACCTGCTGGGGCTCTTCGAGTGAGACGCGCATGGCTCGGGATCGCGGCGGCGGCATGGCTCGCCTGGCTCGGGGCGCCCGTCCGCGCGCACGAGGGCCACAGCCACGAGGCTGCGCCCGTGCGGGCCGCGGAGCCCGCGCCCGCCGGCAGCGAAGAGCCGCCGCCCGCCGCGAGCGCGCCTCTGCCCGGCGAGCCGACGCACACCTGCGCCAGCTTCGAGCCTCTTCGCCGGCCCTTCTTCGGCGACCTCCACGTCCACACGCGCTGGTCGCTCGATGCCAGCACCCAGGGCACGCGCACCTCGCCGGCGGAGGCCTATCGCTTCGCGCAGGGCGAGCCGCTCGGCCTCCACCCCTTCACGCCGAGCCACCGCCCGCTGCGCGGCGTGCGCCTCGCGCGGCCGCTCGACTTCGCCGCCGTGACCGATCACTCGGAGCTCTTCGGGGAGGTCGCGCTCTGCAACGACCCGGCCGCCCCGGGCTATGGATCGACGATGTGCCGCGTCTACCGCGGCTGGCCGCGCCTCGCCTTCTTCCTGATGAACGCCCGCGGCGTGCCGCGCTTCTCCTTCTGCGGCGAGGGAAGACGCACCTGCCTCTCGGCGGCGCGCGGACCCTGGAAGGAGATGCGCGACGCCGCCGCGCAGGCGCAGGACCCGACTCCCGCGTGCCGCTTCACGACCTTCGTCGGCTACGAGTGGACCAAGACGGTGCAGACGGCGAGCAACCTGCACCGCAACGTGATCTTCCGCAACGAGCACGTGCCCGAGGTGCCGGCCAGCGCGCTCGAGGCGCTGACACCCGAGGCGCTGTGGGATGCGCTCGACCGCGATTGCCGGCAGGGCGTGCCGGGCTGCGAGGCCCTCGTGATCCCCCACAACTCGAATCTCTCGAGCGGCTTCATGTTCGCCGCGGAGACGCTCTCGGAGGGCAAGCCCATCGACGCCGCGCACGCGCGGCGCCGCGCGGCGAACGAGCCGCTCGTCGAGATCATGCAGCACAAGGGCGAGTCCGAGTGTCGCACCGGCGCCGGCACGACGGACGAGCTGTGCGGCTTCGAGAACCTGCCCTACGACAGCTTCATGGGGCGCTTCAACCGCTTCGCGCGTCACGTGCCCGCCGCGTCGAACTTCGCGCGCACCGCTCTCGGGCAGGGGCTCGTCTACCGGACACAGCTCGGCGTCAACCCGTTCGAGTTCGGCATGATCGGCAGCACCGACACGCACATCGGGACGCCGGGCCTCGTCGCGGAGAACGCGCAATATCCGGGCCACGGCGGCGCGGGCATCCCGATCGGCGAGAGCCTCCCCGACTCGCTGCTCGACCCGATCGAGTACAACCCGGGCGGGCTCGCGGTGCTGTGGGCCGAGGAGAACTCGCGCGAGGCGCTCTTCGCGGCGATGCGGCGGCGCGAGGCCTACGCCACGAGCGGTCCGCGCATCGCGCTGCGCTTCTTCGGCGGCTGGGGCTACGGCGACGACCTCTGTGCGGGCGACTTCGCGGCGCGAGGCTATGCGGGCGGCGTCCCGATGGGCGGCGTGCTGCCCGCGCCGCCGGTTGCAGCGGGACGCCCCGGAGCCGGCGCGCCCGCACCCGCGCTCGCGGTGTCGGCGCTGCGCGACCCGGGCGGCGGAGGCGATCCTTCGACGCCGCTCCAGCGCGCGCAGATCGTGAAGCTCTGGGTGGGCGAGGACGGCGCGGCGCACGAGCGAGTCGTCGACGTGGCGGGCGACCCGAACCATGGCGCCAGCGTGGACACGCGGACCTGCGAGACGCGCGGCGCAGGCGCCGACCAGCTCTGCACGGTGTGGCGCGATCCGGACTTCGACGCGAGCCGGCCCGCGCTCTACTACGCGCGCGTGCTCGAGAACCCCGTGTGCCGCTGGAGCACGCAGGCCTGCAACGCCGCGGGCATCGACTGCGAGCGGCCCGCCACGGTGCGGCCCGGCTTCGCCGACTGCTGTGATCCCTCGATCCCGAAGACGATCCAGGAGCGCGCCTGGAGCTCGCCGATCTGGTACACGCCGGGGGGCGGGTAGCATCGCGAGTCCGGCGGCTATTGTCAGGCCATGCGCCTCCGGATCAAGCGCATCTACGAGTACCCCGCACGCAGCGACGGACGGCGCATCCTCGTCGATCGCCTCTGGCCTCGCGGGCTCACGAAGGACGCCGCGAAGATCGACTTCTGGGCGCGGAGCGTTGCGCCGTCGAACGAGCTGCGGCGCTGGTACGGCCACGTGCCCGAGCGCTGGCCCGAGTTCCGGCGCCGCTACTTCGCCGAGCTCGACGCGAACGCGGACGGCGTGGCCGAGCTGCGCGAGCAGCTCGGGAAGGGAAGCGTGACGTTCGTCTTCGGCTCGAAGGAAGAGCGCCTCAACAATGCCGCCGCGCTCGTGGAGTACCTGAAGGGTCGCCGCCGCGGGGCCAGGCGGAAGACGAGCCGCTGAAGCATCCGGCCTGCTGCACGGGGCGCCGCGCCCGCCGCTACGGCACGCACACCTTCGGCAGCGGGTGCCGGTAGAGCTTCGACGCGTTCAGGTGCGCGATCTTGCGGATCTCGTCGACCGGCAGGTCGCCGAGCATGCGCTTCATCACCGCCTGCGTGTCGGGCCAGGTGCCGTCGCCGTGCGGGTAGTCGGACTCGAACAGGATGTTGTCGACGCCGATCGCGTAGCGCGTCGAGATGGTCGACGGGTCGTCGATCATGCAGAACCAGAAGTTGCGGCGCAGGCAGTCCGAGGGGCCGACGCGCTTGTCGGGCCAGCCCGAGCCGTAGCCCGACCGCGCCATGATGTTGTCGAGCCGGTCGATGAGACCCGCGACCCAGGCGATGCCGCCCTCGCTCATCGCGATCTTGAGCTCCGGGAAGCGCGCCGGCCAGCCGCTCCACAGCCACTCCGCGCACGACTCGAACGCCATGGCCTGGAAGAGCGTCGCGCCGAGCTCGAGCATCGGCGCGCCGGGCGGCATCTTCGCGAAGCCGGACGACCCGACGTGCAGGTTCAGCACGGTGCCGGTCTCCGCGCACGCGCGGATGATCGGCTCCCAGTACTTGTCGAACACGGGAGGCAGGCCCTGGCGGTGCGGCTGCTCGGGCATCGTCACCGCCGTGAAGCCGCGCTTCGCGTTGCGCCGGATCTCCTCGGCGCCCTTGTCGGCGTCGGTGAGGTACGTGATGCCGAGCGGCACGATGCGCTCGGGGTACGAGCCGTGCCACTCCTCGAAGAGCCAGTCGTTCCAGGCGCGCACGCAGGCGAGCCCGAACTCGGGGTCCTTCAGCTCCGAGAACAGCGTGCCGCCGAAGCCCGTGACGCCCGACGGGAAGTTGACCGACGCCCAGGTGCCGTTGATGTCCATGTCCTTGATGCGCGCGTGGATGTCCCAGCAGCCGGGGCGCATCTCCTCGTAGCGCGCGGGCTCGACGCGGTGGTCCTCGCGCGGGCGTCCCGCGACGCACATGAAGCCGACCTGGAAGTAGGGCGTGCCGTCGATCGACCAGACCTGGTGCCCCTCCTCCGTCTCGACCACGCGCGGCGCGCGCTCCTCGAACTTCGCCGGCATGCGCCCCTCGAAGGTGTGCGGCGGCTCCATCAGGTGGTCGTCGACGGAGATCAGCGTGTAGTCGACCTTGCGCGGCTCGGGATCGGGCAGCAGCGGGCGCGTGACGGGTCGCTTGATGCCGAGCTTGATGGGCGTGACCATGGGACCTCCTCGGGCTCCGCGCGACCGGCCTCGCACCCGCGCGCGAGGCGCCAGAGTATCATGCGCGACATGGAAACGGCCCAG
>Ga0335070_10011863_pt1 | contig 10181 bp, 9 predicted proteins | sample Lox_Sample_13_FD_206722 | JGI IMG/M metagenome (GOLD analysis project Ga0335070, IMG submission 206722) | Soil microbial communities from Loxahatchee National Wildlife Refuge, Florida, United States - Lox_Sample_1.3 | ecosystem: Environmental > Terrestrial > Soil > Wetlands | place: USA: Florida... | reverse complement strand
TGAACCCGATGTCGTATGCCGGCTGCACCACGGTGGTAATCGACGGGGTGAACAGATCGTCCACGGTCAGCTCGTCGAAGGTGGCGAACGCGATGTCGCGCGGCGTCTCCAACCCGCAATCCCGGAACGCATGCAGCGCTCCCAGTGCCGTCGGACCATTGGTGGAAAAAACCGCGTCGGGTCTCCTGCCGGCTCCCGAGAGCTTCTCGCGGCAGATCGCCGACACATCTTCCGGGCGCAGATTACCTGCCCAGATCAACCCATCGTCCACGGGAATCTTTGCTTTCTGCAGAGCCTGCTTATATCCCTGAACGCGCCGCCGTTCGTTCTTCAGCGCGATCGGCCCCGTCACGATAGCGATGCGGCGCGCGCCCATGCGAATCAGGTGCGACACCCCCATTTCGGCTGCGTCCGTGTCCTCCACCGAAACCGAATCCACCGGTACGCGATCCGGGATGCGGTCCAGGCAGACCACCGGAATGGAAGCGTCGAGAATCTTCGTCAACTGGCTTAGCGGGGTTGGCGCGGCCGCTATGACCAGCAGGATGCCCTCGACCCTTTGCGACCGAAGCAGTGACAGCAGTTCCTTCTGCCGCTCGCCATCGTCATCCGAATTCACCGCGATGAGCGAGTAGCCCTGCTGGCGCGCCGCCGACTCCGCCCCTCGAATCACCTGCGGGAAAAACGGGATGGTCATGTCCGGCACGATGATGCCGAGCGTTCGCGTCTTGCTGGTCTTCAGGCTGCGCGCCACGTGATTCGGGTGATAATTCAGCTGCCGGATCGCGGCTTGCACCTTGGCGCGGAGAGCCTCGCTGACGTTGACCGATCCCGTGATCACGTGCGACACCGTGCCCACGGAAACTCCGGCCACTTCCGCGACCTTTTTGATGCTCGGCATGGCGCGCCAACGCTCTTACGACGCAGCTCCCTTTCTTCCCCCCACTACCGTCCAGCACCGGTTGGCCGCCGACGCCAGCACCGCGTCGGTTACCTGGTCCGTGAGAAGCGCATCGCGAAACGTCGGCGCCGCGCTCGCCCCGGAGCCCGCCGCGGTAAGAAAATCCGCGGCCTGGTGAATGAAAGTGTGCTCGTAACCGATCTGCAGTCCTGGCACCCACCAGTGCTTCATGTACGGATGATCGCCGTCCGTAATATGCAGGCTTCGCCACCCCCGCACGCGCCCTTCGTCCCGGTGATCGAAGTACTGCAGCCGGTGCAGGTCGTGCAGATCCCAGAAAATCGACGCGTGCTCGCCGTTGATCTCCAGCGTGTAAAGCGCCTTGTGGCCGCGCGCGTAACGGGTCGCCTCGAACGTGGCCAGCGAACCGTTGTCGAACCGCGCCAGAAACAGGCTGGCATCGTCGATTCCCACCGGCTCCACTTTGCCAGTCAGGTTGTGCTTGCGGTTCTTGATGAAGGTCTCGGTCACAGCCGACACTTCCGCGATGCCGCCGTTCAGCCACATCGCCGTATCGATGCAGTGCGCCAACAGGTCGCCGGTCACGCCGCTTCCGGCGACCGCGATGTCCAATCGCCACAGGCCCTCGCCGCCTTGGGGAAGGTCGGCTGAAATCGTCCAGTCCTGAAGAAACTTCGCGCGATAGTGAAAAATGCGCCCCAGCCTTCCTTCGTCGATCAATTGTTTGGCCAGCATGACCGCCGGCACCCGGCGATAGTTGTACCAGACCATATTCGCGACCCCGGCCGCTTCCACGGCCTGCACCATAGCCTCCGCCTCCTGCGCGGTGCGCCCCAGGGGCTTCTCGCACATCACCATCTTTCCCGACTGGGCCGCAGCGATGGCGATCTCCGCGTGCGTATCGTTGGGGCTGGCGATGTCCACCAGGTCCACGTCTGGCGATTCCACCACCTTGCGCCAGTCCGTCTCCGAGCGCTCGTACCCCCACTTGGCGGCGAACGCCTGCCCCCGTTCCGCGTTCCGCGCGCAGATGATCTTCAACACCGGCCGATACGGCAAGTCAAAGAAGTGATTCACCTGTGAGAAGGCGTTGGAGTGGGTCCGCCCCATGAACCCGTAGCCGATCATCGCGACATTCAGCGTCTTCATCTCAGTTCCACCCATGTGCGTTGCGCACCGCGATCATCATGCCCAGAACATCCGTCCATGTTTTCGGATCGAGCATCACGGCGTTGGGAAACATGCAGCCGTCCCAGCAGATATGCTGCACCGCGCCGGTCGGCTGGCCATCGGCGCCGCGCAGCCAGGCGCCGGCATCGCGAACCACGTCCAGTTTGCCATGCGGATCGCACGGTTGGCAGTGCCGGCCGGTTTTGTCGTGCGAGCCCGAGCCCTTGACCGTGCCATCGTTCTGGGCCACGTGGAAATCGATCATCCACGGCCGCAGGGCCGCCGCCATGCCGGCATACGCTTCGCGCAGCCGCTCCGTCTGCGACCATTCGAAATCCTCGGGCAGCAGCCGGTCCTCGGGGGCGTTATAGCCCATGGTGAACAACATCGTGTGGGCCATGTCCGCCTGAAAGCCGAGCGTCTTCGGGCGATCGACCATCTCCATCAGTTGCAGGTTGCGCCGCCAGCTATGCATGCCTCCCCAGCAGATTTCGCCCTCGGCTGCCAGCCGCTCGCCAAAGTCTTCGGCGATCGTGCACGCCTCGCGAAACGTGCCGGCAATGCGCTTGCTGTTCCCCTCCGGGTCCTTCGCCCAATCCGCTACTCCGCAGGCTGAATCGATACGCACGATGCCATATTGCCGAATCTTGAGATCGCGCAACTTCAGTCCGATCCGGCAAGCCTTCTTCACCTGTGTGAGGAAGCGGCTCCGATCGGTATCATCGCCCATTGCAGAGCCGCCGCCCGTCGGCGGCCACACCGGCGCCACCAGCGAACCCGCCTTCAATCCTTTCGCAGCCAGTTTCTCTGCCAGCCGCGCAAGGTCGTCGTCCGTGGAGTCGATATCGGTGTGCGGTAAGGAGAGAAACAGATCTACGCCATCAAAGCGGATACCGTCCACCTCGGCGGCGGCGGTGAGATTGATCATCGTATCGAGATCGATCGGCGGCTCCGAATCGGGGCCTTTGCCGACAAGGCCCGGCCACATGGCGTTGTGCAGCGCTGGAAGTGCGTACGTCGCGGTAGGATTCATAAGCGCTCCGTGGGGCAGGCGTCCAGCCTGCCCGCGCTTGAAACGATTCAAGCTCTGACAGCGTATATCACCCGTTCCGCGATGTCAACGCGGTTTATCTACCAGTTTTTCAGCCGCCAGTTGCGGTATTCCACCTTCATCGGAGGACCCACATGCACCTGCACGCCGATAAGGCCGTCGGCAGTCCGGTTCGGCTCGTCGTCATCGATGGTTACGCTCATCACGTGGCCGTTCAGAACGTGGACCAGCACGTTGCCGCGCGCGATCAGGTGTATGGCGTTCCAGTCCGCGGTGATGAATCCTTCCAGTTCTTTCGTGTCGCCCAGGCTGGAAAGCACAATCGGCTTCCGCCCGCCCACTACGTGCGTCACCTGGCCGCGGAGCGCCAGGAACAACCGGCCCTTTTCTTCATAGTTCTGTCCCGTGTACCGGTTTTGCCCGTCGATATCGAACTGGTAGCCGCGCATCGCAAACCGGTTCTCGGGCGTCACCTTGTCCGGCACCACTACGCTGCGATAGTTGACACCGCTGTTACCCCCGGTCGTGATACGGTAATCCACTTTCAGCTCGAAATCCTTGGGTGCACCGCCGCGCCAGATAATAAAGGTATTGCTCTTGATCACAGTCTCCGGTGTGATCTCCCCGACCATCGTTCCATTTTCGACCCGCCAGTACTTGGGATCGCCTTCCCAACCGGTGAGCGTCTTGCCGTCGAAAATCGGCGTGAAGCCTGGTTCGTCGCCGGAAATCGTTTCCGGCCGGTCACTCTGTTTCGGAACGTACGGCTGCTGCGCCGCCACTTTCAAGCCAGGCCAGCCGGCCAGCATCGATGCCAGGAATGGCCTGCGCCGAATCGGGATCATGATCAACTCCTATCGGAAACTCCTTGGACGATATCACAACCCGCCTGAGTCTGCCTGCGAGCGAAGATCATGCAGACCGGCAAATTCAATCGCGTTGGCACACCGCGCAACCTTTACCATGGCACTGCCTCCTCTTTGCGGCATTTGCGGGCCTCGATCGCCGCGGATGCCTGAATCCTCACATCAGATTGGTTCTCAATGGAACATTCGAGGTCCGAAGGCCGCGTCCGCTTCGAAAGAGACCTGAATAAGGCCCCAAAGCTGCAAGTTCTTCGGTGAGAGGATTCTTATGGAGAAGAGCAAAATCAAGAAGACTAATCCGGAGAAGCAATACCGTCGCGTGCTGGCAGCCAGCACCCTGGAAGGCGATAAGGTCCGCAACAAAGCGTGGGACGACCTCGGCAAGGTCGATGAAATCATGATCGATATTCCATCCGGAAGGGTTGCCTACGCGGTCGTGAGTTTCGGGGGAGTGCTGTTTATGGGCAATAAGCTCTTCGCGGTGCCGTGGGATGCGCTGACAATAGACGAAGACAAAAAGTGTTTCGTTCTGGATGTCGACAAAACTACGCTGGAGAACGTGCCCGGTTTCGACAAAAACAACTGGCCGGACATGGCCGATCCTACCTGGGGTAAGAGAATCTTCAAACACTACGGCATAACCCCCTATTGGGACGACTCCGAGCAGGAGCGGGTCTTACGCGGTGGTCATGGCGGGCAATAGCTTATGCCGGAAAGCCGCACGTACCACCAAGGGTGCCGCCGGCCGCCAGCGCGCGGCACTCTAGGCCGATCAAACGCGGCGCGGACGTTGAGACCGCGCCGCGCTCCCAGGCCCGGCGACTCAAACGTCCTGTTCTCGCTCCTGCGGGAGAGAAAGGTGAAGAGGCATGCTACTTTTGCTTTTGTTACTAATTCTGATACTGGCTGTCGTACCTGCATGGCCTTACAGCCGCGGCTGGGGCTATTATCCGAGTGGGGGCATAGGCACCATCCTTCTGATCCTTGTGGTGCTTATGTTGCTCGGATTTATCCACATATAGCGGCGCTGCTGTGACGACAGGTTTCTTTGAAGATGGCACATAGCCTGCACTTAGATAATCAGGAGGTAAAGGAACATGCTGTATTATGCACTGGTGTTCTTCATTATCGCGGTGGTCGCGGCCCTTCTGGGCTTCGGCGGTGTCGCCGTAGCGTTCGCCGGCGTTGCGAAGATCCTCTTCTTTCTGTTCCTGGTGCTGTTCCTCGTCAGTCTTGTGATGCACCTCGGCAGAAGAGTCTGAAGGCGGCTCTTGGGGCGGGCACGGCGCCGCCGGCTCGCCCGACCGCCCATTTAGTCAGTCCTGATCACTTCTGAACGTATTTCTTGACGTCCTTCGGTCCGACTTCGGCCCCATAGACATTTCCCACCGCATCCGCCGCGACGCCCTCGGCCGCACTCGTGACGGCAGCGCCGGGGGACGGGTCGGGAATGAACGCGACGACCGAGCCATCCTTCGCGCTACCGATCCGGATGCCGCGCTTCCACCCCGGGTTGTGGCCGTAGCCGTCCTTGTCGGTCGATTCGGAGTCGGCCACGTAGATCACGTCGTGGGCATCGATGAAGACTCCGCTCGGCCGGCTGAACTGCTTCCACTCCTCCAAAAATCGGCCGTCCTGGTCGAAAATCTGAATCCGATTGTTGCCGCGGTCGCCAACGAAGAGGCGCCCCCTCGAGTCGAACGCCAGCGCGTGCGGCATCTCGAACTGCCCCGGGCCAGAGCCGTGCCCGCCCCACATCTTCACGAACTTTCCGTCCTTGGTGAACTTCACCACGCGCGCGTTTCCACGCCCCACGTTGTGGCCGTCCGAAACGAAGATGTCGCCGTTCGGCGCGATCGCCACCGCGTTCGGCTGGTTGAATGTGTCCGGACCATCTCCTGCCACGCCCGCCTTCCCGAGAGTCAGCAGCACCTTGCCGTCCGGACTAAACTTGAAAACCTGGTGTCCCTTGCCCTCGATCCCCTGCCCGTCTGTGATCCACAGATTGCCGTCTTTGTCGATGGTGAGGCCGTGAGGGAAGACGAACAGATCCGCGCCCCAGCTTCGCAGCAGTTTGCCGGAAGGATCGAACTCCAGCACTGGCGCTACGTGCGACTCTCGGCACGAGTTCGCCCCGCAACGTTCGGCCACCCAGATGTGCCCGTCCGCGGCCACCGCCACCCCGCTCGTGGAGCCCATGCTACGGCCCTCCGGCAGGTGGAACCAGCGCTCCGCCGTTCGATACGGATTCGGCTGAGCACACAATCCGGCGGCAAGGGCAGCAACAACACAGACGAGCTTCGGCATAGCGGGTTGCGGACGATTATACACCGCTATTCCACGCCGAACACGATCAGCGAACGCCCAGCCGTAATTGCGAGGTACTGCCTGCCCTGGAACCGGCAGCTCATCGGGCTGGCATAAACCGCAGCGCCTGCCTGAAATGTCCAAAGTGGTTTTCCGTTCGCGGCGTCCAGCACAAACACGTTGCCCTCCGGCCTCCAGCCAAACACCGGCCCGCCCGCGGTCGACAGCACTCCCGCCCACGGCGGACCGTGCAGCGCGAATTCCCAGCGCTTTCGCCTGTCAGAGGATCCAGCGCCTGGATCGATCCCGTAGGTTCCACACCAGGGATACCCCGCATGCCACCCGCGCTGAAATAATTGCCGGCCTTGTATTCCGCAGTGGCACGATAGAACACCGTGCCCTCCTCGCGCACCGCAACATACAGCAGCTTCGTATCGGGACTGTATGACGGGCTGTTCCAGTTGGTCGCGCCGTGCACGCCCGGATACACCAGCGCTCCCTCGGGCCGCGGCTCCCTGCCGCCGATCACAACAGGCCTGCCGCGGCTGTCCAAGCCCTCCGCCCAAGTCTGCTTCCCATACTGGCGGCCGAGCAGAAACTCGCCCGTGAGCAGAAGCCGCGGATGCCGTACTCGCCGCCGGAGATGCCGACGATCACCTTGTCGCGCAGTGCCAGCGGAGCGGCCGTGATCGAATAGCCGGCTTTGTAGTCCGCGACCGTCGTGTCCCACAGCAGGTGCCCGGTCTTGGCGTCCAGCGCCAGAAGGTGAGCGTCGAGCGTGCCCGGAAAAACCGTGTCGCCCAGGATAGCCACGCCGCGATTCACCTGGCCGCAGCAGGTGTGTACATCGCTCGGCACCGCTCTCCGGAACATCCACAGTGGACGCCCCGTGCGCAAATCGAGCACCGCCGCGTGGCTGGGAGGCTCCGAGATGCACATTACGCCGTCCGCCACCAGCGGCGTGACCTCGAACTGGTTCAGGTCGTTGGTCTGATACATCCATACCGGCTTGAGCCGCGCTACGTTACCGCGATGGATCTCCGCCAGCGCGGAGTACCGGTGCCCGGCGTAATCGCCGAGTACGTGAGCCACGAGTCCGGTTCGGACCTCGCGGCCGCAATTCGCTCGTACGTCACCTGCGCCGTGAGCCCGGCCGCAGCGCCCAACAGGATCGCGAGCGCTTTCATCGCGCACCCTGGAGCGAAGAAAGATAGCCGAGCAGGTCCCGGAGCTCCTGGTCTGTGAATGTGCCACGATAGCCCGGCATCGGCGACTTGCCCCAATCCTTGAGCAACTCGCGCAAATCGCCTTTGCGGAAGGAGTAAATGCGGTCGGCATAGTCGCGGATCTGAATGCTGAACGCGTCTTCGTTCAGCCGCTCGCCGGTGACGGCCTTCCCTTCCGCCGTCACGACTCGCACTTGCAGGAAGTTGTCCGGCAGGAAGATCACCCGGCGATATACGGCGAATGTCTCCGGTACCTCGGCCTCGGGATCGAGCACCGATTAACGCAGGTACGCTGCACTTCGCTTTGCGCCGATTTCGGTCAGGTCCGGCCCCATTCGCCCGCCACGCGGCCCCACCGTATGACACTGCCCGCATTTTCCCTTGTTCCAGAACAGCGATTCGCCTCTCGTGGCATCGCCGTAGGCCGCGGCCTGCTGCACATTTCCAAGGCCCCGCACGTAAGCCGTCAGGGCACGATTCTCTTCGGCAGTCATGCGCGTGCCCGGCATCTGCGTGCCCGGAATGCCGTCGCGGACCACCGCGGAAAGCGCCTCGTCGTCCGGTGCGTGGAAGAGCCGCCGGACCGCGAGGTTCGCCCCTCGCCCACCATCGCCCTTTGGCCCATGGCACGGCGCACAGTGCGTGAGGAAGAGCTTCTCGGCGGTCTCGTCCGCCGGCCACAGCGCCGGCATCAGCGCCATCAGACCCGTCAGCATCCACCTTTTCATTCGTAACAACTTTCCATGGTACAGTTTACAGGCAAGGGAAGAGGTTGCTGTCGTCAAATGTTCACGGTTTCGCCATCGGACCGTATCATTCGAAAGCTACAATCCTTGTCTTCACGGAGGAAAAGGAATGAAACGACTTTCTCGGGCCCTGCCCTGCTTGTGTCTCTTGGCACTAGTCCCCGCGTTCGCACAGTTCGAAACCTCTGAGGTGGTGGGAACCGTGCGCGACGCGTCCCAGCGAGGTGTGGCCAAGGCGAACGTCACCCTGATCAATCAGGACACTCAAATCCAGGCCAAGACGACCACCGACGAAGCGGGCAATTACAACTTCTTCAACGTTAAGGTCGGCCGTTATACGATCACGGTCGAAGCGCCTGGATTCTCCAAGTTCTCGTCGTCGGATATCGCCGTCGCGGTGAACGCACGCCAGCGAGTGGACGCGACGCTGCAGGTTGGCTCGGTTTCGGAAACGGTCACGGTCACCGATCAGGCGAGCGTGGTGGAAACGGACACAAGCGCTCACAGCCAGGTGATCCACACCCAAACTATCGTGGACCTGCCGTTGAACGGCCGTCAGTATTCGAGCCTGGCACTGCTGGCCACGAATGTGCACATCTCCCCGATCGCGGCGGCGTTTTCGCCATCGGCTACGCCGCGCGAGGGCGCATTGAACGTCAACGGAATGCGCAGCACCTACAACAATTTCCTGATGGACGGCCTGGACAATAACTCGTACGGAACCAGCAACCAGAACTATTCCAGCCAGGTAGTGCAGCCGTCGCCCGATGCCATCGCGGAGTTTCGGGTCATCACCAGCAACTTCAGCGCGGAGTACGGGCGCGCGGGCGGCGGGATCATCAACGCCGTAATGCGCTCCGGCACCAATCAGTTTCACCTCAGCCTGTGGGAGTTCTTGCGCAATACCGACTTGAACGCAGTGGGATTCTTCAAGCCTGCAACCGGTAAACCGACCCTGCACCGGAATCAATTCGGGGCCGCGATCGGCGGGCCGTTTATCAAGAACAAACTGTTCTTCTTCGCCGACTACGAAGGCTACCGCCAGACTCAGGGCTACGTCAATTATTACTCCGTACCCAGCATCAATGACCGTCAGGGTATCTTGCCGGTGACGGTCGTGAATCCGCTTACCGGAGTCGTTTACCCCGCTGGAACGCAGATTCCCGTCTCGCAAATCAATCCCTTCGCCGCCGGCGCGCTAGCCGGGTTGCCCGCTGCGGTAAATTCAGGCCGCGCGAACAATCTGCTGGCGACGATTCCTCTCCGCGATTTCAACGACAAGTACGACGCCAAGCTGGATTACCAGATGCGCGACAACATGACCGCCTTCCTGCGTTGGAGCCAGCGCAAGGATATTTATTTCTTCGGGCCGGCCGATCCGGGTCCGTCGGGTGGCGACGGTAACGGTTTCATTCACGCAGTTCAGCAACAGGCCGCGGCAGGGTATACCTGGAGCCTGACCCCGACATCGCTGTTCGAGGCGCGCCTCGGGTTCACGCACGTGCTCGGCGGAAAGACACCGCCGTATCTGGGGGGGCCGGATATCGCGGCGCAGTACGGCATTTTGGGACTACCATCGAGCCTGGCCGGCGGGTACCCCACGCAGATCGTCACCGGATACAGCAACCCGACGTTCGGACGGCAAACCACCAATCCCCAGTTCCAGAACCCGACTTCCTGGAATCCGAAGTTCAACTATTCGATGGTTCGGGGGCGGCACTCACTGAAAGCGGGATACGAATTCCTCACGGTTCGGACCGAGGTGCTCGACATCAATCCGCTCTACGGCTCCGACACCTATAGCGGACAATACAGCAAACCCACCTGCGCCCAACTCGGCCAGCCTTCCGGTTGCACAATCGCCAATGACGCGACGAGTTACGACCTGGCCGA
>Ga0335070_10011862_pt1 | contig 10183 bp, 6 predicted proteins | sample Lox_Sample_13_FD_206722 | JGI IMG/M metagenome (GOLD analysis project Ga0335070, IMG submission 206722) | Soil microbial communities from Loxahatchee National Wildlife Refuge, Florida, United States - Lox_Sample_1.3 | ecosystem: Environmental > Terrestrial > Soil > Wetlands | place: USA: Florida... | reverse complement strand
GGTACGTCTCGGGACCATCGAGCGGCCAACGGTCGTCCGCTGACCCGGCCAGCCTTCACGCTGGACGCAGGACGGCTCGGGGGCTCTGCCGGCCATATCGCGGCGGGGCGTGGCCTGCGGGCGAGGGACGGGGAACCTTGGGGGCGGGGCCGGTGTTGGTGGGGGCGGGTACCCATCTCGAATACGGGGGTGCGCAGATGGGCCTCTTTCAGCCGCCGGCTAGCGCCCGAAGCGGCGCTGGCGCTGCTGATAGCTGCGGATGGCGCGCAGGAGGTCGATCCTGCGGAAGGCGGGCCAGAAGGCGTCGCAGAAGTAATACTCGCTGTAGGCGCTCTGCCAGAGCAGGAACCCGCTCATGCGCAGTTCCCCGCTGGTCCGGATGATCAGGTCGGGATCGGGCAGGTCATAGGTGTAGAGATACTTGCCGATGACGTCGGCGGTCAGGCGGTCGGCGATCTGACCCGGGGTGAGGTCCTGCCTCTCCCAGTCGCGGAGCAGGCTCTTCACGCCGTCCACCACCTCTTGCCGGCCCCCGTACCCCACCGCCACGTTCAGGTAGAAGTTCTCGTAGCTGGCCGTGGCCTCTTCCGCCTTGCGGATTCCCTCGCGTAACGAGGCCGGAAGCAGGTCGAGCTGTCCGATGGCCCGGATCCGCACTTGGCGCCGGTGGATCTTGGGGTCGACCGCGACGTCGCGCATCCGCCGCTCGATCAGGGACAGGAGGGGCTCCAGCTCCTCGGGCGATCGGGTGAGGTTCTCGGTGGACAGGATCCAGATGGTCACCATCCGGATCCCGAGGTCCTCGCACCACTCCAGGACCTCCTCGAGCTTGGCCGCCCCCCGCTCGTGGCCTTGGATGATGTCGGTCAGGCCGAGCTGGCGTGCGAACCGCCGGTTCCCGTCCAGGATCAGCCCGATGTGGTTTGGCATCTCGCCGCCCGAGACCTCGAAGGCCAGGCGGCGCTCGTAGAGCCGATACAGCAGCGTCGTCAGCATCCTGACGCGCCTGGGCCGTGCCGCGGATTCCACCGGAGCCCCCCCGCGTTGTCGTCCTGCGGGCATTATAGCTGGCCGGCGGGGGAAAGCAAGCGGCCGGCCCATCCGCTGTGCCCGGCGGGATGCCGCCCGACCGGGCTCATTTCCACGGCGTGAGCCACCAGAAGAGGGAGCGGCTCACGTCAATCGGGGCGACCACGGGTGCGCGCGCGACCTCCCGGTCGCCGATGCGCGCCACGAGATCCCCCACCGGCGCTCCCCGCTTCACCGGCGCCCGCAGGCCCGGGGTGATCTCGACCGAGGTCTTGAGGCTGTCCCGCTCGGCCCGCTTCACCAGCACGCGGACATCCTGCGAGACCATCGGCCTGAACGGGCCGCCCGCGCGGGGGAGACGCACCTCGGGGGAGAGCGGCGTGTTGCCCTTGACGACGGTGACCTCGACGTACTGCGAAAACGCATCTTCCAGCAGACGCGCCGCCTCGGCGAAGCGGTCCTTGTTGGTCGGCGCCCCCATCACGACGGTGATCACGCGCAGGCCGCCCCGCCTGGCCGTGGCCGCCACGTTGTAGCCCGCCTCGTGGAAGTGTCCGGTTTTCAGCCCATCGACCCCCGGGACGTTGCCGACTAGGTGGTTGCTGTTCACCAGGGTGAACGCGCCGCCGCGGAAGGGCGCCTCCTTGGACCCGGTCCACTTCAGGATCTCGGGGAACTTGACCAGCTCCATGGCCAGCCGGGCCACATCCCGCGGGCTGCTGACATCTCCTTCCTGTCCCGGACTTGGGGGCAAGCCGTGCACCGAGCCGTACCGGGTCTGGGTCATGCCCAGCTGCTTGGCCCGGTCGTTCATCCGGACAATCGCCCCCGGCACCGTCCCCGCCAGCCGCTCGGCCAGCGCAACCGCCGCATCGTTGGCGGAGCCGATGAGCATCGCCGCCATCAGCTCTTCCACGCTGAACGCCTCGCCCTGCTTCAGGTACACCTGCGAGCCGCCCATCTTGCTCGCCAGGGCGGAGGCCGTCACGGGATCCGTCAGCTTCAGCTGGCCGTCGCGCACCGCCTCCACGACCAGCAGGGCCAGCATCATCTTGGTCATCGAGGCGGGGGCACCGGGGCGATCCGGGTCCTGGCTGCCCAGAACCTCGCCGCTGTCGGCGTGCACCGTGATCCAGGCCACCGAGCCGGGGCCGGCCGGCTTGGCCGGGACTTTGGGGCCCTGTGGGGCCTTCACCCTCGCCATCGCCCCTCCGGGGGACGCCAGCACCAGGCTGACCACGGCTGCCAGCACGGCCAGCCAGCGCCAGCCGCCGCGGCCGTGCGCCGCACCCACGCGCCTCGCTCGCCCCTGCCTCTTCCATGCATGCATCCCGGACTCCTCCTTGAGACTGCTCGTCCTCACCGTCCTGACTGTCCTGCGTGTCTCATCTCGACCCGTGCCGGCCACACTCACCGTTTGCCCTTCGCCTCCGAACCCGCTAGACTGCAGCAGCCGATGACCCGGCATCTGGTGAGTGACATCGGCTTGTCCGGAGGGTCTCTGATGCTGTCCCTCGGGATCGACCACGACGCCGGCCACTGGAAGGTGGCCGCGTGGGACGAGCAGGTCGCGGCCGACCTTCGCGCCCTGCGGGATTCCGGCGAGGTCTGGGAGGTGGTGAACGAGGTGCTCGCACTACACCCCGCCACCCCCACCGTCCTGCCTTCCGGCCTCGGGGTGCCCCTGACCCGCGCGGCCGATCTCATGGATCAGGATATCGCCGAGATCACCCTGGGCCCGGACGGGCGGGCCGCCGAAGACCTCGGGGCATTCCTGGTCGAGGCCCGACGCCGGGCGCTCCGCGCCTTTTGCATCCCCGCCGTCAAGCTGCTCCCGTCCGTCCCGATCCACCGCAAGGTCAATCGCCTGGATCTGGGCGGCGCCGGCGCGCTCTGCGCCGCCGCCTGGATCATTCACTCGGTAGGCGTCCGGGGGTCCGAGCCGGCCTCCTGCAGCTGGCTCCTCGTGCACGCGGCGCGCACCCGGACCTGCTTGCTGGCGATCCGGGCGGGCCGCATCGTCGACGGCACCGCGGAGCTCACGCCGGCGAGCGACCGCCTCTCCGGCCGCAACCTCGAGGAGCTGCTCCGCCGAGCGGCCCGCACCGCCGCCTCGCGTCCGCGCGCCCAGGCCCCGTGGCCCCACCATGCCCTCGCCGAGGCCGAGGGGGAGAAGCTGACCCAGGCCGCCCTCGGGCTGCTCGGGTTCCACGGCCTTCCCTATGCCGTCGTGATCGGCGATCGAGGTGCCGAGATCGAGCGCCTCCTGGACAGGCGGATCCCGCTCGCACCCTCGCCGGCTGCGGGGGCCGGGTTCGAGGCCGCCCTCGGCGCGGCCGTCATCGCCGCCGGACTCACCGGCGGGCCCACGGCCGGCCTGGTGCAGCACCTCGGTCTGCGCGAGGCCCGGGAGCGGGCCCTGGACTGGCTGGCCCCCCTGCCCTCCAGGTGAGGGAAAAAACGAAGAGGCTGGCCGCTTCCGGCCAACCTCTCGGAGTGCCGTGGTGGGCGCTGCTGGGATCGAACCAGCGACCTCCGCCGTGTGAAGACGGCGCTCTAACCAGCTGAGCTAAGCGCCCCGGCGCGCATCGGCTGCTGCGGGCCGCGTGAGCCGGGTATTTTCATACCACAGCGCCCCCGGGTGGTCCATCGAATTCTTGCCGGCAGCCCGAGCCCGGATTATTCACGAAGAGACTGTGAATAATCCGGGCTGATCTGGGGAACGTGATTCCCGTGGGGCGACGACGCATGACAAGAGGCGCACCGGCTTCAGTTCCCCCGTCCACAAGCTGGCTGCGCCGTCGAGACACCCCAGGGAGTCTTGATCGCTCCTGGGCGACCACCTCGAAGGGGTCTTGGTCAGCCCGCATGGTTCGCGAGTCGTGTTCGCGAACCATGCGGGCTAGCCCCAGGTGATGCAGTTCAGGCTGAGCGGACTGGCCAGGTCCTCGTGGGCGGGAAGCACCCGGACCCGGAATCCGTGCGACCCGGTCTGCTGCCCGTCCAGGGAGCCCGAGAACAGGTACAGACCCGGGCGCGGGCTCCCCTCGACCTTCATCGGGGCCACCGTGGCCGCGCCGATCTCGCCCTCCGCCGTGAGCGGCCCCACGTACACGACCACGGAGACATCCTCGGGGCGGAGCGTCCCCAGGCTGATCTCGGCCTGCACCGGGCGCGCGGTCCCCGCCTCCAGCGGGGTCACGGTGTCGGTGATCACCGAGCGGATCGCGACCTCGCCCCAGTGGGCCTGGATCCGGTCTCGCCAGGTCGCGAGGGCTCGGGCCCGCTCCAGGCCGTTCGACCCGAGGGCGGCCCAGCGCTGCGCCGCCGGCAGGTAGAGGCGCTCCGTGTACTCCCGGACCATGCGGTAGGAGTTGAAGACCGGGCAGACCGTGCGCATGGCGTACTTCATTCGCCGGACCCACTCCCGGGGCAGGCCGTCGCGCCCCCGGTTGTAGAACATGGGGAGGATCTCCCCCTCGAGCATCTGGTACACGGCCTGGCTCTCGACCTGGTCCTGGTACGCGGCGTCCTCGTACTCCTCGCCCCGCCCGATCGCCCAGCCGTTGGTGCCGTCGTAGGACTCGTCCCACCAGCCGTCCAGGATGCTGACGTTGATCGCGCCGTTGGCGGTGGCCTTCATGCCGCTGGTTCCGCTCGCCTCCAGGGGGCGGCGCGGGGTGTTCAGCCATAGATCCACCCCCTGGTACAGGTACCGGCCCACCTTCATGTCGTAATCCTCGACGAAGACGATCCGGTTGCGGAACTCGGGCCGGCGGCCATAGTGGATCACCTGGCGGATGAAATCCTTGCCCTCCTGGTCGGCCGGATGGGCCTTGCCCGCGAAGATCACCTGCGCAGGTCGCTGGGGATCGCTGAGGATCCGGAGCAGCCGGTCCGGATCTTTGAACAGCAGCGTGGCCCGCTTGTAGGTTGCAAACCGACGGGCAAAGCCGATGGTGAGGGCCTTGGGATCCAGGACCTCCTCCGCCTGCTCCCGCACCGCCGGCGGCGCCCCACGCCGCTCCAGCTGGAAGCGGAGGCGCCGCCGGGCGAAGGCTACCAGTCGCTCGCGCCGTCGCTCGTGGGTCCGCCACAGCTCGGCGTCCGGAATCTGCTCCACCCGCTCCCACACCGACTGGTCCGCAGGATGGTTGATCCAGCTCGGCCCGAGGTACGCGTCGAAGAGGCCGGCCATGTCATGGGAGAGCCAGCCGCGGACGTGGACCCCGTTGGTGACATGCGTGATGGGCACGTCGTCCACGGGCACCCCCGGCCAGAGCCCGGCCCACATCTTGCGCGAGACGCTGCCATGGAGCTTGCTGACCCCGTTGGTCATGCCCGAGAGGCGAATGGCGAGGACCGCCATGGAGAACGGCTCGTTCGCGTCCTTCGGGTTCTGGCGCCCCAGGGCCAGGAAGGCGTCCCGATCCAGCCCAAGCTGCGGGTAGTAGCCGGAGAAGTACCGGTCCATGAGGTCGGGCGGGAACACGTCGATCCCCGCCGGGACCGGCGTGTGGGTGGTGAAGACGTTGCCCACCGTGACCTGCTGTCGGGCCACGGCGAGGGACACGCCGTGGCGCGCCATCACCTGTCGGATGCGCTCCAGCGTGAGGAAGGCCGAATGGCCCTCGTTCAGATGGCAGACGCTCGGCTGGATGCCGAGCGCCTCGAGCGCCCGGAGGCCGCCGATCCCCAGCAGGATCTCCTGCCGGATGCGCATGTCTCGATCCCCCCCGTAGAGGTACCCGCTGATGACGCGGTCCTCGGGGCGGTTGCTCTCCAGCCCGGTGTCCAGCAGGTAGAGCGGCACGCGCCCGACCTGGGCCCGCCAGATCTGGGCCTGGAGTCGGCGCCCCGGGAATTCCAGCTCCACGGTCAGCGGGGAGCCGTCCGGGCGCCGCTCCAGCGTGATCGGGAGGGTGGCGTAGTCGCTCTCCGGGAACTCCTCTCCCTGCCAGCCGTCGGCGTTCAGGTACTGCCGGAAATAGCCCCAGCGGTACATCAGACCCACCGCCACCAGGGGCAGGCCGAGATCGCTCGCCGCCTTCAGATGGTCCCCCGCCAGGATGCCGAGGCCCCCCGAGTACAGGCGCATACCCTCGCTCACCCCGAACTCCGCGCAGAAGTAGGCCACGCACCCTGCGTCCTTGGGGCAGCTCTGGCTGAACCACGTCGCTCGGTCCAGGTAGCTGGAGAGCTTCGCGCTGACCCGATCCAGCTGCGCGAGATACCCCTCGTCCGCCGTGAGCTCCAGCAGCCGCTCCTGCGGAACCAGCCCCAGCATCCGGAAGGGACTGGCGTAGCAGCGCTCCCAGAGGATCCGGTCCAGCCGCCGGAACAGCTCGATGGCCTCGGGGTCCCACGTCCACCAGAGATTCCTCGCGATGCGCAGGAGCTCTTTCAGCCGGTCCGGGATCCGCGGAACGATCGTGAACTTGTGGGGCGCGATCACATCGGCCTCCTTCATGGGTTGCGACCGGTTGGGAGGACTCCGCCCGGTTCCAAGACCGACTGCAGCCGTTGCACGCCGCCCCAGGATAATGAACGCCCGCGCGAATCGCAAGTCCCCGTGGCCGAATGGCGGTTTGTCAGGCCGCGCCGCTCCCCCAGCCCGCCGTATGCGCAAGCATGCTCGCACACACGGCGAGAATGGCCAACTCCCATTTCCATCAACCGGGAGAGGGACGCATCCCCCTGAAGGCTTGTGACCCGTCGTGAGCCGCTGCTCCGCCCGGCGGGATATGCAGAATTGCCGATAGGTTCATTGAGCCCGGAGCATTCACAAGCCTTTCGTGAATGCTCCGGGCTGGGTCCGCGGGCAGCGACCGTGAGAGGGGATGCCCGTTTCAGGCCCGCGCGATCACATCCATCTCGACCAGGGCCCCGCGCGGGAGGGCCGCGACCCCGACGGTGGAGCGGGTCGGCTTCTCCTGGCTGAAGAACTCCGAGAACACCTCGTTCATCTTGGCGAAATCGGCCAGGTTCGTCATGTACACCGTGACCCGGATGACCCGGGCTATGGAGGATCCGGCCGCCTCCAGGATGGCCCGCAGGTTCTCGAGCACCTGGCGGGTCTGGGCCCCGATCCCGCCCTCCACCATGGCCCCGGTCTGGGGGTCCAGCGGGATCTGCCCGGAGGTGAAGACCCAGCCCTCCAGCTTGATCGCCTGCTCGTACGGACCAATAGCCTTGGGGGCTCTGTCGCTCCTGATGATCTCGCGCTTCATGGCTCCTCCTGCTCTCGGCTCCTGCGGTGGCCTTGGAACCCTTCCGGACTATCCGGCCGGCGCGAGTCCCCGCCGGACCGGCTGACTGCTGTCCCTGCTCTGCTCACCCGGCGAGGCGGCCTTACCCTGCAGAGCCCCGCACCGTCGCGCCGCGTTCCTCTCCCGCGTCGAGGGCCTGCAGGAAGCGGTGGACATTCTCCGCGACTCGTCGCGGCAGTCCGCCCACGACCTGCAGCTCCTCGACGGGGGCCGCTCGCAGTCTCTTCAGGCTGCCGAAGCGCTGGAGCAACAGTCGCTTTCGCCGGGACCCGATCCCGGGAACCTCGTCGAGCGCCGAGCGCAGTCCGCTCTTGCCCCGCAGGCTCCGGTGGTAGGAGAGGGCGAAGCGGTGCGTCTCATCCCGGACCTGCTGGAGTAGGTGCTTCCCGCGCGAGCCGTCCGGCAGTCGGATCGGGTCTGGCCGGTCCGGCCGGAACACCAGCTCCTCTTCCTTGGCGAGACTCGCCAGAGGCAGCTCGCGGAGTCCGGCCTCCCGCGCCGCCAGGATGCCAACGTTGAGCTGTCCCCGTCCGCCGTCGATGAGCAGCAGGTCGGGCAGCGCCCATTCGGTCCGCTGAAACCGGCGCCCCAGCACCTCCTGGAGCATGGCGTAGTCGTCGGCCTGGGCCACCGTCTGGATGCGAAAGCGACGGTACGCGGACCGCTGCGGCAACCCGTCCACGAAGGTGACCAGCGATCCCACCGCCAGGACCCCCGAGATGTTCGAGATATCCGTGCATTCGATCCGCCGGGGCGGGCACGGCAAGCCCAGCGCCGCCTGCAGCTCGGCCATCGCCCGCTCGCGCGCCGCGGCCGACTTCAGGCTCTGCGCCAGGACCGCCTGGGCGGTGCCGACCGCCATGTCCACCAGACGGGCCTTGGGCCCCCGCTCGGGGACCCGGATCTCGACCTGGCGGCGGGCCCGGTTCGATAGCATCGCCGTCACCAGCGCGTGGTCCTCGGGCAGGTGCGACGTGAGGATCGTCGCCGGGATGTGCCGGGCGCCAAGGTAGTACTGAGTGAGCAGCGCCCGCAGCAGACCGGGCGGTCCGCCGCCCGGCGCCCCATCGAAGCCGAAGCTGTCCTGCCCGATCAGTCGGCCGCCCCGCACCACGAGGAGCTGGACCTGGACCTCGCTGCCCTCGGCCGCCAGCCCGAAGACATCCTGGTCCTCCCCCCGTGCCGAGATCACCCGCTGGGCCTCGGTGCCCTCGCGCAGGGCCGTGATCTGGTCGCGTATCCGGGCGGCGCGCTCGAACTCGAGGCGCTCCGCGGCCGCTTCCATCTGCCCCTGGAGCTGGCGCAGAACCTCCTGGTCCTTGCCCTCCAGCACGAGGCGTACCTTCTGCACGATCTCGGCGTACTCCTCCCGGGTGACCAGGCTCTCGCAGGGGCCCAGGCAGCGGCCGAGGTGGTACTCCAGGCACAGCGTTCGCCCGGCGATGCTCCGGCAGGTGCGGAGCGGGAACGTCTTGTTGATGAGTGCCAGCAGGTTCCACATCGTCCCGGCGGGCACGTACGGCCCGAAGTACAAGGCGCCGTCGCTCTTGATCCGCCGACTCACCTGGAGCGCCGGGAACGGGTCCGAGAGGTCCAGCCGGATGAAAGGATAGTGCTTGTCATCCCGCAGGACGATGTTGTAGCGGGGACGCCGCTGCTTGATGAGGTTGCTCTCGAGGATCAGCGCCTCGAGCTCGTTCGCGGTGAGCAGGTACTCGACGTCGGCCACCTGGCCCACCAGACTCGTGAGCCGCTCCGCGTCGTAGCCGAAGTCCCGCTCGGTGAAATAGGACTGCACCCGCTTGCGCAGGGACACGGCCTTGCCGATGTAGAGCACCTCGCCCCCGGCGCCCTTGAACAGGTACACGCCAGGTGCGTCGGGGAGACTCCGGAGCTTTTCGTGGAGGTCCATGGGTTCGCGTGATCAGGCGGGTTGGCTGCCCGGAGCGGCCGGCGCGCGCGACCCTGCGCCGCGCGCCGGCAGATCCGCAGTCCCGGCGGCTGTCGGGGCCGTCCCCGCTCTCCCGGGTTCTCGCCCCCGGGAACGCTCGCACACTTGCCATGCCTTGTCAAGGAAGACTCCCGCGGCTTTGACCTTGACATGCCACGGCGTTTGGGCTACTTAGCCCTGGTGGGCGCCGAGCCAGGGGGGCGGCGGCTGCCTACAAGGATGGCCCATGGCCAACACCCAGGCATCGCTGGTTCGACCCAACCTCATGGTGGTGGACGATGACCCGGCGGTGCGCGAGTCCTTCGTGGCCGTCCTCGGCAAGGACTACGAGCTGCTCTTCGCCCCGAGCGGACCCGAGGCCCTCCGCATGCTGGGATCGCACGACATCCGGCTGGTGCTGCTGGACATCCGCATGCCGGGAATGGATGGGATCGAGGTGCTGCGCCGGATCAAGGAGCTGAACGAGCAGACCGACGTCATCGTCGTGACGGCGGTGAAGTCCCTGAAGACGGCGGTCGAGACGATCAAGCTCGGGGCCTTCGACTACGTCACCAAGCCCTTCGACATCCACGAGATCCTGGCGCTCGCCAAGCGGGTGATGGAGAAGCAGGACCTGCTCAAAGAAGTCCTGTACCTTCGCTCGGAGGTCGCCCGGGACCACCAGTTCGAGAACCTGATCGGAAAGAACGCCCGGATGCAAGAGATCTATACCCTGATCACCCGCATCGCAGACAACAACGCCACGGTGCTGCTCACGGGCGAGAGCGGGACCGGCAAGGAGGTTCTGGCCCGGGCCGTTCACCAGCAGAGCAACCGCGCCACCAAGCCCTTCGTCGCCGTCAACTGCGCCGCGATCCCGGCGGAGCTGCTCGAGTCCGAGCTCTTCGGCCACGAGAAGGGGGCCTTCACCGGGGCCATCGCCACCAAGGTGGGC